>Ga0306920_100015079_pt1 | contig 10580 bp, 13 predicted proteins | sample flu12Cox44000170_FD_204666 | JGI IMG/M metagenome (GOLD analysis project Ga0306920, IMG submission 204666) | Lab enrichment of tropical soil microbial communities from Luquillo Experimental Forest, Puerto Rico - flux4day.12C.oxic.44.000.170 (v2)... | ecosystem: Environmental > Terrestrial >... | reverse complement strand
GTCGCGTGGTGCGCGATCAGGTGCGCGACAAGCTCGATTTTTCGTTCGAGGATTTGGGCGAACAACAGGTCAAGAACATCGCGCGGCCAGTGCGCGTCTACCGGGTGTGGATCAGTGGTGCGATGCGGGTTGCTGCCGCGCCTGCGGCTCGATTACGGCTATCGCGTCGGGCAATCGCGATAGGAGTCGTCGCTTGTATCGTCGTGGCTTCTGCAGCCGTCGTCGGCTGGCGTCTGCACCCGCTCACGCATCCCGCCGCGATTGGACCCGCAACGCCGCCAGCGTTGGCCGACAAGCCCTCGATTGCTGTATTACCGTTCGCCAACCTGAGCGGCGATCCGGCGCAGGACTACATCGCAGAAGGGCTGACCGAGAACCTGCTCGATGCGCTGGCGCAGGACCCCGGATTATTCGTCGTCTCGCGCAACGCGACCTTGCTTTATCGCGGTAAGGCAATAACGCCGCAGGAGGTGGCTAAAGATCTCAGCGTCCGCTACGTGCTGGAAGGCAGCGTGCAGAAATCGGGTGACCAGATCCGGGTGACCGCGCAACTGATCGACGCCACCACAGACAACCACCTGTTATCGCGAAAATACGACCGTAAGTTTACCGATCTGTTCGCGCTCGAGGACGACCTGTCCTTGCAGATCGCCAGTGCACTCAATGTTCATCTAAGCGGCAGGGTTGAGGCTCAGATCATCGCTCAGGGCACGCGCAACCTGGAAGCTTGGGAGGCTCAAGTCAGGGGGTTTCAGGCCCTTATGCGGCTCACCCCCGACGGCATGGAAGACGCGATAAGACTTGGCGAACACGCGATCGATCTCGACCCGAATTACGCTTTCGCGTTGCTAGATTTGGCGTACGCGTATTTTTTGCAGGCAAATAACGGCTGGGCAAAGGACCGACCGTCGGCGCTTGTCCGCGCAAGTCAACTCAACGACAAGGCCCTCAAGATCGACCCGGAGTTCGCGCCCGCATATCGGTTGCGCGCCGCCTTGAAGTTGGTTCCCGATTTGCCGGAATTCGACTTTGACGCGGCCCTCGCCGATGCGCGCAAGTCGGTAGAGTTACAACCCAATGACGATCTTAACCACTGGACTCTCGGCTCGGTCCTCTTCTGGCTCGGGCGTTTCGAAGACGCGACTGCGGAACTCGCAACTGCCCTGCAGCTGAACCCTCACCCATATGGTTTTGAGCCGGGTTGGCATGCGATGGCGCTGAGTGCGGCCGGGCACCACGAAGTAGCCATCGCAGAAGTCGCCAATCCAAAGACCCCGACCGACTTCTTCTTGCGCGGACGCGTCGAGGCTTATGCCCAAAATTTTGCTGACGCCGCCAAATCATTCGAGCGTGCGCATGCACTCGATCCGTTGGGGGCGGTGTATGCCTTCAATCTGGCTGCAGTTTACGACCAGTTGGGGCGCATCGATGAGGCGATCAGCCTGCTTGAGAACGGCCCGCCACAGTGGCGAAGCGTGCCCTATGTTCGCCTCTGGCTCGCGCTGTCCTACGCTCTTGCCGCCCGCAAAGAGCAAGCGGCAAAGGAGTTCGCCGCGTTCCGTGCGCTCGCTCCGAAGTACACGCTGGCGATCGAACGGCAACTCAATGTTGGCTCGCTCACGCAGGAGTTCTTAAATCAGATCGTCGCGCTGTCGGGCGAATACGGCATCCCCGAGAAATGACGGTCCTGCCCCGCGCGGACTGCCATTCGTCGAGCCGTGGTCGCTACCCCAAAAGCCTGTCCAGAGCCGAATTGCGGCCACGCGTCAAATGACCGTTAACGGCGCAACCTCGCCGTTGCCGCGCGTTCCGGCGACCGTCCGCTCACAATCCGATTTGCGGACCTTCACCATCGTGCGATGCAAACCGGCGGTTTGGTGAGTTGGAGATCTACGCCCTGGCAAGCCGCCTGAGGGCAAGCTGGATTGAGGCGAGGGCAACGAAAGCGCCCAGGGTTTCGGTAAGGCTCTCGAAGTCCTTGGCGAGACGCCGGTTGCGTCCGAACCAGGAGAAAGTGCGCTCGACCACCCAGCGGCGCGGCAGGGCGACGATACGCAGGCGCTTCCCTTGGCTCGAACTGATCTGGGCCGATGGCGGCTACAACGCCTGGCAAGTTGACGCCGCGGCGGCAAAGGTACCGCCGCTGCGCAGGGTCAAATCATCGGGACGCCCGCCACGCCCGCGTCAAAAGGCGGAAGAAAGAGAACGAATCGAGCGGCCTTTGCGATTGTTTAATTCCACATTACTTTAGTGTAAGAAAGCACGAGCACCGACCAATAACAGGTAGAAGCATGACGCAGAGCAGCCCACACATGACAGCCTACGAGCGCGAGCTGCAGGATTTGCAGAGGCGACATACCGCCGCGTTCAGCGAAGGCAGGTTCGAGGAGTCGGCCGGCTTGCAAACCCAGATTGCACGGGTCGCCGCGCGGCAGGAAGAGCAGCGCCGGGTTGAACAGCAATGGACCGAGCAGCAGAACCAGCTGCGCCAGGCACCGCTCGTCGAGCAGTTCCTGAGCGCCAACCGGGGGCTATACACTGCGGCGGAAGAGCAGTGGATTCGACAGCACCCGCAGTACGCTGAGCAGCCCGGATTCCAGAATCACATCGTTCGGGCGCATAACGAGGCACTGCAGGGCGGCATCCAGCGCGGCAGCAATCATTACTTTGCCCGTCTGGACCAGGCTGCGGCGAAGCTGGTCGACGCGGCCGCCTATGCCAATCAGCCGCTGGGCGCTGACGAGATGGACATTGCGCGCTCGACATACGCCGCTATCCATCCCGACGCGCCGGCCGCCAGCGACTCCGATGTTCAGCGCTACTGGAATCAGCAGAAGCACTCGGACAACGCGTATCGGATCAAGGAGAACTGGGTTGCGTAGCAGTCTTTATTCGCGGCCGGCGGGTCGGCTGCCGGCAACGCCAGTGTCGGCTGAGGATGAATTTGGGCTGATGCGTGCAATAGCGCCGGAAATTGACAGCCGCGACGAGGCGGCGCTGCGGGCGTGGTGGCAGGGCAATGGCAATTCCGCCAATGCGCGGCGCATCAAAGCTGGTTGGGAGTAAGAACTATGACTAGTGACACTGGGCGGGCGAGGCAGTGCCGGTCCGCAGGCGTATCCCGCGCGAAGAGCATGTCGGCCCCGTCTTCGATTCGCCCCGAACGGCAGGGAGCGGGGATCGGTTGCCATCGATTATAGCCGCCGCCGACGCACCCCTTCACCACCCGGGCGGACATCGCCGCGGACGGCGAATTTTCGCTGGTATTCTGCAAGGGCTTCCGCGAGGGCGGGATCATTGTCTTTGATCTCTTCCATTTCCTCGGCCCAATCGATGACACAGCGAATAAATTCTTCGTCATCTTCATGGCCTTTGACTAGTTTTCTAATATCCGGCAAGCAGGCACATTCGTCTGCCCGTGGGTTTTTCACGAGATCCATAACTTCGGCGATAAACTCATCCTTATAGTCGAGGAGGCGGGCGTCGTGCTCGCTCAGCCAATCGGGTTGACGATTGGCGGCAGTCGCATTGCGTTCGGGAGGCACAACAACATTTCCTTCTGTGCGCCGACGCTTGCAACGTCGGCAGGGTGAACATCATCGATACCGAGCCGTCACAAGCGGCGCGCCGCCGACAGTCCGACTTCCCGATTGCACACACGAGCCCCGTCCTTTAGGGCCGAGTCGTTGACCGTCGACTAAGGTGGCGGACACCCTCGCCGCCGCCGTCCGCATCGATAAAGACGATGCTTCCGTGCTCGTCGCCGATCTCAAGGGCACGCTGAAGCTTGAACAGATTTGTCGACTTCATCGTCGGCATTCCGCCGGCGGCTTCCGCACGTTGTATAGCCGACGCGCTGACGCCAGATCGGCTCGCAAGGTCGGCCACCGTCCACCCCAGGGCCGCGCGCGCCATACGAATTTGCCGGCCAGTTATCATCCTGCGCAGAAGGTCAGCGATATCAACCTCCCCTGCAATCGGACGGGTTATGTATGTCATAGGCGACAAATTTTCATGCACGAAAGCTTGTCCTCTGTCGGCGATGGTGCTTATATAGGCGTTGAGTTCGATTCGCAAAGATCGGCGCGGCTAGGCTGATCACCGAAAGCCGGGTTGCCCGTCTCCGGTTGCCGCGCTGACTCCTTGGACGGGGGAGAGCGCGTGATGGGCGGCGCAGGGTTGGAACCATGCGCCGCACGGTCCCGGTTCTGCTTGGCGGTTTAGCGGCGATCACGGTGCGCGCCGAAGGTCATCAGGTCTTCTTGACCGAGAACGGCGTCACCAGCGAAGTCCCCGCCACCCCCGAATTGCTCGACGCTTTACGTAAGGCAGGCGGCAGCGCGACGCTTATCCCGGACGCCAATTTGATCATGTCGGGGGGCGGCGGATCCGCCTTCAACTACGAGATCCCGTGGCTGCACGGCAAACCTGCCCCGCCCAGCCGCGCTGATGAGAAGCAACAACCGGTCACCACCCCCGACGCGCCCCGCGACGCACCCCCCGCGCCACCGCCGCAGAGCCACGACAAAAGCAGCGCCACTGGCGATTCGTAAAACCCATGCGCACCGGCCTTCTCGTCCTCGCCATCGGGGTGCTGCCGCTGACAGCGAGTGCGCCGGACGATCCAATGGTTACTGCAACGATCACCGCCGGGACGACGATCATCATCGAATTCGTCAATGCCGATCGCATGGCCGCTCTCAGCGGCTCGCTCGACGCGACAGCCTATAGCGACCACTGGTTTCACCCGCCGTGCCGCATCTACCTCGCAGCCGGCACCACACTACACGGATATCCCGAGCTGCTGCAGGCATCGTTTGCCGATGAGCGCATCGTCAACGATCTCAGTCACGAAATGCTGCACTGCAGCCTCGGCTATTGGCACTCGCACTAGGAGTTAAACCAATCGGCATGGCTAGCCCGACGGGGCGAAAATCGAGACCCAATCCTCGACCCGCTATGCCGACCCCTCGATTGGGACTGCGCGCCAAGATTGGGGGCGCAGGGAGCAAGCCGTGAAAACGTCATCAATCGCAACCATGGCCGCCATCTTTGCCGTACCGGGCACCGCCCTGGCGGCACAGGCTCCGGCGATCGAGAAAGCGCTCGCCCGCGCCGCCGAAGTGCGCGCTGGAAACATCCAACTGCCGGGCAACTGGACCACCGGCCTGATGCTGCCGCGTCAGGACGGCAAAATGAACTTCGACGGCACAGCCGCTGTCCCCACAAGCGGCCCCCGCATGTTGTGGATCGGCGGCAATGGCGGCTGATCTCGGCCTTTGTCCGAGCGCTCGTCCCGATGATCTCAACATGGCTGACAAAGCCATCTTTGGGATTGTCGGGGGGACTGCCGAAGTGCCGCAGGTGCAGTATCTGCCTGACCTCGTGCCGATCACCGACGAAATGATCGAGGTATGGCGGGAAAGCCCCGTCGCACCGGGAGAAATCATGCGGGCGACCGGCCGGTGCAAGGGCGAAGGCTGCCGGCAGTGGAACGAGAGCACCGAAAGGTGGTCTCTCATCGACCGCTGGCTTATCGCAATCGAGCCCGGTCCCTCATTACCAGACTGCGCTCTTCGCCCTGCTTGCCGAGCTTGGCAACAGCACAAGGCGGAAGCCTGCTGGCGTTGTCCCAACTTCGCGTCACAAACGATCACCGGCCTTGCCGGCGACCCTCTGCAGCGGATCAATCTGGAGAAGGTCTATGTTTAACCTCTCCATGACGAGCGCCTTGGCGATCCCCGCCTATATCGCCGCACTGCGGCTCAGTCGCCGCAACCCCGTCGAGCGCGAGTGCCTGCTCGGCTGGGCCAATGCCTCGCTCGTCTACTTCTGGGCTGGGCTGTTCTAACCGCCGACAAGAAGAGGGGCCGGCCTTAACGGCCCCCTCACCTCGATCAAGGGAGATACAATGCCTGAAACTGTCGTCGTGTTGACCCTAAGCCGCCGTTCGCTTCCATTGAATTCGAGAAAGGCGTTCTCTCTTTCGACCCCGGCATAGTGCTGAAGACCGGCGCGACCTTGGTGCGGCAGTGGCGCGGACGCACCCATGCCGTCCTCGTGCGCGAGGACGGGTTCGAATACGAGGGCCGGCGGTATCGGTCGCTGACGGTGATTGCCGAGCGGATCACCGGGGTACATTGGTCGGGCCCGCGGTTCTTTGGCGTGAGCAAGCGGGCGCGTGCCTCCTAGTCCCCGAGGCCGCCAATGAAAAAACCAGGAACCACAACGCGGCGGAACGGAACCGTCCGCTGTGCGGTCTACACCCGCAAGTCGTCCGAGGAGGGGCTCGAGCAGGGATTCAATTCGCTGCAGGCGCAGCGCGAAGCCTGCGAGGCCTGCACTTGCCCAGCGCGAACGTGTCGGCCGGTCCTATTTCACGCGGCTCGTCCGCCTCAGCTATCTCGCGCCGGGTATCACCCAGGCGATCCTCGATGGGCAGCAGCCGCGCGATTTGACGCGTGCATTCTAATCGCTGAGGCCAGTCAATGAAAAGGGTCGAGCGGTGAGACTGATCAGCGGCCAGGCGATCAACGCACCGACACCGATTGCGAGGCCGGTCACGAGATTGCCGCCGTTCACAACATCGTCGAGCAGAACCATTGCCGCCGTCCCGGATATGCCGTTACCCACTCGGGGTATTCACGAATTGCCACCGTTGATTCCCGCCCCCGTTGTCATTGAATACTTGCAGTCGCACCTGATCATCCGTTCGGCCATCAGGCACATCGAGCACGAACGTCGTGTTCATGGCCGAGGCGATTTTGACATAATCAGGGATACCCTCAAACAGTGCTGGAATCAGGCGCCACCCCTGGTTGACCGCACGGACATCGACACTCTGTTGCACCGGCGCGTTCGCGTGCGGTCCCTCGGGCGGTACCTGCAGAACCAGCCCTGTCGACGGAGAAATAATCTTGAAATTCCCCTCAAACGGGAGCACGAGCCACTGTTGGTTGGCGCCATTATGGTCGTGGAACTGCTGGACCTGCAGCCCGTCCGTCGATTGGCCGCCTGGTACGTCCACAACGAGTCCATTCACGCCTACGATCTTGAAGGGCCCCTGTGTGAGTTGCTCGATCGACCAGAGCTGCGAGGCCTGTCCGGCCTGCATGCCGAAGGTCTCGATAAAGCAGCCGTTGATCTCCGGCGAAAGACAGTCGGCGCTCAGAGTCAGAACGCGCCCGTCTAGCTTAGACTGCAGGAACGTGCCGGCGCCGCCGGGGTTCGGGACCAAACGCCAGCGCTGGTTGTCGTTGCCGGTGTCGTCGAACTGCTGCACATGGGTGCCGTCAGCTCGCTGCCGGCCAACCACATCAAAGACTTTGCGGCTGGCAAGACACAATGATGCGAAAGAAATCGCCATCGGGGTCGAAGCGGAAGAGCTGAAGGGTGGTCCCCGCCCAGTCCCTCGAGAGTAGGTCGATGTTGTCGTGGAGGTTCTCAAACTCGGGCAAGCCAATCACCTGCTGATTGGCCAGGGAGACGATTCTGCTATAGCCAGGCATATGACGGCCTCCTTGTTAAAACCGACTGCCGGCGGGATGTCTTGATCTTACCGCCTACGGCGCGTCGACGGACATCCGCGGCCCATTAAGCTATAAATGGTTGTCCTTCGACCCAGCCACGTGTGAGGTGTTTCACACAACACAAAAAATAATCGACGACCGCCCCCGCCGCGCGACGGGAACGCTGAGCGGCGAATACACTTCGCAATTGCCGATGGCGCTTCGATGACCGTTGTTTCAAACCCTTCCGTTAGTGCGCACCGGCGGATCATCGCGTGGGCCTTCACTATTGCCAGTTCGACACTAGGTCGAATTAAGTCTAACGCAACATCGAAGAAATACCCCAAGAGTGAAAAAGCTAACACCGTCGCTATAGCGAACACAATTGGCAACTTATTCATTTTCGGGCACCAAAAGACTTGATGACGGGGCAGAAACAGAAGATGTAGAGACTGTCATCGCGTCCTATCTCGCCCCGGACATCACGCAAGCCATCCTTGACGGGCGCCAGCTGCGCGATCTGACGGCAGAGAAGCTGTTGGCGCACGCGCGTTTGCCGCTGGCCTGGCACAAGCAACGGGCACCGGCCCGTTTGCCACAGCGAAACGTGACGCGCGGCTGATCAAGCTGCTGATCAGGGCGCGCCGGTTCAACACCTCCCTCGTCGGCAACGCCGGGGTGCCGTCTGCCGCACTGGCCAAGCGTGAAGGGGTGAGGCCGTCCTATTTCACGCGGCTGGTTCGCCTCAGCTATCTCGCCCCGGACATCACGCAAGCCATCCTCGACGGGCGCCAGCCGCGCGATTTGACGGCAGAGAAACTCCTCGAGCACTCGCGTCTGCCGCTGGCCTGGCACGATCAGCGGAACGTGCTCGGCTTTGGTTGAGCCTAATACGAATTCAAAGGCCTACCCACGTTAGGCCCGGCAAAGCCCCGACTCCGGTTGGGACCGGCGTGGCATTCTCGCCGACCCCATCAGCGGCACTGCGGTACTGGAGTCTGGCCCGACAGAGATATTACCGCCGGTTGGCGCGATATCGAAACACCCTGCGCGTCTCTGCCGACCCGGTCGCCAAGCCCGCCGCCCAGAACCGAGCGGAAAGCCGGGGTTCTTGAGCTACGAAAGCGGATGCGGGAGAGAGACGGACTCTCCGCTGGAGGGAGATGGATTCGAACCATCGGTACCCGGCACGAAAGAGCCGGTTTTTGTTGCGGGAAGCGAATTGCGGGACCAAACGGGGACAGCCAAAAAGGGTTGTTTCTTATGCGGTACCGATGGTTCGAATCCATCTCCCTCCAGCGGGAAGTCCGTTGCGAACCTGACTTCCGGGGCCGTAGAGGGGAAGCTTGGCCATCTTCATCCTCGAAACATCGACCCACAGCTCGCGGATCAGGGATCGGCGACCTAACGGGTACCGTTTAAGGCAGTTTTATGCGCCGTGCGAACGGTTCGGGCCAGGCGGCTGTCATCGGGAAAAAGTCCAATCGTCTCCAGCGTCGGGAGACCTCAGCTTCGCCCTAGGCATGCCTTCTAACCTCCAATATTATCACAGACGTACCCGCAAGGGGGTGTGGGAATTGCTCGGCTCTCCGGCGCCGAGGGAAACCTGTCCGAAAGCCCTTCGAAATGCGTGGGGAAAGTCCGGAGGAGACGTAGCGCCTACAACCGGGCGATCAATTCGCGCCGGCGAACCTGTCCGCGGGCGCGAGCTGGGGCGGGCTCACTCCTCCGGCATCCCGGCCTTGCGCAAGCCGGCGAAGTAAGTGGCTTCGTACAGGGCGCGGGTCTTCGGCGCCCCCCACCAGGCGCCCCGAAAGGCTTTCGCATGGCGGCGGGCACAGCTCGATTTTCTACCGCAACGACCCGATGCAACGGGTTGAGCGTCGTGGCGGATTACAACATCGGCACGGCGCCGCCCCTCGACATCCTGGTCGTCAGCGGTGGGCCGGGCTGGATCGACCAGAGCCGGGCACCCGAGACGCTCAGCTTCATCCGGCGCCAAGCTGCCGCGATCGGTAGTGACACGGACGCTGTCTGTGCGGGCTAGCTCGGCAGTCGGCTGGGGTCGCGCCGGCTCGTCCGCCGCAGCGCAGAGTTGTCGACGCACGTGAATGCTTCGTTGACCCGCGGACGGAAGGATGGGCGGTTCATGATCCGTCGTCTGGACGCCTCTGAAGGTGGGTAATGACCTCCTGAGCAACATCATTCTTCAGGGCGATCGGATCAAGCGATACACCGAGGATCGCGTCACATTTCGGGCAGACGCACGAGACGCCGACCCAACTCTGGTCGGGCCCTCTGACGTCGATGTAGTTGCCCGTAAGAAAACCGACGGGGGCTCCGCACTTTGGGCATGTGCTCATCATCAATCTCCAGCTGCTCCCCCATTTAGTGCAAGTTCGTGAGCGAAGCGTTCTCCGTAACCAGGGCGACTTTCTGCTAGCCAACAGCTTGCTTGCGCACGAAATAAAAGGCGGTCGCGATCGAGTTCACTGATCTGGATCAAGGGCGGCCGGGATTTCTTATTGCTGATCGGGTTAGTCGCTCGGGATTGCCTATTACGGCCGCCTTGCTGGCCGCTCATGTTGGCCCAGATTGCAACTGGCGGAATACCTAAAACATCGCGCCGACGAATTGGAGTGCAAACACGCGACGAATGCCTGAGGGCGCAATGCGGAGGACACTGTAGAGTGCAGTTGATTCGGTCGGTTCGAAACCGGACGCTCGGAGCAAGCCGGGGCAATGGATCAGTTCAGACCGATGACATTTCAGCAGGGCTCCGCTACTGCGCGTTGGTAGATTGACCGAGCCGATTTCCCGGCTGGGGTAGTAACCCGGGCAGCGGGCCGGAAATGAGACCCTCGCATCTCTGCTTGTTGCTCGATTTAGGTCAATGCGGGGTCGCGGCTGGTCGCTGATGGTTTGCCCACGACTCGCATACAGGTGTTCCGATGCGTGCTATGGACGTGATGACAACCAATGTGATTACCGTCGACCCGAACACATCGGTGCAGGTGTTGGCGGCGCTCCTTTACGAACGAGGAATCAGCGGAGTTCCCGTCGCCGATTCCG
>Ga0306920_100015078_pt1 | contig 10580 bp, 9 predicted proteins | sample flu12Cox44000170_FD_204666 | JGI IMG/M metagenome (GOLD analysis project Ga0306920, IMG submission 204666) | Lab enrichment of tropical soil microbial communities from Luquillo Experimental Forest, Puerto Rico - flux4day.12C.oxic.44.000.170 (v2)... | ecosystem: Environmental > Terrestrial >... | reverse complement strand
CACGGACGATGGCGGCTGGCTATGGATCCGGGCGCGTTCGCCGTCGGGGCACCCGACATGCCGCAATTGCTGGCCCGATCCCGGGCACCGGTGACCCTGGCCCGTGGCGAGCATGACGTCATGAACACCGACGAGCAGCTCACCCGGCTGGGCGTCCCCACGGTCACGCTGCCAGGCCTGGGCCACAACGCACACGTCGAGAGCCCGTCCCTGGCGATCACCCTGCTGGAGTCGCATCGATAGCCGGTTGTAAGACGGCACGAACCGGCCAGCCAGTAGGCCCTGTCCGAGCGGCGGCGCGGCCAAGACGCGGTCACCCAGGGTTCCGCAGCCCCCGGTTATCCCGCCGCCGGGCGGCGCGCTGAGCAGCGTCTTTGCCTGAGTCCTGGGCAGGCTCATGTACAGGTTGTTATCCTGACAGCCCAAAACGCCACAAATCGGCACGAGTGAGCACGAACTAACGGAGAGTCGATGATATCGCGTTACACGCCCTCCCGCGGGGGTGGACAGGGGGTGGCCCTCACGCGCTCCGCTTGATAGCCACGCGGTCCCGGCGAGGTGTTCGCAGCACGCGACCGGGACCTGATGTCGGACCAACCTTAGGAGGAACCCCGACATGTCCGAAATGGCAGATTCCGCCGTGCGCAGGCGCAGGTTCGCCGCGGCGGTCGCGCTGGCAGCCGCCGCGCTGGTACCGGGCGCGGCCGTGATCACCGCCGCTGCCCCGGCGGCACAGGCATCGGTGTCCGCTGCCGTCACCAGCAGCTACGGCGGGAGCCGGGCGGGCAACGCGGCGCTGAACTGGGCCGAACGGCACGCGGCAGGCTGCTGGTACAGCTACGGCGGGTCCAGCTGCTCCCCGGGCTACGACTGTTCGGGCCTGGTCATGGAGGCCTTCGGCCACGGCGCCGGGATCTGGCTGCCGCATTCGACTTACGCCATGCTCGCCAACCGCCACCTGCACTGGATCCCGCTTTCGCAGGCCCGCCGCGGCGACCTGATGTTCTACGGTTCCGGGCACGTCGAAATCAACACTGTCTGGTATCACAAGACGTTCGGGGCGCATGACTGGGGTCAGCGTGTCGGCTGGGCCACCTGGGGTCCGTGGTGGCATCCCACGGCTGCGTACCGGGTCTGGTGACCCGGCCCGAGTAACCCCCGCTTGCCGCGAGTGGTTCGGGTAGGCGTCGGCCAAGCCGTGTCAGTGCACGTCAGGTGCTTGGCGGAGGCGGCCGACATACCCGGGCCAAGTCCGCGGAAGCGCCGCCTCCCGCCTTTCCTGTCGCCGCCGGCGGGCGCAGCCGCGTATCAAGACCGGACAATGGGTCTCCGTATCACGTAAAGGTGCGGTGAATGCCAGGTGACGGGGACGCTGCGCCTACGGGGATGGTATGACGCGCCGCGATGCCGTCGCTCTGCGGCCGGCGCGAGGGAAGGCTCCTATGAACGGGACATATGTCGGATACGTTGCGGGCGAGGACCCGCTCTATGGCTTCCTCAGCACGATCATGCACGATCGCCTGAAGGTCCGCGCAGCGAAGCCGTCGTTCCGCGTGTTCCAGCTGTCCGGGAGCAACGAGGTCTACGCATATGAGGAAAAGTCCAGCGGCACCAAGGTCATCTGCAAGTTCTACGGCAGCAGGTTCGGGACCGATCTGGACAAGGCGGCCTGGATGGCACGCCAGGAGTACGAGGGACTCAGGACACTGCGCCGGTACAACCTGGTCGGCTCGCCGCACCACGTGATCCGTCCGCTGGGGCTCAGCCGCGACATCAACGGCGTACTCGCCGTCGAACACTATTCCGGCGAGGAATTCAGCCACGCGATCGCCCGCGCAACCCGGCACGGGGACGACGCGCACCTGTACTGGCGGCTGAAGGCGCTGGCGTACTTCCTCGCCACCCAGCACAACCGGACGGCCAACGGAGCCACCGTGGATTTCGATCCTGAGTGCCGGTACTTCGACGCGGTCGTCAGCCGGCTCAGGAAGGCGCACCGCATCGGTCAGCGGGACATCGACGAACTCAGCGGGCTGCGTGATCGGTGGCGGGAGCGGCCGCAGATGTGGCAGGACCGGCAGGTGTGGCTGCACGGTGACGCTACCCCGGCGAACTTCCTGTTCGGCAACGGCATGGACGTCGCGGCGATCGACCTGGAGCGCATGAAGCGCGGGGACCGGATATTCGACGTCGGGCGGGTCGCCGGCGAGCTCCAGCATGCGTTCATGAGGGATTCCGGCGACTGGCGCCGCGCGGAGCCGTTCATCGGGCACTTCCTGTGGGAGTACAGCTGCCATTTCCCCGACCGCGAGCAGACGTTCGAGTCGATTACCGGCCGCGCGCCGTACTATATGGCACTGAACCTGCTGCGTATCGCCCGCAACGGCTACATCGGCCAAGACTACGCCAGGAGGCTCGTGAGGCAGGCGAAGCGGATGCTGCGGGCCGCCTGAACGTCCCGGATGCCGGACCTGGTACCGGACCTGGCGGCCCTACACTCGCTCCCGGGCCCCGCCGAGCAAGGAGACCTGAGGCTGCGCATGGACATCACAGCGGTCGCCTTCGACGCGAACGGCACCCTGGTCAAGATCTTGGCCGATGATGACGAGGAGCGGGTCTTCCGGGCCGCCGCGCACTTCCTCACCTACCAGGGCATCGGCCTGCACCGGCACGAGCTGCGTGATCTGTATTTCCAGATCAGGAAGGAGCAGTTGCGGACCAGCCCGGAACCCTACCCCGAATTCGACGCCGCCGGCATCTGGCGCGCCATCATCACCACCCACGGCACGGACTTCACCCGCGCCCTGCCCGCGGGCAAGCTGCAGCAGATGCCGCTGTTCCTGGCCGAGATGTCGCGCGGCATCTCACGCCGGCGGCTCGGCCTGTACCCGCACGTCCGCGAGGTGCTCGACATCTTGCGCAAGCGCTACCCGCTGGCGGTCATCACCGACGCGCAGAGCACCTCCGCCCGCGGCGAGCTGCACAAGGTCGGCCTGCTCGGCTACTTCGACCCGGTCATCGTGTCCGGCGACCACGGATACCGCAAACCCGACCGGCGGCTCTTCCAGCTCGCACTCGACGGTATGGCGGTGGCGGCCGAGAACGCACTGTACGTCGGCAACGACATGTACCGCGACATCTACGGGGCCCGGGAAGCCGGCCTGACGACCGTCATGTTCGATTCTGATCAAGGAGAGAAGATCTACCGGGACTGCAGACCCGACTACACGATCACGGACTTTCGCGAGCTCCTGGAGATCCTCGGCGTACCCTGGCCCTGACCGCCGCCAGGTACCGGCCGGTCATGGGGATCGCACCCGCGATAGCAAGGTACTAGTCGGACCCATCCGGGCATTTTCCGGTGCCTAGCCCGGAGGCGAAGACCTGCCCACCGAGGTACCCGCAGGTTGGCGTGGCCGTGGGCGAGGAGATCTTGATGCTGACGATGGCCAGCTGCAGGCCGGCGATGTGCTGGCTCGCGGTGAAGTCGATCTGCCCAGTCACCCCCCGCCATGGGTCGATGATGAACTGGCCGGGGATCTCGGCGCGCCGGATATCCCCGGCGTGCGAACCCAGGTAATTCTCCTCAGCGTCGATGAACAAGTCCGCAGCGTCGAAGGCGAGCCCGACCCGCTCGCCGGTCCAGAGGAAATCCAAACCCTGTCCTTGCACTTTCGGCAGGTTAAACAGCTTCTGGACCATTGCCGCGTAGATGGTGCAGAAGCTGCTGAACGGTTCCCCGGAAGCCTGCGCCGCCGCCGCGGTGGCCGGGTGCAGGCATTTGTCGCCCGTGTTCAGCATCGCAAGGTCCTTGGTGACATACGAGATGTCAGGCTCCCCCAGCCCCGACTGATCGCGCGCGGCAGGGTCGGCAATGAACCGGCTCACTCCGTCGTCGGCGATGATGAACGGCTGTTGGTCGCGGCCGCAGTCATCTTCGATGAGCTGCAGGAACTCGGAGAACTGACCGTTGCCGACTGACGGCCGGTCGTGCCGTCCCGCGTAGATGTCCACGGTAGAGGCACCGCAGAGCTGGCTGCCGAGCAGTTGCTGCGTGACCTGGGGAGTCGGCAAGCCCGTGAACAGGGGCGCCTCCCGTTTCAGGTCAGCAACGAGGGTGCTGGTGAAGAGGTCGTCCGGATTGGCCGACGGCTCGAAGATCAGGATCTTCCGCGCCTGAATCTGCCCGGCCGAGTTGTACTTTTGACGGGATTGCTTGAAGTACTGCGGGACGATTTCCTGAATGTACTGCAAGATCAGGTCGGCTTCGGTGCTGTTATTCGGCGGAAGCTGGAAGTAATAGGGATCGTAGTGGGAATAAGTGCCGCCGATGCCGTCGGCGGTCAGGGTGGTCGCCACTACTGGGATTCGGCTGGCATTGAACAGCCCGATTGCCTGCTTGACCTGCGCGATGCTGCGGTCGAGTCCCACGACGCCGAGCAGGTGGGGGTCACGGGCGGCCAGCGCGATGATTATCCGGGCGACGGGGACGGCATCCTGCATCTTCGAGCCGCCGTTGGCGACGATCACCTTGAACACCGGGCCCGACCCCTGGAGCGCGTACTGCTGGGCGACCATCAGGCCTTCCAGCTCTTCGGCCTGGCCGGAATCGTAGTTCTGGTTGGCGCCAGCGGTGAGTCCCGCGAAGTAGACGAGGCTAAATTCTGTCTCGCCATTCCCGGCCGCCTGATCTGCCCTCTGGTTCAGCTGGAAGACCTGCTGCTGGTCATACTGCAGGCGCTCGTCCTGGAGTGTCTGCTGCGGATCCTCGCCGGATGCGTGATTGGTGAAGACGAACCCCGAGTCGCTGTAGCCCACGCACTCGACAGCTTGCGAGGACTTCAAGGCGAAGATCCTGGTCTGGCCGTTGGCCGAATCGGAGGCCCGGCATGGGTCAACAGGCGTTCGTGGTCGCGTGACTGACTGCAGAGAGGGAGAAGCGGTGGAATGCCTGGGGACCACCGCTAGTCCCACGCCGACGGCGGCGAACACGACCACTGCGGCGATACCGGAGACCACCCAGCGGCGCCGCCGTCGCTTGCTAACCGCGGTTCCCGCGGCGCGAGCGGGCTTAACGGGACTCCCCGCCTTCTCGGCCAAGCCGACCGCAGCCGCCGGGACCAGGGACGCATCGGGTCCCAGGGACGCCGACCGGACCCCATTGGGGGCCTGCTGTTCAGCCGGGGTGGTGGAGCCCGGCCGGTGGTGGGCGACGGACTCAGTAAGCGTCGCGGCCACGGTGGCATCTGGCGCCGGCAGCCGAGATGGGTGGCCGTTGGGGGTTCCGGGAGCATGGCCCGCCGCGGCCGGACCCGGCGAGGGGGGCGGCAGGATCGAAGCTGGCAGCCAGCCGTCCATGTCTGCCGCCGACGGGTGAGCGGCGGTTAGTTCGGCCAGGAACTGCGCCGCTGTGGGCCGCTGCGCGGGGGCTTTGGCCATGCAGCGTTCGACTAGGGGCCGCACCGGGCCGGGCAGCCGATCCAGGCGCGGCGTGCCGTGCACCACCCGGTACAGCAGCGCGGTGGGCAAACCTGGCCCGAACGGCCCCTCGCCGGTGGCGGCGAACACCAGCACCGAGCCCAGGCTGAACACATCGCTGGCCGGCCCCACCTCGCTGTCCTCGACCTGCTCCGGTGACATGAACGCGGGCGAGCCGATCACCATCCCGGTCCGGGTCAGGTCAGTGGCATCCACGGCCCGGGAAATTCCGAAGTCGATCACCCGCGGCCCGTCCGCGGCCAGCAGCACGTTCGACGGCTTCAGGTCCCGGTGCACCACTCCCGCGGCATGAACCGCAGCCAGCCCCTCGGCCAGCCCGGCCGCCAGGGCCAGCACCGAGGCAACCGGCAGCGGCCCGTGCTCATTCACCGCCTCAGACAGCGACGGCCCGTTCACATAGCCGGTGACCAGCCAGGGCAACGGCGCCGTGGGATCGGCATCGACCACCGGCGCGGTGAACAATCCGCTGACCATGCGCGCGGCGGCGACCTCCCGGGCAAACCGGGTCAGGAACCCCGGTTCGCCGGCTAGCTCGGGCCGGATGACCTTCACGGCCACCTGCCGCCCGCCCGGTGACTTGCCCTTGAACACCTGGCCCATCCCGCCGGCACCCAAGCGCCCCAATAGCAGGTAGGGCCCTATCTGCGACGGATCGCCAGCCTGCAGTTCCTGCAACCCGCGCCACCCCCTAATGCCCATACCTGGGAGTATCCCGGGTCTTATGCATACCTAGTTGTAAGTGACTCATCTGAGCCAAGTGGCTCTGCTGTGATGAGGCTAACCGGGCCTGAGAGCCCGAGCCTGGAATTGTTTGATTTTCATTCATCTTCGTGCTCTTCTGATTACCGAACACCGGACCACAGCCGCTGGCCGCTCTGTTCTGGGCAAGCCACGGCCGGGTGGGCGAGATCGGCAGAATTATCCGGTATGAAAACGGAAGACCCGTATCATCTGCAGCGGTTCGTGGCGGCCCAGGACGTCGGCGGCACCTACGATCAGGCCGTCGCCGAGCTGCGCGCCGGCCGCAAGACCAGCCACTGGATGTGGTTCATCTTCCCGCAGATTGCTGGCCTGGGATACAGTCCGGCATCGCGGAGGTACGCGATCACGTCTCTGGACGAGGCCAGGGCGTACCTGGCCCATCCGGTCCTCGGCGCACGGCTGATCGAATGCGCCACCATCCTCACCGCCCTGGCCGACCGCACCGCGGAGCAGGTCTTCGGCGAAGTCGACGCGCTGAAGCTGCGCTCGTCGATGACGCTGTTCATGCACGCCGCCCCCCGCGAGCCGGTGTTCGGTCAGGTCCTGGGCCAGTATTTCGGCGGAGAACCCGACTCCGCGACCGAGCATCGCATCTGAACACGACGACGCCCGCGCGAGGCGCCGGCCCCGCTGAGGTTCGTAACGTTCCCGGAACGGTCCGCACGTAGGGTCGGCTCATCCCGGTCCGCACGGTGCGCGGCGACCTGAGCGGCGTGGTCCACGAAGCGTTCCAGCCCGCTCACGTCTCGGTGTGGCTCCCAGGGGACGAGCGTTAGCGTCGCCGAGCGCGGGCCAGCCTGGCGGGCGGGTGAGCTAGCCGGGCCACAGCGCGCGGACCGCGTCGGGGACGCCGTCGACGGCGGCGGGGCCTAGCAGGGCCACCTGCAGGAGGTAGCCGGGGATGAGGCAGAGGAGCGTAGAGGCGAGCACGTCGGCGGAAACGTCGCCGGGCAGGCTGGCCCGGCTCTGCTGGATGACCTCGGCGAGGTTGGCGTTCAGGTCCGTGACCAGGGCGGAGAACCGAGCCGCGAGCGAGGGGTTGCGCAGGGCTTCGGACCAGACGATCACGGTGAGTTTGCCCAGGCCGTCCTGGGCGTCCTGGGCCCGCACCATGTCCATGACGTCAGCCAGCACGGCACCGACCGGCCGGACGGGCTGCTGGGTGGCGACGGCGCGGATCATCTCGGTCACGCCACGCATGTTCTCCTCGGCGATGGCCACTATCACGTCATCCTTGCTGGCGAAGTAGCTGTAGACCGCGCCGGAGGACAGGCCCGCCTCGGCGAACAGATCCTGCATGGACGTCGTGTGGAAGCCTTCGCGTGGCCCGCGGCACGCATCGCCCCGCGCGGTCTTCCGGTGGGGATCGTAGGCACGGGCCAGGCCAGCCAGCAGGTCGCGGCGGGCCTGACCCGGAGCGATCCGGGCGGCTTTGCGGTGCACGTGTACGCCGATGAGGCGTCGGCCCGGTCGGCGATGGAGGACCGGGCCAGCTACGGCGCGTTCGACGTCGGCGCTGACGGCATCACCGTGCTGGAGGCCAGCGCGGCCAGCCCGGCCGTCGCGCAGTTGCTGAGCACGGTGGGCCAGCGCCTGGCCGCCGAGCGCGCCGCGGCGAGCGGCGTGCCCTCGCAGGCGGTCCAGGTCCGGGATGTTGACGTGGTCGCCCTATCAGCCAATGACCCGCACGGGCTGGTGCTGCCCTCCGCCTTGCTGCCCATGACCATCTGCGGGGTCATCATGGCGGCGGTCATCGCCCTGGTGCTGGCGTTCCGGCCCGCCTGGCGGCAGATCCTGGCCCTGATCGTGGTCTCCGCCACGGCCGGCCTGGGCGCCTACCTGATCGCCCAGGGCTTCCTCGGCGCGGTGCCGCACCAGGCCGTGGCCACCTGGGCGGCGCTGTCGCTCATCGTGCTGGCCATCGGCGCTACCACGGCCGGGCTGATTGCTCTCATCGGCGCGCCCGGGCTCGGGCTCGGCATCCTATTGATGATCTTCGTCGGCAACCCGTTCTCGGGGGCGACCTCCGCGCCCGAACTGCTGCCCGCGCCGGCCGGCGCCATCGGGCAGTGGCTGCCACCCGGCGCGGGCGCCAACCTGCTCCGCAGCACCGCCTATTTCAACGGCCACGGCGCCTCGGGTCACCTCACCGTGCTGATCGTCTGGATCGTGCTGGGCCTGACGGCCGTCGCAGTCGGCCACCACGCTCCGGTCCGGTTCGCCGCCCGCCGGGCCTGGAAGCCGTCATCGGCAGCCGCCGCGCCGCCGGCTCATCGGGCGGCCGCGTTCAGGCCCGATGCGGCCATCGAAGACCGGGCCCACTCATAGGAAGTTGTTCGGCCAGATCATCGTCCGCCACATGTGGGCGACCGGAGAGCCGTCGAAGCCGAGCCCTTCGGCAGGCTGGCGGAAGTTCCGGCCCACCACGTCCTCGAACTCGTCGAAGTCCACCACGACGTTGGGATCGAAGGAGTAGATGTCGTTGATGGTGATCAGGCGAGACGTCATGTACCAGCGATGCTGGCGCGCCGTCTCGTGCTCCCGGCGGATGTAGTCGGGCGGGCGGTAATCAGCGCCGAAATAGCCGATGTAGGCCTCCGGATACCGGTAGCCCACCGACTCGTCCGGGAAGTACCGCAGGGCCTCATGCTTCTCGATGGCCCAGGCCACCTCCTCGTCGACGTACGGAGCGACCAGCTGTGCACCCCAGTAGCCGTGGTTGGCCGACAGCAGGCCGGCGATGGCGATGTCGTGCAGCAGGCAGGCCATGACGACCTTCTCGTCGAGGCCGTTTCCCCGGGCCACCCGGGCGCTCTGCAACAGGTGCGTTCGCGGGATCTGGCCGAAGCGCAGTAGGTAGAAGTCCTTGAGCGTGGGACGTTCGGGCATTTTGGGCAGGGCGGGATTGTCGCCCATCATGAAGACCGTGTCGGGGTGACGCCCCTCGGCCAGCAGCGCGCCCTGGTAGGCGCTGGCCGGGGTGCCCGTGGTGGCGGCGGCCGGAGGCATGATGATGCGGCGGCGGCGGTCCACGGCGTCGTCCAGCGGCTCGCGGATCCAGTTCGCCAGGCCCGCATCCCGCAGGGAAGCGGGCAGTTCGTGAGGCAGCACCTGGCTGGAGGGGCGGGTCTGGTCGGACATGCCATCACATCCCTTTCGGTGCCCTGGCGCGGCGAGCTGTGCTGGACCTACCCTGGATGAGGTCCGGGTAGGCCTGCCTGTCACCCAAGAGAGGACTCGGATGGCGCTCAAGATCATGCCCCACGGGCGACTGCAGGAGTGGGTGGCCGAGGAAAAGGGCTACTTCACGGCCGAGGGGCTCGACTACAGCTTCGTGCTCGCCGAGGACTACGGCGTTCATCGTCCGCAGCGGGACGACGCCGGGGAGATCAAGACCGGAGCGTTCGAGACGTTCGGGGCCGGACGCGACGGCGCCGACGTGAGCTGCGCGTGCCACTGGGCCACGGCCGCCGCCGCGAGCGAACGGGCCGGCCGGCTCGTGACCACGGCCTACTCGGTGGCGAACTGCGCCATCGTGGTGCCACCTGAATCACCCATCCGGCGTCCGGAGGAACTGGCCGGGGTGGCGATCGGGGTCGGCTACCACTCCGGGAGCCACTTCGCCACCGTCCAGGCCCTGGAGGGAGTGCTCTCCCCCGACGAGATCAAGCTCAGCTTCCAGGGGCCGCCCAACGAGCGCCTGGACGCGCTGCTGCAGCGGCAGGTTGCGGCCGCGACGACCTGGGGGGTTCCGCTCTACATCGCCGAGGCCTTCGGGTTCCGCAAGGTCGTGGACGCCACGTTCATGATCGGGTTCCTGGTCACCGGGCTTGACGTGAGTAAGGCTGACGTCGAGAAGTACCTCGGCGCCCTGCGGCGGGCGCAGATGGAGATCGACCTGCACCCCGAACTCTACAAGCACTATCACCTGCGGACCGTGCCGGAGAAATACCGGGACCAGGTCGACGTGCGGGCGTTCGGCACTGGGGAGCGGATCGTGTTCCTGCCCTACACCCGGGAGGTCTTCGCCGCCACCCAGGACTGGACCGAGGCCCACCAGCTATTCGCCGAGCGGCCCGGAACCTCGCGCGGCTACGACGAGGCCGCCCTAGTGTGATCGCGGTGCTGTCCAGCTGGTTCTACCGGTGCTCGACCAGGGGTAGTTCGCTGCCGCCGTCGTCATAGAGGCCGGCCGCCGGCCGGGAGGGGCGGCCCCTCCCGGCCGGATGGGTGCGCGGCCGGTCAGGCCTGGCCGGCTTCGGGGTCCGGTGGCGCGGGCGGGGTGCTGGCTGGCTCACTGTGCCCCGACTCGCTGTGCC
>Ga0306920_100015077_pt1 | contig 10581 bp, 8 predicted proteins | sample flu12Cox44000170_FD_204666 | JGI IMG/M metagenome (GOLD analysis project Ga0306920, IMG submission 204666) | Lab enrichment of tropical soil microbial communities from Luquillo Experimental Forest, Puerto Rico - flux4day.12C.oxic.44.000.170 (v2)... | ecosystem: Environmental > Terrestrial >... | reverse complement strand
GCCGTAAAGCGCGATCATGACCCCGGTGAGCAGAATCACGAAGGGCAGCACGCGCGGCAGCAGTCTGAGCTTCTCGCGCAAGCTCAGCATGGTTGCCGTCAGCAGCTCCGAGTGCGCCCCGCTCGCAAGATGGCGCGCCTTGGCCTCGCGATATTCGCGCCGGTAGCGAAACACGGCGTAGCCCGCGAACAGCGCCACCAGCAGCAATGCCGGCCCGATCGCGGCGAGGAACAAGCGGCCGAGCGACTGCTCGGCGGCGACCGCATAAAGGATCATGGTGATCGAAGGCGGCAGCAGGATGCCGAGCGTGCCGCCTGCCGCGATGATGCCGGCAGCGAAACCGGGCGAATAGCCGCGCTTTCGCATCTCGGGAATTCCGGCTGAGCCGATGGCGGAGCAGGTGGCAGGCGAGGAGCCGGCCATTGCCGCGAACAGCGCGCAGGCGAACACGTTGGCAATCCCGAGCCCGCCCGGAATGCGATGCATCCACACATGAATGGCGGAGTAGAGATCCTGCCCGGCGCGGGAGCGCCCGATCGCCGACCCCTTCAGGATGAAGAGCGGGATCGACAGCAGCGTGATGGACGCCATTTCCTCATAGACGTTCTGGCTGATGGTATCGACCGAGCTTGCCGGCATGAAGACGATCATGAACACGGTCGCGACCGCCCCGAGCGCGAAAGCGATCGGCATTCCGGCAAACATCACAAAGAGTGTAGAGGCACCGTAAAGTAGCCCGATGGAAAGCGTGCTCACCGCCTGTGGCCCCAACCGGTCAGCCCGAGCATCAGCTGAAGCAGGATTTGCAGCGACAAGAGCATCATGCCCGCCGTCATCAGCACATACGGGATCCAGAGCGGCGGAGCCCAGGTCGACCCGGAGTGAAATCCTTCCTCCCATGCCTCGGTCAGCAGCAGCCAGGATTTCCATGCAAAGAACGTGCAGAATGCAAGGCTCGCGGCATCGACCAGGATCTGCCGCAGCATGTTGACGCGTGGTGGCAACAGGCCGGTGATGGCTTCGATTGCGACGTGGCCGCGGCCCGCCTGGATCGCGGCAGCCGACATGAACACCGCGCCTATGATCAGAAAGACCGACATTTCGTCTTGCCAGTCGGTCGAGATTTTCAGGAAATAGCGCACAATGACGCTATAGGTGAGCACGAAACCGGCGATCACCAGCGCGACCGATGATAGCCTCACAACGAGCTGATTAATGGTCGAAAGAATGCGCTCGGCGATATCAAGCAGCGCCGGCGCGGCTTTCGTTTCGATGATATCGAGGCGTTGCGTCACGGCTTAAGCCCGATGGCGGGTAGCCCCGAAGAGCAACCGCGCTGATGGCGCAGCGGCGCTGGCTCTTCAGGAGACGCTCACTCCTTCCGCAAGCTTGAGAAGCTCGGCTGCGAGCGGGGTCTTGGCGGCGTAGTCCTTCCATGCCGTGTCACGGGCAATGACGCGCCATTTCTCCACCGTAGGCGCGTCCAGGTCGGAGACCGTTGCGCCCTTTTTGGCATAGACATCCGCCACCTTCTCGTCGTCCGCCATGGCTTGCTGGGTGCCGAACTCTTCCAGCTCGCGTCCGAGTGTCATGATCATATCCTGCTGGTCCTTCGGCAGCGCGTCGAAAATCTTTTTCGACATGATGAGCGGTTCGAGCATGAACCAGTACGACTTGCCGCGACCGGTAGTGAGGCTCTTGGCCAATTCTTCGAGGCGAAATGAGATCAGGCTGGTCGAGGACGTGATCGCGGCATCGCAGGCGCCGGTCTGCATCGCAGCATAAAGCTCGTTTGAAGGGGTCGAGAGCGTGGTGGCGCCCGCGGCCTGCAGCACCATGTCCATCTCGCGGCTCCCGCCGCGTACCTTTAGTCCCTTGACGTCCGGCGGATTGACGATAGGCGTGGAGCGGCTTGCCACGCCGCCCGCCTGCCAAATCCAGGACACCATGATCACGCCTTTTTCCGCGAGAAAGGCGGCAAATTTTTTCCCGATTTCGGAATTCTTCCACGCCGCGCCCTGCTTGTATGAGCTCACCAGCCCCGGCATGAGCCCAATGTTGAGCTCGGCAAATTCACCGCCCGCGTACGAAATCGGATAAAGGCTCAGATCGAGCGCGCCTTTGCGCACAGCCGAGAACTGCGCAACCGTCTTCATCAATGACGAATTGGGGTAGACCTGTCCGGTGAGCGCGCCGCCACTTCTTTTCTCGATCTCAGCGGCGAACATTCGGCACAGCCGGTCGCGAAAGTCTCCTTCCGTGATCGTTCCACCGGGAAACTGATGGGATATTTTGAACGTCTGCGCAGCCGTTCCCAAACGCGACGTTGCAATCATTGCTGGAGCAGCCAATGCGCAAGACAGTATGCGGCGCCGGCTCAGAAGCATGGTTAGCCTCCCATGTTTGTCATTCATTATGTCCATAGCTGGCGGCTATGGAACGGCACAATCGGACGTTTGTCAAAACAATCGCGGACCACGGCGGGATGGTCACGAACGGTCATTTCCGGTTGCGCGCCCGCGAATGCCGTTTGCCCTTTCTTGCCCCCCGCAACATCTCGATCAAGGCGGTGGCTGTCCGCAACAGGCGACCGTCGCGCCCGGCGGGACCGACGAGCTGCACGCCCAAGGGCAGACCGCCCTTCCCCGCAAGCAGCGGGAGCGAGAGAGACGGCAAGCCGCTCAAGGTCCACAAGGTACAGAACACGGGGTCGCCGGTAGAACCCAATCCTTTCGGCGCAACGCCCGGAGCCGCTGGAGTGATGATGGCGTCGTAGGCATCGAAGATGCCGGCGAGACCGGCAGTGATAACCCGAGCCTGGTCGAGCGCTGCAAGGTAGTCGACCGCGCTTACTTTTTGTGCGTGTGCAAGAAGCTTGCCCATGGCTTCACTGGGTTCGCCGCGCCGCAAGAAGGGAGCGAGATTGTGAGCCATGTCCACGGACATGATGGTGCGATGCACGTCCCAGGCCTCGCGCAAGGAGGCTGGCAGCTCCACGGATTCGACCGCCGGCCCCAGCGCAGTGACGAGCTCCTCGAAGGCGGCTTTCGTCTCGCTTTCCGCCTTCTCCCATACCGGCGTGCGCACAAACGCAAACCGCGGCGGGAGCGGCGGGGACTCGTTTTGCAGTGCGCGGAAATCGGCAGCGGCAAACGGTTCGCTGTCGGGATCGGCCGGATCATGACCGGCGATCACTTCGAGGATGAGCGCGAGATCGGGAAGTGAGCGCGCGAAGAGGCCCATGTGATCGAGCTTGCGCGAGAGCTGCAAGACGCCCGCACGCGAGATGAGCCCGTAGCTCGGCTTCATCGCGAACACGCCGCAGAAGGCGCCCGGCCGGATCACCGAGCCGTTGGTCTGGGAGCCGAGCGCGAACGGCACCATGCGGGCGGCAACCGCAGCCGCCGAGCCCGACGACGAGCCGCCCGGCGTGTGCGCGGGATCGTGCGGATTGCGGGTCGGGCCGGGATGGTAATAGGCAAATTCGGTCGTGACCGTCTTGCCGATGATAACCACCCCGGCGGCGCGCAGCCTTGCCACCACGCTTGCGTCGCTGCGCGGCCGCCGGCCGCGCGCGAGCGGCGATCCCAGCTCCGTGGGATAATCTCTGGTATCGATGATGTCCTTGATTGCAACGGGAATACCGTAGAGCGGCCCACTCGAACGGCGCTCGGCGCGGCGCTCATCGAGCGCGCGCGCTTGCGCGAGCGCGTGCTCGCGATCGAGATGGGCAAAGGCTTTGATTTCGCTCTCAACAGCGTCAATGCGATCAAGACAGGCGCGTGAGTATTCCTCGATCGAAAACGTCCCGCGCGAAATCCCGGCGGCCGCCTCGGTCGCGGCCAGCGTGGTCAGCCGGTCCTCGGGCATGTGTCCTCAGCCGCCGTAGAGATAATTGGGCAGTCACAGGGTCATGCCTGGCCAGATATACATGATGACCATACAGACGATGATGACCACCATGTAGGGCATCATGCCGTTGAAAATCTGGTTGAGCGTGACGTGCGGCGGCGACACGCCTTTGAGATAGAAGGCCGACATCGCCACGGGCGGGGAAAGAAACGCGGCCTGCAAATTCACGAACACCAGCGTGCCCCACAGGATCGGATCGATGTTGAAATGCTTGAGCAGCGGCAAAAAGATCGGCACGAAAATGACGATGATTTCCGTCCACTCGAGCGGCCAGCCCAGGAGGAAGATGATCGCCTGCGAGAGAATCATGAATTGCACGGGCGTCATGTTCAGCGACAACACCCAATGCTCGACCAGCGCTTGCCCGCCGAGAATTGCAAACACCCCCGAGAACAGGGCCGAGCCGACGAACAGCCAGCAAACCATGGCGGTCGTCTTGGCCGTGAGGAACACGGCTTCTTTGGTGCGTTTCCAGTCAAGCGTCCGCGCTTGCACGGCAAGCAGGAAGGCGCCCGCGGCTCCCACGCCTGCCGACTCGGTCGCGGTCGTGATTCCGAACAGGATGACGGCCAGAACAACGACTGTGAGAATGCCAAGCGGCATGACCGAGGAGGTCAGAAGCTTGAGGACCTCGAACCGGTCGGCATCCATCCTCGAGTAGTAGCGCGCGACCAGAAACGCGCCAGCCAGCGCGCACAATCCGAACCACAGATAAAACCCTTCCGGCGGTCCCTGCTCGGCAGGGCTGGCGGGCCCGCTGCCGAGGCCGGGAGTGCCGAGCTGCTCCACCCCGCTGACCACAGCCTCCGCGGCCGCCTGCTGGTGAATGACGACGTACCACCAGGCGAGCGCAAGCGTGCCTGCGACGAGCATGAAGGGCACGAGCGCCACGCACATGTGCTTGATCAGCGTCCAGTACCCAAGCGGTCGGCCTTCCGCCTCGATCAGCATTGCTTTCCAGGGAGAAAGCAGTGCCTGCCCAAGCGCGACGAGCATGTTGGGCGAATAGGCCGCCTGGAATTTGCGCACCCATTCCGGCACTGGCACCTTCGTTTGCTCTTCCGGCAGCGGCGGAGCGATCTTCGGATTGATCATCGCCCAGCCCACGATGTAGACGAGATAGAGCAGCGCGAGAAAGAAACCGGGAAACATGGCCGCGGCGTAGAGTTTGACCACCGATTGTCCGGCAACCGCCGCGTAGACGATGATCATCACCGAGGGCGGAATGAGAATGCCCAATGTGCCGCCCGCGGTAATGACGCCCGATGCAAGCTTCACGTCATAGCCTGCGCGTAGCATGGGGTTGAAGGCGATTACCCCCATCAGGACGACCACGGCGCCAACGAGACCGCTGGCGATCCCCCAGAAAGTACAGACAATGAGGGTGGCCACTGCGAGCGATGCCGGCACGCGCCGAAACGCGAGCTGGATGCTGTAGAACATCTTGTCGACCAGTGTTCCATCACGTAGCCCATCAAGACGAACAGCGGGATCGAAATCAGCACGTCGTTCGTCATCGCGCCATAGGTGCGCTGGACCATGAGGTCAAACACCCGATTGTCGGCAAGCGATAGGTGGGCGGGATCGTAGAACGCGATGTAGCCGAAGAAGATGCCGAGCCCCATCAAGGTGAAGGCGGTGGGAAAGCCCATCATGATGACGACCACGATGAGGGCGAGCATTGTGAGACCGAGGGCGGGATCGCTCATGTGCCGATCTCCCCGCCCATGCCGCGCTGGCGCGCGGCCTCATCGATCTCATGGGCGTGCTCGATCGCGATCTTGCGGGATTCCTCGTCCACGTATTCGCTGTGCGCAAGCTGCTCCTCGACCACGTCGATTTCGGCGACGTCATGCAGGCGGCTCGGCCATTGCCCGGTCTTGAGGCAAACGACGGAGCGCACCATTTCTGCGATGCCCTGGAGCATGACCAGCGCTCCAGCGATCGGGATGATTGTCTTGAACTGATAGACTGGCGGGCCGTTGGCAGTGACGTTGGAATGCTCGTTAATTTGCCAGGAGATGGCGGCATAATCGTAGCCGGCATAGATCAGCGCGGCGATTCCGGGAAAGAAGAAGATCACATAGAGCGCGACGTCGAGCGCCGCTTGCATGCGGGGGCGCATGGAGCTGTAAAGAAAATCGCCCCGCACATGCGCGTTTTGCGCGAGGGCGTATGCGCCGCACAACATGAACAACGTGCCGTACAACATGTTGTCGGCGTCGAAGATCCATGCAGTCGGCGCATTGAGAATGTAACGTTTGAACACCTCCACACACACACCACGGTCATCAGCGCGATGATCAGCCAGGCGGCGGCTTTGCCGATCCAGGTGCTGATTCCGTCAATCGTGTGCAGGAAACGTTGGACGTTCATTCGTTATCGGCTGGACTGCCGGGTGGACCAAGGCGCGCCCACCCGTTTGTTTGCATGCACACCCAAGAGGCGGGCTCCGACCACCTCACCATTGAGCGACTTCGACGGGCCCGGAGCGCCGCAGTGCCGTCAGATCGGCTTTGCAGCCTTCGGACCCCAGTAATGCTCGAACGCCATCCGGCGGTTTACGATATAGTCCTGCTCCCATTGCGTCGCGCGCTTGGCGAAGGCCAGCTGAGACTCGACGATTTCCTTGAACAGCGGATTTGTGGCGGCGTATTTTTTGACTATGCGGTCGTAGAGTTCGAGCTGTTTTTTGAGAACGGAATCCGGCGTCTTGTAGAACTTCACCTTGTCGACCGTTTGTAGCAAAATGTAGTCCTGCGAGTTGCGGTCGATTGCCTTCCACTGCATATCCTGCGATGCCGCTTCGACCGCGTTGGCGATGATCGCCTTCAGCTTGTCGGGCAGCGAGTCGAATTTGGTCTTGTTGAACGTGATCTCAAGCTGCTCGGCGTTCTGATGATAACTCTGCAGCATGCAGACCTTGGACACGTCGGCGAAGCCGAGTGCGCGATCGGAGGTTGCGTTGTTGAACTCGGCCGCATCAAGCAGACCACGGTCGATGGCCGAGACAATCTCGCCGCCGGGCAGCGCATTGACCGCCGCCCCCATGGCGGTAAAGAGGTCGATTGAGATGCCGACGGTGCGATATTTCAAGCCCTTGAAATCGTCGGGCCCGGTGATCGGCTTTTTGAACCAGCCGAGCGGCTGGGTGTAGAGCGGCGCGTAAGGGAACGAGACGACATTGGCGCCGATCGAGCTATAGAGCTTCTCCAAGAGCTCCTTGCCGCCGCCATATTTGTGCCAGGCGAGCAGCATGTTGGCGTCCATCGCGTAGCCGGGCCCGGAGCCCCACAGCGCGAGCGCGGTCTGCTTGCCGTAATGGTAGACGAGCACCCCGTGGCCGCCGTCGAGCGTTCCCTTGGAGACCGCATCGATGAGCTGAAACGCGGGTACCACCGCGCCCGCGGGCAGCACCTCGATCTTGAGGTCGCCGCCAGTCATGTCGTTGACCCTCTTGGCGTAATCGAGCGCATATTGGTGGAGCACGGACTCAAATCGTTATTATCAAATTTATTCAGATGGTTATGTGGAGATATGAAAATCGGGACAACACAGCGGACAACACTGAAAAAGTATGTGCTTCGGGGCCTCTTCTGCGGAACTAACCATTAGGGTTCGGAGTTAATCCAATGCCGGGTGGAGTGCCCCTAGCCCCCAACCCCTTACCCATCCGGCGAACAGAATTAATCATAGTCAACCTGACAAACTGGCCCTAGCCCCAATTTGGCTGGGGCTTTTGCATTCTAGGTTGGAACCTTCCTCGACATAATGGCGTTATTGTTATTGTGCTTGATCTACATCCTCCTCAGGCCTGGGATCGAGCATTCGCCGAGCCCCAGTTCTAAATCCAGGGAAGGGTGGAGCTGGGGCTCACTAATATCAGCTAACAATTATTCTTTGGGCGCTTCGCCGTGCCCTTGTTTCCTCCCTGGCACCTTGCTAATCCCCGCTGCCCGAAGAGATCAACACCCAAGGACAAGGCCACTAATCAACGCCCAATCCAGAGGGCGGATAGCCTGATTGCCATTAGTTCTGCGTTGGTGATTGGGGACTGCTCAGAGGCCTTTGCGGGCCTCTTCTTCTTTTGCTGCCGACGCTTGCCCTGACGGGTTGCACGTTGCGACAAGATTGCAACACCCGAACAATATTTCGTCGAGGCCCCATAACCCTGCGCTCACAATGGTATCGTCGCCGGTGCTTGGTTTTCGCATCCCAGCATGAACCAAGCTGGCCCTGGCTCCAATGGCCCTATTGGGGCCGGGGCTACTTATTTGAGCTTCGCTTGTGAGCGGCTGTCGCCGTTTATCACATCATTTCGTTGATGGAGTTGGCTGGTGCTAATGCGGCCCTGCGGGCTTTAACACATCTTACATTCGCTCCGGGGACTAGCAGTCATGACACGCCTTCCCCGGTCCTGCCTTAGCGCCTTTGGTCTTAGCCGCCTTCCCAGCCTTTTTGGGGATGGTCTTAAGGGGCTGTTGCTTTGCTTGGGGCAGTGTTTGTGGCGTGTTGGACGGTTCAGCCACCGCACTTGTCATTGCAATGACCAACGCCATCACCGCTACCGTCATAAATCGCTTCACTTAAACCTCCCTGTTTGCCTGCAACAGTAGCTAATATTTCCCGCCAACGCCATCATGCAATCCTGCTTTCACGAGCTGCGCTCCAATTCCTTTATCCAAGCATCGATTGCGGACTTGGCCTTATTGATCTTCTCTGCCGTTGGCAGACCGTGCATTACGATAGAGAGTGCTCTTCCAACATTGCCTCGTGCCTCATTCAGCGCTGCTCCGCTTGACAGATTAAAGATTGCAGCATGTTTGGCCTTCACGAGCGTTGCCAAGACCGCTGATTTAGGTGCTGCTTCTGATAGCGCTTTAATTGCCGCTTCCGCAGCCTTCGCAGCTTTCAACTCTTCATTGAAGTTGACCATCCTTCATCTTCTATCTTCAGCCATCATTTGATCGATGTACTCGCTTGCATCGTCCCAACCATCATTGTCGGAATTCTTACGAATGTGTTGTTTATCGAGGACCCGTCCTCGTTTATTGTCATTGTAAATTGAGGCTTCGGCAAGCATTTCCTTAGTTTGCCCGTCAAACAAAAATCGATGCAATAAACTTGGTGGTTTTGTCGGATCAACACTCCGGACAATCAAATCCACATAACAACGATTAGTTCTAGCGTCGTATCTTGATGCTTGTGATATAATAGCTTTGGTATTCGCTCTAATCTTGGCTTCCAACATCTTCGTCCCCAATTCCGCACATCGCGACTTTACCTCAGTCGCGTTTTGTTGCGCTATTGCAGACACACATAATCCCGCCAAGATCACCAAAGCTCTCATGTTCCTCTCCCTTAATGGCTCCACATTGCGATCTTTCTGCTCGGATTTCAAAACGGTCGCGGCGACCGTTTTGAAATCCGACTCTTCACTCAAAAGTATGGGCCTTTGAAATGTTCACGAAATTTGTCCTTGGGCACGGCCCTCGCCATGCCCACCGAATTTTGCCCCGCCCCCCGCCCACCTCGGCCCTCCTTGAAGAAATGTCGCAACCCGATGCGATAACCCACGAACGAACAAACGGGTAATTGTGGTTGAACAGCTACGAACAAATAATCGTGGAGGAATGCGACCTAACAAACAAATAATCGTTGACCGTTGCACGATTATCTTTGCGGGACTAACAAACAACTGATAAAATGCCGCAACCTCTTGCAGAGGAAGGAATGACCCTCGTCGACGCTACGCTCGCCCGATGGATCGCCAAGCAACAGGTAATCACAGAGATTAAACGTCGTGGTGAGAAGGTCCGCGAGTATTCTGCGAAGGACTTGATCGAAGCCGCCGACGAGTACGTTCGAACGCATCGAGCCGAGATTATGCGGGAGGTTGTGATGCGGCGTTGGGAACGTCGGTTCCGCCGTGCAGATATTGCAACATCTGCACAAATCGAGAAGCCCTGATCCACAAGGGTTTTCTCTGTGCAAATCTTATGAACGAAATGGAGGGCTGAATGATCGTCGGATACGCTAGGGTGAGCACGGATGGGCAATCCCTATCGGCGCAAGAAGCTGCGCTTAAAGCAAATGGCGCAGAGAAGATATTCGCCGAGAAGGTAAGCGGAGCTAAGGCCAATCGACAAGCCTTATCAAAAGCAATAGCTGCGCTAAGGGAAGGGGATGTCTTGCTTGTCACAAGGCTTGACCGCTTGGCAAGATCGACTAGGGACCTCCTCAATGTCTTGGCAAGCGTAGCTGATAAAGGTGCAGGGTTCAGGTCCATCGCTGATCCAATGATCGACACGACTAGCCCGCATGGAAAACTGATCCTCGCTGTTCTTGGGGCGCTAAGTGAGTTTGAACGCAGTATGATCCTAGCTCGGACTGACGAAGGTCGAAGGAGGGCGATGGATAGGGGAGTTAAGTTTGGCCGTAAACCAAAGTTGACCGCCCATCAAATCGCCGAAGCGTTAGCTCGAAGGGCTAATGGGGAGGGATTGGTTGAGATAGGGCGGAGCTATAACGTAAGCCATTCGACTATATCGAGGCTTTAAGGGTTGCTAGCCGATTATAGTTGGGCTAGCCTCTTAGTGTTCATGGGTCCTCCCCATGACCTTATTGGGACTGATAACTAGGGCCGGTTTAACTCACCGGCCCATTTTC
>Ga0306920_100015076_pt1 | contig 10581 bp, 9 predicted proteins | sample flu12Cox44000170_FD_204666 | JGI IMG/M metagenome (GOLD analysis project Ga0306920, IMG submission 204666) | Lab enrichment of tropical soil microbial communities from Luquillo Experimental Forest, Puerto Rico - flux4day.12C.oxic.44.000.170 (v2)... | ecosystem: Environmental > Terrestrial >... | reverse complement strand
TAGCTGACCAGGACCATTGGCGACTGCCTGCTGACGATGCCCGCGGGCCGGGTACCCGGCCGGTGCTCTGGCTGGCGCTCGCGCCGCGCTAGGTACACCAGGAGTTCGCCGCCGGCTTCCGCTTCCAGGCCACCGGCCTTGGGGCCGAGGCGCTCGAACTCCTGCCCCGCGTCAGCGTGTCCTGAACCGTCCGAGCGCAGTGGCCTCCGGCGGCCGTGCGTAGTCGCCTAGGCCGTGCTCCAGAAGGTCGAGGGCGCGCTCGGCGCGCAGCCCGACAGGTTCCGTGTCATCGGCCCGGTCTTCGAAGTTGACCCGGAGGACGCTGACCAGCGCGGCCGCGGCGATGAACGGCTCGACTGCGCCGCTGGGCTGCCCGGTTTCTTCGGCCAGCTGTGCCGCCAGGGCCTGCTCGAAGCGGGCGAAAACCTCCCGTTGGTAGGCGCGCAGCGCCGCGCTGTCGCGGATCAGGCGCCGGAACTGGGGCGTAGGTTCGGGCGGGCGCCGGCCGCCCACCCGCGCGGGAACGCTGGCAAAGTAGGCCCGGATGGCTGCGAGTGCCGACATTCCGGGCGGGCGGTGGCGGAGGACGTGGACCAGGTCGCTGATGATCGCGTCAGCCTCGTCGAAGACCAGGTCTCCCTTGGTGGGGAAGTAGTTGTACACGGTCTGCACCGCCACCTCGGCAGCCGAGGCGACCTGGACGAGCGTGACCTGGTCGAAGCCGTGCTCAAAGAACAGGCGCATGGCCGCGTCGGTGATCGCCTGCCGGGTGCGTTCCTTCTTGCGCTGCCGCAGGCCTGTTTCGTCGTCCGGCATCTCCGTCCCTTCTCCCCGGTCACGATACTATAGTCATTCTAATTTTAGAATGGTTGCGTTTCATGCCGGGCTGTGATTCGCTGAAGGATGATCAGCGTCGAGCTGGGTCGCGAGGATCTCGCCCTCTCCCGGTTCGCGATCTCGCCGCTGTGGGAAACGGTGACCAGCCTGGTGGCGCTGGCCTGCCCTGAGCGGCAGGTCATCCACCGGCCCTGGCTGGCCCAGGCTCGTTCGCGCATGTCCGCGGCTGATCTGCACCTGCTGTGCGTGATCGCCGGCACGCGGCCGTACATTCCGGATTTCCTGACCCCGGTGCCGGGTCAATCAGCCTGTCTCGATGCGGAGCTGGCCGCAATGTGCAGCACTCCGGCCGACCGGGTCCGCCGTGAACTCGAGCAGGCCTTTCTCGGCAGGTCACTGCCCGTGGTACTGGAGCCGGTCTTCCTGAATCCCGTCGATGGCCTGCGCCGGATTGCCGACCAGGTTCGGCGCTACTTCGAGCTGACATTGAGCGAGCATTGGCGCGCGGTGAGCGCGGCCCTGGACGCAGACGTCACCCATCGTGCCCGTCAGCTCGCGGTGCGCGGTCCCGACGAGATGCTGGCGGGGTTGCATCCGCTGGTGAGCTGGACCGGGACGGTGCTGAGATCCCCCAGCTGCGACGGGGATCATGTCGTGTCGGCGCGTGGCCGGGGGATGTTGCTGGTTCCAAGCGTGTTCAGCTGGCCGGACGCGCTGGTGACGATAGATCCGGGTACCATGCCGGGTCTCGCCTATCCGCCGCGAGGGGCCGCGAGCGCCTGGAACGGGCCTCGCATCCAGCCCCGCGAGGCGCTTCGGGCCCTCCTCGGCGCGACCCGTGCGACGGTGCTCCTCGTGTTGACCCAGCCGCGCAGCACCACCGAGGTTGCCAGCAGGCTCAACCTCAGCGCGGCGACGGCATCACATCACCTTCACGTGCTCACCGGGGCAGGTCTCATCCGCGGTCGCCGGCAAGGGCGACGGGTTCTGTACGGCCTCACCGGCGTCGGCGAGAAGCTGATCGAGGCGGGCTTGTAGTGCCGCCGGCCACGGCCGGCGAGCAGATCCACCACGCCCGCGACCTGCCGGTGCAGGCTCAGATCCGTGGTGCGGACGCAGGCGTAGCCGAGGTCGAGACGGCCATGCAACCGGCGTCTTGTGATCTGGTCCGGACCCCGGTCGTGGTAATACCCTTGACGGCCTATTGCGCTCGGCCGGCGGCACCGCGGCCGAAGCGCCGCGGGCCGGCCGGCGCATGAGGCGCGTGAGTGGCGCGGGGAGCCACCAGTTCCACCGGCCCATGAGGCTTACCAGCGCCGGGACGAGCAGGCAGCGCACCACGGTGGCGTCCAGCAGTATGCCCACGCCCATCGCGGTGGCGAAGACCTTGACATCGGTGAACGGGATGGTGGACAGCGAGACCAGGGCCAGGAACAAGATCAGCGCGGCGCTGGTGATCAGCCGCCCGGTGCGGCCCAGGGCCTCGATGATCGCCTGGTTGGTGCTGGCCCCGCGCTCGTGGGCCTCGCGCATGCGGGTCAGCAGGAACACCTCGTAGTCCATGGACAGGCCGAACAGGAACGCGAAGGTGAATAGCGGGACCCAGGTGGTCACCGCCCCGGTGCCGGGCAGGCCCCACAAGGCCCGCGTGCCGTGGCCCTCCTGCCAGACGAATACCATCACGCCGAACACGGCACTGACCGACAGCAGGTTGAGCAGTACGGCCTTCAGCGGCAGCAGCAGGGATCGGAACACCGGGATCAAGATGAGGAAGCTGGACGCGAGGATGACGGCGAGCAGCAGCGGGAAGTCACCGTAGACGGCGTGCCGGAAGTCGGTCATGACCGGGCCGTATCCGCCGACGCCGAACACGGCCGGGTTCCCTGCGACAGCCCTGCGGACCGCGGCGATGGTGGCCTGCCCGGCGGGGTAGCTCGGCTCAGCGGCCGGCAGCACGTCGACCAGCGCGGTGCCCGCCGCGCGGAAGCCGCCGGTGACCGGCGCGACCGCGGTCACCACGCCGGGCAGGTGTGACAGCGAGCGGGCCAGGCCGTCCGCGGCGGAAGGGCGGGCCAGCACCTCGATGGGCGCGAGCACGCCGGCTGGGACGCCGGAACCGGTCAGGTCGGCCAGCGCCGTGTGGGCGGGCCCGCTGCGGGCCAGCGACCGGGCCGGCGCGTCGCCGATCACGATGTGCCGGGCCGGGGAGGCGAGGACGACGAGGATGGCGAGCCCCGCCGCGGCGGCGACCCAGCGGACGCGGATCACCCCCCGGGCCCACCCGGTCCATGCCCGGCTGGCCGTCTTGTCGGTGCGCCGGTGCGGCCAATCAAGGCGCGGCCCGATCGTGTCCAGCAGCACCGGCAGGAGCGTCACCGCTGCCGCGATCGAGAACAGCGGGATCAGCGCGCACACCAGGCCGGCCACGCGCAGGAACGGGACGGGCAGGATCGCCATCGCGGCCAGGCCGGTCGACACGACGATGCCGGAGAATACGACGGACCGGCCGGCCGTCGCCATGGCGCGCCGCACCGCGTCGCGGTCGGCCGCGCCGCTGGCGCGCTCTTCCCGCCACCGGGTGATGACCAGCAGCGAGTAGTCGATGGCGATGCCCAGCCCGATCAGGCCGACGATGTACTCCATGAAGAACGCCACCGACGTGGCGTAGGTGATGCCCAAGATGGCCAGGAACATGGTCATGATCACCGGCACCGCCATGATCAGCGGCACAACGGCAAGGAAGCTCGCGTATACCCAGGCCAGCACCACCAGCGCGCCGACGCCGCCCAGGACGATCTCTGCCGCCAGGCTCAGGCCCGAGCCAGATGTCCCGGCGGCCGACAGCACCGGGATGCCGGTCGCCTGTACGTCCCAGCCGGGCGGCGCCGCCGCCCGTACCGCGGCGAGAATGCGCCCGGCCGGGGACGGCCCGCCCGCGGTCGACGCGGGCGGGGTGAACACCAGGGCATACGCCAGAGACCCGTGCGCCCCGGTGAAGGCTCGGTCTCCGGTCGAGGCGTAGCTCACGACCCGGTAGCCTGCCCGGGCAGGAGCCGAGAACGCCCGGTCGAGCTCGCCGCGAACTCCCGGGGTCGCCACCGTCTCGCCGGCGGGCAGACGGGCCACCACCACGACCGGCGCCGCCGAGCCGCCGGTGTGGTAGATCGCCGCGATCCTGGCGCTGGCGACGAATCCGGGCTGGCTCGGCAGCGAGATCGCCACGTCCAGCCGCTGCTGCATCAAGCCCACGGTGGCGCCCCCTGCCAGCGCCAGTACCACCCACACCGCTGCCACCAGCAGCCGGTGCCGCAACACGAACCCGCTGAACCGCTCCACGGCGTCTCCTCGCACGACTCCCCGACACGGAATGCGCGGCCTCCGGCCCGGTCAGGCCCGGCGCCAGCGCCGAAGCCGGTAAGCCCCAGCCGAACCGCGGGCAAGGATGCCGCTCCGCCAGATTGTCGTTGTTCCGGGCTCGGCCGGCCATTTTTTCGACCCATGTCAAATCTAATCTTCGCAATCCTCGCAATACGGACAATCGGTAAGTCAACGTCGACTTAACGCCGCGGCGTGCCGGGCCGGTCCGACGGTCACTGAGCGTGAGATCGGCGGGCAAGCCCGGACCGGCAAGAGCGGGCCCAGAAGGGCCCGCGACCTGGCAGGATTGCGTGAGGCTGCCGTTATCCACATTTCCACAGTCCCGTTCGTCCACAACCGGACAAGCGGTGACCAGCGAGTTTTCCTAAATTATCCACAGGCTTGTGCACAGGACGTTATCCTGGCTGGTCAAGGACTGCAGGTGAGCATGAGCCAAGGGAGAAAGCAGTGATATCGCGTTATCCCGGCCGACCTGGCGGGGAGGTGACCTCCCGCGGATCGCCTGCTAGTTAAGGCCGGTCCCGGCCAGGTGTTCGCTGCACGCGGCCGGGACCTTGTGTCGGACAAACCTTGGGAGGAACCCCGACATGTTCAGTATGGCAGCCGCCGGACTGCCTAGGGTCGCTGATCGAGATGGTCAGCCCTGGGCGGCCGGCGAAGCCGGGGGCCTCGTGACCCGTATCCCGCGTGGAGGAATCATGGCCCCACATGCCCCATCGGTTACGACTGTGTCCCCGGAAACGGGACCTGAGCAGCTTGCGGTCAGTCCGGGTTCGGCGCCGGCCGAAGGACCAGCGGCCGCGCAGCGCGACCGACTGCGGCCGCTGGCCCTAGCCCAGTGCTCGTTGTGCGGTATCACGCGTCCGCTCGGCCTGCTCGTACCTGACGGCGGCCAGGCGTGCGCCGACATCCGCTGGTACTGCAAGGACGCTAGGTCGTGCACCGAACGCTGGACCACGGCCCATCCGCGGGCGCGCACACACACGCCGGAGGTTCCCGGCCCTGTCCTCGCAGATGCCGGCGAAGCCGCGCCCGAGGAAGCGCCGGCCGAGCGGCCGGGCGACGTCCCGGAACCGGCAAAATCCGGCGTGTGAAGAGTCCCGCCGCCGCGGTGCGGTGCGGGGAGCTCATCTGGGAATGCCCGGCGATCAGGGTGTGCGCCAGGCGCGGGGATCACCCTCGAGCCGGCTCCCCACGTTCATAAAGACCGTCCGGCGCGCATTAGTCGGGTGGCTGGGCCGGGCGCGTGGGCAGGTCGGCCGTCTTCCACGCCTGGAAGCCGCCGTCGAGGTCAGTGGCCTCGTGCAGGCCGATCCTCCGCAGGGTGGCCGCGGCGAGGGTGGAGGCGTAGCCCTCGGAGCACATGACGATGATCTGCGCATCGGCCCGGGCGAGCGCGGGAATGCGAGCCTCGCTGCGCGGGTCTAGCCGCCACTCCAGCACGTTGCGCCCGATGATGATCGCGCCCGGGACCTCCCCCTCGTCCATCCGCTGCTCCATGGGCCGGATATCGACCAGCACGGCACCGTCGGTGAGTACCGCGAACGCTGCCTCCGGACGGAGCCGGGTCAGGCCGCTGCGGGCCTCGGCCAGCAGCTCGTCGATGCTGGGCGCGTCGGCCGGCAGCGAGTCGGGGGTGAGCCTGGCGGCCGACGCCGAGGCGGCGGCGAGCGCGGTGCCGGCGCCGCCGCGGCCCTGCGCGCCCTCTGGGCCGTCGACCGCGACAGTTCCCCTGGCGATCAAGCCGTACTCGGTGGTGCTGTAGTACGTCATCGCCATCAGCGGCGGCGAGTACGCGTGGATGCTCGTCGCCGGCCCGTCGCCGGTATGCGCGACGTTGTGGACATGCGCTGGCCCGAACGCCACCGCATCGGGAGCGGACAAGGGCCTGCGCGCGATGCGCAGGCCGCCCGGGGCCCGGTACTGCTCGACCAGGCCGCCCTCGGCCACGGCGAACGACCCCGACGACCCGCCGTGGTCGTGCCAGTCAGTGTCCTGGCCGCGTTCCCAGGCCAGCAGCCACACATCGCAGGAGTTGGACCGGTGCAGGGGCAGGTACCAGCGCACGTCGGGGTCCCGGACGACCAGGTCCGCCCACAGGCTGCGGCGCGCCGCCAGGCCGGCCGTGACCCCCCGCAGCTGAGCTGGGGCAAGGCGCCCGGTCGGCGGGACCAGGCCGCCCAGCACCTCACCGATGGCCTGCTGGCGCTCGGGACTGACCCCCCAGCCGGGCTGCAGCCCCGCGCCGACCTGCCCGCGCTGCCGGGCGTCGGCGCCGCTTGGCGTGATCGTCTCAGCCGACATTGGACCCTCCTGGTAGTGCTGGCATCATACGTCGTCGGTCGGCCCGCCGGGCGCGGCCCGCCCGGCGGCAGCTGCCACTAAGGGGGTGGCGCGAAGGAGGGCAGGATCGGGGCGGGCGCAGGTCGGCGCCGGGGCCTATGCCCCGTGCGCAGGCACGGGGTGGTGTGGGACGCTGGGCGGTGTGGCGGTCATGGCGCGGGTTGAGCACGTTGGGAGCCTACTGCGCCCGCAGTTCCTGCGCGATGCCCGCGAAGCCTATGCACGCGGTGAGCTCACGCCTGCTCAGTTCAAGGCGGTCGAGGACCGGGCGGTCCGCGAGATCGTCGCCGTTCAAGAAGAACTCGGCCTCCCGGTGGTCAACGACGGCGAGATGCGGCGCGAGTCGTTCCAGAGCGAGCTCACCGCCGCATGCGACGGCTTTGCCGGCGTGGACGTCAACGCCTGGCTGTGGGGGCAGTGGCACTCGGCGGACGTGGGCGATCTGACGATTACCCGGCCCGAGGGCCTAGCGGTCATCGCGCCGGTGCGCAAGCGCCGCAACCTGGCCGCGGAGGAGTTCACGTTCCTGCGCGGCTGCACCGGCCGGCAGACCAAGGTCACGCTGCCCAGCCCGTCGCTGTTCGCCAATCTGTGGTCGCCGCAGCGGTCCACCGGGCCTTACCCGACGCTGGATGCGTTCTTGGCCGATGTGGTGCAGGTGCTGTGTGACGAGGTCGCCGAGCTGGCGCGCCTCGGCTGCAGCTACATCCAGCTCGATGCGCCGCACTACCCGTTGCTGATCGACCAGGGCTGGCGCGCGTTCTACGAGGACCGCGGCTGGCCTCTGGAGCGCTGGCTGGGGTACGGGATCGAACTGGATAACGCGGTGATCGACGCCGGACGCCCGGCCACGTTCGGCTTCCACCTGTGCCGCGGCAACCAGCTCAGCCGGTGGCTGGTGGCCGGTGGGTACGACGCGATCGCCGGCCCGGTGTTCGGCGGTGTGCACGCCGACCGGCTGCTGCTGGAGTACGACGACGAGCGCTCGGGCACCTTCGACCCGCTGCGGCTGGTGCCCGGCGACAAGGTGGTGGTGCTGGGCCTGGTCACTACCAAGGCCTCGCGGATCGAGTCGCTGGAACAGATCAAGGCCCGGCTCCGCGAGGCGAGCTCCCTCATCGAGGCCGAACGACTGGCGCTCAGTCCGCAGTGCGGCTTTGCCACCTCAGTGGCCGGTAACGCGATCACTCCCGAGTCGCAACGCGCCAAACTTGCCCTGCTGGTCCGCGCCGCCCGCGATTTCCTGCCTGCCCCCAGCACCACCTGAACACCCCGTCGGCACCGGCTCACACCCGGAACCCGGTCCCGGCCGCCGGTCATGAAGCCACCCGGCCGTCCGAATCCAGGGCAAACCCTGGTCCGACGCGACCCTAGCTCAGGCTAAGCGCTGCGCCACGATGAACGGATCGTGAAGGGGCCCGGTGCGGGCTACAGTGCAGTGGCGATTGTCTCCAGGAGGAGAGGCTGAGTGCCTGCGCCGAAGCAACGAGCACGGCGTGCGCGGGGTGAAGCATTCGCCGGAATCGGTCCCGAGGTGCTCGCGGCCGCCTCCGACAACGATCCCACGAACATCGGCACGGCTGCCCTGGTGGGGGCCCAGACGGCGTACCGGTTGTCCTGGGTGGCGCTGCTGACCGCCCCGCTGCTGGGGGTGGTCCTGGCGATAGCGGCTCAGGTCGGCGTGGTGGCGCGCAGCGATCTGCAGTCACTGGTCCTGAAGCGCTACGGCAAGAAAGCCTCGACGCTGTTGCTGGTATCGGTGATCCTGGTCAATCTCGTGACCATCGCCGCTGACCTTCAGGCCGGAGCGGCCGGTATCGGGATACTAACGGGCGTCGGGTCCCGGTGGGTCATTCTGCCTCTGGGCCTCGCCCTCGTCTGTCTGCAGTTGATCGGAAAATATGACGCGGTCGCGACCGTGTTGCGTTACCTGCTCATCGGGTTCCTGGCCTTCGGCGTGGCAGCGATCCTGGCGAAGCCGGACTGGTCCCGGGTTCTCAAAGGCAGCTTCGTGCCGATCACGACTTTGCGGCCTGACGAACTCGCCGGCGCGCTCGCTCTACTGGGCACCACGCTGACCGCCTACGTGTATTTGTGGGAGACAATCACCCGCGGGATCGAGGAGCCGGCGGATGACAGCCCGGGCGGCGGAGGCCTCGCGCGGGCCAGGCTTGGTGCCGCCGTCGGCGCCATATCTACCGCGGTCATCCTGTGGTTCATGTTGGTGGCGAGTGCGGCTACGCTCGGTCAGGACCACGAAACCGTTGCCACCGCGCAAGACGCCGCCGGTGCCTTGCGTCCACTGGCCGGGTCGTGGGCGTCCGGCTTCTTTGCCGTCGGGCTGGTCGTCTCGGCTGTGGTGGCGCTACCGGTTCTCATGGCTACCACGGCCCACGTGGTCGGTGCCGAGTTCGACTGGCGTCGCGGGCTCTCCCAGAAGGTCAGGCACGCCCGAGGCTTTTATGGGATCCTCACTGCGTCAATCGCGCTAGGGGTTGCTGTCGATGTGGCTGGCGTTCCATTGATTGACATGTTGGTCGCGGCCAGCGTGATCGGCGGATTGGGAACACCGATCGGCATAATCCTGCTGGTAGGCTTGGCCCGGGATCGGCAGGTTATGAGCGATCAGCGTATCTCGAGAAGCCTCGCCATCGCAGGCTGGATAGTAGCCGCAGTCGTCGGCGGCCTTGGCTTGCTTTACGTCATCGGGACGGTTCTGGGCCGGTTCTGAGCCTGCGCGAAACCACCTTTATTCCGCCTGCGAACGTGGCGTTCCAGATCATCGCCGGTGCGCTCGCTGCCGCCACCGTCATCGAATTGGCGTACACCCTGTTTACGCCCGGGCCGCAGCCGCGTCATCAGCCGGGCATGCCGCAGTAGCTGGCTGTCCGTCCGGCCCGTGACCAGGCCGATCGCGGTCCACAGCCCGCCGTCACCCAGCCGGCCGTGATCCCGATGGCCAGTCCGACCAGCGCGGCCAGCGACACGTAGACCCCGACCCATCCGATCGCCCCGCGGGCGGTGCCCGCGCCCGCGGCGCCAGGGCGCATGGTTCTGCTCCCGGACCGTCCGGTCAGCGCGATCTCCGCCGCGATAACCGCGATCAGTCCTGCCGCCGATACCGCCCAGACCCATACCGGGACCGTCATGGATCACATCCCTCATCCCGGGCCGGCGGTCATCACGACCCGCAGCCTAGCTCCCCAGGGCCCGAGTTGGCGGGACCTTCAGCCCTGGCGCGCTGGCTTCGGGAGGTCCTGACTGGATGGTGCGAGGGAGGAAGCCATGGAGACCCTGGAGGAACTGCTCGGCCGCCATCCGTTCTTCGCCGGGCTGGGTGCCGACGCGATGCGGCTCATCGCCGGCTGCGCGTCCAACGTGCACTTCCACGCGGGCGAGTTCATCTTCGGCGAGGGCGAACCGGCCAGCCGCTTCTACGTGATCCGGCACGGGCGGGTCGCCCTGCAGGTACATTCGCCCGCTCGCGGCCCGCTGGTCATCGACACCATGGACGAGGGAGAGGTCCTCGGATGGTCCTGGCTCGTCCCGCCGTACCGCTACTTCGGTGACGCCCGGGCGCTGACGGCGGTCACCGCGACCGCGCTGGACGGCGGCTGCCTGCGCGGCAAGTGCGAGGCCGATCCGGAGCTGGGGTACCAGCTGCTGAAGCGGGTCACCACCGTGATGTACCAGCGCCTGCAGTCCTCGCGGATCCGGCTGCTCGACCTGTACGGTACCGAACCCGCGCGGGCCTGACACCGGCCCGCTGCCCCGGTGACGCCCGGGCGGACCTGCCCGGTCGGCGTCACCGGCCCGAACGCTGCGGCTAGCGTAGGGACAAGCAAACCGCCGCTGCCCGCGGTAGCTCGAGGCGGCGGCGTGTGTGGCCCCAACCGGACCTTCGGCATGGAGACCATGGAGACCTCACGGCTGCCCGCGACCGCGGAGTCCGCGACCAGCATCATCGTGAACGGCGAGCGGTACGAGCCGGGCCCGGCCGGGACCGGGATGCTGCTCGCGCTG
>Ga0306920_100015075_pt1 | contig 10581 bp, 9 predicted proteins | sample flu12Cox44000170_FD_204666 | JGI IMG/M metagenome (GOLD analysis project Ga0306920, IMG submission 204666) | Lab enrichment of tropical soil microbial communities from Luquillo Experimental Forest, Puerto Rico - flux4day.12C.oxic.44.000.170 (v2)... | ecosystem: Environmental > Terrestrial >... | reverse complement strand
CGCGGTTCACGAGGGACTTCAACGCCCTTGCGTGCCAGTTTGTAAAGAGGCACGCCACCTTTTTTTACCGCGGAGACCATAGGCGGCACCTGCATCTGGTCGCCGACAAACTCGGACGCGGATTGGTTCAACTCGTCCAGGGTTAAGGGCGGTACAGGTAAAGAGGATATAAGCTCGCCGTCGGCATCATAACTGTCCGTCGATTCTCCAAATTTTACGGCGCCCTCATAGACCTTATCATCAGACATCAGCCGTTCAGAGAGCTTGGTCCCCCGCCCTAATACGATAATTAACAACCCTGTTGCGTTCGGATCCAATGTCCCACAGTGGCCCACCTTTTTGATGTTAAACTGGCGGCGAATGGCATCGACCACATCGTGCGAAGTGGGCCCGGCAGGCTTATCTATCAGGATTGCGCCGTCGAGCGCTGAAAACTCTTGCATCATGGTTTGTTTAGTGAACAGCTCAGCGGACAAAATAAATAAGCAGCGAGCCCGAAAGCCAGCTTTTCCCTCGCGTGGTTCGTTCCCAACTTTTTCGGTAACGCAATTTTTACCTGAACCAGGCAGTCACCACGGATGCACACTGTTAGACACGATCTTAGGAGCCGATTTGACGACCAGAGGCAGTTTGCTTTGGCTCATTGTTCAGCTGACGCTCCTCGACCGTCCGGCTAAGGGCTTTGCTATCAGTGTACATCCGTGATTATCCATGGTTTAACTGATTGGTTACGGATTTAAGCTGCGCTACTGTGCAGCGTCTTCGCGCTTCTGCTTGTGTCGATGGCGCCGCACCTTCGCTCGATTCCCACAGTCACGCATATCGCACCAGCAACGACTGTGATTTCGGCTCGAGTCCAAAAACAACCAACCGCAATTGTTCCCACTACATTGCCGAACGTTTGGCAAGTCCCCGCTTGATACCAGCAAACCAGCCGCCGAATGCGAAATTGGACCCAAAGGATGGTCCAACTCCATCAGCTCCTTTGACCATTGCCAGGAAAAGAACTTGTCATGATCTGACGAAGCTACGCGCAACCGTCCTAAGGCCTTGGCCAGCTCCGAATTCACCACGGCAAGGTCTGCCTTTGGTGCCTCGCCCCCCTTGGCAATTCTCAGGAAAATCCGATAAATCGACTCACGCAAGGCAAGAGCCCTTCCCAGCACCGCAACTCCTTCATCCGGATGGAGTGAAACCTTTTCTTTCAGCCGTTGCGACTGCAGCTTATCCACCAAGCCGGCTTGTTCGCACCAGGAAAGAAAATGGCAGTAGGTGTGAAGATTCTCACGTACGGTGCCTTCGCGTTTTCCTCCTACGGTATTACAAAAGTCCAGGGACAGGTTGCCACCAACAAGCCGGAACTTTTTAGCCGCTGAATCATCTGATAAGACAGATTCGTTAAGCACAGAGGGAATGTAACCTCCAAAATACAGTTTGACAAGTTACACAGGCATACTATTGTAACTGTCAATGTGATGTTTTAATGGTTATGTCCAAGCAATATGAAACCGCAGCATAATCTTACCCGAGGACAGGTGGCGTTAACTCTGATGCCTGAAAGCGCCGAGGCTTTCTTCGGTCGCAGGCGAATCACTCGATTGCGACCGACGCCGTACATCCAGGTTTGTCAAAAGCCGAGCCAGCAGAGCCTGGAATTTGTGCGTGTGTCACGCAGGGTTACAACCTGGGAAACCGTAGCGTATACGGCGATGGGAGTTGCCGCACTGGGCGGCGCCGTTGCAGCGTTCCTAAACGCTCGCTTCTGAGTTTAAATGGGCGTCTGCAAGCGCGGTTTTGACGGCCGCAATTACTCTGCGCTGAACGCTGAGAGGCTTTCCGGGAATTCGCGCCCCCGCTGCGGCAGAATGTCCCCCTCCTCCGAAACGTGCTGCTATTTCGTTCACGTTGACCTTCTCACTTTTTGAGCGAAGGCTGATGCGCGTCAGGCTCGGATCAATTTCCTCGAAAACGCAGGCAACCACGACCGGCGCAATAGCTCGAATGTGATCGATGAGGCCTTCCGAGTCGCAGCTTTCGGCGCCCGAGCGCGCGAAATCGGCCTTCTTGAGCCAGAAATAAGCGATCTGGTTGTGATTAGTCAGCTTGAAATGACTATAGACGTGCTTCAGCAGCCGGGCACGGGAAAGAGGGTACGATTGATAGACTTCATCGCAGATTTTCGCCAGGTCGGCACCGCGTCTAACCAACTCCCCTGCGACATGATACGTTGCGGGTCGGGTAGTGGCGTATTGGAAAGAGCCGGTATCGGTTGAAACGGCCGTAAACAAGCAGTCCGCGATGGGTTTGGTTATCGGCCACTTGGCCACTTTGAGCAGCCGGTAGATCAGTTCACCGGTCGAGGGCTCACGTGCCGAAACCCAATTGATGTCGGCGTAGCGCGTGTTGCTTTCGTGGTGGTCGATGTTGATAAAGCGTTTGCGCTCGGCAATGCAGCGGCCGACCTTTCCAAGCCGCTCAAAACTGGCGGCGTCGGTGGCGATAACGCAGTCGAAACGCATGCCCGGCTTGGGCTTTTGAAATAGCCGATCCGGATCGAGGAACTCATACTTTTGCGGGTTGCAGTCCTCGTTCCAGCAAACAACACGTTTCCCCTCATTTTTCAACGCGAGAGTCAAACCAAGTTGCGACCCCACGCAATCGCCATCCGGGCGAATATGCCCTACTACACAGAAGGTTTCGCTTTGGCGAATGTCATCAAGGATTCGATCGATAATCTTAGGGTGTGGCTCCATCGTAGCAGCGCTGGTCTATTCGCCTGCGCCAGGATTTGACTTCTCGAGCTCCTCGATGATCTGAAGGACGCGATTTCCGCGGACTACTGAATCATCGATGTTGAATTTGAGCGTCGGGGTGTATTTGAGGACGACAGCGCGGCCAACCAGGCCTTGAATGCGCTTGCGATGGCGGGTCAACAAGTCCAGACCGCGCTTTTGCTGGTCAGCGTTGCCCAGGATGCTGATGAATACCACTGCTGAATGCAGATCTCCAGCGACATCGACGTCGTTCACCGTGACCAGGCCGGCTTCGCTCACCGGAAACTCTCGACGGATCACCTCGCCAATCTCCCTTTTCAAGAGTTCGCGCACCCTTTGCAGTCGCAGTGAAGGCATTAGAATCAGTGTTGGAATCCGCCAGTGTTCGGCCCTTGAGACGAAAGTCCCGGCACTTCAGGTGCGGGCACAGCTCATAGCTTTTGCGCGACCTTTTCGATCGTGTAGCATTCGATGTTGTCCCCGACCTGAAATTCACTGAAGGCCTCGATCCGGATGCCACATTCCATGCCGGCGCGCACTTCGTTGACCTCATCCTGGAAGCGACGCAATGACTGCGTAATGCCCTCGAAAATGATCTCTTTGCGCCGGCGAATACGCACCTTGCCCTTAACGATACGCCCGCTTGTGACCATGCAACCGGCCACCGGCGCGCCCTTGGACAATTCAAAGATTTTCCGCACCTCAGCAACCCCAGCGGTGACGTCTTTGAGGATCGGCTCAAGCAATCCGGCCATGGCCTCTTTCACCTGGTCGATCAACTCGTAGATGATTGCGTAGAGCTTAATCTGGACGCCCTCATGTTTCGCTTTATCCGCAACTCCGCTATCGACGCGTGTGTGGAAGCCCAAAATGACTGCCCGTGACGCAGAGGCCAGTGCGACGTCCGACTCGGTGATCGTCCCGACTGCGCTGTGAATGATTTCCAGAGCAACCTTATCCGACTCGATCTTTTTCAGCGCATCGACAATTGCTTCCACCGAACCCTGGGCGTCTGCTTTGACCACGACCTTAAGCGCTTTGGAGGTGGACGATTCCAGTTGTGCAAAAAGATTTTCCAGCGTCACTTTGGCCCGCGGCTGTTCTTGTCCCAGAGCCTTGGCTTCCAATGCTCGCTGCTCAGCCAACTCGCGCGCAGCCCTTTCGTCTTCGACTACGCTGAACTCGAGGCCCGCTTCGGGCACGCCGTTCAGACCCAGGACCCTGACTGCCACTGAAGGGGCAGCTTCCTTGAGGCGCTTGCCTTCCTCGTTAATGAGCGCGCGCACACGTCCGTAGTACTGGCCACAGATAATGATATCGCTGACATGCAGCGTTCCCTTGCGCACAAGAACGGTGGCCGTCGGACCGCCGGGCTCCAGCCCGGATTCAATCACATTGCCTTTGGCTCGCCGATTTGGATTGGCTTTCAGCTCCAGCAGATCGGCCTGGAGCAAAATCATCTCAATCAGCTTATCAACACCCTGTTTGGTTAACGCCGAGACGTCCACAAAGATGGTGTCGCCGCCCCAGTCGTCCGGGACCAATCCCTTGTCCTGGAGCTGTTGACGCACCTTGAGCGAGTTCGCATTTGGATGGTCGATCTTATTTACCGCCACCAGGATCGGCACCTTGGCGGCCCGGGCATGACTCAGAGCCTCCAGTGTCTGCGGCATCACCCCATCGTTGGCAGCCACGACCAGAACAACCAGGTCCGTGACATTGGCGCCACGGGCGCGCATCGAACTGAATGCGGCGTGACCGGGAGTGTCAAGAAAAGTGATTTGAGCCAGCTCTTTCTTCCGTTCCGGGTGAGGAAAAGAAATGGTATAGGCGCCGATATGTTGCGTAATGCCCCCAGCTTCCCCGGCAGCCACGTTCGATTTGCGAATGACGTCCAACAGAGTTGTTTTGCCATGGTCAACGTGGCCCATGATTGTCACTACCGGGGCTCGCGGAACAAGGTCCTGCACCTTATCTTCGACGTCCAACTCGACCTTCTTGACCGGGGCGTGAATAATGCCGCTGCCCCGTTCGCGTTTCTCCACTTCGAAACGGTAACCGTAGGTGGCGCATACCCGCTGGGCTACCAATTCATCGATTGCCTGGTTCACCGTCGCGAACACCCCAAGCTGCATCAAATCGGCAATGATCTTAAAGGGTTTTTGCTTCAGATGCTCGGCCAACTCGCGGACCACAATAGGTGGCTTGATGGTGATAACCTGAGCATCCGCCGGTAACGCAATCTTCGGTGCGGCAGGTTCAACTTTAGCGGGTGGCGATTTCGCTCCTGGACCAAACTTGGCACCCGGCATGGTTGGTCCGCTGGGAGCGGGCGTGCCGCGGACACTGCGAATGTCTCCACGCTTCGTGAAATCAGCGCGCCTTGGTTCTGGAGCCCTGGGCGGCAACTTAACGGTTCCAGGCTTCTCCGGGGGCTTAGGATTGGCTTTGGGCGGCAGTTGAACAAAGCCCACCTTATCGCCCAGCTTTGGACCTGCGGGTTCAGCCTGCACCGCAGGGAAAGGAGCAGGCGGCGGTGCGACTGGCTCCTCTTGCACAGGGGGCGGAGACACTACTTTGACAAACGGTTCGACCGTGGCAGGCACAGGGGCGACCGGCTCCGGGGCGGGCTTCGGGTGAACGATCTCGACACCGGGCGCAGGCGGAGGAAGTGTTTCAGGAATTGGTTCCTGGACCACCACAGCCGAATGATGGCCGGTCACAACTTCCGGTAGCTTGGCCGGCGGCGCCTCAATTTGCACGGTAGTAACCATGGTAATAGGCTCTGGTGCTGGAGCTACGCTAACGGGAGTTTCTGCGACAGGAGCTGGAGCACGCTCCGGGTGGGCTAGGATGAGTTGCTGTTCGAGGTATTCGGCAGTGATTTTATCCAGCGAACTGGACGCTACCCGGGCTGCGACAATGCCCAATTCTTTCGCCTTGGCGAGAACTTCCTTGTTCTCCAAGCCCAGCTTTTTCGAAATATCGTAAATACGGACGGGCATAATTCTCTAACACTTCGGGCCTTACTTGCCGTGCAGCCTTCATAGGCTCGATCTTAACATGTTTGGACTGCCTTCGCCAACTTCATTACCCGGAAACTGGCGTTTCACCAACACTAAGGGTTCGTCGCGCCGCCTCGGCACGGGCAGCCTCCAATATAGCTGCTGCTTGATCCCCGAGCTGTGTAATCCCAGACAAATCGCTCACATCAGCCTGCAACAAATCTTCCAGCCGTGTCAAACCGTGGTGGACCAACACATCGGCCTGCTCTCGCGAAATCCCGGGAATGGCGGCCAACGATTCGACGGCTTCAGCCACCTTCTCTTCAAATCCCTTGGTCACAACCACCTCGGCCTCAATATCCACCTGCCAGCCGGTGAGCTTGGAAGTCAGCCGCGCATTTTGACCACGTTTACCGATGGCCAGCGATAACTGGTCGGCACTGACGATTATCTTAACGCGACGATTCGCTTCATCGATTTCAAAAGCCTTCAACTTTGCCGGCGCCAGGGCGTTGGTAATGAAATTTCGGATAATCGGATCCCAACGGATGATATCCACCTTTTCGTTGTTCAGCTCGCGAACAATATTTTTGACGCGCTGGCCTCTCAGTCCGACGCATGCTCCGACCGGGTCAACCTTCTCGTCCCTCGTCCAAACCGCGAGTTTGGTTCTGAAACCGGGTTCTCGCGCAATGCCTTTGATCTCGATCGTTCCATCACTGATCTCAGATACCTCAAACTGAAAAAGCTTGAGGACGAAACGAGGGTCCGAACGGGATAAAATAATCTCAGGACCATGCGGGCCCTGCTCGACGGCCTTCACATAGCAACGGATGCGTTCTCCTACCTGATATTCCTCTGTCGGTACGCGTTCACGGTTAGGGAGGAGCGCTTCGTATTTGCCCAAATCCACGATCACATCAGACCGGTCGAATCTCCGCACCGTGCCACTAATAATGTCCCCCACCCGATCCTTGAATTCAGTAAAAATGAGCGCTTTTTCAGCCCTCCGGATATGCATCATCAAGGCTTGTTTCGCATATTGCGCCGCAATCCGGCCAAACCCGACCGGAGTCACCTCTACCTCGACTTCGTCGCCAATTTGTGCATCCGGTTTGATACGCCGCGAATCAAACACTGAAATCTGGTCGTGCTTTGAAATGACCTTGTCCGAGACGATCAATTTGGCATAAGCGCGAATATCGCCATTTTTCTGGTCAATGGCCACACGCAATTCCCTGGCCGGACCCACTGCCTTCTTTGCTGCCGAAAGTAAGGCTTCGTGTACGGCGCCAACCAGGACATCCCGGTTGATGCCCTTTTCCCGCTCCCAAAACTCCAATACTGCTAAAAAGTCGGCGTTCATACGTCTGCTCGCAACGGCTTCCCTTCTGGGGAACAAAAAAGTCGGAGAATCAAGCTCTTCCGACTTTGGCGGGCTGGCGAACCAGCAGTCTATACCGTTCTATTTCTAAGTTAGGATTTTAGTCAAAAACAGTCAAGCCCCTAATCCGGCACAAAACCGGGAAAGGTTATGTTCCTCACTTCGCAAATTTTTTTGCAAAATGCAGCGGGGTGTTCCAAGGTGAACAAATGACTCAACCGCTGGCACTAGTCTTGTATGCAAAACTATTGCCGGGGTCTCAGCTTGTCAACCGCTTGCAGGATCTCAATTACCGGGTCCAAAGCCTAACGGACCCAACTCTGCTGGTGGAGTGCTGCGAACAGGCTAAGCCAATGCTGCTGCTGGCTGATTTGCGGGCCGGTCATAATAACGTTTGTGCCGCGATTACCCGGCTCAAACAGAATCCAACTACCCGCCATGTGCCGGTAATCGCTTTTGGCGACCAGGACTCTCCCGATTTGCAAAAAAGCGCCTTGGACGCAGGAGTGACGTTGATTGTCAGCGAATCAGCACTGCTGAACCATTTGCCTCAATGCCTGGACCAGGCGTTGAGCCTCGAATAGACCGAGCCCGTCCTTTCGAATTCCCAGTCCCGAGAACCTGCTCGTTTACCAGTTCAGTTTCTCCGGGAAATACTCTTTGATCAGTTCGTCGTAGAACGGTCGAAGTTCCTTTAAATCGGGACGCTTGTGACTCTTGGTGTACAGGTCGTAGGGGTTGAACGTGCGAACCCAGTGGAACATCTCCTTGTCTTTGTTGTTCATCAGGTAGGCATATTCGCCATCACGGTGCGCCGGGTAAAAGGAGTGGTACCGGATCATATACAGCGCCTCCTGCGGCAGATAATCCTTGGTGACGTGGTACAGGTATTCATCGTGCCCCCAGGACATCTTGACTGAATCCAGACCCTTGCCCTCTTCATAGATCCCCAGTCGACTGTGGTAATGCGGTTCGTTCTTGTCAGCGTTGTCATCGAAAAACTTGTGGAACACGATTTTGTCCGACCAGGCACAGCCCACAGGAAACGTGTCGCCCACCACAGCCCATTGCGGCTCACCGTACAAACAGAGAATCTTGCCCAGATCATGAATCAAGCCTGCCAAAATAAACCAGCGCGGATGACCATCGTGACGAATCTGCTCGGCGGTTTGCAGCAGGTGGTCCAATTGCGAGAGATCAGTATCCGGATCACTATCGTCGACCAATGTGTTAAGAAACTCCAAAGCTTCCCACACGCTCATTTGCTTCCGCTTCAAAGACAGGAACTCGCGCCGTTTTGACTCAACGAAATCGTGCGTCTGGTGGCGATGATTCAGGCGGTAAAACTCCCGCACGCTAGGACGCGCATCTGCCTCGTAATTGCGAAACTCTTCCTTCTTCTTGTTTGGATCGGTGGCCTTGAATTGCTGCTTGGCCGGGGTACCGGGTTCCGGGTACCGGTCCTTTAGGAAATCTTCCCATTCTTCAAGTCCAGCGAGCGGGCGATTTGAATCGTTCATGATTGTAAATTTAGTTCTATAATGGCGTCCATCAGAAGAGTAACTCTTCACCAAGGGCTTGGCAAGCTTAGCGGTAGCACCCGTTCAGGTCGAACGCATTTAAATGCCCAGCAATCGTAGCAAATAAGCATGGTCCCAACTGGCATTGAGTTGTTTGCCTCGGATGCCGCGCTTTTTGGTTTTCTCCCGTTTGAGTAGATTTAGAGCCAGGCGGCGCAGAGTAGCCAGGTTCTCGGCGGCATAACCCGCCCGAGCACGGCTTTGGTCCTCGTGAAAGCAAACGTCCATCACCCAATGCACTTTGTTTTCCACCCCCCAGTGGCTACGCACTGCCCGAGCAAAGGTTTCGATCCCCAAAGGCAGGCTCGACAAGTAATAGCGCCTTTCGAGAGTCGTTTTGCCATCGACCTCGCGGGTGCTTTCCACCAATCCCACCGACTTGAGCCCTTCCCACTTGGACCGCTCGGCAAACCAGTTGAGTTGGTCGCTCTGGACATAACGACGGGTTTCCAACCGGCCGTGGTCTTTTTCGACTGTCTGCACACTGGCTAGAGTCGCGGCTTCTGTGAAGAGTCTGGCTCCTGGGAGCCGGGGCGTTTGTTGCTCCAGCAGGGCAGCATCTAAGAAGCTCTTAACCTCCTGGTGCACTGTCTCCTGGTTGCCCTTGAGGGCCAGCACATAATCGGCATCGGCCTCGATGATCTCTTTGGCGATCTTCTTTTGGCAACCCATGGCGTCGATGGTCACAATGCAGCCGCTCAACTCCAACACGCGCAAGAGCTCCGGCACAGCGGTGATTTCATTGCTTTTGTCGGCTACTTTCAACTGCCCCAGCACCAGCCCATTACTCTCGGCCCAAGCACTGACCACGTATTTGACACTTTGGTCTTTGTTTAAAGCCCGGCGTAGCGCCTTGCCATCCAGCGCCACGATTTCCTGAGCCACCGCCTCACGCAAGCTCTGGGTCCAGCGCAAAAAACAATCGAGGAACTCTTTGGGGTCCAGCGCAGCAAAGACACGGTTGAAGGTATCATGAGAAGGTATTCCGTTGCGCAACCCCAGAAAGGTTTTGAACCAGTCATACTTCGCTTTACCAAAGTCCTCCATGTCGTTGAAAGTTTCGCCCCCACACAACAAGGTGCACAGGCCAATCACTAAAATGTCGACCAGATCGTGCTCTCTTCGACGATCGATGCGCGGGTCTGGCACACGCTCAAAATGCGCGACCAGACTCGCTTTGGCTACTTTGGTTTTGTCGTCGGTTCGATTTTGAGGATGCTTAGGCATCCACCTCATTTATACATCTAATTCAAAAGTACAAGGCAAATTTTGCCTAGTGATGCTCACCGAATTTTAATGCGTCTGCCCTGTAGCACCCGTAGGACCCGCAGCAGCTCGAGATCCCTACTGGCTCGTCCTCAACCCGCGCTGGCGCAGCTTATCGACGCCGACAGCGATGATGATGACAATGCCGATGATAATCTCCTGCATGAAAGTGGGAAGGCCCATCTGGTTGGAACCGTTGCGCAAAACGGCCATGGTGAGCGCGCCGATCATCGAACCAAGAACGGTTCCGCTGCCGCCGCTTAGGCTCGCGCCGCCGATCACAACCGCGGCAATGATGTCCAGTTCGAGGCCAATCGCCACGGTTGGGTCGCCCTGGGTCAGTCGGGAAAGCTGCATCAAACCGGCCAGACCAAAGAAGATGCCGGCCACTGAATAGATCAACGCCTTTTGGAAATTGACGCGGATGCCACACAACCGTGCGGCCGCTTCGTTCGAGCCAATGGCAAAGATGTAGCGGCCGAATACAGTGTTACGCATCACGATGGCCATTACCACGGCCAGTCCAAGCGTAATCCATACTCCGTACGGAAGCGGAAAAAGCTGAGTGGGGT
>Ga0306920_100015074_pt1 | contig 10581 bp, 8 predicted proteins | sample flu12Cox44000170_FD_204666 | JGI IMG/M metagenome (GOLD analysis project Ga0306920, IMG submission 204666) | Lab enrichment of tropical soil microbial communities from Luquillo Experimental Forest, Puerto Rico - flux4day.12C.oxic.44.000.170 (v2)... | ecosystem: Environmental > Terrestrial >... | reverse complement strand
CGCCTAATGAATCGAGAACACCCAACTGGCACCGAGCGAAAATCGCTCATATAAGAGTGCGGATGGAAGGGTGGCGACAGAGGCGGCTTGGCTGAACGGGAAAAATGAAAGAAATTGTGGAAAGAGCAGAAAAAACTATTGACAGGGATCGGCCTTCTCATGGAAGGCGTTAAGGATAGCGCAGAAAGCAAACCGCCTCGAAAGGGAAAGCCGGCGCCATAATGGCAAGGCCCTTCGCTCTGCGTTACAGGTCTTTGATCCGACTCGGTGGGGGCGCGCCGTTGGCGGCCAAACGCAGCAACGCCTCTCAACCGAGAGGCGTTGGCGAATTGAGAGCTGCGCTGGCATGACCAACGCCGCGAGTGAAGTGTTTAGTCGCCGGCCACGGCTTCGGTGGACTTGGGCGCAGAAGCGGCATTACCCTTCGAATGGCCGTTCCCGTTCGGGTGCCCGTTGCCATTCCCGGAGGCCGGGCCGGCGTTGGCGAAGTTTGCCGGAACAGCCTTGGCGATGTCGTTGAGCGATCCAATCTGCACAACCCCCGGCTGAGGCTTTTTGAGAACCAGCTCTTCGTAGATGGCGCGAACCTTGGCTTGCTCTTCGAGGGCCTTCTTGCGGCGAATGCGGTTTTCTTCGGCCGCGGTCACTGGAATGTCGTGCTCGATGTGGCGGACGCGAGCGGCATCCGCTGCGTCGATCCTCAGCGAATGCTCGTAGCTGCCGAGGTTGACGTTCTTGCCCTTGGCGTAGATTTCGTGTTTGCCGTGGGTGCGGTACCACTCGGCGACGGTGGCGTTCTTGTGCATATTTTCGATGATCTGGCGCCAGCCGATACCGGTGTTGTAAGCGCAGAAGCTGATTTCACCCTGTTGCGTGCCGTAGGGAATGATGCACATTTCGGTGCGGCGGAAGTCGTAGTTAAACAGATCCTGGAACCACATCCCGGCGATGAACAGGAAATTCCACGGGTCTTGCGTGCGGCGCTTTACGGTATCGTCGAAGGTACGGCCTGGCGAGGTGCGGCCGTACTTGACGGAAGCACCCTTGGTGAGCGCCCAGGTCTTATCGAACTTCTTGAACATGTCAAAAAGCTTTAGACCCTTGGGTCCGCGGAACGGGTGATAGTTTTTGAGGAGCGCGAGGGCCATCATGAAATTGGAGAAACTCTTACCACGGGCCGCGTCGGTAATAGCGGTGACGTCGCGAGTCAGGCTCTGGGCATCGAGGAAACGTGGGACCGGAGCCCATTCTTTGGTTTCCTTGTTGATCATGATCGCGGTGCCGACCCCGCAGTTCGGGTGGCAACCGCAGGACAGCGAACCCCAGTGCGATTCGTTGCCCTTGACCATGTCCGCAAAGCCCGCGAAGGTGCTGATGAAAGAGATGGGGAACCAGTCGCGCGTCGGCTCGATCTTGCCGACCTGCTGGCTGACGTCCTTGGCAAGATGCGAAAGCGTGTAGCGCTGGCGGAGGCGCCGTTCCGGAGTGATGTCTTCGTCGCGGCCGGTGAAAGAAACGGGCTGGAAGCTGACGAAGGAGATTTTCTTGGGGTTTTCCATCGCGAACTTCACCACCGAGCCGACCTGGTCGTTGTTTACGTTGTTCACGATTGTGACCACGAGAACGATCTCGATGCCGGCTTCGTGCATGTTTTCGATGGCGCGCAGCTTGACGTCAAACAGGTTGCCGATCTGGCGATGACTGTTGGCGTCGTTGCCGATGCCGTCGAACTGGAGGTAGGCGTAGCGCAGACCCGCTGCGAAGGCCTTGCGGCAGAATTCCTTGCTCTTGGCGAACTCGATGCCGTTGGTCGCGGCCTGCACCGAGTTATAACCGACCTTACGCGCGTAGGTGATGGCATCGAAGAAGTACGGGCTCATTGTCGGCTCGCCACCGCTGAACTGGACAGACATCTGGCGACGCGGCTTGATCTTCACCGCATTGTCGAGAATTTCCTTGATCTCGTCCCAGGAGAGCTCATGAACGTAACCAACCTGGTTGGCGTCCATGAAGCAGGGATCGCACATCATGTTGCAGCGGTTCGTGAGGTCAACGGTTAGGACCGAGCCGCGGCCGTAGCGGACGTTCGAAGAGCCGACTTTGTGCAGGCCTTCGTCGTTGTGAGCCGGGATATCGCGGCCGGGGAACTGTTTTTCAATCCACTTCAGGAAGTCGGCGTCGATCGCCATCATGTCTTCGTAGTGGCCATGCAGAGGGCATTCTTTGACCATCCAGATCTGGCCATCTCGTTCGACAATCTGAGCCTTGATTTCGCCCACCTTCTCGTGCATCAGGTCGCGCCAATCTTTCTTGCCGGAGATGATGGCTTCACGAGCCTCTTTGACGCAGGCGGGACAGAGCGAGTCTGTTTGCCGGGGAAAGCCAAGGGTGGGTTTGGTCTTTTCCCAGGATTTCAAGAGTGGCTTATCAGACCATTGCGGCGTCAGTGAAGGGTTCGGATTGCGCTTGTTGAAGAACTGAATGGCATCGAAGGTGATACCCGCGCTCTTGCAGAGTACCCAGTCGAGAGACCGGAAAACTTGCGTGCTAATAGAATTAGGCATAAAGCGGCTGCCTCGCTTTCGAAAGTTCAAGCTACCTTTGGAATTCCCCAAACGCAAAGCGTGCCTTTTCGAGACTGCCCCCAAGGCACCCCAAAAGGGTAGCACGCGGCGAGCGGCTCCCTAAGTCATTGGGAGTATACAGTTTGGAAGAGGTCGGGGCGGCGAGGCCAGTAACTTACGGCGAACGGTCAAAAATGGGGGTTAAACGGCGGGAAAAGGCCGCGAACGGGGGTAAGCTGAACAAGCAAAGGGGGTTACTAGGAGAGGCAGGCAGACAAAAGAACTTCGGGGAGGCGCGCTGTTTGCGCTCGAGCAAATTGGCCGTCAAAGGCCTCGCAAAGAACCTCCGAAGGCAACCGACTTACTCATTCAACGTCGGACGAAGCACGGCGATGAGAAAATGGGCAAAATGCGAAGCGCCTTCGTCCATTTGCAACCACCGCACGACACAATGATCAGAGAGGTATTTGGCGACACGGGATTCGGGAATACCCAGATGCTCGGCCAGCTGAGGCTTGACGGATGGTTCCCCGCGGCGTGCGGCGCCACCCCTCAAAAGATTGGGAATGGCCACCCGGAGGGTCTGGCAAGCCTCCACGTAATAGTAGGTGGTTTGGTCCGAATCCGTCAGTAACCAGACGCCAGGGCCTGCGGGCGCACCCTCGGCGTGCTGTATTTTCGCTGGAGGGCAAGCCAGCAGCCGGCGGAAATTCATCTCCAGCTGCGTGAGCCGAGAAGCGAGGCCGGGATCGCCGTAGCGGCCCCGAAGACTCGGCGCGGGAGCCTCCGGGACGGCTTCGAGCAAAGCGGAAGCAGCCGGCCTTTCGTCAGGCTCCGCCGAATCGGCGGGGACGGATGCGGTCGGAGTGAAACGGGCCTCCCTCGAAGAGGCCGGTTGCGAACGGCGGGAGGGCCGCTGCTCACGGCTGCCACGTCGACCGCGACGCTGGCGATTTGGCAGTGAGGAACGAGAAGGCGGCGGTACCGGCTGAGCCTGAGCCGCCGGCACATCGGAGACAACTTCGCTTTGCTCCTCTTCAGGGGCGCGGGATTCCGAACCAGCTGCAGCCTCCGGGGGAGCAGCAGACTCTGGCTTCGCGGGTGCGGCAGGAATTTCGGCGGGCTCCGTGGCGCCGAGACGCGCAGCGCTCTCCTCCGCTTTGGTTTTCCAATCGGAGCGGCGGAATCGTTGCGCGGCGGTCAAATACCATTTGCCGGCATCGGAGGAATTACCGCTGGACTCGAAGTAACGAGCCAACTCAAAAGCCACCATCGCATCCCGCGTCTTGGAAAAAAGATTCGTAAGCTGACCGGCAGGGTCTTTGCTGGTACGAGCCCGCCGGATGCGCGCGGTAATCTGCTTCCAATCGGCCATAACGTGAAATGGATTCTAACAGCGAAGCGGATGCGCTGCCAACGGCGTAGCGGAGGGAGAATGAGACTCGCGGGGGCTCGGCAAGGGCGGTTACTGATTGACGTCAGGCGATGGGTCGAAGTATGCTTCGGGTGGTCCGCCTGGGAGGCTTTTATGAGCGGCCTGCGCTTGGTATTCGCAGCCATCGTGTCGGTTTCGCTTACGGCTATTCCCGCCTGTGCCCACACCACCCCATCGGCCGCTCCCCTCGGGACTGTCATCGTTGCCGAGCGCGCGCATGTAGGTCAGTCCGTGGCGGATGTAGGAACCACCGTCTACGGCGGAGATCGTTTAAGCACCGAAGGGCAGGGTACCATCCAGGTTCGCGCGGGCGCGGCGCGATTGCTCCTATTGAACTCGACCGTGGCGGAGGTAAATGAGGAAGAAGGCGCACCCTCGGCGAAGCTGCTGATGGGGACAGCCACTTTTTCGACCGGCAACGCCCACGCGTTCACCTTGTATGCGTCGAAGGCGTCAGTGCGTGCGAACACGGACGCGCCGACGATTGGCCAGGTCGTGTACGTGAGCGACAAAGAGCTGATTGTTGTAGCCAAGCGCGGCTCCCTTGTGGTGACGGTCGGGGACGACACGCAAGTGGTTACCGAGGGGACGGCATACCGAGTGCTTCTTGATCCTGTCGTTGCCGAGACCCAACAACCTTCGGGGGCCGGCGCTCCGAGTCAAGGGCCTCGCGGCGGACCACTCAAGGCGGGTCGCAGCCGTTTCATGATTGTGAGCACGGCGTTCATTGGCGCGGTGACCGCGTTTGCGATCCTGGAGGCCTGCGAAAGCGCGCACCGCCCCTAGGACAGATACCCGCTCAGCTTCGGAACAAATGATTAGACGGCCACTGCAACCTGTGCGGTGGCCGTTTTTGTTGAGCAGGCGACGACTAAAGGGCGGCGATCACGTCGATTTCGACCAGAGCATCCTTAGGCAGACGCGCGGCCTGAACCGTTGAGCGGGCGGGAGGAGCGGCCGTGAAGTAGCGTGCATAGGTTTCGTTCATGGCGGTGAAATCGTTCATGTCTTTAAGAAAGACGGTGGTTTTCACGACGTGATGGAGGGAAACGCCGGCAGCTTCGAGAATGGCTTTGAGATTGTCGAGAACGCGTTCGGTTTGCTGGCGTATATCGGTGCCGACAAACTCTCCGGACTTCGGGTCGAGGGCGACCTGGCCCGAAACAAACAGGAAGCCGTTGCTGCGGACCGCCTGGGAATAAGGGCCGATAGGTTTCGGGCCGCGGTCGGTGAGGATAACTTGTTTCATGGAGACCTCCTGAATCAGAGCCGAGAATATCAGAAGGAACAAAGAGAAAAAATCAACGCCTGCGGCCCTGCACCCGGACGAAGCCGGTATTCGAGTGATTGCGGGCCGCTTCACGTTTTGCAATCTGCGTCTCGGCCTGTGCGGGAGTGAGCCCTTCATTGATGAGTGCGACGATCTGCTTTTCCGACAGGCCCGTGTTTTTCAACCGGCCGATTTGCTCGCTTGTCAGTGTCGGTAACCCCTGGATGCGGCGCGCAATGATGGCTTGGACGGTAGGGTTGGAAAGGCCGATGAGCTTCAATGTGACGGCTTCGCCGCTGAGCATATCGATTTGATCGGACTGCGCCACGGCGAGGATTTGCTGATCCGAGTAGCCAGCGCGGGAGAGCTCGATCGCGGGGTCTGCGCTGTTGAATTCATGCTGATGATCACGCGCTGCTTTCAGCAACGCAAGGCAGAGATCATCGGAGGCGCCCGACTGCTTGAGTTTCGTTAGTTGCGCGATTTCCTTGTCGCTTACGTTTAGCTTCTTGAGCTGGTCGAGTGAGGAAGCCCACATGCCCGACTGGTCGAGCGGGGTGTAATCCGTCTGTTTGTGTTTCTGGCATCCGGAAAGCAGCAGAAACAATATTCCAGTCAGGATGAGGGGCTGTCGCATATCTTGATTTTAAGGGAGGGCAAAGCGGGCGATGCTTGGGTGTGCCTTCGTTGATACCGGACGAACGGTCAGTACGGAAGGCGCCGTTCCTCCCGCGTTATACCTGGTAAACGCGTTCGACGCCGTAAACGCCGTTGACACGGCGGATGTTGGTGAGGATGGTCTCCAACTGGCGCTTATCGGAAATTTCGAGGCTGGCTTCGACGCGGGCATTTTGCCGATCCGGGCGACTCTCGAGCGTGCGGATGTTCGAACCCGCGCCGCTGATGACGGCAGTAATTTCGGCGAGCAGTCCGGGGCGATCCTTGGCACGAATCAGCAGCTCGACCGGGAAGGTGGCGGCATTTTCACCGCCCCATTCGACGGCAATGCGGCGTTCGGACTGGTAGAGGAGATTCTGGACGTTGGGGCACGCGCGAGTGTGAACTGCGACGCCGCGGCCGCGAGTCACGTAGCCCACGATGTCGTCTCCCGGAATCGGGTTGCAGCACTTCGCGCGAAAGACCAGCAAGTCGTCCTGACCTTTGACGATCAGGGGAGCTTCGCCAAAACCGAGCATGCGTTTGACGGTCTTGACCAGAGTCGGCTGGGTGTCGGTTTCGGGCTTTTCCGGTTCCTTGGACGGTTCGCCGAAATAACGCGTGAGGACCTGGCGCGCCGAAAATTTGCCGAATCCGACCGCAGCAAAAAGATCATCAACCTTCGAAAGTCCATATTCCGCGCTAAGCTTCTGCAAGTCCTCGTTGGATATTTTCTTCAGACCTTTCGGGAAATTTCGCGATTCGTTTTCGAGCAGGCGGCGGCCCATCTCTGTAGCTTCTTCGCGCTCCTGGGTATTGATGAAATGCCGGATCTTGCTTTTTGCGTGCGACGACTTGACGAAGCTCAGCCAATCGCGGCTGGGCTTGTGGCCTTTTTGGGTGAGAATTTCGACCACGTCTCCGCTACCGATCTCATGGCGCAGCGAAACCATCTGCCCGTTCACTTTTGCGCCCACGCACTGATGCCCGACCTCGGTATGAACCGAGTACGCAAAATCGACTGGCGTCGCTCCCCGCGGCAATTCGAGCACGCGGCCCTTTGGCGTAAACGCATACACCTCCACCGGAGCAAGATCGACCTTCAGGGTTGACAGGAATTCGCCTGGCTCCTGCAGCTCCTGGGACCATTCAATCAACTGGCGCATCCAGGTGATCCGCTGGTCGTCATCGTTCGACACGGGCTTGCCGTCCTTGTATTTCCAGTGAGCGGCCACGCCTTCTTCGGCGATCCGGTGCATCTCCTGCGTGCGAATCTGGACTTCAAACGGCTGCGCGCCGTGGATCACGGTCGTGTGAAGCGACTGATAGAGATTGGGACGCGGCATCGCGATGTAATCCTTGAATCGCCCGGGAACGGGCCGCCAGATGTGGTGGACGACGCCCAAAGCCGCGTAACAATTGCGCTCGCTATCGGTGAGGACCCGCACGGCGAGCAGGTCGTAAATCTGATCGAGGCTGCGCTCCTGACGAACGATCTTGCGATGCAGCGAATAAATGCCTTTGATGCGCGCTTCCAGCTCCGCGGGAATACTGTTTTCGACGATTCGCGTGCGAATCGTGTTCTGGACTTCTTCGAGGAATTTCTGGTGCACGGAAGCCTTCGCCGCAACCTCCTTCTGCAGAGAAAAATAGGCATCGGGTTCGAGATAACGGAAGGATAAGTCTTCGAGTTCGCCCTTGATGAGCGCCATACCGAGACGGTGAGCGATGGGGGCATAGATATCCATCGTTTCGCGCGAGATGCGCTGCTGCTTTACCGCTTCGAGGAATTCGAGCGTGCGCATGTTGTGCAGCCGGTCAGCGAGCTTCACCAAAACGACGCGAACGTCGTGAACCATGGCGAGGAGCATCTTGCGAACGTTTTCAGCCTGACGCGCTTCCGGGGCCATCATGTTGAGGCGGCCAATTTTCGTCACGCCCTCTACGAGTCGCGCAACCTCCGAACCGAACCGTTCCTCGATGCGGGAGATTGGGAATTCGGTGTCTTCGATGACGTCGTGAAGCAGCGCGGCGGCAAGCGTGGTGGCGTCAAGACGCATGTCCGCAAGAATGTGGGCTACTTCCAGCAGATGGGTGACGTAAGGATCGCCGGAGCTTCGGAACTGGTCGCGGTGCCGCTCGGCGGCTATATCAAAAGCGCGGCGGACAAGCCAGGGGTCTTCGGAAGGGCGATTGGTACGGAGTTTTTGAAGAAGCTCTTCCAGGCGGGAATTGATCTGCCGTTCGGTACGGTCTCGATTGAAGTTCAGCGGCAGGTTGGCGCGGGTGCCCATAACCCAGTATACGCTCGTGGGCCAGAGTGGAGAAGGTGCGCACCGAGAAGCGGCGTATGACGCACGGTGCACGGCGGCCCACGAGCGAACAAAGAAAAAGCCCTGCAACGAAGGCAGGGCCTTTCCCGGGAACCTCGAAAAACGTCACGCGGCGGGCGTTGGCTGCTCCGCGCGCTTCTGCTTGAGTTCCTTAACCTTATCGAGCAAATCGTCCGCCTGTTTCGTCAGCGCATCGCGCTCGGCGGCGGACTCGACCATGTCGGCCTTGCGACGAAGGAGCAGGTTCAAATAGGTCATGGCATCGTCGTAGTCGGGCTTAAGCTGGGTCGCCGTCTGCAGCGCCTTGATGCCGTCGTCGACCATGGTTCCATACTTTTGGGTGTAGGCGGCGCGCACGTCGGGCGGCAGCGGCTCGGTGTCTCTGACCTGCTTGTTGATGTGAGCCTTATTGTATTCCGCCCGCATCTCGGTGTTACCGCGGTAGGCCAGCGCCCAGTCAATCACACCGACGGAATAGTAGGGTTGAGGATCCTGCGGCTTCAGTTGAATGTGCTTCAGGTGATAGCTTCGAGACTCTTCGAACTTTTTCTGGTCGAAAGGCTGCCCCGCCATTTGATAGAGAATGGAGGCGAGGCCATCGATAGCGTTGAGGTTGTTGGCGTCCTTCTCGAGCACCTCGCGATATTCGGCGACAGCCTCTTGCCCGTGACGCATATTCTCGTCCGAGGGTGCGCCGGGAATGTACTGGCTGGCATAGGCGGTGGCGAGATACAAGCGGGCGTTGATCAAGTCCGGGTCGAGTTCTTTGGCCCGTTTGAAATCTTCGACCGCGGTGTCAAACTGAGCGTTCTTGAATGCGGCGACGCCTTTATTGAGAAGGTCGCGGGCTTGAAGCTTGGCACAACCCGAAACGCTAACAGCAAGAATCAACAGCGCCGCCAGGCAAAAAAGCTCGCTGGCAAGGCGGGAGTACCTCGAGGACGAATCCCGTGCAACCGGTGCATGAGTCATGGAAGCTTCCATCCCTGATAAGCGCGGTCTCGACGGAGGCGAGGCCAACGCATAGATTCAAATCTGCCCAGTAGGGCCATTCCATCACGTTCAGCGATTTTTTTCCAGTTCGGAGTCACGAGGCCGACAGGCGAAGCGCCGGCGGCGTTCATCAGATCCAAACCCGGGCAACCGCTTCAAACTCGAGCGAACCGTCACCTTGAAAGAAAGCCACACGATCAGCGCGCCAACCGAGGATACGTTCAAGAGAAACGCGCAAATCACCGAGCTTTACAGCAGACTGGTCGATCCAAACGGAACCATCGGAAGCGAGCCGACGATAGATGGTTTTCGGAGGATCAGCCACAACCGGCGGACCTGCCGCCTGGGCAAGCTCGCCTGGAGCCCCTTCTGCTGGTGAGGAATGATCATGAAATGACCAGGAGCACCAGCAGAACATCGATCAGCGGAACTGCGTTGACATCGGCAACGATTCCGCGCTCACCGCCCAAAAGAACAATTTCCGTGGGTCACCCCGCAGCTGAAATTTCCCCTGCGAGGAGGACACGCCCATCTTCCCGAGAAACAACGGCTAGAAGTAATGACTACTGACCGGCCTCAAGCTTGGCGGTGATGAGACCGACCTTGTCGATACCGGCACCCTTCATGATATCGATGGCCCGGGCCACGTCCATAAACAGGACGTCATTATCGCCCTTGACGAACGCCACTTTCTCTGCGCGCTCCTTAAAGATCTGCTCCATGCGCGGGCCAAGGGTTTCCCAGGTGGTATCTTCGTTGTTGATCTTGAGTTTTCCGTTCTCGGCAACCTGGACGACCACGGTCTTGTTCTCGAGCTCCTGGTTCTGCTGCTGGTTGGGCGAGGGTTGCGGCACCAGCGTATCGAGCCCCTTCGGCGTGAGGGGCGTAATAACCATGAAGATGATGATGAGCACCAGAAGAATGTCTATGAGTGGCACGATATTCGGCGTGGCCATCGCACCGTGAGTTTCTCCAACTTCCATCCCCATTGCGGATTCTCCTATTTAGCCTCGGCCAACCCGCCGGAGCCGGGAGCCGCGCCGGGTGGGATCCGGCGCGGTTCCATAAGCTCAGCAAACGAATGGCACGAACGGCAAAGCAAACGAACTGGGCTCAGTCTCCGGTCTTGGCCGGTTGCTGAGGTTTACCTCCGGCTGGCTTGGTTTTCTCCGTAAGCAGGCCGAGAGAGTCGACGCCGGCGGAACGAATCTCGTCCACGACGGCAACCACGTCGCCATACTTGGCGCGCGCATCGCTTTTGACATAGACGGTCTTGTCCAGTTTGTTGGCGATGCGGTCCTTGATCTGCCCGGTGATGTCTTCCTTGTT
>Ga0306920_100015069_pt1 | contig 10583 bp, 10 predicted proteins | sample flu12Cox44000170_FD_204666 | JGI IMG/M metagenome (GOLD analysis project Ga0306920, IMG submission 204666) | Lab enrichment of tropical soil microbial communities from Luquillo Experimental Forest, Puerto Rico - flux4day.12C.oxic.44.000.170 (v2)... | ecosystem: Environmental > Terrestrial >... | reverse complement strand
CGCGATATCGACGCCGGCCGTAGCTTCAGCCGCGACGAGATGAATGAGCGCTAGGTTCTTCGTGGATAAATACTCTCGGCTATGCCGTCCACCCGGAGTAGCGCGGTACCTTAGGGTTGTGGGATCTCGAGGTTGCTTGCAATTTGCTACGCACCGTTCCTTCTTTTGATTTCGCGATCGGTGGCCCATATTTCCCGTCCGTTGGGGAATGTGGGAACTGAGAGATCTCCGCAAACCTGCTCACACCCCGGAGCGTTCTCGTTCCCACAATTGTCGACACAGGGTGTCTAGTCTCATGACATCATTTCCAGACGGACAGACGGCAGTTGTGGACCAACCAGCCGAGGCCAGGAGCCTGAAGACCTACTGCGAAACTCTGGCCTCTCACCGGGCAAGCTGAAGGAATGATGTTGCACATGAAAAACCCCATTTAACCAACAGCAGCTTGGATGGGCGCCTTCGTGTGCTTTGCTCAATCAGAATGCTTGCCGGGTCCACCCTCTATGTCGTGTGCATCAACTCGTCTTGAACGATGGATGCCAGCCGGTGGCGTCGGCGCCTGCATCACAGAAGTTGTGAATTGCCGATTCCATTGGCTGGATATGAAACTCTTAGCGGGCTTCGCGCTGCTAATCCTCTCATTCCGATGCATGGCAGACCCGGTGCGCGTGCGTTATATCGAGGGTGTCACGTTAGGTTTTCTGGTGCTGGAAGACATGGGCGGAAAGGCGCTGGCCTATGGTGAGCTGAACCAGGTTGTGAGCAGGAAGGATGGCGTGGTTACCGATGACCTTCGCTTTCAGTTCAAGGACGGATCGTCGTACCACGAGGTCACTAAGTTCACACAAGAAGATGAGTTCCGTCTGGTCAGCGATCACGTTGTGCAGAAGGGCGCAGCCTTCAAACAAAACAGCGACATCCTGATTGAAGCGGCCACTGGAACTATCACCATCAAGACATCAAAAGACGGCAAGGAGCAGGTGGACAGCAAGCACCTCGACCTGCCGCCGGATGTATGCAACGGGCTGCTTTTTACGCTGGTGAAGAACTTGGATCCAGCCGCTGCCGAGACAACGGTGACGATGGTCGCGCCATCAACTACTCCCAGACTGGTGAAGCTGACGATTGTTCCGGCAGCGGGGACAACGATTGGAGTCGGACTAATGAAACACAAGGCCGAGCATTACATCGTGAGATTCAAAATCGGCGGCGTAGCGGGAATTGTTGCACACTTGGTGGGAAAACAGCCTCCGGACATGCACATCTGGGTGGTGAAGAGCGAAGCCCCTACCTTTGTCCAATCCGAAGGACCGTTATATGAGGACGGTCCGGTGTGGCGCATACGTCTCACTGCGCCGCGACAGAAGGCGACGAACGGAAAGTAGTATGGGTAACATATCGGAGTAGAACCGAACCTAAAAATCCCCACCCAACCAAACGAGGGTTGGATGGGGCATCCTCGTCCGTCGCGTCGCTTCTCGAAATAGCGAAATCATCTCCAGAATGTTGGACTCCGGCTTTTAGGTTACTGATCGCCACCTTCGTGGAATTGACCGGTGGGTAACTTAACAGTAAAGTGCGGGCCAATACGCATCGCCCGGTTATGGGAGACGCTGTCCAGCAGAAGGGAGCCCACCTATGGCAAACATCCAACCCAATCGATACGTCATGCACAGCAACGACAACAAACTCAAAGTCGACTATGAGACTACCAGCTTTATCGGCCAACCTGTGTTGAACCTCACCCAGGCACCGGGTCCCATCCGGCACTTTGCGGGCTCTCAGATTCGCAGGTTGGAGACAGAGGTGGGAACACTGGTCACTGTCACCACGCAGATGACGGTTGACACAGGCTCAACTTCGCTGAGCCTGCTGATTCCGGCGATCACTCTGAACGCCATCTCGGATCAGCAGAACTTCACCACAGAAGCCATTGTCACCACTCACTCCGGTCCGAACTCGGTTCCTGCCAATGGAGTTCACGAGAAGTATCACTTCGTTCACCTGCAGGGCGAAGCGAACTTCATCTTCGCGTTGGTTGAGCCAGTGCTGGCCGCTTCGGCGACATCCAGCAAGTAACGGTGTTGGAGCACAAGGCACGCCTGGTGCTCCCGGCTCACCCAGAAGACGGGTGAATCTGAGGCCCCGGCATAGCTCTGTGGCCGATTCCTCCAATTGTGGGCCACCAGCGAGCCAGCGACCAGCCCGAGCGCAATCGGCCTGGTCGACGTCAGGCGAGCATCATCCGCATGGGTTGCAGCTTGCGGGTAAAGGGATTCAATACCAGGCCAAATTCTTCCAGCGTGATCGCGCCCAGCAGCGCCTCGTCACCCGGTTCGCCCAGGATGACCGGCGTGTGCCCTTCGCCCTGGGGGAGCGAGAGATGGCATTCGGATACTCGGCGTTCGATCGTAGTTCCGTCAGCCAGGCTAAAGGCGACGTTCCGTTTTGGCTGCAGGTCAAGCCCTCGCGCCTTCTCAGCGGGCACTAGCGTGTAGGTCGCGCCGCCGTCCACCAGGAACTTGACGGTCGCCTGTTTGCCGGTGGGGCCGGTGAGCAGGCCTTCAATATACGTAAGGCCCATGCAAGAACTCCTTTTGGAGCCGAAAGAGTACGTGATCAGTCTACACACAAACGCGGGGTGGATTGCCGGCTTGGTGCTTGGTGCCCCACGTTCGCGTCCTTCGTTTGGACGCTAACGTGGGTTCAGGAAGACTCGTGGCGCCAGACCGAGCGCCTTCAGTTCACGATCTCGAGCTGTCCATTCCGACTCGGTCTCGACAATCCCGACCTCACGAAGTGCATAGTGGCAGAAGCTGCTCCAAGGCCAATCTACCGGGTCCTTCGCCAATCCGCGCTTGACTGGATTGCGGTGAAGATAACGAAGCTTGGTCTGGAATTCGCGCCAATCCCGCACGGTCCGATCGTAATAGCGTTTCTGCCAAAACGGACTTTGGTGCCCCAGGTTCGTGCCCATCTTTTGGGCACTAACCTGGGCGGAGAGCAGCTTCGCGCCCCTCGGCTGGTCGCTAACCTGGGCAGGTGGGATCAGGATTATCGATCGCACCCGTTTAGAGAATGACAACTTCAAATAGTGAAGGGCGTCCGCTAAACTCCCCATCTCCGGTTCACATAACAGAAGGTGTACGTTCGAGCATGACCACATACCCGAAGACACACATCTCGAAGCGACGGCGCATGTCTTCGAGACAGACCGGGAACAAGTTATAGACAGGCGCCGCGTTGAAGAACGGCTGGCGCCGATAACAACTGAAGGTGACGAAATGAGACCGGCCGGTATCGTGGTAGCGCCGGAGACCGCGAGGCATGATCCGACCTACACCAAAATTGGTCGTGGATTGCAGTGATCCCAGAGCCTGCCCTGAGCTTGCCGAAGGGTTGACGGCCAACCGAAGGCCGCGAATCCTGGGGCACCAGACGGTGAAGGGAGAAGTGGTCTGGCACACGTTGCCAAGAGACGATGACTCCGGCGTCTGGGAACATTGGCAGGTGCTGTAGGTGTTTGATCCATGGCGCTAATTGTCGAAGTGCCTCGCGGTGAAGTGCGTGGCTGTTTCCGATACGCTCGAACTGTGGTGGGGACCATTTGGCTAGTTCGGCTGAAATTGTTGCCCGCGAAATTAACGGGGTGGGCTGGCACCCACCCAGTCGGTAACTATTTCAACTGGATTCAGGGCCGGCGCCGAAGCCGCGGGATTCTTGAGGAGTCTTCGTTTCACCAGGCTAGCCGGGTGCTTCCTCCTAGATATCGCAGCTCTTAAGGTGGAAGCACCACGCTTCAGCGTGGTGAAGCGAGGCCGGCTAATTGCGCTGGCTTTAGCCACGGCGGGGTGGGATCGATCTCGGATGGGCGACACTCTGAGCTGTACGGATAATCCGACGCCCTTTCGACCAAGCCAGCGCGGACGGGATTTTCACGAATGTATTCGGCGTGGCGCTCGTAGTCGGTCGCGTCCTTTACACGGTGTTCTGCGTAGCCTTTCTCCCAGATTTCCAGCTTGGAACCCAGATCCTTTTTCACACGGAAGGAGAATCCGCCTTTGATCAGTTGTGCGCATTTTTCTAGGGAGACATCAGGGGCAGGAGTGAGCAGCAAGTGGAAATGGTCGGGCATGAGAACGAATTCATGCAGAAGGAATTTCTTTTGGATGCGATAGCGTTGAAGCGTGTCGAGGAAAAGTTGGGCCATAGGCTCCGCGCGGAAGATGGAGCGGCGTTGCCAGGCAACGGCAGTTACGAAGAATGTACGGATTTCTTGCGGCGCGCGCATAGAGCTGGTCCGGGGCCTAAAGCCCTCTTTATGAACGTTCGTTTTCATCACGCTAAAGCGTGATGCTTCCGCCCGAAGTCGGTTTCGCAGGCAACTGCCTGGCGCTTCCACCCGGGCCGAGAGCGCCCATTTTGAAGGATTCTGTCTCACCACGCTAAAGCGTGGTGCTTCCACCTCGGGGTTGAAGCCCGTCTAGAGGGCGCTCTTTTCACCACGCTGACGCCTGGCGCTTCCACGCGAATGGATGCGGAGCGGACTTTCGTCCACTCCGCAGGTTCGGCTGATCCGGGGCTGAAGCCGGTTTTTAGAGCGCGCGTTTTTCACCGGGCTAAAGCCCCGTGCTTCCACCGAAAAACTACACCAGCCCCTGGTCCAGCATGGCATTGGCGACCTTGATGAAGCCGCCGATATTCGCGCCGTTCACCAGGTTGCCGGGCGTGCCATACGTCTCGGCGGTCTCGTAGCAGGTCTTGTGGATGGCGATCATGATCTGGTGCAGGCGATTGTCTACTTCCTCACGCGTCCAGGTCATGCGCATGGCGTTCTGCGACATCTCGAGGCCTGAGGTGGCAACACCACCGGCGTTGGCTGCCTTGGCCGGGCCGTAAAGGATTCCGGCTTCCAGGAACAGCTTGGTAGCTTCCAGCGTGCTCGGCATGTTGGCGCCTTCGGCGACCAGCTTGCACCCGTTCTTAAGCAAATTCTGCGCGTCCTTGAGGTTGATTTCGTTCTGGGTCGCGCTCGGAAAGGCGCAGTCGGCCTTGATGTTCCACAGCGGGTTGTAGCCCAGCTTCACATCGGCCGGCATGAAGACGGCCTTCTTGTACTGCTCGGTGTAATCGCGGATGCGGCCGCGCTTTACGTTCTTCAGCTCCATGACCCAGGCGAGCTTGTCGCGATCGATGCCGTCGGGATCGTAGATGACGCCGTCGGAGTCGGTGAAGGTGATGGGCTTGGCGCCGAAGTCGAGCAGCTTCTCGACCGTGTACTGCGAGACGTTGCCGCTTCCGCTTACCAGGCAGAGCTTGCCTTCCAGCGTGTCCTTGCGCGTCTTCAGCATCTCGTCGGCGAAATAGACGCAGCCGTATCCGGTAGCTTCCGGCCGAATCAGCGAGCCGCCCCATGTGAGGCCCTTGCCCGTGAGCACGCCGGTAAACTCGTTACGCAGGCGCTTGTACTGGCCGAACAGGTAGCCGATCTCGCGTCCGCCTACGCCGATGTCGCCGGCGGGCACGTCGGTGTCAGGGCCGATGTGGCGGCAGAGCTCGGTCATGAAGCTCTGGCAGAAGCGCATTACTTCGTTGTCGCTCTTGCCCTTGGGATCGAAGTCGGAGCCGCCCTTGCCGCCGCCCATGGGCAGCGTGGTCAAAGAGTTCTTAAAAACCTGTTCAAAGGCGAGGAATTTCAGGATGCCGAGATTGACGGAGGGGTGGAAGCGCAGGCCGCCCTTGTAGGGGCCAATGGCGCTGTTCATTTCAATGCGAAAACCGCGGTTGACTTGAATGTTGCCCTGGTCATCGAACCACGGGACCCGGAACATGAGCACGCGCTCGGGCTCGGTGATGCGCTCCAGGATGCGGGCGGAGATGTATTCGGGGTGCCGCTCCAGCACGAGGCGCAGGGACTCGAGCACTTCCTGCACGGCTTGATGGAATTCGGGTTCGGCCGGATTCTTGGTCTTAACCAGGGCCATCACATCGTTGATGTAATCGGTTGGCGTCTTAATGGCTGTAGTCATTACGGGCATATAGAAAGGTCCTCCTTCAGGAACCTTGTTCTGCGAAACCGTACTTTGGTACAAGGGCTGGGCCGATAAAGGTCACACCGCCGCGACGGTAGTTGGCCATCTGTATTTCAGTCCTCGGCGAACTTATCTGCCGTGACCGCTATCACTCCGGAACGTGACTGCCAGGCCAAGGCATTGTGCACAACATTGAGTCGTCACCTGTGGCGGGGAGGGCACGGAGGTTTGATTTATTCAGCTTGGCTTCCTCCGTTTCCGTTGTGCCTCCGTGGCAAAAGTTATCTCTCGCGCGCGTGGCACAGTGCGGGGCTACCCAGACCCAAACCCTCGAACAATACCCTGAATCGGTATAACCCGCAACAGCTCAGGATGATTCTCAGACGGCACACAGTAGGAAGTGAGATTCCCACCCCGTTCAGCAGCTCGAGTCTCTTGCCAGTTCATGCAGGATAAATTTTTGCGCGGAGCACTTTAGCGGCGCCCGGCGAAGCGAGAATCACATTGAATCGGGTTTTGCGCCGCTGAAGGCGGTGGATCTTGAGCCTTACTCTCTTTTCCAGTTCTTTCCGCCATCACTCGTGCTGTAGCGCAACCCGCTCTCGGTGATGATGACTCCGTGCTGCAGGTCAGGGAAGTGAATTGCTACGATAGGGCCGTTCTTGTCCTCCGGCGGAGCGGGCAGAACAATCTCACTCCAGTGCTCTCCCCCATCCTCAGAGTGAAACAACTCGCCGCAAGTACCACCAGCCCAAACGCCATTGCGAAATTCAGATACCACCCGGAACGTTGCTGGCTGGTCAGCGAGTACGCCCGTCCAACCAGCTTGCGAGAAGTGCTCAATATGACCCTCTGGGGTGACACGCCACGTTTTGGTCGCATTGGGTTGACGCATCAGAACTCGAGGTGTGGCCGACAATGGACTCGGTGCGAAACTGTGTGCCCGGCCGCTCTCCTGGTGCTCTGCGAACGTGTTCTGTGCCGGCGCCGCTGCTTTAACGCCGTTCATCGAGCCGTCAACGACGATTTCTGAGGGCTCATTGACTGCACTGCTCATTGGAATGCCTGCCACAGCGCGGGATTCTGCCTCACTCGGTGGCGCCGATTTCTTTGCCAGCATCTCGGAATTCTGGCGTAGCACGTTATCGGTCCGCGACGACTTGGCTTTGGTCTCTTGGGCCGGCTTTCGGGGCTCCGGCGCGATCACAAGCTGTCTTGATGTGTCAGGCTCCGAGCCGATCGGCGTCTGCTCAGTAGTCACCTGGGCTACCTGTGGGGCGTTCTGGTTTGACCTGTGGTGGGCAATATAGTGCTGTAAAAGAATTCCTCCGACGATTGTGATTCCGGCGGCCGCGGATACGATCCAAGCCATTCTTGGCATCCACGTCCAGCGTGGCCTCAAAGATGCCTTCATCGCAGCCTGCTGTTGTTCCGTCACGTATTGCTCGTCAGCACTACTGGCGAGGAAAACCACTTCGCGGCACTCCGGGCAGCGGGCAAGGTGATCCGTAATCTGCCCATTCTCCCCCGTGGACAACGCGTGCTCCGCAAAAGCTGTCAGCAAATCGGCGGACGGATGCGCCGTGGCCACCCCCTCGCGGGCGAGCGCGGTTTGTATCGACTTTGGAAGTTCCGGGTTCATCCCTGAGACTCGCCCTTCTCCTTATAGAACGCAGAGGCCAATGTTCCTTGCCGTAAAGTTTCGCTCACCTGCACTCGCAGATCGCGTACATCTATCTCTGCCATCGCCTCTTCCGCTTCGCGCCTGCTCATGCCCGAATTGACCATGCGTTTACACAGACGCTTGCGTAAGCCCGAAGTGGCGCGTTCCAACTTTCGGCTGATGGTGGATTCATGCACGCCCTGCAGCCTGGCGATCTCGGCTAGTGTTCTGTGGTCTAAGTAATATGAGACCAGCAACAATCGTTCTTCTCCACACAGGGCCGCCAGTTCCGCATTGACAGCAGCTTCGACGCGTTCATCGATGACAAACATCTCGGGCTGCGGTGCAGGGAATTGAGCGCCTTCATCCAAAGCAGCCTCCAGGCTCGTTTCCCGCGTGGTGCCGCGATAGCGATTTACGTATTCCTGCGCGATGACGGTGCGCAACCAGCCCTGCAGGGAGCCACGACCATGGTAGTAACGCAGCTTCGAGAGTCGCTGCTGGCCCTTCGAGTCTAAACCGTAGAGTTCGGCGTAGAGCGATTCCGCCAGGCTTCGGGCAGCGCTCTCCTCCCTTGCGATCTTGTAAGCAGTTTCGTACAAGGTGGCGCGATACCGCGTCAGAAAGACTTCCCAAGCGCGGTCGCTGCCACCAGCACACGCGTGCGCCAGGACCAACTCCTCTAGACGAAGCGACCGGAGGAAACTCTGTTCCGGCACCTCTCGCCGGTCAACGGCGCTTTCATTCACCACCGCGGCAAGCAGCCGTGCCAGGGCTATTTCATCAATGCCAAATTGCCGCGCACCGCTCGCGTCGTAGTGTTGAGCAACAAAATCCCACACCGCCGCGGAAAGTTGTTGCTCTTCAAGCGGTCTGGGAGACGATGCGGAGGCCATTTGTGCGAATCTTATCAATTTGACTGCAAGAAGAACATGGTTGGGCGTTCTTCCACTAGAGACGCTCGATCGCCGGTTCCGCTAGCAGAAACAAAGCGGCGGCGGCTGCGCCTCGGGAGGTCAACATGAAACGCGCCATCCTGGTGCAGCTTTTGTGCCTGTTGCTGCCTGTGATATTCGCCAATGCAGGTACGGCCATTATTGAGTACAAGGTCTTGCCGCCGATCACGAAAGGGAACCTGAGCCTCTTCCCAGTGGTCGGAGGAAAGAGTGCCAACACCGTCGATCTGCTGACGCTCGATGATGGACTGCGCTCGGGCGCGGTGATCGTCACCGAAGCCGGCTCGTTGCAAGGATTAGTACGCCACCGCACCCGCTACTCACGAAGCTCGGCCGCCGAAGTCAACCGACTCGTACTGGTCAACAACTCCGATCGTCCGCTGCTGTTGCTGGCTGGAGAAGTGGTAACCGGTGGCAAGCAGGATCGGGTGATCGGGGTTGATCGCATCGTTCCACCAAGGTCCGAGCCCGTTGATCTTTCGGTCTTCTGCGTCGAGCCGGGTCGATGGGTCGCCTCTTCGGAGCGCTTCAACAGTATGAGCTTGGCAATGGCACAGCCGAGTGTACGCATGCCGGCAATGGCGCTGCGCGATCAGAACAGGGTTTGGGAATACGCCGCCGTAGCCAGGGCGGGGATGGCCAAAGCCGCTCCGCAGGCCGCGCCCACGATTAGCGTCACCACCTCTTATGCGAAGGTCATGCAGAATCCAGAAGTGGAGCAAAGGCTTGCATCCGTGGTTGCTGACTACGACGACCTCATGAAGGAGTTGCGCAAGGTGGGCGCTAAAGGCGTGGTCGTTGCGGTGAACGGACACATAACCTGGGCTGATGTGTTCGCCAGCACCGACCTGCTGGAAAGGTATTGGCAAAAACTGATCCGCTCGTACGCGGCCGAATCGCTGACCAATATGGGGAACAAGGAACAGATCGATCAGAAGTCGGCACAGGCATTCTTGGACAAGGTGCAGGGCACACGAGAAGTTATCGAAACCGAACCGGGTCTGTTTAGCCGCACTGAGGTCTCCGGTGACGGGTACAAGGCGTTCTCACTGACCTCGCTGTTAGTACCGTCTGAGTACACCGTACACATGGCCAAGATGTCGTGCAAGAATACCGGGCCAGTCCTAGTCCAGCCGTTGCCGATACTACGGTAATGTGGCTTTATGCTGCTCGCTCCTGGAAGGTCTGACGCGGTAGACAAGCGGACTGACAGCACCGCAATCCAAGCGTTCGTGTGGGGCTGAGATGCGAGCGCCTTACCAGACGGGGGCCCCAGGTTCGCGTCCTTCGGTTAGACGCTAACCTCAGCATCACTGGACATGGCGACGCGACATGGTGCAGCTTGACGTTTATGCCCCGCGGTCTGCGGTGCGAACCTGAACGACGCGCAACGAAGCAATGCCAGGACATAATGGATCATGGGAAAGGCGCGTAATTAAAGGGTGGAATTGGCTGCCCCCAGGGATTCGAACCCCGATATGCTGATCCCGAGTCAATCGGGAATTGACTCCAAAATCCCTGAGCTAGGCCACAAAATCAATGGCTTACCTGGTTTACGTTTGCGCGGTGTGCCGTAGAGTTTGCCGTGCATTCAGCGCTTGGCGCACGATCTCCAGCTCAGGATGCTGGTAGTTCATCGCTATTTTGACGTCTGCGTGACCCATCGCGTCCATAACTGCCTTCAGATTTCCGGTCTTGGTCAAAACGTAGGTTCCAAAGTCGTGGCGGGCACAATAAAGCACAAGATTGTCGGGCAATCCTGCGGCTCGGCGAGCTTTGACCCATTGCCTGTTCACCAGGGCGGCACCGATGTGTTTTCCCTTTCGAACCGATGGGAAAACCCAACCCTCGCGTCGGCCAGCGCAACGTACCCACGAGAAGATCAAGAACCCGATCACTCATCGGTATGAATCTTCTGCCCTTCATCGTCTT
>Ga0306920_100015068_pt1 | contig 10583 bp, 10 predicted proteins | sample flu12Cox44000170_FD_204666 | JGI IMG/M metagenome (GOLD analysis project Ga0306920, IMG submission 204666) | Lab enrichment of tropical soil microbial communities from Luquillo Experimental Forest, Puerto Rico - flux4day.12C.oxic.44.000.170 (v2)... | ecosystem: Environmental > Terrestrial >... | reverse complement strand
GCGCCAACGAGCGATGGTTTCGGCAGCAGATGCCAGCACAGGGTCGGGCTCGACGTGCCAGACGTGAGCAATGGTTTCGGCAGCAGGTGCCAGCACAGGGTCGGGCTCGACGTGCCAGATGCGCGGGCCGTGCGAACCAGGTTGAAACCAACCTACCCAGGCACCCGTCACCAGGCAAAGACCGGCCACAAACAGGGTGGCCCGGCCCAGGCGCAACCAGGCTTTCCTCGATGCACCTGCCACAAGATCAGCCAGGTTGAGGGCCAGGACGGGGCCTGCGATGACAGCGAAAAACGGTATGGCCTGGCTACGGTAAAGGCTCAAAGCGAAAAACGTGCAAAAGACCATAATCCGCCGCCAGGGCCGGCCAGACCATGCAGGCGCGAACGAGGCGACCCCTCCGAAGACGAGAATCCAGTAGGCCATCCCCGGGCCGGTCCGAAAGACCTGTGCGGAAAAGTAAACGTTGTGGAGGGGCGATAGCTGGTCACGTAAGAACACATCCCCTGCCAGTTCGGAAAGCTGCGGCGCCGGCAAGAAAATAAGCCCGTGGGAGGGGTTGATCAGGCACATTGCCAGACCCACCAGCAGGGCCAGGCCAAGATTCCTGCGCTGGCCGCGGCCGGGCTCTTGCTCCGGGCGTCGATGCGGAAGTAATTCTGCCAGGAAATAAAGACCGACAGTCATTGGACCCAGGAAAAACCAGCCGTCCATATTGACCCAGAGAAGGAAAAGCAGAAACAAAGAGGCATGGAACTGGAGCCACGGCCGGTTCCTTTCCAAGCTCCTGCTGAGAATCCACAGTGTCAGGGCCAGGAAAAGATATGAAACGCACAAGGGGCGAAACGCCAGCCAGGGTCCCAGGACCAGCAGAGACAAAAGTGCGCCCAGCGAGGCCAGCCAGCCAACGGTCCCTTTCCAACCGAGGCGAATGATGATCCCGGTCAAAACGACGATTCCCAGCGCCTTGATTATGACCAGAGCGGTGCCCCCCACAGCAGCATACAGCAAATAAACCAGGAGGTCGTACAGCCAGCTGTTGTTGACGCCGCTGGAGGGGGTATAGGAAAAGGGGTTAGCGCTCAGAGAACCCCCTTCCCAGATGAATTTGCCGCTGGCAAGGTGGAGCCAGAAATCGCTGTTACGAACAGGCGAGGAGGCAAGCAAGAAAGCAAAGCCAAGCGTCAGGAGTATCAGTATGCGGTCGCCGCGGACCAGGGCATGCGCGGGAACAATTGGCGCCGGCTGAGGCGGCGGGACCGGAATGGCCGTGGTCGGCACTGCTTCAGCCGTTGTACCCAGGTTCAAAGGCGAAGTGGGTTGGTCGCTCGGTGGAAGCATTGTGTACTCGGGAAAAATCCGCATGGTAGCGGAAGCAATGAAGGAGAAACTGCCTCATTATTCGTACAGACCGGTCCGGGGGTCAAGTATTTTCGTAACCTTCCAGCTCCAATTCCTGAACAACATTTCCATTGGCATTCTTGGTCGCTCGCGCGCTCTGGCGCTCTTGGCGGCATCTATGTCTAAAAGAAGTTGCTTTTCGCCTGCGATGTCGTCCTTCTTCAGGACGGGACGTTGACTTGGACTGCCGCTCGTGGAGGACGAGAAGTTGCAAACCGGCTACTCATAAAGATTTAACTAATTTCCTCTTGACTTTCGCGGTGTTAGCGGAGACAAAAAAGGAAGCTTCATTTCTATTTCGTTTTGAACAAGGAGAAACCATGAGACTCTCGTTTTTCCGCTCATGGCGCGGTTTTACGCTCATCGAGCTATTGGTCGTCATCGCCATCATTGCTATCCTGATCGCCCTCTTGGTGCCGGCCGTGCAGAAAGTTCGAGAAGCCGCTGCACGGACCCAATCGATAAACAACTTGAAGCAAATGGGTATTGCGGTCCACGGCCTCAACGACGCCTACAAGATTATTCCCTCCTCCATCGGCGCGTTTCCCAACACGGCCACCTGGGGCAACGGCCCCAATTACTACCCCGGCTGGCCAGTGGGTAGTTGGTCCATCAATACTCCCGGCGTACCAGCCTTTCATGGCAGCCTGCAATACTACATGCTGCCGTTCCTGGAGGAGTCGAATCTCTACAAGAATCCGGATATTACCACCGGCGGCTCGTGGTATACCCTGGGGGTGGTACAAACTTACCTTGCTCCTTCCGACCCCTCTCTTCCCGCAAAAGGCATGACCAACTGGCGACAAAACGGCATGGGCGGCACCAGTTACGCCTCCAATGAATTTGTCTTTTCCATACAGGATGGGGGACACGCTGAAATTCCAAGAACCTTCCGGGACGGCTCCTCCAACACCATCATCTTCGGCGAATGGTTTTCGGTGTGTAGTGGGATTGGGCGCAACTGGGCGGAAGATTTTGGCAATGGCAACTCGTTCACTCCCTATGACCCTTATTTCTACACTCTGGTTCTCCCCCAATGGAATCCCCCGCTGGCAGCTTGCGATTACACCAACGGGAGGCTGCAAAGTTACTCGGCCGGCGGAATTCAGGTCGGCCTTGGCGATGGCAGCGTGCGGAGTGTCACGCCGGAAATTTCTGCCACCACCTGGAGCAATGCAGTAACCCCCGATGATGGCAATCCCCTCGGTCCCGATTGGTAACGGGACGGGAATGCCCCCGTAGTATCCAGCTGTTCGGATTCTCTTTTTTGGACATGCTTATGAGAAGGTTCTTTCTCAGCGGCGTTCTGGCGCTAGTATTCTTCGGTGTGAATGGTTGTTCGTCACGCAATTATTCCTTCACCGGAAAAGTTACCTACAAAGGACAACCCCTTCCGGGCGGCTCGATTGTGCTACACGCCAAGGAAGGCAAACAAGCATACACCGGCAGCATACGGCCCGATGGGACATTCACTGTAACCGACGCGGCTTTGGGCACGATGGTGGTAACCATCGACAACAAGGGGCTCAAGATAGGTGGAGAGGGCGTTGTAAATCCCCCGCAAGGAGTTGACCCCAAGGTCCTGGAGAAAATGATGCCGAAGCAGCAAGGAGGGCTGCAGTATGTGCACATTCCCGAAAAGTACTCTGATCCAAAGACCTCACCACTGATCTGGGAGATCAAGGAAAGAAACGAGTCAAAAGAATTTGACTTGGCGGACTGAGTTTTGGTTTTTTTTCCGTGTGCCGGTTCGCTTCATGTTTAGTTCGCGTCGTCATCTCCTCTTCCAGCCTGTGAGCGCTTGTCGGCGGCTTGCCGTCGCCTGGCCCAAGACAGGCATTGCAATCGGCCTGGCGATTGTCGGCCTTGGTATTTGGGGAGTGTACGGCTCAGCCGATGACCCCTTTGCGGCCGCCAACCGGGCCTTGAAACTGGACCGTTTGGACCAGGCCCTTGAACACGCACAACAGTGTGTGGACAAATGGCCCGGAATGACCAAGGCCCATCTCCTCGTGGCCCACATTCAGCGCCTGCGAGCGAATTTCCCTGAGGTGGAAAAGCACCTCAAAGAGTGCAAGCGGCTGGAGGGCATGACCGAGCGGATCCAATTGGAGTGGAGGCTCCTGCGCTGCCAGGCGGGCGAACTGGCCTCCGTCGAGCGAACACTTGTTCATTGCGTGGAACAAAAACATCCCCAGTCCGCCTTGATCCTCGAGTGCTTGTCTGTTGCCCTAATGAAGGAGCTGCGTTACCGGGACGCGCTGCGTTGCCTTGATGAATGGCACAAACAGGAACCGGATAACGTTCGCGCCCTCGACTGGCGCGGCTGGGTCCGTGCCAGGCTGGAGCTCAAGGAGGGGGCCTACGAAGATTGCCAGAAGGCTCTGGAGCTTGCTCCCGACCACTGGCGTACCCGCTTGCGTCTGGCGGAAATGTTGTTGACGGATGTCCGAACGCCGGAGGCGGCGCAACATTTTGACATCCTGATGGTAGAACATGGCGACAACTCCGATGTCGTGGTGGCCTTGGCTTGGTGCCGGAGTTTGCAAGGTCGAACGGACGAGGCCGAACGTCTATTGCATGTCCTTCTCGAGAAAGAACCGAAGAACGTAACGGCGATCTTTTACGTAAGCAAGCTGGCCACCACTCCGGTCGAAAAAGAACTGTGGTGCCGTAAGGTTCTGGCTCTGGAGTCAGGCCACCTGGACGCGCGCTATGCTCTCTCTACCAGTTTGCAACAGCAGGGCCGCACCGAGGAAGCCGCCGTCGAACTGGCCAAGTACAAGAAAATGCGCGGTGACGTGGAACGACTCCACAGGATCCTGATGCCGCTACTGGATAAAACGCCCAGCAACTCCGAGCTGCTTGTCCAGATAGGAGAAATCTTGCTGAACATCCAAGAATCTCAGGGCGAGCGCTTCTTGCAAAGGGCCCTCGAAACCAATCCGCAGCACGCAAGGGCCCACGAAATCTTGGCTCGTTTTTACGAATCCAAGAACGAGCTTGGCAAGGCGAAGCATCACCGCGAAATGGCCGAGGCAAGCCACCCGAAGCAGCGCTGAAGCACGCCAAGCGTGGCGCACGATCCCCAGACCAGAGCAGCGCGTCCCCGAGTCGAATAAGCATGTTGACAACATGCTCTCGGGGCAGTTATCGGGAGGGCGTCGGCGGAAAACCCTCCATCAACGGACAGCGCACACCTCCTGAGAAAGATTCTCATTCTTTTCTCATTTTTTTTCTTGACTTTTTCTACACCCAACTGGAAACTGATCGGGACACTGAGCCCATTATTGCAGAGTGTATGAGAACTGCGTGATTTCACTCGCCGACGTCCACACCGTGTTATTTCCTTTCTCATATTCAAGCTGAAACAACACGAGAACAGAGATGGTTTCTTTTCTTTTGTCCCTTCATAAAGGAGAAACCATGAGATTCCCATTTTTCCGCTCGTGGCGTGGCTTTACCCTTATCGAGTTGTTGGTGGTCATTGCCATCATTGCCATCCTCATCGCACTCTTGGTGCCCGCCGTTCAGAAGGTTCGTGAGGCTGCGGCCCGGACCCAATCGGCCAACAACTTGAAGCAGCTCGGTCTTGCCGTTCACGGGCTCAACGACAATTTTCACATCATTCCGTCCTCCATTGGCGCCTTCCCGGGCACAGCCACGTGGGGAAACCCGTCCGGCGCCTGGACCAACAACAGCCCGGGCAAACCGTCTTTTCATGGCAGCCTTCAGTATTTCATGTTGCCCTACATTGAGCAAGCAGCCCTGTACCAGGATCCGGATATCACCACCGGAGGCTCCTGGTACACCTTGGGAGTGGTGACCACCTACCTTGCTCCTTCGGACCCTTCTCTCCCCACAAAAGGCATGAACAACTGGCGGCGAGCCGGCATGGGCGCCACCAGCTATGCCTCCAATGAATTTGTCTTTTCCATCAAGGATGGGGGACACGCTGAAATTCCACGGACCTTCCGGGACGGCACCTCCAATACCATCATTTTCTCCGAATGGTATTCGGTGTGTAATGGGCTTGGTCGCAATTGGGCGGAAGACTTTGGCAGTGGCAATGGCCTCACTCCCTACGACCCCTATTTCTACACTCTCACGCTCTTTCAACTGGCGCCCACAACTAAAACCTGTGATTACACCAATGGCAGGCTGCAAAGTCATTCCGCAGGTGGAATACAAGTCGGCCTGGGCGACGGCAGCGTGCGGGTGGTTTCGCCCGGCATTTCTGCCACCACCTGGAGCAATGCCATCACACCCGAGGATGGCAATGCCCTCGGTCCGGACTGGTAGCGGGACAAAGTCACAGTTCCGGGCATTCCGTTATTCCAGGACTTGCTTTATGAGACCAAACTCTCTTATTGCGGTTTTCTTTGCTGGGACTTTCTGCGCGATCGGCTGCTCGACACGAGTAGCATCCGTCAGCGGTAAAGTAACTTACAAAGGAGAACCTCTTCCCGCGGGCTCCATTGTGCTTCATTCCAAGGAAGGGACTCAGACATACTCCGGCACTATCCGGCCCGATGGAACATTTACGATCACCGGAGCGGCGCGGGGCACCATGGTGGTGACGATTGACAACAGCTGGCTCAAAAATGAGGAAGGGATGAAGGCTCAGGGAGTTGACCCCAAGATGCTGGAAAAAATGATGCCGAAGGATCAAGGAATGTATCTAGCGATTCCCGCCAAATATGCCGATCCCAAGACATCGCCCCTGGTTTGGGAGATCGAGACAATTGGAGAGTCGAAAGATTTTGACTTGAACGACTGAGGTTCCTACTGGAAAATGTTCTGTTCACGTCGTTATCTCCTCTGGCAGCCCATATGCTTCTGCCGGTGGTTTCCGTTGCCCGGCCCAAGACCATTACCGCGATATGGCCGAGGCAAGCCGCCCGACGCAGCGCTGAAGCACGCGCACCGTGGCGGACGATTCCAATCCTGCCCGAACCGTGGAGCGCAAACTCCGCTTGATTCGCAGGCGGCAGGGCCTGGGGAAGTGCTGGGATTTTCTTTTTTCTCGCGAATGCGAAACGCAAGCCAGATGTTTGTTAAACCTGGCCAGGAACACGGAACATCGCAGCGGCCGTCTGCATCCGAAAACGCCGGTGGTGGCACAAATAGTGGCGGTACCATCTGATACAGCAGGCCAGCAACACCGCCAGACTCCCGCCGACGACGGTGGAGGGTAAAGGGAGAACACTTATTACCACCGCCAGAACGGCTGCAAATCCGGAATGCAGCCACAGTCGGCGGCGCAAACAGTGTTGCCAATTTCGGCCATCCCGAACCACGACCGGGCGATTACCTTCCTGATAAAGCTGCGCGCGGACAACATGATTTTCCGCCAACAGGTATTGCCCGCGCTGCTGCGCCACCAGGGCGGCTGAACGCAGAATCAGAGCCACGGTGCCAGGCAATTCGTGTGCTTCCAGCACATTTGCTTCCAGATCATCGTCGTCAAAACACTCACCCCAACCGAAGCCATCAGGCAAGCGGTACAGACTGGCCTGGCGGCAACGTCGCAGCCGGCCGTGGATCAGACGCACCGCCTCCGGCAAACTCGTCGCCACATCCTCGGCCACCCGCAAAGCGTACGCCGAGCAACTTTCGCTTCCACAGAACGTGCAGGTCAAGCGCCGCAAGGGACCGCGACCCGAACAATGTCGCCGGTACAAGCGAATGAGACTCACAAGTAAGCGTTGGCCAAGATAGCCCATGTTACGATCCTTGCCAGTCTGGAGATTGCTGATTGCAGTGTGAGTCGAGTGTTCGCGACCCGCCGACAAACAACGATGATTCCTGTTTTCTTGTGTCTCGAGACTCGACCCACCCACAAGAATCGCCCATATCAACTGGAAAAACTGCACCCGCTAAAGTCGCACCCGCTGAAGTCCGGGACATCGACCGCATTGCAATCGGGCAGACAGACTGCACAATCCGCACAGCCAGCGCATGTGTTCAGCGTAACTGGGTCGGCGACGGGCTCGCCCCGGACAGCGGGCGCGCGCTCGGGCGCCGGAGCTGATGGTCGCGCTTTCGACTCGTGGGCTAGCGCGAAGCTCTTCAGATTTCGGTCCCCCTTGTCACGCAATCGGGCCGCCAGCTCTTTTTCCACATCTCCCCGCAATTGGAACACGCCAAGCTCCGGTTGGAATAGAGCAGCCCGCTCTCCACTCCCCGTCGGAATCTTGACCGCAAACTGAGATGGATAGCGGCGCGCCTGCCGCGCCAAGCGCCGATCAGGAGCGCCCGGAACAAACATCACACTTTCCGGTTCATGCTCCTTGGCGCGAAACAGGGCTTCGATCCCGGTCATTGGGGCCGCTTCGGGAAATAATTCGTGTACCCGCTGCAGGGCTTCCTTGGGAAAATGCCGTGCCCGCTCCTCGAAGGTGGCCTCCAAATGCTCCACCATGCGCTCGATGCGATGCACAAACTTGCGCTTGGCGTTTTCCAGCCGGCGCACGGTTTCGTGAAGCGGTCCCAGGGTGTCCGTCACCAAGCGCAACGCCGCCAGCGACTCCGCACAGACAATCAAGACTGCCCCTTTCTTTTTGCGGCGCACGTCCAGTTCCCCTAGTCCCTGCGGTGTTGGTACGCTCAGTGCCAGCAGATTGCCCAGGCGAAAATCGTCATAGGCCAGCTCACAAGCCAACCCCTTGCCGCGCAAATGATTCGCGATGGCTAGAAGCCAGACATCGATGGGTGATTGCATGGGAAAACCTTTGAATATCAGGGATTGCCGGCATTGTCCTCCCCAAGACGTGTGAGAGCAACAAAAAAGTGGAAGGAGTCGCCGAATGAACAAAAACCCCCCAGCAAGTTCGCACTGGTCAGCGTACTATTCGCAATGCTGATCCTGCCGTTGGTAACAAAAGACAATCGCAGGGTGCTGGTCCATGCTCACGGCGGGCCGTACACGATGAACAGCGCACGCTCGGGCTTGCTGAGCAGCGTGCCGGCTGCTGACGCCACGGGTCTTCGGGTGATCTCGATTGATTACACCGTCGCCCCGTTTGCCAAGTGCCAAAAGTAACCGACGAAGTCCTGGCAGTTCTGGGCGGCCTGCAAAGGAAGGGACCAAAAACACCCGTGTGCGTCGCCAATCTACGGCGATTACTCAAAGGGATTTCCGCGCACCCTGATCCAGGGCGGAACCAAGGAAATCTTCCTGAGTCACTTTGTCCGTCACTACCGAGCGATCGACGCAGCCGGCGGCATTGCGGTGTTGGACCTGTATGAGGGCATGCCGCATATTTTCCAGATCCGCCCCGAGATGGCGCACGCCCCCGAGACCAAAACGGCTCTGAAGAAGATGAAGGTGTTCCTCAATGGGCACCTCGGAGATTGCGAGCCTTTGGGACCACTTTCTCCAAATTGCCGGGTTCGGCCAAAAGTTTGATGTAAACGCCGCCCACGGTGCCTGGAAGCCGGCTTGGGTCCAGCCTCCTAAACCTGCCTGTCGAGTATACGCGGGCGGCAGCAGTGCGGAACGATGCGTCTAGCTCAATAATGCGGTCGGTCCAATGGTAATCATCGACCCCGCGTCGATCGCAAGTACCTTACGCAATATCGGCGCCGCCGGGATCGCGAGCGGCAGGTTGTCCGATGTCCTCAAGCTACCCGGCCAGGATTCGAACCTGGACAAAGAGAACCAAAATCTCTTGTGCTACCGTTACACTACCGGGTAATGACTTACTCGTTTCCAGTCAGGTGAACGAGGAAAGCCAGCTGTTCGAGCTGGATGGCCAGGTCCACGGCAACCAGGCTGATGCCTTGCGGCACGCGCACAACCACCGGAGCGAAATTTAGCAGCCCGCGAACGCCGGCGGCCACCAAGGCATCGGCCACTCCCTGTGCGGCTTCCGTCGGAACCGTGAGGAGGCCAAGTTCGGCTTTGGTTTCTGCCACCACCTGAGGCATCACTTCGGGGGAATGAACCGTCAATCCCTCGAGTTCCTGACCAACCTTGGTTCGATCGGCATCAAATAAGGCAACAATGCGAAAGCCCTGTTCCTGAAATCCTCGATACCGCAACAGGGCCCGCGCCAGGTTGCCGATGCCCACGATGGCGACTTTCCATTCACGGTTGATGCCGAGCTTGCGTCGCAGCGCCGTGATCAGATCCTGCGCCGCGTAGCCGATGCCGGGATGGCCGAGATTCCCCAGGTAGGCCAAGTCCTTGCGAACTTGGTCACCCGTGATTCCCAAAGCCTCGCCAAGCTGGCCGCTGCTCACCGTATGAACGCCTTCGCGGTAAAACTGTTCCAGGTGGCGGAGGTACAGGCTGAAGCGGGCCACGCTGGCCCGAGATAGCCGCGGCTCGCTACTCCCGGTCCGCGAAGCTGTCCTTTTGCTCCTTTTCTTTGCCATGCCGGTGGTTTCCAGCCAACTTCATCGCAGTTTAGTCGTTTGCAAAGGGAAGGTCAAGTTAGCGCCCCGCGATCCAATTTCCATCATTCCACTGGACGTAACTTCTGAAGCTGCCATAATATCTTTTTCCCTTGTGGGAATGGTGAGGATTCAAGAGCCGGCCTCATGCCGGCGGAAGGTGTTTCATGGCGTTGGGTTTGATTGGACTGAAGGTCGGGATGACGCAGGTGTACGATGACAAGGGCCGATTGGCGCCGGTGACGGTCTTGGCACTGGGGCCCTGCCCTGTTTTGCAGGTCCGGGCGGACAAACCGGACGGGTACAACGCTCTTCAGTTGGGGTTCCAGGACAAGGCGCGACGCAAAGCCACAAGGGCGGAGCGTGGCCATGTTGCCTCCGAGTTCAGTTCCAATCGCCGCAAAGCGCGCCAGGCCGCCGGTGTCACGTTGCCTGAAAAAGCCAATACGGAACCACAGCGATTCATCCGCGAATTTCGCCTTGATGGTCCGACGGATACGAAGGTAGGTACGATTTTGACCGCGGCGGAGGTGTTCAAGGATGTGAAAGCCGTGGATGTGATCGGCACGAGCAAGGGCCGCGGTTTTTCCGGCGCCATGAAACGGCACAATTTTCAGGGTCTGCCCGCGGCCCACGGAGCCAAGAAAGTACACCGCTCCGCCGGCAGCATCGGCTCACACGCCAGCAACCGCGGCAGCGGCCGGCCCAAGAAAGGGCACAAGGCGGCAGGTCAATATGGCGGCACCCGCACCACCGCCCGCAACCTCGAAGTCATCCGCATC
>Ga0306920_100015067_pt1 | contig 10583 bp, 11 predicted proteins | sample flu12Cox44000170_FD_204666 | JGI IMG/M metagenome (GOLD analysis project Ga0306920, IMG submission 204666) | Lab enrichment of tropical soil microbial communities from Luquillo Experimental Forest, Puerto Rico - flux4day.12C.oxic.44.000.170 (v2)... | ecosystem: Environmental > Terrestrial >... | reverse complement strand
CCTCGGCACTTCCGCACTGATGGCGGCAATCCGAGGATGAGGAGGGGTTCAGCCCTCTTTGTTCAGACGGGGATTGCATTGAGACCTGAACCGACGTGTTTTCACACAGCCTCAACCCGTTGCGGGCCCTCGGCGGTCCCCGGCTGTCGCTAACAGCTGAGCAACCATCCGTTGGAATACCGTCCGCATGTGCAGAGCTGCGTGGGCTCATGGAGCAGACCCCACCTTCACTCCTCAGTCCTATTTTTTTCCGTGTATGTGACGCGGCTCACACATCCTCGGCGCAATCGGCCCTTATCATAAGATCGTTGCACTGTCGCACTTTGGGAGGACGAGCGAAAATGGACGCTCAACCGAGGAACCAATTGAGTCCAGCGAAAATCAGCGACCGATTGTTCGTTCGACAGCTAGACTACACACGCAGCTTAGTGACTTTCTTGATCCGGCGACAGGCCTTACCTGAAAAACCGCCTGACGTCCTTGCAAATTTGGCGGCACTTGGAAGCATGCGCTATTCACCTGGTGGAAGAGCCGCGTCAGAAGAGGAATGGCGCAAACTTTATGCCATCTCACGTGGATTAGCTTCTGAATTACCATTGGAGATAGCGACGGCTTTCAGCATTTGGAGGTTACGCACATTCTTTGGTCTCTTTCCATTTATCTTCTTAATAATGGGAATCGCTGCCCTCGAAGCCACCTACCTTAAGGGTTACGCGGTCTGGGGTAGCGGCTGGTGGTCTTTTATTGGGCTGGCCGCCGTTTTGTCGTGGACCTGCGCCCTCGGCGGTCTCGGGACGTCTGCCTTCTTTGGTACCTCGCTACTCGCTCAGCTGGCGTCGGCTACCGGCAACGACCAAGCCAAATTAAAGGAAATAACCGACGATACCTATTTACAGACCAGGCTGATGATCGGCATTTTGTTTGCGTTTGTGCTCGGCTTGCCATTCGGTCACCTATCACTTGCTACTGCAAGTACAAGTCTTTATAACGATGTCGTTTGGAATGCCGAACTATTTACGACGATGCTGCATATTTTGGCTCCGTTTCTGTTGGGCTTCAGCACGGCTCTCGTGCTGTCTATTCTTGAACGATTAATTGAGGGCATCAAAACAACATTGGGCGTCGGTCAGCCCATACAGCAGCATCCCTCCCCGCTAGCGAAAGTCGCTGGCGCGGCCTAGCCCCGATGCGCCATATTCAAGAGCTGCGGGAAATCTCACGTGCCATGATCGGCTCCGTTTTCGAGGGCGGCTCTGATACCTTCTCGTCGTCCCCGCTTTCGCGGGGACGACGGAGGTTATTCCTGATTAGCCGGTCCTCGCTCGACGGTGGCGGTGCCTGATCGGTCATTTCGCGGCCGCAACCGTCTCGGCCGCATGCCGCAGCACAACCCGTTGCGTCAGCAGCAGCGCTTGCAGCGCCGCGATCGGCACCGCGCGCGGCTCGCATTTCTCAGCCGCGGCGAGCGCCGCGGCGGCCCCGGCCGCCTGGCCGGTCAGCCAGCATTGCGGGATCTCGCGCAGAAACGAGTGGCTCGTCGCATCGCACGAGATGTGCCGGCCGGCGACGAGCAGGCCGTCGATGTCGCGCGGTACCAGGCAGCCATACGGCACTGAGAGGACCGGGAATTTCGGCGACAGCGACGGCGAGATGCCGACCTCATCGGGGCGCGGCGCCCCGTCGGGCCAATCCTCGCGCGTCACGCGGCCGACCCCGACCAGCCGCCGTGCATGCCTGACGCCGAGCTGCGGCGCTGACAGCATCAAATAGGCGCCTGCAAAGCCCGGCGCATGCTCGCGGTAGACCGCGAGGTGCTGCGCCATCAGTCGGTGCGAGCGGATTTCGACTTCGGTCTGGTCCTCGACATCGACCGCCGAATAGCCGGCCAGCCGCGGTCCCATGAACAGCGCGACATCGTCGCGCCACGACACGAACGGCCGTTCGAAAAGCCCGCCGCACGCCGCGCGGCCGCGCTCCATGAAGCTCTTGAAGCCGTCCGGATCGCCTTTCTTGAACGCGATCCAACGCGGCATGTCGACCCCGCCAAACAGCCAGGCGGTGTTGATGCAATGATGGATGTCGCGCTCGTCGATGTCGCTGTCGCTCGCCGCGCCGGCGCGGTGAAAGATGTCGCCGTCGCCGGTGCAGTCGATCGTCACCTTGGCGCGGATCGCGAGCCGGCCCTCCTTGCTCTCGAAGACAATGCCGCCGACCCGGCCGTCTTCTTCGATGACCGGCGTCGACGCCCAGGCATGCAGTATGAGATGCACGCCGGCACCGACAACCAGCTCCTGGCTCAGCAGCTTCAAGTTCTCCGGATCGATCGTTGGCGACCACGCGACGATGCCGTGAAAGGCCGCGGTTCGTTCCTTCCAATAGGCGGCGGTCGCCGCGTCGGCGCTGCCCCAGTCGGCGCGCGGCGGGCCGGCCACCGCGCCTGCTGGCAGGCGGTCGATCAGCTCGGCGGCGATCCCTTCGATGACACGCCGGCCGGACCAGTCGGTCATGCGGTCGATCCAGATCACGAGGCCGCCCGTCGACAGCCCACCAAGGTGGTTGTGCCGCTCGACCAGGACGGTATCGGCGCCGGCGCGCGCTGCTGCGATCGCCGCGGCGGTGCCGGCCGGTCCGCCGCCGGCGATCAGCACATCGCAGTCGCGGAACACTGGCACCCGTCGCGCCCGCTCGATGATGGTGTCACTCGGGCGTGGCCGACGCTCGGCAAGCCGGCCGGCGCGGAACACCTCGGCCTGAAAGAACACGCGGCCGTAATCGGATGACTTGGAGGTCATCGGTGTTTTGCTCTCTTGACCCGACATTCACTAAATGGCGGCATTTTAGATAAGCGACGTTATCATATCCAGGCGCCGCGCCAGCTTCGGCACCGGCCTCCGAGGGGTGTGAACGGTGTGTTTGCGGCGACACAGAATTGCCGTAATCCAATGCTAATGTTCAGCGTTGATCTAAAATACATCGGATTTTATGAACTGTGTCTATTAGGAATTATATTGACGCTGTTCGCTGTTGTTTCGCTGCTATCGTTGCTGTTTCTCGCTGTTATTTTCGGGGCCTAAATGCCGAAACCTCAGGGTTTCTGCGGCGGTAATCGATCCTCCCGCTGTTTTTGCACGGAATAACAGCGATATCGGCATCGCGGCACAATAGTGCTCGGCTCCATTCAGATGACTCACTCTCCGCATAATCGTCATGCCCGCGAAAGCGGGTACCCAGAGCAGCCAACACGGGACTCGCCGCCCTGGACCCCCGCTTTCGCGGGGGCGACGAGGAACGGAGGAGGTGCCAAATTAGAGAGAAACTCGTCTGCAACCAAAGGGAGAATTTGCTGCAGATTCGCTGCAGATTGCACATCGATTAACAAATAACTCTCGGCAAGGTTGCAGCGTAGAGCAGACACAAAGAGGAAGTCGTCATGTGCGCGGCGATAGCAACGCCTTGCGCGCGGACTCAGTCCGCAGAGGCCAGCGCGTTGTCCACCATCGTCTGCGCCTCACTGACGATGGCACTGAGGTGCGCCTCGTCTTTGAAGCTCTCCGCATAGATCTTGTAGACGGCCTCGGTCCCCGACGGGCGGGCTGCGAACCAGCCGCTCCGCGCGATTACCTTGAGGCCGCCGATCGGCGCGTTATTGCCCGGCGCGCGGCTCAGCTTGGCAGTGATTTCCTCGCCGGCCAGGGTCGAATCCTTGACAGCTGCCGGTGACAGTTTTTCGAGTTTCGCTCTCTGCTCGGCTGTCGCCAGCGCGTCGATGCGCGTGTAGAGCGGTGTGCCGAACTCCGCCGTCAGCTCACGATAGTGCTCGCCGGGGTCTTTGCCGGTGCAGGCGGCGATTTCGGCGGCGAGGAGGTTCATGATCGGGCCGTCCTTGTCGGTCGTCCACACGGTGCCGTCGTGGCGCAGGAAACTCGCCCCGGCGCTCTCCTCGCCGCCAAAACAGCAGGAGCCGTCGAAGAGTCCAGGCACGAACCATTTGAAGCCGACCGGCACCTCGGCCAGCCGGCGCCCGAGCTTGTTCACGACGCGATCGATCATGCTGCTGCTGACCAGTGTCTTGCCGATGGCGGCGTGAGCCGGCCAATGCGGACGATGGGTCAGCAGGTAGCCGATGGCCACCGCCAGATAGTGATTGGGGTTCATCAGCCCCACCGACGGCGTGACGATGCCGTGCCGGTCCGAATCCGGATCGTTGGCAAAGGCGACGCTGTACCGGTCCTTGAGGCCGACGAGCCTCGCCATGGCGTAAGGGCTGGAGCAGTCCATGCGGATCTTGCCATCGTGGTCGACGGTCATGAACGAGAAGCTCGGATCGACCTTCGGGTTGACGACGGCAATGTCCAGCTTGTAGATCGCGTTGATCGGCTCCCAGTAATGGACGGCGGCGCCGCCGAGCGGGTCGACGGCGAGCTTGAGGCCGGCGCCGCGAATGGCCTCCATATCGACGACGTTCCGCAGGTCTTTGACATAGGGCATAACGAAATCTAGCTGGTGCGTTGTATCTGCACGCAGCGCTTCTTCGAACCCGATCCGCTTTACCCCGCGATTGCCGCTCCGCAGAAGTTCATTGGCCCGGTTCTCGACCCATTGGGTGACGTCGACATCGGCGGGTCCGCCGTGGGCGGGGTTGTATTTGAAGCCGCCATCCTCTGGCGGGTTGTGCGACGGGGTGACGACAATGCCGTCCGCCGGACGCGCGCTGCGCGAGCGGTTGTGGACGAGGATGGCGTGCGAAATGACCGGTGTCGGCGTCACGCCGTCGGCTTGCTGGATGATCGTTTGTACCTCGTTGGCAGCCAGGACCTCAATTGCGGTGCGCTGGGCCGGCGCCGAAAGCGCATGGGTGTCCTTGCCCATATAGAGCGGGCCATCGGTTCCCTGGGCCTTCCGGTAGTCGCAGATCGCCTGGGTGATCGCGAGAATGTGAGCCTCGGTGAACGATCCGTGCAGTGGCGAGCCGCGATGCCCGCTGGTGCCAAAACTGACCCGTTGCTCGGGGTCATCGACATCGGGCCGGCGCTGAAAATACTCGCGTTCAAGGCGAGGCAAGTCGACCAGCATCTCTTTCGGCGCGGGCTTGCCCGCGAGCGGCGAAATGGTCATGGATCGCTCCTCCTCTTGGCACCGGACATGGCTGACCGAGCCTCCCTTAAACCCGGCTGATTTCCCCGTCCAGAAGGACGCTCGGCCGCCGGCTCCCTGCCCTGTGTCTCGGCCGACCGGAATTGCCCAAGCGACTGAAATGAGCGCCGCGATTAACCTTTAGTCTAGGCTATGATGGCCGCGGCAATCGCGAGGGACCCCCGATGATCACAAAATTTGACAGCTCCTATTACGGCACCGCCGACATGGAAAACCTCGGCTACCGCGGCACGCCGATCAACGACCGCCGCTACTCGAAGGAGGAGTTGGCGAAGGCGATGCACAAGGTGGTGGCCTATGCCAAGTGCATGGACGAGCGCGGCTACGACACCTTCTGGATGGCCGAGCATCATTTCCAGCCCGAAGGCACGGAACTGATCCCGAACCTCCTGATGATGGCGATGCATCTGTGCGGCGTCACCAGGAACCTCCGGATCGGCTGCGGCTTCAACATCGTGCCGATGTGGCATCCGCTGCGCCTGGCCGAAGATTACGCGATGGCCGACATCCTGACCGGCGGGCGCGTCATCTTTGGCGTCGGGCGCGGCTACCACACCCGCGAAGTCGAGAGTTTCGGCGCGCCGCTGATCGACCAGAACGCCAACCGCGAGATGTTCGAGGAAGGTGTCGAGGTCCTGTTCAAGGCCTTCGAGGGCAAGCCGTTCTCGCACCGGGGTAAATACTACACGATCCCGCCCGAGGTGCCGTATCGCGGTTATACGCTGAAGGAGATCACCCTGATACCGGCGCCCGAGCGGCTACCGGTCGAGTGCTGGCAGCCGATCCAGAGCGGCTCCGAGCGCGCCTTCGAGTTTATGGCGAAGTATGGCATCAGCGGCGTGATCGGCGGCGGCTCCGCCGAAGGCGGCGCCGTAGAGCGGCACATGCTCGGCTTCCAAGCCGCTTATATGCGGCGCGGCGTCAAGCTCGAATTGGGCGAACGGCTGGCGCTCGGCTACCAATTCCACATCGCCTCCTCCCGCGAGCAGGCGATCCGCGAGGCGGCGCCGCATTACGAAGAAAACATGAAGATGTTCGGCGAATTGCGCCTGGTGCGGGCCTTGACCGACGAGCAGATCGCCGCGATGCGCGACCCCAAGCTTGTCGGCACCGTCAAATTGCCGACGATCGAGGACGCGGTGAAGGCCGGCGGTTTCCTGGCCGGCCGGCCGGAGGACATTGTCGAGCAATTAAAGGCGGTCGAGAAGCGCTATCCCGGCCTCGACCGCGTCATCTGCGCCACCCCGCTCGGCACCCCGCTCGAGGTTCAGCTCGCCGACCTCGACCGCTTCGCAAAGGAGGTCATCCCCGCCTTCCGCGACACCCGCACCGCCGCCGCGGCGCAGTAGCCCCCCGGATCAGCTGCCAGGCTGCGCAAAACGTTTTCCAACTTGATCAAAACGCTGGAGATAGCGAACATAGCTTCACAGTCATCGCGCATGCCGGTTAAGTACATGTCGGAAAGCTCGTGGGACGCGGCAATGACGGAACTGGCGGCCGCGCAACGTGATTTCATGAATGGCGACGCGACCCGGCTGCAAGCGCTCTATTCACACCGCGACGACGTGAGCGTTATGGGTGGCTTCGGCGGTTTCGAACGTGGTTGGGCCGAGGTTGGCCCTCGCCTTGCCTGGGCGGCCTCACATTTTCGCGGCGGCGAGTACAGTCAGCAGGACATCAGCATGATAGTGGGCCAGGATGTCGGGTGTCTGGTCTGCCTGGAACGATGGGCGGGTAATTCTCGCGATGGCCAGCCGGCACCAATCATGGAATTGCGCGTCACGCAGACGTTTCGGCTGGAGGGCGGGCGATGGCGTCTCGTGCACCGGCACGGGGACGAGTTACTAACCAAACACGAACCAAGCTAGTTCGGTCGCTTGGCTTGCGGCGGATCAACAAGAGGGACGACTGCGACTGAGCAAAGTTACCTCGGGGGGTCTCAATGCCTCGGGCGAGTCGAAAAGCTTTTTGCGCCTCTCACGGGTCTCCTGTCCGCTCTATTTCTCGCTCGCAGCAACGCGGGCGAAGTGAATCTAATTGGATATTGCTACCGGCCGAAGTGTCGCGACGCGCAGCGAGAGCGATTTACGTGATTCCTCGATAATCGGCCAAGCGAAGGAGGAAACGACGATGCCATCACGAACCGACCTTCGACAGTATTACGAAATTGGCGCCGGCGATCCACCAGCACCAAGATTGGCCCTATGAGGTTTCGCATTCTCAATACGTGGCCTAAATGGCCCCTCCCCACGATGTCGGCGGCGAGGCTGATGCGCCTGTCCGATACGAGGAAAAAGAGGAGGAGCTGTGGGAACTCAACACGTATGTCACCTGTGAGGTGCTCGGTTGGCGCGACGTGTGGAACGCCGAGGAAAGGCGCCGTCGGGGCAACAACGATCTTGGCCTGTCGCTGTATTACGGCTTCCCTTATTACGGACGCTGGATTTGGGCCGCAGCGCGAATGCTTGTCGACAAGAACCACGTCTCGCTGACCGAACTGCTGGAGAAAATTGCAGAGGTGAGGGCTCGCTATGGAAAGGACTAATACCGGAAGCGTGCCCGCCCGCTTCAATGTGGGCGACCGGGTTCGCATCAAGGATCTGCCAAACCTGTTCTACACACGTGCGCAAATGTATGTTCGAGGTGTGAGCGGAACCATCGCCGCCCGCACCTACGAAGACCTCATTCCCGAGGACGAGGCCTGGAACAGGGACAACGCCCAGCGCGAGCAGTTTTACATCGTCCGGTTTCGGCAGAAGGATCTTTGGGACGAATACCCGTTCGACAACGATACGTTGCAGACCGAATTTCCTGACCGCTGGCTCGAACCCGTTAGCGATTGATCGAAACGAGCAGGGAGTAGAGAGCATGCAACACACGCACGGGGACGACGATGGCAGTCACACCCATCCGGCGGCGCCGATGGTCGATGAAATCACCGACTTCGAAGTGTTGGAGATCGCGGTTCGCGAGCTGGCGATCGAGAAGGGCCTGTTCACTGCGGAGGATCACCGAAAGTTCACCGAGTGGGCTGAGCAGATCGGCCCGGCCGCGGGCTCGCGACTGGTCGCAAAAGCATGGACCGACCCCGCGTTCAAAGCACGTCTCCTCGCCGACGCGGTCACCGCCTGCCGTGAAATCGGCGTCGACTGGACGGAGCCTACCGGCTCCGGCACCGCGAGTGACTACATGAATTTGCGCGTACTCGAAGATACGCCGACCTTGCACCATGTGATCGTCTGCACGCTGTGCTCGTGTTATCCGCGACCGCTACTTGGCCACTCGCCATACTGGTACCGTTCGCCCAACTATCGTCGCGGGATTATTCGCTGCCGCGTCCTGTGCTGGCGGAGTTCGGATTGAACCTTCCCCCCGAGGTTGAGGTGCGTGTCGAAGATTCCAACCAGAAATGCCGGTTTATGGTTCTTCCTGTGCGGCCGGCAGGCACGGAGACTTGGACGGAAGAGCAGCTGGCCGAAATCGTGACGCGTGACTGCATGATCGGCGTTGCGTTACCCCAACCCGACAGGAAGGCAGACGATGTTCGGCCGGTCCGCAAGGCTCGCCGGCCGGCCAATAATGAGGACCAGCAAAGGGAGGCAGGCCAATGAGTGGAGAAAGCGGTCAACCGTCAGCTGGTGGCGACCACCAGACGGATGATCTTGCTCCGATCCCGTTGCTCGAAGCCATGCGAAACGAGGCTAAGACCTGGGAAAAGCTCGCACCGCGTTACGGCGTGACCAACCCCGATCCGCCCTGGAAAGTTAGCCTGTACGCGACCTGCGAATGTCTTGCAGCCGGCGAGGCTCTACCTTCGCTGGAACGGCGCGGCGCGGAGGATCAGCTCGGCGAGACCTTGTACAGCGGAACCCCCGTTCCTGAGCAACAACTGTTGGCCTTGGCCCATATCATGCTGAGCCGCGGGCTGTTGAGCGAAGACGACCTCGCCAGACGTATAAATGCAGTCCGATCTCGGCTCGAGGGGTCCTAGACCGAAATTCAACGGATCAACAGACCAACCTTGGCTGCAACCGCTTAGCAGGAGGCGACATGGCCAGTGCTACTTTCGCACTACCGAAAACTCCGGCTGCTATACCGGTACGCGAGATTTGCCTGTGGGCTGCGTTCGGCGGGTTGCTCGGCCTCCTGGCGCTCTATTTCGTCTGCGCGGAGCAAGGCGCGACATCCATTTTTCCCGGCATGTACATCCACGAGTTCGTGCACGACGGGCGCCACCTACTGGGCTTTCCCTGCCATTAAACAACTATCCCAATGCTGAGAGCGCTTCTGATCCGCGGCATGCTCGCGGGAGCGCTCGCCGGAGTGATCACACCCGCGAAGTCGGGACCTTCGGCTCCCCGCTCATCGTCCAGAACGCCAACCGCGAGATGTTCGAGGAGGGCGTCGAGGTCCTGTTCAAGGCCTTCGAGGGCAAGCCGTTCTCGCACCACGGAAAATACTACACGATCCCGCCCGAGGTGCCGTATCGCGGTTATACGTTGAAGGAGATCACCTTGATTCCGGCGCCGGAGCGGCTGCCGGTCGAATGCTGGCAGCCGATCCAGAGCGGCTCCGAGCGCGCCTTCGAGTTTATGGCGAAGTATGGCATCAGCGGCGTAATCGGCGGCGGGTCGGCCGAAGGCGGCGCGGTCGAGCGGCACATGCTCGGCTACCGATCCGGAGTAAGCGCGGACTACAACCAAAAGGAGAATTTGTTGTAGATTCGCTTCAGATAGGCAAAAAGCTAGTATAAGACTCAATTTAAAATTGTAACGGGCGCTTAAAACTTTTGGCTTTATCCCTGGGCGGAATTTCGCCACAGATGAATTTCTTTTGCAGGACGGAGAGCGGCATGCGGAGTATCGAGCGGATTGAGGGGTATCACGAGGACCTGACGAGTTGGCGTCGCGATATCCATGCGCATCCCGAACTCGGGTTCGAGGAGCACCGCACCTCCAATCTCGTCGCCGAGAAGCTCGCGCAGTTCGGCTACGAGGTGTTTCGCGGCATCGGCCGCACCGGCGTCGTCGGCCGGCTGCGGGCCGGCACGTCGTCGCGCTCGATCGGTCTCAGGGCGGACATGGATGCGCTGCCGATCGAGGAGAGGACGAACCTCGCTTACAGCTCGCGTCACGACGGACGCATGCACGCCTGCGGTCATGACGGGCACACGACGATGCTGCTCGGCGCCGCCCGCTACCTCGCCGAAACCCGCAATTTCGATGGCACCGTGCACCTGATCTTCCAGCCGGCCGAGGAAGGGCTCGGTGGTGGCGAGGCGATGGTCAAAGACGGGCTGTTCGAACGTTTTCCGTGCGATACGATCTTTGGCATGCACAACCGGCCGGGGCTGGCGGTCGGCAAATTTCAGATCCGCACCGGGCCGATGATGGCGGGCGGCGCCTATTTCGACATCGCGATTACCGGCA
>Ga0306920_100015066_pt1 | contig 10583 bp, 8 predicted proteins | sample flu12Cox44000170_FD_204666 | JGI IMG/M metagenome (GOLD analysis project Ga0306920, IMG submission 204666) | Lab enrichment of tropical soil microbial communities from Luquillo Experimental Forest, Puerto Rico - flux4day.12C.oxic.44.000.170 (v2)... | ecosystem: Environmental > Terrestrial >... | reverse complement strand
TGGTCGTCGGGGACGTCGCCGGGCACGGCGTGAAGGCAGCGGTCACCATGGGCCGCCTGCGCACGGCCATTCAGACCCTGGCGATGCTGGAGCTTCCGCCGACGGAGTCGCTTCAGCAGCTCAACGAGCTCATGCAGCAGATGGGCGAGCGCGAGCCCCACTTCGCGACCTGCGCCTACGCGATCTATGACGCGGTCACCGGAACCATGGAAGTGGCATCCGCCGGGCACCTGCCCCCGTTGCTCGTCTCTCCCAAGGGCCGGGGCGAGTTCCTCGACGTCTCGCCGGCCCCGCCGCTCGGGGTCGGTGAGGGGCCGATCTCCAGCCGGACGTTCGAGATCAAAGACGGCAGCCTGTTCGTGCTCTACACCGATGGCCTGGTCGAAAGCCGCGGCCGCGACATCGATGACGGGTTGAAGCAGTTGCAGTCGGTATTCGGGCCCACCTCGGTGGCGGAACCGATTGAGGCCCTCGCCAAGGCGGCACTGGCCGGGGTCTCCTCCGACCGGCACCGGGACGACGTTGCGCTGCTCATCGCCCGGCTTGCTCGTATCGACGGTGACCGGCAGGCATGCTGGACGCTGTCCGGAGACCTGACCTCGGCGCGCGAGGCGCGCCGACTGGTCCTTAAGCCACTGGAGAAATGGGGGCTTGGGCCCTTCGTGCCCATCACCCAACTGCTCGCCTCGGAGCTTGTGACGAACGCGATCCGGTATGCCGAAGGCTCGCTTACCTTGCGATTGATCTGCGACGACAAGCTGGTGTGCGAGGTTGCGGATTCCTCACCGGCCCTGCCTCGGCAGTGGGACGCGGCCGAAGACGACGAGCGCGGCCATGGCCTTCAGATCGTCAGCCGCCTGGCCCACAGGTGGGGCTCGCGGCGGACGCCCACCGGGAAGATCGTCTGGTGCGAGCAGCAAATCCCGCTTACTGGCCGAGGAGCCAGAGTCCGGGTGTGATGAGGTGCCGTGCTTGTGCTGGCCCGCATGATCCGGGCGGGTACATCACAATCGGCGGGCCAGCAGCCATCTTCTCCGGGAAGACGGACAAATATCCATGGAGGACGCTGACCCATGGAGGACGTCGTGAATGCATCCACCCCCGGGGGCAGCGGCCAGATCGTGGTCGCCGGCGCGGGCTACGCCGGGCTGCACGTTGCCTTGCGCCTGACCGCCAAGCTGCGCAACCACCCCATGGTGGAGCTGACCCTGGTCGACCGGCACGACTACCACCAGGCGCTCACCGAGCTGCCCCGGGTCGCCGGCGGCACCCGCGCCGCCGATGCGGTACGCATCCCGCTGCAGGACATGCTGGCCGAACGGGCCCGCTTCGTTCAGACCGAGATCAACGGTTTCGACTTGCCAGGCCGGCGCCTGCTCACCGGAGCTGGGCCGATCGGCTGGAATCGGCTGGTGCTGGCGCTCGGCAGCCGGCCCAACGACTTCGCCATCCCCGGCCTGGCGCAGCGGGCGCTGTCGCTGTATTCGGCCAGCGACGCCGAGCGAGTGTGGGCGGCGGTCAACGCAGCGCTCACAGCTGCCGCGGCCGCCGCCGGCCCTGAGCGGCAGCGCCGCCTGGCGACCGTGGTGGTCGGCGGCGGCGGCGCCACCGGGGTCGAGCTGGCCGGCGAACTGGCCGAGATACTGCCCAAGGCGGCCAGCCGCCACGGCCTGGCGCCCGACCGCCCCGCTGTGCTGCTGGTCGAGGCGGGCCCTGCCATTCTGGCCGGCTCCTCACCGCGGCTGATCGACAAGGCCACCAGAATCCTTTCCGACCTGGGGGTGCAGGTCCGCACCGACGCGGCGATCGCGGCCGCAACGGAGGAGGGGTTCCGGCTCAAGGACGGCCAGCTGGTGGAGGGCGGCGTGTTCGTCTGGGCCGGTGGGGTGAAAGCACCCGACCTGGTGGCCGATTCGGCGTTGCCGACCGGCCACAACGGCCGCGTCAAGGTCGACCGGTATCTGCGCGTGCTGGACCGCCCGGAGATCTACGTCGCCGGCGACCTTGCCTCGGTGACCGATCCGCGCACCGGGCACGTGCTGCCGCCGCTGGCGCAGGTGGCGCTGGAGGAGGGCGAGACCGTGGCCCGCAACCTCAACGCGGAGCTGGAGGGGGGGCAACTCGAGGCATTCACCTTCCGCGATAAGGGGTTCGTCGTCTCGGTCGGGACCCGCCGCGCGGTCGCCGACATCGCCGGCATCACCAGCGGCGGGCGGGCGGCCCACCTGCTTAAAGACGCCATCGAGTGGGAGTACCGCCAATCCGTCCGGCACCTGCGCGGCTGGGACCCAATACCCGGGTAACCATCGCCGTGACGGAGGGGGATAGGACAGCCGTACTCTGCGGGGTCGCCGCGTCGCCCTAGCGGAGGGTCGCCGCGGTGCCTCCGGGGCGCAGCAGCGGGACGGCGGCCCAGCAGTAGCGGGCGACGATGGACCGGTATGGCCGGAAGCGCTCGCCGAGCGGCTCGAGCTGCTTCGGTGTTGGCGGCCGGTCGAGCTCCCAGGCGAGGGCATAGCCTTGCCGGACGCCCAGGTCGTCGACCGGCCAGACGTCGAGGCGGCGGAGCTGGAACATCAGGTACATCTCGGCCGTCCAGCGGCCGATTCCGCGCACGGTGGTAAGCCGCTCGATCAGCTCCTCATCGCTTCTTCGCGAGGTCCGGCTGAGCACAACCGTGCCGTCGAGCACCTTGACGGAGAGGTCGCGGAGCGAAGCGAGCTTGTTGCCCGACAGGCCAGCCGCTCGCAGCGTCTCGTCGGAGGTCGCGTTCAGCGTCGCAGGGGTCAGCGTGTCGCCGACGACGGCGCGAACCCGCCCGTAGATCGCCTGAGCCGCGCGGCCGGCGAGTTGCTGGAAGACGATCGCGCGGACAAGGGCGGCGAACGGCCCGTCCGGGTCGCGGGGCCGGTGGCGGATCGGGCCAACGCGCCCGACGAGGTCGGCGAGCACGGGATCGCGCGATGCGACCTCGTCGATCGAGGCCCGCAGCGAATTCCGTCCGGTCAGCTCCGCCACCATTTGTGTTCGAGCGCCCGATCGGTGCCGCCGGTGCGGTCGAGCGCGTCGAGCTCGGCGATGTCCTCGTCCGACAGCTGGAAGTCGAAGAGCTGGGCGTTCTCGGCGATGCGCTCCCGGTGGGTCGACTTCGGGATGACCGGGATGCCCCGCTCGATGCACCAGCGCAGCAGCACCTGCGCGGGAGCGCGCCCGTTGCCTCGCGCGATCCGCGCGACCGTGTCGCTGGCAAGGTGGCGTCCGGTTCCCAGCGGGCTGTAGGCCTCCAGGGCGATCCCGTTCTGGCGGCACGACTCGAGAAGAGCCTTGCGGTACTCGTAGGGACTGAACTCCACCTGATTCACGACCGGCGGGACCGTCGCAGTTGCGAGCAGCCGTCGCAGCTCGTCAACGCCGAAGTTGGAGACCCCGATCGACCGCGCATAGCCGAGTTCGCGCGCCTGCTCCATCCCGGGCCATGCCCAGGTCGGGCCGCCCTCCGGCCAGTGAATGATGTACAGGTCGACGTAGTCGACCCCGAGCCGCTCCAGGCTGCGCCGGGCCTCCGCGACCGGGTCCTTCCGCTCGGGAAAGAACTTCGTGGTGATGAACACCTCCCCGCGCGGGACGCCGCTCTCGCGCAATCCCTGTCCTACGCTCCCCTCGTTGCCGTACGCCTGCGCCGTGTCGATATGCCGGTACCCGAGCTCGAGCGCCCAGCGGACGGCGTCCACGCACTCGCGGTCGTTCTCCACCTGCCAGACACCGAGGCCGAGCAGCGGGATCTCGTTCCCGTCTGCGAGCACGCGAGCCCTTCCGTCTGCCGTCACCACATCCATCGGCATCGCATCTCCCTTCAACTGATCGAAACGCTCCCGGTCGCTCAGCTGTTTCGGATCGCGACAGCATCTCGCCGACCCCCCGTGCCGTGGTCGCCCCGCAGCGAACGGGCCAGGGTCCCGGCCAGGGTGTTCCCGGGTGTGATGGAGCGGCCCCGGGTGCAAGAGTGAACGCGTATTCCTACACAGCAGGAGGTTTCCGTGCCCACGACAGACCAACGATCCCCGCAAGGCGGCGTCAAGCCGACGATCGTGCTTGTGCACGGTGCCTTCGCCGACGCCTCTAGCTGGAACGGCGTCATCGGACGGCTGCAGCAGGAGGGCTACACCGTCATCGCCCCGGCGAACCCACTGCGCGGCGTGACCGCCGATTCCGCCTACACCGCCAGCCTGCTGGGCCAGATCGACGGCCCGGTGCTGTTGGGCGGGCACTCCTACGGCGGTGCGGTCATCACCAACGCCGCGACCAGCGCCCCGAACGTCGTCGGCCTGGTCTATGTGGCGGCCTTCGCACCCGATGAAGGCGAGAACCTGGGCGACCTCTCGGCCGGCTCGAAGGACAGTGTCCTCAACTCGGCCCTGGTCCAGTACACCTACCCGGCCGGGCCGGGCGGCCAGACATCGGTCGAGTTCGCGATCAACCCCCCGAAGACCAAGGAGGCCTTCGCCGGTGACCTGCCCGACCACCAGATCGCACTGATAGCCGCGACCCAGCGCCCGATCGCCGCGGCGGCGTTCAGCGACGTGTCGGGGCCGCCCGCGTGGCGGAGGCTGCCGTCCTGGGCGGTGGTCGCCACCGGCGACAAGGCCGCCGGCGCGGACCTCGTCCGGGCCGAGGCCCAGCGGGCGGGCGCCGACATCATCGAGGTCGAGGGCTCGCACGTGATCATGATCTCCCAGCCGCAGGCGGTCACCGACCACATCCTGAAGGCGGCCCGCGCCGTCGCCGGTTCGCCTCGGTAGGCGATGATGAGCACGGCACGGAGGATGAGCGCGACCGATGCGACGGCGCAGCCGGGGACGGGCATCTCCTTCGGCGCGGTGAAGCGGGTCGATGCGGGCCCGTTGAACGTTGGGTACGCCGAAGCCGGCCCTCCCGATGGCCCGGTGGTCCTTCTGCTGCACGGGTGGCCCTACGACGTTCACAGCTTTGCCGATGTCACGCCGTTGCTGGCATCGGCGGGGTACCGGGTGATCGTTCCTTACCTGCGCGGCTATGGCACGACCCGGTTCATCTCCGAGGCGACGCTCCGCAACGGCCAGCAATCGGTCCTTGCCGTCGACGTCATCGCGTTCATGGACGCCCTGGGCATCGGCGAAGCGATCATCGGCGGGTTCGACTGGGGGGCGCGGTCGGCCAACGTCGTCGCCGCGCTGTGGCCGCACCGGTGCAAGGCCCTGGTGTCGGTCAGCGGCTACCTGATCGGCAGTCAGGCCGCCGGCCGGGCGCCCCTGGTGCCGTCGGCCGAACTCTCGTGGTGGTATCAGGACTACTTCGCCACCGAACGCGGCCGGGCCGGCTACGGCATGTACCGGCGCGAGTTCGCCAAGCTCATCTGGCACACCGCCTCGCCGAAGTGGAACTTCGACGACACGACGTTCGACCGGAGCGCCGCGGCCTTCGACAACCCCGACCATGTGGCCATCGTGATCCACAACTACCGGTGGCGGCTCGGCGCGGCCGACGGCGAACCACGTTACGACGATCTGGAAAGGCAGCTCGCCGCCGCTCCCGTCATCACCGTGCCCACCATCACCCTCGAAGGCGACGCCAACGGCGCGCCCCATCCCGCTCCCGGCGCCTACGCGGCGAAGTTCACGGGCAAGTACGCGCACCGGACCATCACGGGCGGCGTCGGGCACAACCTGCCCCAAGAGGCTCCGAAAGCCTTCGCGGAAGCCGTCGTCGACGTGGACAGCTACTGACCGATGGACCATCACCGTGGAGGCCATCCTGCGGCGCAATCATCCAGATGATCCCTAGCCGACGGCTATGTGCCCATAGACGGCAAGTACTGGCCGGCCTTGGCCGCCGTGGCGTCTGCTGGGACTGATCGTCGCCGCGGCCTTCGAAGCCGTCGCACCGGCTGAGCCAAGGAGACACCGCCATGGGATACGGGCACGCCGAGCGAAACCTCGCGCTCATACGCCAACTCGAAACGGAGACCTTGGGGCTGCTCGAGACATTGAATCAGCACGATCCGGAGCAGACAGCTTGGCTGCAGGAGGTTACCAGCCAGAAAAGCGGGCGCGCTGGGACGGTGGCGGTAGCCGGGCCGGCCAGGTCGGTCGGGGTCAGGGTGCGGTGTAGATGGCGGCTACGTCCTCATCGGCGTGCCGGCTGGCGGCGGCGTGCCGCCAGCGGGGCAGCAGGGCATCGGTGAGCGTGAGCTTGGTCCCGCTGGCCTGCGCGGCCTGCGCCGCCGCGGGCGGCCAGCAGCCACAGCACGGCCAGCACCGCGAACAACACCGCCGCGGCGACGGCGAACGCCGCCCCACGTGCGCCGGATGCCTGGGGGATGGAGGCGCCCATCGCGACCAGCACCAGGATCTGCAGCAAGAACGTGCTGCGGGCGCGGGCGTCGTCGCGGCCATGCAGCGCGTGGTGCAGGCTGCCGTTGATCCAAGCGATCCATACCAGCGTGAACACCACCGCGAACTCGCCGAGCCCGGGCCAGGTCAGGTGCCCAGCCAGGTGGTGGGCGGCCTGGGCGACGAGCACGACCGTGGCCAGATCGTAGAAGAGCTCGAGTGGGCCGACCACGCGCTCGCGCGGCTGCTCGCCGTGCGGGCGGGGTGGCTGCCACAAGGAGCGGCGCAGCCGGGCCCAGCGCTCGTGGCGCGTGGCGGCGCCGGTGCCGGGCTCGGGAGGAGCAGGTGCCCCGGCCGGGTCCGCAGAGTGGCCGCGCCGGTCTGGTTCATCCGCATCCGGTTCGGCTCCTTGTGTGCTGCCGCCCCCGCCCGGGTCCGGCCCACCCAGTGACCGTCTTACCACTTCTGGTGGCGAGACAGGGCATCAGGCGGGCGGGCTTCCGGCAGGCCCAGGTGCTCGGCCAGCCATGGGCCGGTCACGCTGCCCGGGGCGCACGCACCGCTCCCTGCTGCGCCAGGGCGGCGTGTACGCGTCGCTGTATCAAGAGCAGTTCGAGGGCGGCAAGGTCCAATGGCGGTGCCCTGACGGCGACATCCTGACCGACGGCACCATCCGGCACCGGCAAGCCCAGCCGGCGTAGTCACTGAAGCCCGCTCGGCGCGATCCAGCCGATGTGCCCGAGATGCGGGTTATCCCGGCACGCCCCTCGGCATCTTGATTGGCGGGCCGGTGAGTACTAGGAGCGTCCGCAGGATTGAGTTCACCACACCAGCATGGAACTGGCCAAAAGCCGGCCTGGGTACGAAAATGTATCGTCTTTGGCAGGTCGTCGCCTACATTCCCCCGGAATAACACTGGTGATGAGCGGGGGTTTGTTCGCTTACCGTACATCCTTGTGACCCGCTCCATGTGGCATACGGCTTGGTAAAAGGGGAGGCGAGCCGGGGATGGCCAAGGAGTCGTATCACAACGAGGCCGCGGGTGATGCGCGCGTCGGAATTATGGTCGGCAAGGTGACTGGCGGAGTACACCAGCACAACGACAGTCTGCGAGTGGAACGGCTACAGCAACAGCTGGCGGAGCTTCGGCAGGCGCTCCTCGACGCACGGCAGCGAGAGGAGCTCGCTCCCGCGGTCTTTGCCGCAGCCGAGCTGGAGCTGAGGACGGCTGAACGAGAGCTTCCAGCAGCCGCCGAGGGTGACCGGGGCAAGCTGCTCAGCAGTCTCAAGCGGCTAAGGCGTCACCTGGATGGCACCCTCGGCCTTGCGGCTCAGGCCGCTACTATCATCGCCGCCGTCAAGGGCCTGACATGACCGACTTCGAATCAAATGAGCAGCAGGAACCGGACGAGTCTGCGTTTACGAATTTCGCCAGCGGCAACTCTCGGGTTGGCGCCCAATTCGGGACCGTGATCGGCGACGTTCACACCTACCAGGTACCCGAGGGCCAGCCACCGCGTGCGAGGTATCTCACCGCCCTGAGCTTCCTGAAGGCCAAGATGGCGCGCCGCGCCGCGGAGCTGATCAGGCAGGCCGTCGAGGAAGGCCTCACAGGCGACGTCGAGGAAAGCCGCACAGGCGACCCTGGGCCGAAAATCACCGCCAACCATATCGCTTACCACTGGATTCTCTCGGTCCTGAGCGGCCGCTCGTTTGAACAGCTTGACGAGGGGCACTTCGCCACCATCGAGCTCGCCAGGCAGACAGGCAACGAGGATCGCAGTGATCCCTGGCTGGCTCCTCTCGACTTGATAGTCCGGCTGGTTGGTTGCCTGCGCCGCCAGGAGCAGGACGGCGGTCAGGAAGCCGAGCTGGGGACGCTCCTAACCGAGTACTCCGCACTGCCCGATGGGATCCGCGACGAAGTCCGCGAGGACTTCGAGCGCCATCTCGACTTGATCCTGGAAGACACAGTCGCCGACCAGCTCCTGGCCGACATTGCCGAGGCTGCCATCGCTAAGCGCATGAGCAGCAACCGTGAGCAGCGGGCGTGGAAGTTCTTTCAAGCGGTACCAGAGCCACCGCGGGCAAGGACCGTAGGGAAGACCTCCCTTTCGAGATCCACTGTTGTAACGGCTGCCTTTGGTGGTGTGCTCGGCGGCGTTGGGCTCGTGCTATCGCTGTACGCGATCATTTCGGTGAATGTCATCGGCGGTATCCTTCTGATGCTTCTTCTCGCCTGTAGCGGATTCGCCGCCTACAAATCAGGCATAGTTGTGCTAGCGGCCGGGGGAAGGCTCGCAGACAAAGAGCGGGAGTACGGGAATCCCACCCTTAGCCGCTATTCTGTCAGTTATTCTTTTGCTCCGGCGAACACCGGCAAGCGACGCTCAAACGATGACCCCCCAGGCGGTTCAGGGAGGAAAACGATAGCCGGGCAAGACCAAGATGCCCCGGCGGCAGCACATCGATCCGCCAGGGCACAGCAGCAGCCCAGCCGAGCAGGGGAGCCGTCCGGCAGCGCAGAGCATGATGCCGCCGATGCACGGCAGGAAAAAGCCAAGGCGAGGGCCGAGCAAGAGGCTGCTGACGCCAGGTACAACAGATTTGCGCGCGCCGCGCGGCGCCACATTGACCACGAGTTTACCGACCAGGCACCTCAAGCCCCGGACGGGCGCCGAGCGTGGGAGACCGCTACGGCCCGCATCAAAGACGCGATGAAAGAGGAGGTCGTCAACGCCTACCGAGGTGCCGAGCAGGCAAGTCTCGATTGGCTGATCACATGGCGGGTCAAAGAGATCGCCCGCAGGTACCGAGAGGGCACGCTTTTCGATTACAGAGACGAGCTCCGCCCGCCCGGCTGGGCAAGAGCGGCCCTGCGCATAAGTATCGCGATACTGCTGCTCGGAGTGCTGGCGTTGCTGGCCGGCACGTTCAGCTCGAGTATCGGCATCGGGCTGATTGTGCTCATGCTGCTGCCGCTCGCCGGCGTGACCGTCAGGGCGAGCCGCCTGGACGTCTATCTCGTGGTGCGGTACAGGCTGCCATCCGATAGGCAGGATGCCAAAGAGCGCTCTGAGGCCGAGCGAGCAGAATTTGAAAGATGGGAGCTCGAGCTCCGGGACAGGCCGAGCGACGCGGAAATCGCCCGCTGGCTGGACTACGACAAGCTGTATCTCAGGGTGATAGCCATGAAGCGGCTGGGCGTGGCGGGTCGGCAACTCATTACCCACGCCACGCTGACGGAGGCGGCGCCCGGAAGCCGCGGAGCACGTATCATTCACGGTCCGCCGCGATACTCGGCGTATGTAGTAACGATCTTCTTGCTCACCGAAACCGGGGTACGGCGTCTCGCCATCCGCTTGAACTTCGAAACCGGCATCCCATCTGATCACGTGCGCCAAAGCTTTCAGTACAACGCGATTGCGTGGGCAGGCCTCCTGGAAATCGGTGTCAGATTCGATAACGGCTCCGAGCCCAAGGCCCTCGTGCCCACCGATGGCCAGCGCCTAACCCCTGGCGACTCGCTGGTACCGGCGCCGCCCGATGACCGGCTGCGCACGGCGGACGGGTCTCCGATTCTGCGACAGGACTTCTTTTTGGTTCTCGTAACCGGCCAGAGCATAAGGATTTCGGTAGAGAGCTTTGACGAAGACTTCCGTGATATCTCACTAGAGGATTCGCGCGAGCTACTTGACCTCGCGCTCGAATCCTCCGGGATCAGCAGCGCCCTGAAGGTACTGGAAACGGTGGCCGCACAGGGACGGGATTGGCTCGTCCGGGGGCGCAGATGGCGGAGCCGGCAGGCACCGGGCCTTCGTGCCGTCCCACCGTCGCCTGGGGACAGCGGGCCCGGCAAGCCACCGGAAGACGACGCGGCCTGACCAGGAGATGCTACGGAGGATCGACAGCCGCCATGACTGCATGGCAGCAGCGCTTGCCGGAACCTGCCCGCTGACACCTTCCCCGGTGAGGCCTTCCTTGGCGTCGCGCTGATGCGCTGGACTGGCGCAGCTACCCTGGTCGGTCCAGCACCCGTCGGCGGATGGCAGGCTCTCGATCCAGGATGCTGGCCGTACTGACGCGGCCCGGCCTAGCCGGGAGCCGGAGGAGGCGCAGGAGATGGACGTAGGGAAGCTGCTGATGAAGGCGTCGGACGATCTCTCGGTCCGCCGTGCGTTCGGCACCGCGTACGAGAAGGACGGCGTGCTGATC
>Ga0306920_100015065_pt1 | contig 10583 bp, 19 predicted proteins | sample flu12Cox44000170_FD_204666 | JGI IMG/M metagenome (GOLD analysis project Ga0306920, IMG submission 204666) | Lab enrichment of tropical soil microbial communities from Luquillo Experimental Forest, Puerto Rico - flux4day.12C.oxic.44.000.170 (v2)... | ecosystem: Environmental > Terrestrial >... | reverse complement strand
CCCCCTGCTCTGGATGAGGCGTGTCGAATTTTAACGGAGAAAGCTGTAGCGATGGGAGAGAGCTCGGTTCGTGCCGCGCGGGGCAAGTCGCCTCTGGCAATGGCCTTCGCCTACCGCAGGACTGTTAGAGAAAATCTCCGCCGCCTCTCGAGATAAATTTTAGGCTCAGCACGTGGCGCGCCGTTTACGACGGCTTTGCTGGCCCCTTGGTTCGCAACATCTTCGCATCGATACCATTGAGGCCGCGACTGCAATCGAACCCGCTACGAAGCAGCTCATTCTCCATGGTCTGGGTATGCATTCTAAACGTGTTTCTAGGACAGTTGCTCGCAGGAGTAGGGGTGGTCCTTGGAGGTTTTCTTTCTAGGGGTTTAATCGATTCTGTGAACTGCTTCACGCTCCGGTGCTGCTAATGGGGCTAGAAATGCCTTGTTGGCTTGCAGGTGGAGATCACCAATGACTGCATTTGTTCAAGCTATTTCGCGACTATCCAAAATAGACGTCGATGTTGAACCGCTGAAGATCGTCCTTATTTTTTCCGGTATCGGTCTGCTTGTGTCGTTGGTCGCGATCCAAACGTACGGCTTAGATTTGAGCGTCGGTTTTTTTTAAAAGCGAAGCCTCGGGGCCGGACTACTGGCGATGCGCTTCCAGCAGCCGGCGAAAGCCGGATGCTTCCGGTTCTTGACCTCAATCCAATGCTTTGACCGGCCGCTCGGATAAAAGCGGTCGCGGTCCTTCGTGCGAGCCGCGTAGCGTGAATCAGTTTTTGGAGGGTTCATGTTGATACGGCCGCCGTTCTTCAAAACGAAGTCAGAAACCACAACGTCTTATTTGAAATCAGCTGGTGGATTGCGACGTGCTAATCCGGAAAACGGGTCCTTGGCAGACATGACGGTGCCACAGGTGAAGCGAACAGGCGACGATTACTCTGCAATGTTGATCCTGAAGCAGAAGTTCGCGGATACGGTTCCGCCCGTAACGATCATGGTCAGGACGGCAGGATTACGCCCTTGCCGGTGGTCTGGGTGTCGAACAGGCGATAGGCCTCTTCGGCCTGTTCCAGTCGCCAACGATGGGTGAAGAGCTTGTCGACGGCAACATTGTGGTCGGCGACGAACTCGGCACAGTCGGCCTGCCCCTGCGTGGAGAAAGTCCAGGAGCCGACCAGCGTGATTTGTCGGCGCAGCAGGTCGGGGCTCACATCGAGGGTAACCTGACCGCGCTCGCCGACGTAGCAGGCGGTTCCCCAGGTTCGTGCGGCTCTCACCGCGGCGGCCCGCGCCTCACTCGCGCCCGAAGTATCGAGGGTCTTGTGCGCACCTTCGCCATGGGTCAGTTCGCGGATAGCCTCGACGGGATTGTTGGAGCGCGCATCGATCACTTCGTTCGCACCAAACTCGCGCGCGAGTCCGGCGCGCTCGGGTGAGACGTCGAGTGCGATGACTCGGGCACCCATGGCTGCGGCGAGCTGGGTCGCAGAGAGCCCCACCGGGCCCTGGCCAAAGATGGCAATTGTTTCACCGCCCTGCAGATTGAGCCGCTTCAACGCACCGTAGGCCGTGCCAGTGCCGCAGGAGATGGCTGCGCCCGTCTCGAACGAGAGCGCATCAGGCAGGGGCACGAGTGTTTCAACCGGCACTTTCATGTACCTGGCGTGCGCGCCGTTGCCGTTGGCGCCAAAGACGATAGAGCCTTCAAGGCACATCTGTGCCCAGCCAGAGCGGCAATGCTTACAGCTACCGCAACCGGTGTAGTGGTGATTCATCACCCGCTGGCCGAGGCCAGCCTCCTTGGATGTCACCGCTGTGCCGACCGCGACCACGATGCCGCAGGGTTCGTGGCCGGCGATCACTGGCTCGGCGCCGCGTTTGAAGCCCGAGCTGGCATCCCCGGGCTTGAAGGTGGCGCGGTAGACGTGCAGATCGCTGCCGCACATACCGGACGCTTTTATCTCGATCACCACGTCGCGGGGGCCGGGCGTAGGGTCGGGGAAGTCGCGCAGCTCGAGCTTCCGGTCACCGACAAACACGACGCCCTTCATGCAATTCTCCCAAGTGCGTTCTTGCTCGACCGGCATCGGTTCGTGCGCCAGACTTCAGCTTACCACGGAACGTCGCTGACGCGCGCCCGCTGCGATGCAGGGTTTTCCGGCAACTCTCGAGGGGGAACCGATGTGCTGTGGACTTAATATCCTCAACCTGTTTCGGCGTGCTGCGAGCTACGCCTAGATTCTGCGCGCTGCAACGGCAGGCACTGGCTGTCGCGGAAGGCTACCCAATGACTGCTCATGTCCTGGTGAAACGTCCGCTTCCAGCGGCAAAACGCCGGTTCAGTCGCTGGAGCCACAGGCTTTTGGCGGCCAGCGGCTGGCAACCCCCTGAACTTACCGGGAATATCCACCGTTCATTGAAACTAGTCCTTTTGCGCCGATTGGGCGCTATCGTGAACGCAAGCAGCACAGATTACGAAGCCTGTGGATAACTTGTGGATAAATGCAGCGGGAACTCACCTCGACCATTCCCGATTATCGGAAATCAACCCTTCGCCAACAGGAGATAACCGAGATGGCGGATAAATCAGACAAGGGGGCATGGGCCGTGATTCGCTATCTGCCCGGCCTCGACCCAAGCGAGGGCGAACTTCCGGCTCACTTTGATGGCTGGTATGCCCATCGGGACGCGGCGACGGCTGTCGCCAAGGACTCGGCTAGTCAGTACCCCGAAGCGCATGTAGCGGTGGTGGTCCAGCCCAATCGTTACTTGAGGTCGGGAGGGGAACAGCAGAACCGTTAGGAGGAGAGCGGCGTTTCGTTCAACCGTCTGGTTAATTGTGGATAGACACCGACTGCTCCTGTCATCGAGAGTCCCGACGCGATTATCATCGGGGCGATGATGGGGGACAAAAGATGGGCGAGGACGAAATCGAAGAGATTTTCGACCGGATCAAAGAACGACTGCCATCCTATGACGAGGCTGAACGTGAGCTGGTAAGACGCCTCGTGGATGAGACGATAAGTCCGATCATGGTGCTTCCACGCAACGATGAAATGGACAGGGTATTGGACGGCATCTTGTACTGTTCCAAGCGGCTCGGCACCCCGATTGAACAATCCGCCGCCGAATATTCGGAGTGGGTTATTCGTGTTCATACCAGTCAGTGCGGCGGAATGAACTAGGGCGTGTACTTCATAAACGAGCGGTTTCTCCTTTTAACGGCAAAACAGACGCGCGTTGAAGTTTGCCAAAACGCGAAAGCGCACGCCATCTCAAAGAGGCTTTTCGGAGCTGGCGATCCCGGCAGGGTCGGCATGAGCCAGCGCCACCAGCAGGTTGCGGTGATTAACATCGCTATCCGCAATCAGCGCCAGCAAAGGATGTCTGTGAGCGGTGACTAACAGGTCCTCCCGCACATCTGCGCGCCTTTGCCCGGCGGACAAGAGGCATACCTATCTCGCCGGGCCAGAGTAATCTAACGCCAGGCCGAGAGCACGGCACGATAAAATAGAGAGGCCCGAGCCTATGCTGAAGCCGCTCGCGTGGGGAAATTCTCTTGTAGCGAATTCGTAGAAGATAGCGGGAACGGTTTGGCCGCCATCGATGGATATCGTTCCCAAGTATAAGCGCAACTTGCTCAAGTGGTCTGCTGCTGTCGCTTGCCCCGGACAAGCGAAAGTGCAATTGACCCCGGTCGGGCACGTGTAGTCCCACCGAAATATAGGTTTTGTAAACGGAAAGGCGGGCGGCTCATCAGCTTTGTTTTGAGCCCAACACACGCTCAAGGATAGAAAAGCAAACATTAGCGTTCCAAGAGACAGCGTTCGCGACATCCAAGCCTCCCTAGAAGGCGGTCATTCCTGTCTTTATTCTACGCCGCGATGAAGCCAAGGGCAGCCGCGGGTAACTAACGGTCAGCGCGTCCACCCGCAAGTTTTGACATAGCGACTTCAGCCGCCCGTTCCTGATCGACCTCATCAATATATGGTTGCACCTGTTTAAGACTGCTATGGCCCGATACGGCCATCGATTCAACGCTCGTTGCACCCGCATGTGCCAGTGCCCGCAATGCGGACTTACGCAGGCCATGTGCCTTGTTTCCCATGTGTAACACGCGTGAGTTATTTTCATACAAAAAAGAACACTGCCGGGGTCTTGAACGGCCAGAACCCTCACTACATTTCCGCCGTCCCTCTTCTCGTACATTCAGTACGATTACGATAATCGTGAGTCGGTATTGTTGGCATAGTTCGATGTTAATCGAGTTATGGAAATCACGAATTTGAGGCAGTCAGCCGGTGGGAGCGGGGCTCGGATAGCTTTTCGATTGCCTGTGGATAATGTGGATAGCTTTGCAGGGCCCTCCTTCCGCCGCAATACGCCGCTTCGATTCGACCGTGGTAACGTCCAATTCCGAACTTGGGGGGAGCCACATCAACATCGGTCTTAATCCTTCAAGGGAAAGGAGCGCCCTCGGGTCACACCGGGGGCGTTCTAATTTCCTCTGAGCGGCAAGGTTCATTACAAGAACATCGCACCACACAGGTCGGGCCACGTAGGACATTGCCGTTCAAGGGCTAATGGTCTCCGCACCCTTGAACTTGGAACTGCCTCAAGTCGGGCGGCGTTTCTTTCTGTCTTAGAGGCCACAGGAGAAAACCGATGGCAGATAAACCAGAGGGGGGCTCATGGGGCGTGATCCGATATGTGCCTTCCCCTACCTCGCTCCCCACCGATAAAGTCGAGGTTGAAATCCCAGCCTTCCTCGATGGCTGGTTTGCGCGTCAGGACGAAGCACTAGTCGTTGCTCAAGACTGGGTTAGCCAGCATCCGGAACACTCCGTGGTCGTGATGCGGGCCAACCATTTCTTCGGAAAAGGTTCAAACCCCGAAAAAGAGACTGAGAGATTGAAGGCGGAAGGTCCTAAGATGACGCACTAACAGTACGAGATGGAGCGCCGCTCTCATTCAGGTGACAAGAGCGGCGTTTCTGTTTCCGGCCATGCATGGGCCTTACTAAATGACGCCTTAGAGCCGGGTGGGATGAGTGATCTAGAGCCGTTTCTTTATCGAGTTTCAAATAGCAACCCTCCGGTCGCGTTATCTATCGACCACGACTTGAAACGGTAGCAGGGCAATTTTCGTAATGCGACTCTATGCATTGCTGTGCTAAGTCTTGTGCTTCTACGATTTGCGACGGAGCCAGATGAGGTTCGAGTTTTTCCTTTTTCTCTTTGGCTTCTTCTTTGTAATCGGCATTGTGCCCGGCTATGCTCTGCCACATGTACGCTAAAACGTAATTCTGCGGGACACCTAAGCCAACTCTGTAAGAGTCAGACAACCTATCCTGTGCGGCCCAGTTGCCTTGCTTTGCGGCCATCAGTGTCCATTTTGTCGCCTCGGCATTATTTTTCGGTACGCCTTCTCCCCATTCGTAGAGCAATCCAAGACTGCTTTGAGCCAAATCGAAGCCCTGTTCAGCGGCCTTTCGATACCACATTGCTGCTTGAACGGAGCTTTGTTGGACGCCGCGTCCGATGTGGTACATCTCCCCGACATAGTGTTGAGCGGGGGCATTGCCGTGTTCGGCCAGCGGTCGCAAGAGCCGCATCGCCGTGGCATAGTCCCCGCGTTGCAATGCTCTTAGGCCGTTGTGTAATTCGTCCTCAAGGGGGCTTGCGTATGTGGAGGAGAACGATGCGGCCCCGAGCAGTTGGGCCAATGCAAGCGTTGTGCAGACTACCCGGAAGCTGGGTTTCAAGCGTTCCCTCATCAGTGTTGATGTCTCCTTTAAGCGAGCAGAGTTCTGTGCGTAGTTTGTCGCCGTCCTCATTTCCAGACATGAGGGGCGGCATTTTTTTCCGAGGCTCTAAGAGCCTCAAACCCGCCCGATTTTCGTGGCAACAATTTGGCTGTCGACAAGGCATCTTTTTTCTAAATATGAAAACCTGAAAGGCTCTGGCCCTCAACAGCCGGAGCTTTAGCGACTCTAAAGCTACCTGACGTGGCCACTTGCTATCGAGGGCGGGGCCTCGATCACTTAAGCCAGCCTGTGGGCCACGTCAGGTAGGCCGTAATCTCTTCCGGCTTAGAACCTCCAGGCACAAGCTGGCACCCCCGCACTATTCAAAGGAAGAACCAACTAGGAAGGAGTAATGGATTAGTTACTTGCGTGTCTCAACTGACAAACAGGGCAAGTCGGGCTCAGGACTCAAAGCACAAAGGGCCGCTGTTACGGCCTACCTCAACGGCAAAAGGCCGGTCAAAGAATTTGTTGAGATTGAAACTGGCAAGAACAATGCTGCCCTAAGCGGCTGAGGCCATCAATGCCTGTAAGCTCTATGGGGCCAAACTGGTCATAGCTAAGTTGGACAGGCTAAGTCGTAACGCCTACTTCCTTCTCGGACCAAAGGAAGCTGGCGTTGATTTCGTGTGCTGTGACATGCCGGATGCGAACCGGTAATGATGCCTGAACAGCCTAAGAACGATCCGGCTGGGTAAATACATGAACCGCGCTAGGATGGGTAACGCCTGTAGCGACAAGAAAGGCCACTCTCTTGGCGGGGGGCCGCGGCGGTGGCCTTTCAAGTCAGTACTGAACGATGCCTTTGGCGGAATTGTATTAAGAGGCATCGCAGGCACGCTCGGCTTCTCGGAAGCCAAACCGTTGATTTAAATCAAAGGTCAAAAAGGACTTCGCCTACGGCGGTACGGCGATGCTGCGCCAAGGCTTGGTGCGTCATTTGGCGCAGGGGTTGCGACCTTATGAGGGCTATTAAACGGCCTGTAAGGGCTAAAGCTGGAAGGCAAGCCATGCACGACCCGGACAAAGCCCATCTCATATGCGTGACCCAGACAACACCCACCCGCACCCACCAACTCCCATAAGTCTAAGCCCATCTAATGCACCGCGAACGCGGTCTGACGTGGCGGTGTCAGTGATTGGCTGGATTGGCTACGCCGCACTTATGACTGGTATCGTGGCTCTCATCGGGGAATGCGTTCACTGGTTCAAGTATGACTTTTGGCCTGATTGGTCAGTTACAGGCCTGGCCTTTCCACTATCGCTACAACTTCTCGCCTTTGGCTTTATGGGGCTTATCTTGGCAATGGGCTTGGCTGTTCTGATGGGCTTAGCTGCTCTAATGAGTTTCCGCAGATAAGCGGAGGGATGTCATCGCCTAAACAAATCCGAGCGGGACCAGCGATTAGCGACGTCGCATTTTCTGGTCCATGTAAGCATTGGCATTATCAAAGCCGAGATTGTTGTCGGCAAGGCTCTTGTAGTCGGGATCGTACACCGCTCCGATTTTCAGGCCCCTATTGATACGCACATACCCAAGCAAATTGTTGGTCTGTCCGTCGTAGAGTTGTCGTACGTACTGCTCAAATTCGAAATCTTGCCCGTATCTCCATTGCTTGACGATTTCGACGTAGCAGCGGTTGCTTTTCGGATCATAGTTGGACGCATGGCTTGACGTGATTACGTTGGCCATCCGCAGTTCGATCTGCTTGTTCATTATGGCTACGTCAGCGGGTTTCAGTCCTACCGAAGCCCCCTTGGCGTCTGTCATTGGACGTTCGGTCATGCTGTCGGCCTTTCTCGTCCGCCATCTGCTTGCACTTGGTTTGCTTAAACTCCTCAGCGGCAGTAGGTGCCATCTGCGCAATGACGCCGCAGGGAAAAGCCAAGCCAACCCCGAAAAGAACCGCTTGTAGTAATCGCACAATCAATTCTCCGGCCCCTGTTATCGGTTCTTGTCCAGCAATGACCCATGCCACGTAGGCTCAACCCGGTCCCTTGTTGCAAGGGTGTTTGATGTAGGAGTACGAGAACGCCATGCCCGTCTGCGTTTGGTCAAACTGAGCCATCAAGATACGTCTTTCAATATTATCTTCCCCAAGCCACTTGAATAGGATCTGGCTGATCTGTGTACCTTCTCGAAAATAGGTTTTTGGCAGGACTAGCGGCTCTCCATATGCGCTCTTCCAATCTTTGAAGGTGTTCATTATTTCGCGGAGGCTGCTTGGCCTGTACAAGTCCACCCCAATGAGAGTTGCGTCGCAAAACCACAGAGCGGGACCGTCTTTCTGAAGAGAGTAAGAGACCGACCCGTCGCTCATATTGAGCGGATCGCTGAAAGTATATCCCTTCTCGATAGCCAACTGTCTGACCTTTGCCATGGACATTCCAAGGCGAAAGCCATCGATTTCGTTCGCTAAAGCTACAGTCCCGCTGATTAGCGACAGCGACATAGACAGTCCCAAGAAGCTTCTCACCGTAATGTCCCCCTTGCTCTTCCACACGGAGTGTATCCACCCCGCGACACCCTCCAACAAGTCCCACACTATCTAGATGTGGTCTGGGCCTTCGATACTCTCTCAATGGCGGCAAGGATGTTTGATGTAGGAATACCCGAACGCTATCTGCGTCTCTCCTTGTTCATACTGAGAAATCGCAATGTCTCTTTGAATGTTATCGTCGCCAAACCAATTGAATTGGACAGAACTGTACTGTTTGCCTTGTAGATACCAGATATTCGGCGCCACTTGCGGCTCTCCATATATGCTCTTCCATTCTTTGATGGTGCCCGCTACTTCATTGATGCTGCTTGGCCTCGTCATGGTCACCGAACTGAGAGTAGAGTCGCAAAATCCCAGACAGGGACCGCCTTTCACAAGACAATAATCTACCGACCTGTCGTTGGGGTCGCCCTTGACCGGATTGCCGAAGGTATACTTCTTCTCGGCGGCCAGTTCTCTTGCCTTCGCCATCGGCATCCCGAGTCGAAAGCCATCGATTTCATTTGCCAAAACCACACTACCGCTGACCAGCGACAGCAACACGGACAGTCCTAACAGGCCCCTCATCGCCGTGCCTCCTCCCATGCCTTGTAGGACGGAACCTAGTTGAACACGTTGGGACGAACAATAATCCGCTTCATTTTGATAAATATCACAGACGGACGCTGCGGCGACTGTATAAGTTCTATCGTTCGGGATTTTGCCGTTCCCTCCCGGGGCAGGGGGTAACGCCGTCTAGTGAGTGTTTCAACGCTAGGCGGCGTTGCACTTTTATGGGCGTCCCATTGCAGCAGGGTAACAACCGGGGGGCTAATGAACCAAGAAGTTATCGTCGGTCTGATTATCCTTCTCGCGGTGGGCTTCATCTTAGCGAAGCTCGAACACCAAAGGCGTGATAGCGAGCTATAGACCGGCAAACATACTCACAAATATCTGCATCAACGCCTACCGAAATCAGATTGTCGAGTGTGACTTTGTTCCTGCGACAGAGGCTTTAATCTGGATTTGACGTTACCTCTAACCGGGTCGTCTAAGACATCAGCTATCAGGGCTATAGCTGGGTCGTCCATCTGACCGGCCGCTTCCCTAACCACGTTGGCGGCGTCTACAAGGCCAGCATCCTGCAATCTATCAGCAACGTCGAAGAGAACATCACGGTCGGCTGTGCCGTTCTCAAGATACGTATTGAGCAGGTATTTCGAACGTTCTTCGCCCTCGTGGGACCATACGATGGCAAGGACTTCATCAATATCATTGCAGCAATCATACGAATTTGACATGCCCCTTGGTGAAGCCGAGCCGGGAGCGCCACGGATTAAGAGGCGGGGTAGTTGGCGGTAGTCCCACATTTTGCCGCCCAAGATAAACGGCGGTCTGACAAACAAAGCCTCGGGGGAAAGTTTCTTTGCCTTGTGACAATTATCAATGCGTGACTCAGGCTAATTAGCTAATAGAGCAGCCGCCGCTAAGCGAAAGGACCAGAGTTGCGGGGCTGAAGGGGGCTAAAACGGTCGAGGGGTGCCTGATGACCGATTTTTTCGTAGTGTTGATATTTCTTGCGGGAGCTTGCGTCGGATATGGCCTCCGGCATTTAGTCTCGGTCCATAGGCGTAATATGGCGGCAAGGACAATCGTTAGACCCGAGATAGTATTATCGTTTGGCCTTGAGGGCCTTCACTATCGCTACTTTCCATCAGAACCAACCCAGCCAGTTAGCCCGGTCCTTCAGCCGCATCTTGATGATGGTGCCAATGTTGGATGTCATGCGGAGTCAGGGCCGCATAGAACCTCTCCCAAGCCTTCCTGAAATCCACCCTGGCCTCATCAAGAGACCCAGTCCGCCCCACACCTCAGCTTGGGATAGGCAGCGGTACGTTAATAGACCAATCCCAACCTTCGCTTTGCCCGGTTCGTCCATGGGCAAGTCGGATACGTCCAACCGGTCGGCCCAATATATTGGCTCACTCTTGCAAGAGTGAAAGGTGAGGACGCCGTGAAGTATTCTGCCACTCTCAGAGTCGCTTTTGAAATGGAGCCGGGTCAGCCTTGCCATTTTCGAACGAAATCAGCGGCATAGCAGTGTCTAAACGTCGTAACGGCGCACTGCAGGTCCAAAGGTTTTTCAACGGAGTGTCCAATCTTGGCTAGGACGCAAAGGCGCGTGGCAAGACTGATCCGAATTTGAGCTAGCTCAAAGTCTACTTGAGCGGATCGGTGCTTAATTCCTCAGCACAAAGCCGCCAATGAAGCCGGCAAACGTTGAGGCGCGTTTCCAACTGATGC
>Ga0306920_100015064_pt1 | contig 10583 bp, 9 predicted proteins | sample flu12Cox44000170_FD_204666 | JGI IMG/M metagenome (GOLD analysis project Ga0306920, IMG submission 204666) | Lab enrichment of tropical soil microbial communities from Luquillo Experimental Forest, Puerto Rico - flux4day.12C.oxic.44.000.170 (v2)... | ecosystem: Environmental > Terrestrial >... | reverse complement strand
CGCCGGCAGGCGGCATGCGGGCGGCGAAACTGGCGTTGAGCTTGGCGCGGGACGACAAGACACCAAGGCAATTCGGGCCGACGAGCCTCAGTCCGGTGGCACGCGCCGCCTTCTCGCAGGCATCGGCGAGCGAGCCTTCTCCATGTCCAAGGCCCGCGGTGATGATGATCGCGGTCGCCACACCTTTTTCGCCGGCGGCGGCGACGATGCCGGGGACCGACGGCAGGGGCGCCGCGATCACGATGAGATCGGGTGCCTGTCGCAGCTCCTGGATGGTCTTGACGGCTTTGATCCCCTCGATCTCGCCGTAGCGCGGGTTGACGAGACCGACCGACCCTTCGAAGCCCGCGGCGCGAAGGTTTCTCAACACGGCCCGACCGGGCGACGTCTCACGCGGGCTTGCCCCCACCACCGCGACCGATCGCGGCGAAAACAGCTTGTCGAGACGATAGGTCGACATCGGCCAACTCGTTCAATGCGGTGAGGCTAGCGCAAATGAAATGACAGGACCGTGATGCGCGTTCCGCACCCACGCAAGAAAAATCAATGCGTTGCTGAACTGCCAGCCATCAACTTCAGTCTCGAGGATGCCAGGGGCGGGCATTGACGGGCGCCGCGCGTCCGGCGATGGTGAATTGCCGGGGTCGAAGGACAACCAGCAGGGGTCATGGCGTCGCATCGCGGGCACCGGCTGCGCCTTGAGGACATCAGCCATCGCTTCGGCGAGGTCGTCGCCGTGCGCGACATCAATCTCGACGTTGCGGGCGGAGAGCTCGTCGCGCTGCTAGGCCCGTCGGGCTGCGGCAAGTCCACGCTGTTGCGCATCGTTTCCGGCTTTATCCGCCAGAGCCAGGGCCGCGTGCTGTTCGACGGCGAGGCCGTCGACCATTTGCCGCCGAGCCGGCGCGGGGCCGGCATCGTGTTCCAGAATTACGCGCTGTTCCCGCACATGACGGTGGCGCAGAACGTCGCCTACGGCCTCGAGGCGCAGAAGTGGCCGCGCCAGCGCATCGGCCCGCGCGTCGCCGAGATGCTCGCGCTGGTGCACATGAGCGAGTTCGCTCTACGCAAGCCGCGCCAGCTCTCCGGCGGCCAGCAGCAACGCATCGCGCTCGCGCGTTGCCTCGCCACCGACCCGAAGGTGCTGCTGCTCGACGAGCCGTTCGGCGCGCTCGACAAGAATCTGCGCCTCGACATGCAGATCGAGGTCAAGCGCCTGCAGCGCGAGTACGGCATCACCACCATCCTCGTCACCCACGACCAGGAAGAGGCGCTGTCCATGGCGGACCGCATCGCGGTGATGGCGCGCGGATCGATCGAGCAGGCGTCCTCGCCCACCGAGATCTACGACCGGCCGCAGACGCTTTTCGTCAACCAGTTCGTCGGGACCGCCAATGTGGTCGCGGGCGAGTTCGTGCGCGCGGACCACGGCGTCGCCACCGTTCGCGTGATGGGCGGTGCCGTGCTCAAGGCGAAGGAGACGCCGCAACTTCTCAGCGGCGCGCCGGTGTTGGTATCCGTGCGCCCCGAGCAGTTGCGGCTGGAATCCGCGCCTGGCGACGGCCGCATCGCCGGCGTGGTGAAGGCGGTCATGCCGCTCGGACCGCACGTCGTCTACGAGGTGGAGACCGCGGGCGGCGCCTCGCTCAAGGTCAGCGAGCCGCGCGCGGCGGCGGCAGCGTTGCGGCGCCCCGGCGACAACGTCCATGTGGCGGCGGCATCGGAGGCGGCGTGCCGCGTGTTTCCCAAAGCATGAGAATGAACGGCAGAGGAGTCATGACCATGGATCGTAGACGCATGCTGGCGGGAGCGGCCGCGCTCGGCGCAGCTTCCTTCGTACCCGCGCGCGGTTTCGCGCAAGGAAAGACGCTCGTTGCCGCGACCTTTCCCGGCACCTGGAACGAGGCCCACCGCAATATTCTCGCTCCGGCATTCCGCCGCGCCACCGGCGCCGCCGTGACGCAGTCGATCATCCTCGGCACCGATCAGGTCGCGCGCCTGCAGGCCGCCAAAGGGAGCCGCCCGCCGTTCGACGTCGCGATCTTCGATTCCCCCCAAGTGCTCGACGCCGCCCGCGAGGGCTTGATCGTCGAATATCCGGTCGCCAAGTCGCCGCGCTACGGCGAGTTGCTGCCGACGTTCCAGGACAAATGGGGCCCGAAGATCACCATGCAGGTCATCGGCATCGGCTACAATCCGAAGAAGATCGCGGCGCCGCCAAAGAGCTGGGAGGAATTGTGGGATCCGAAATACAAGGGGCGCGTCGGCTTGACCGCGCTCAACAGCCAGCTCGGCATCGCCTTTCTTGCCGAGCTCAACCGGCTCAAGGGCGGCGACGAGGCAAACTTCGAGCCGGCTTTCAAGGCGCTGCGCGAACTCTTGCCCAATGTCGGCGCAATCGCCGCCAACCTCGGCGCATACGCGACGCTGTGGCAGCAGGAGCAGATCGACATCGCGCCCTATAATTTCAACTTCGTGCAGACGCTCAAGGGCAAGGATGTCCCGGTCGAGCTCGCGATCCCGGGTAGCGGACCGGTCGGCTGGTCGACCAGCCTGCATCTCGTCGCCAACGCGGCCGAGCCCGATCTCGCGGTCAAATACATCGACGAGCATCTCGACGCCGGCATCCAGGCGCAGATGCTCAAGCCGCCTTATGATGTGATTCCGACCAACTCGAAGGTGAAGCTCGAAGGCGCGATCACGCTGGCGATCGCCAAAACCCAAGACGATCTCGCCAAGATCCGCACCATCGACTGGGACAAGCTCAATCCGCAACGGGGCGCGCTGATCGAGCGCTTCAACCGCGAGATCAAGCTGTAGTCTGATTCATGACGACCGACGCGACCGGCGTTCGAGTGGTCGACCAGGCGCGTCGCGATCTCGATGCGCTTCCGTCACAAGCGCCAGCGCCCCGCGCGGGCAAGCCGGATGAATGCGCGTGCGCCGCACATTTCCTGTTGACTCGCGTAACGAGAATCTTCCAGAAAAGCGTATTCACCAAACCTGCGCCGGCCGGGACGGGCGGAACATGGCTTCCGACGTCTTTATTGCCCGCACGCGGGCGGCGCCGCGCCGGCGTCCCGAACGCAACCTTCAGGTGCAGGCAGCGGTCGTCGGCTCAGTTCCATTGTTTCCGGATTGTTATTAACAATGGCTGGCGCAACCCATGCGCGTGCCGCGCATCGTGGCTCGGCGCGCAGCGATGACATCCTCGCCGACTCCTCTCCTGCTGCCCCTGGCCGCGCTGTTCGTTGCGTTCTTCGTGGCGCCGCTCATCGTGCTGGTCGCCCTGTCGCTCAATGCCGACACCGCGGCAGCGACGTGGACCGCCGCGAACTACGTCAAGTTCTTCACCGATCGCTTCAACTACTCGATCCTCTGGGACACGCTCTTTCTCGGCGTGAAGGCGACGCTGGTGTGTCTCGTCTTCGGCTATCCGATCGCGTGGATTTGCGCGCGCGCGAGCGTGCGCTGGCAGAGCGTGCTCGTCTTTCTCGTCATCCTGCCCATTCTCACCAGCGTGGTGGTGCGCACGTTCGCATGGATCGTGATCCTCGGCCGCCAAGGCGTGCTCAACCAGGTCGCGCTCTCGCTCGGTTTAGCCCAGGAGCCGCTGCGCCTGCTGTACACCGAACCGGGCGTGATCATGGTGCTGGCGCAGGTGCAGATGCCGCTGATGGTGTTGCCCATCCTCACCGTGCTCACGAAGATCGACCCCAATCTGGCGGACGCATCGCGGGTCCTCGGCGCCGGCGAATGGCGCACGCTCTGGCGGGTGACGGTGCCGTTGTCGCTGCCGGGAGTGATCGCCGGCTGCATATTGACCTATTCGGCCTGCGTCACCGCGTTCGTGACCCAAACGCTGATCGGCGGGGCGCGGCTGATCTACATGCCCTTGCACATCTATCAGCAGGCGATCGGCGCCAACAACTGGCCGTTCGCGGCGGCGATCTCGGTCATTTTCATGGTCGCGGTGCTCGCCGCGGTCGCGGTCCTCAGCGTGATCGGACGCAAGAGCGAGAGCTATGGCGGCGCCTAGACACGCGACCGACTGGGAGGCGTTGTCGCTCCGGCTGGTGTTCGGCGTGCTCGCCGCAATCGCGATCGTGTTTCTGGTGGGGCCGACGGTGATCATGCTGCTGACGTCGTTCACCGCCTCGCAGTCGTTGAAATTTCCGCCCGACGGCCTGTCGCTGCGCTGGTACGTCGCGCTGCTCGACGCCGATCAGATGCAGGCCGCCGCCTGGAACAGCCTCGTGGTCGCGTTGTGGACCACGCTGCTCTCGGTGTTGCTCGGCACCGCCGCGGCGCTCGGCATCGCGCGCAGCCGTTCGTCGCTCGCGCGCGCCTGCGACGTTCTGTTCATGTCACCGCTGCTGCTGCCGGCGCTCGCCTTCGGTTTTGCCGCCCTCATCTTCATCCACAAGCTCGGTTTTGCGCCCAGCATTCCGGTTCTCGTGCTCGGTCATACCGTGGTTTGCGTGCCGTTCGTGCTGCGCACCACCGTTGCCGCGCTGTCGCAGCTCGATCCTGCGCTGCTCGATGCGTCGCAAAGCCTCGGCGCCGGCGGCTGGATGACCTTCCGCCGCGTGACGCTGCCGCTGATCGCGCCCGGCCTCGGCGCGGGTGCGTTCCTCGCGTTCATGGCCTCGTTCGACAACGTGCCGGTCTCGCTGTTTCTCGCCGACGAGCGCAGCGAAATGCTGCCCATTCATCTGTGGCAGCAAATCGAGACCAACCTCGATGTGCGCACCGCCGCGGTCTCCGGTTTGATCGTGATTTTCACCTTGATCCTGATGCTGCTCGCCGAGCGCCTCGCCGGCCTCACGCGGCAGATGCGGTAAGGAGCGTGAGCCATGCCGGGCGTATCGATCCATGTCGTTGACGTTTCGCGCGGCATTGTCGCGGCCGGGATGGAGGTCGAACTTCACGCGATCGATGCCGGCGGAAAGTTTAAGCTCATCGCCAAAGGCCGCGTCGGCGCGAACGGCCTTCTGGACAAGCCGGAATTATCGAAGACATTCGCGCCCGGCGGCTACGTCGCGGTTTTTCAAGTCGCCGGCTTTTATCGTGCGCAGGGCATTGCTTTGCCGGCCGTGCCGTTCCTCAACACCGTTCGCTTCCATTTCGGCATCGCCGACCCCGCGCAGCACTATCACCTGCCGTTCAAATGTACGCCCTGGGGCTACTCGTGCTTCCGCGGCGGCGCGTAGCCCGTGTGCATCGAAGCAAGATGTGAGGAAGGGTTGGGCCTTACTACCGCCCGATGTAACCGCGTAACCGCGCGCGCAATTGCGTCAGCCGCGCCTCGTCCGACACCAAGGCCCGATAGCCGCGGTCGATGTTGTAGGAGGAGAGCGGCTCGAGGCCCGGGGGTGGCGCAACGTCGCTGCGCGGCGAGAACGTGCCGCTGCGGCTCTGCTGCTCCTTCGCGAGATACCAGGTGAGATAGAGCTTGGCCGCGTTGGGGTGCGGCGCTTGCTTGAAGATCGCGGCGCCAACCAGGAACACTGGCGTGGGGTCGGCCTGCGAGAACACCGGCTCGATCGGTTTGCCCGCCTGCTTGAGCCGCGGCGTGGTCGAGGTGGAATCGAAGGTCGCGAGCTTCTCGCCTGAGGCGATGGCGTTGGACACGGTGGCGTGCCCGCTGGTCACGAACACGGGCTTCTGCGCCATGTATTTGTCCATGTAGTCCCACCCGTATTTCCCCACGATCGTGGTGAAGGCCGCGAGGCCGGCGTCGTCCTCGGTCGGATCGGTGGTGATGAGGCCGCCTTGAAACCGGGGCTTGAGGAAGTCGAGCGCCGACCTCGGCACGTCGGCGGAAGGAACGAGGTTGGTGTTGTAGGCATAGACAATGGTGTTGACGCTGACCGCCGTGAAGGCGCCGTCCTCGTCTTTGTAAGCAGGGTCGATCGCGTCGGAGCCCTCGGGCTTGAAGAGGAGCAGCGCGTCCGCCTTCTTCCACTTGCCGAAGTCCTGGATGGTTTGGAGGATCGCGAGGTCGGCCTCCATCGTCCCGCTCACGAGCTGCCGCTCGATGCGTTGGTTGAGGCTGGTGCTCAAGCCGCCGGTGAAGGCGACCGTGACGCCGGGAAAGCGTTGCTCGAAATCCTTGATCCAGCGGTCGTGGGAGCCGGTTGGTCCGGCGCCGTAGAGCACGAGGGTCTTTTCCAGCTTCGCCTGCTCATAAAGCGCGTCCATGCTCTCGGCGCGCGCCTCTAGCGCGCAACATGCCAGCGACGCGGCGAGAAGGGCAGGGATGCGCAAGAGGTTCGAGTGCGCGGTCACGGTGTTTTTCCTCGGATGGTCTCCCCCGCAAAAAACCAAACGCCGGCCCCGCGACATCGCGAGGCCGGCGCAGATTTCAAGCACACAATACGCGAAGGTAACGATGCTCAGTTGACGCTGTCCGCGGCGACGGCGGCGCGGTGGCCGCTCATCGGCCGGACCACCACCTTGGCGCCGACGTGGACGCGGTTGTAGAGGTCGATCACGTCCTCGTTGACCAAGCGGATGCACCCCGACGACACGTGGCCGCCGATGGTGGAAGGATCGTTGGTGCCGTGGATGCGGTAGACCGAGCCGCTGAGATACATGGCGCGGGCGCCGAGCGGGTTGCTGAGGCCGCCGGCCACGAAGCGCGGCAGGTAGGGCTGGCGCTGGATCATCTCCGGCGGCGGCGTCCAATCCGGCCACTCGGCTTTGCGCTCGATCGTCTTCACGCCGGACCAGGTGAAGCCTTCGCGGCCCACGCCGATGCCGTAGCGCATCGCCTTGCCGCCGCCCATCACCAGGTAGAGGTAGGTGTTCGGCGTGTCGATGATGATGGTACCGGGCGCCTCGCTGGTCCGGTAGTCGACGATCTGGCGGCGCAGCTCGCTGCGCGGGTCGGTCGCATCCTCCTGAGGGTTGGCATAGGCCGGGGCCGTCACCGGCTCGCGGTGCGGGCCAAACAGCGCCTCGAACGGATTGAACGGGTTGGCGGAAGCCGCGGTGGTCGAGATGGCGCTCGCGGCGACGAAGGCAGCGACCGCGGCAGCGGTCTTCAAGCGGGCAAAATTGTACATGGCACGTCCCCCATTGATGCCCATTGGTCGAACGGGGGCGCGCCCGGGTTCAAAATGCTGGCCGAAATTAATCTCACGGCTTGGTTACCGGCCGCGGCGGAATCAGTTAGCCAACTGATATCGCTTGGCTTTCTACGCCTGCCGCAGCGCGGCGAGCGTGGCAGCGCGGCCACACCTGCAACGGGGCGAAAACGCCGCAACGGCGTCATCATACCAGCGCCGGGCCCGCCCGTTACGGGCGGGCGGCGTGCCAGCCGACCACCGCGTCGGCAACCGCGTCGGTCGAGGCGAAATAGGGCTTGATGTCGAGCAGCGGGGTCTCGTCGAGGCAATCGAGGCCCACGACCGAAAGCCTCGTCCCTTGGACCCGCAAGAGCCGCGCCACGCTCATCGCGATCGGGTTGGGCCGGGCCGGAGACCGCAGCGCGAACGTGCCGCGCCCCACGCCGTAGTGCCGCGGCACCTGCAGCACCAGATCGCGCCGCGACCGGCTCATCCAATAAAGCACCACTAGGTGGGTGCAGGTCTCGACCCCCGTGAGCGCCTGCACCCAGCGCGGGTCGATGTCGAGGGTGCAAACGGCGTCGGATTCGCGCGCATTTTTCGGGCAGTCTTCGCGCCGCGTCCAAGGCGTGCGGATACGGCCGATGAAATAAAGCGAGGCGTCGAACTTTGCCGGCAGTTCAACCGCGATTTCGCCGTCGCGGATGCCGAAGGCGTTGTCGTTCATGGGTGGTCCTCGCCGTCCATCAAAGGGTTTGGCGGACAAGATGGACGGCTGCCTCAAGTCCGGCAATGACGGCGGGTGGCAGGGCTGCCCACCACGGCCTTGCAATTGCCGCTTAAGCGTATAAAGATATCTTTATATGCCAGCCTGACATCGTTGCCATCGACCAAAATGGGACCACGGCCCACACCCCATGCCCACGCCTGCCCACCTGCGGTTTGAGGCGCTTTACGGCGCGCTCAAGGCTGCCGCCGAGGCCACGCGGCTGCGCATCCTCGCGCTGCTGGGGGAGGCGGAGCTGACCGTCTCGGATCTCACCGCCATCCTGCGCCAATCGCAGCCCCGCATTTCCCGCCATCTACGGCTCCTGGTCGAGGCCGGGCTGGTCGAGCGCTTCCGCGAAGGGTCGTGGGCGTTCTTCCGCCTGGGCGAACGGGAGGACGCTGCCAAGCTCGCCCGCGAACTCGTTGCCCGCCTTGACCCCGACGACGCGACGCTGGCGCGTGACCGCGAGCGGCTGACAGCCGTGCGAGCGCAACGCGCCAGCGCCGCCCAAACCTATTTCCGCCGGCACGCCGCCCAGTGGGACCGCATTCGCAAGCTCCATGTCGCCGACGAGGCGGTCGAGGCGGCGATCATCGGCGCTCTGGCGGAGCCGCCGATCCGCGCGCTGCTCGATCTCGGCACCGGCACTGGGCGCATGCTCGAACTGTTCGGGCCGCAGATCGAGCGCGGCCTCGGCCTCGACCTCTCCCTCGACATGCTGGCGCTGGCGCGCGCGCGGCTCGACCGCGCCGGCTTGCGGCATTGCAGCGTGCGCCAGGGCGACATCTACGACCTCGCGCTTCCCAAGGACAGTTTCGACGCCGTCGTCATCCATCAGGTGCTGCACTTCCTCGACGACGGCGCGCGCGCGATCCACGAGGCGGCGCGCGTGCTGCGGCCCGCCGGTCGTTTGCTGGTCGTCGATTTCGCCCCCCACGACCTCGAATTTCTGCGCGACGAGCACGCCCACCGCCGCCTCGGCTTTGCGCCCGAGACCGTGACGCAATGGATGAAAGCCGCCGGCCTCGACGTCGTGCTGCAGCGCAGCCTTGCGCCCGAGCCCGCCTCCGAAGGCAAGATCGCCGTCTCGCTCTGGCTCGGACGCGATCCGCGCATCACGCTGGCTGCGCCCGCGCGGGAGGTGGCGTGATGCAGGCCGAGCCGCGCGCCAGCCGCTTCGTCCAACGCCTCGGCGATGGCGGGCAGCGCCGCATCCGCGTCTCCTTCGAGTTCTTCCCGCCGAAGACCGAGGAGATGGAAAAGACGCTGTGGGACTCGATCACCCGCCTTGCGCCGCTCAAGCCGAATTTCGTCTCGGTCACCTACGGCGCGGGCGGCTCCACGCGCGAGCGCACCCACTCGACCGTCAAGCGCATCCTGGCGGAGACTGCGCTCACCCCGGCGGCCCATCTCACCTGCGTCGCCGCGACCTGCGTGGAGATCGACGCGGTGATCCGCAACTACTGCGCCGCCGGCGTGCGCCACATCGTGGCGTTGCGCGGGGATCCCGTCGGCGGCGCCGGCGAGCGCTACGCGCCCCATCCCGGCGGCTATCGCAACGCCGCCGACCTGGTCGCCGGCATCAAGCGCCTCTCCGACGTCGAGGTATCGGTCTCCGCCTATCCGGAAAAACATCCGGACAGCCCCACGGTCGAGGCCGATCTCGACATGCTCGCGGCCAAGGTCGATGCCGGCGCCGCGCGCGCGATCACCCAATTCTTCTTCGAGAACGACCTCTACTTCCGCTACCTCGACCGCGTGCGCGCACGCGGCATCGACGTGCCGGTCGTGCCCGGCATCCTGCCGGTGCAAAACTTCAAGCAGACCAAGGCGTTTGCCGCGCGCTGCGGCGCCTCCGTGCCCGACTGGCTCGCGGAGCGGTTCGAGGGCCTCGACGAGGATGCCGCCACGCGCAAGCTCATCGCCGCCGCGGTCGCCGCCGAGCAAGTGCTCGATCTCGTCGATCGCGGCGTCACCGACTTCCACTTCTACACCATGAACCGCGCCGACCTGGTCTACGCGGTGTGTCACCTGCTCGGCCTGCGGCCAAGCCACGAGCCTACGGCGCTCCCTCTTGCCATCGGGGAGAGGGCTGGGGTGAGGGGGGTCGGATGACGCTCGAGGCGGCCATGTCGATGCCCACGTCTCGCACCGAGCAAACGCTCCGCCGCCTCGCGGCCGAGCGCATCCTCGTGCTCGACGGCGCCATGGGCACCATGATCCAGGCGCTCGGGCTCGACGAGCAAGGCTATCGCGGCGCGCGCTTCGACGCCTGGAACCGCGAAGTGCGCGGCAACAACGATCTGCTCATCCTCAGCCAGCCCGCCAAGATCCGCGACATTCATCTCGCGTATTTCCGCGCCGGCGCCGATATCGTCTCCACCAACACCTTCTCCTCGACGCGTATCGCCCAGGCCGACTACGGCATGGCGGGCGTTGCCTACGAGCTCAACGTCGAGGGCGCCAAGCTCGCCCGCGCCGCGGCCGATCTCGCGCAAAGCGAGGACGGCCGCCCGCGTTTCGTCGCCGGCGCGATCGGGCCGACCAATCGCACCGCCTCGATCTCCCCCGACGTCGCCAATCCCGGCTTCCGCGCGGTCACCTTCGACGAGCTGCGCGGCGCCTACGCCGAGCAGGTCAAAGGATTGCTCGAAGGCGGCGCCGACCTGCTGCTGATCGAAACGATCTTCGACACGCTCAACGCCAAGGCGGCGATCGCGGCCGTCGCCGACGTCACCGAG
>Ga0306920_100015063_pt1 | contig 10583 bp, 6 predicted proteins | sample flu12Cox44000170_FD_204666 | JGI IMG/M metagenome (GOLD analysis project Ga0306920, IMG submission 204666) | Lab enrichment of tropical soil microbial communities from Luquillo Experimental Forest, Puerto Rico - flux4day.12C.oxic.44.000.170 (v2)... | ecosystem: Environmental > Terrestrial >... | reverse complement strand
TTCCGAGCGGCGCACGCCGGCCACCACCTGCAGGCGCGGCGTGATGTCGATCTGGTCGAACAGGTAAATGCCGCTGTTGCGCACGTGCTGCGCATAGAACTGGCGCGCGCTGCCGCTTTGCTTGAGCGACGTGATGTCGACCGGATCGTAGAGGTTTTGCGCCGCCGTATACGTGTATGTCGTGAAGTCCGGCTGAAACAGCCAGTTCTGTACCACGCCCGTCGTGACCGTGTGAGTGAACGGCCCGGTCTTGAAGTCACCCGTCACTTCGAGGCGCACGTTCTTGTTCTCGTACATCTGCCCGTACTGCCGGCTGCCTTGCAGCGTGCCCGCTCCGGTCGCGACGTTGTACTTCTGGAACACCCAGGCCCAGCGATCGCGCCGCGTGATCGACTGACCGAGCGAGAGCATCGCGCTCCAGTGGTCGTTGAACGCGTAGTCGGCGCGCACGAGCTGCGAGGTCGCGCTCGCCGTGGTGGGCTTGTCGTTCGGCACGAGCAGCTTCGACGGGTCGGGCATGGCCGGTAGCGTGATCTTGCCGTTCACGGCTGTAAGCGGCGCGATGCCGGCCTGCTCGACGATGCGCGTTTCGATGTGCTCGAGATCGTATTGCAGCTTGAGCTTGTCGTTCACGCGCCAGTCGAGCGCGGCGCTCACGAACTTGCGATAGCCGCGATCGCCTTCGATGGGTGTTTCGACGTGCTCGTCCATCGCGTTCACGCGTATGCCGAACTGGTTGTCCGGTCCGAAGCGGCGCGCAATGTCTGCGGCGGCGCCGATCGAGCCGTTCGAATCGCCGAGCACCGAAATGCTCGTCACGGGCTCGCTGCCCGCGCGCTTCATCACCATGTTGACGATGCCCGCCGGCGCGCCGAAGCCGTAGTAAAGCGCGGACGCGCCCTTGAGCACTTCCACGCGCTCCTTGTTTTCCATCGGCATCCAGATGTTGTTGTCGATGGGCAGCAGGCCGTCGAGATAGAAGCTGGAGCGGTTGTCGAGCGGGATGCCGCGCACGGAGAGGTTGTCGTAGGCGAGTCCGTTGAGCTGCTGGCGTGTCACGCCCGCGACGTTGCGCAGCGCGTCGTAGAGGCCGGTGTCGCCCTGGGCGTCCATGACCGAGCGCGTGACGACGTTCACCGTGGCCGGCACGTCGAGCGCATCCATGCCGCGATACTGGCCGGTCTCGACGGTTTGCGGCGCGTAGCCCTGGGTCTTGCTGCCGGTGATCTTGACGGGCGCGAGCTGTGTGGCGTCGGCGGCGGGTGCGGCCGCGATCGCCGCATCGGAAGCGGTATCGGCCGCGGCCGCTTGTGCTGCCTGCGCCGCTTGCGTGATAGCGGCCATGCCGCCCGCCAACGCCATGTTGATGACCGCGTGCGCGCAGATCTTGTGCCATTGTTGCGTGCGCGTGTGCGACGTGCGCGTAAGCGACGCGCGTTTCCCCGAAGCCATGCTTTCCCTTCTTCTATACGTTCAACCAGCGCTGTCCCGGGCGGCGCTGCAATCCGGCCCCGACAAGCGAAAGAGCCGAGATGATAATGCGAATGATTCTCACTATGGAAGAAGGGCCCACGATTTGTCGGGGAAATGCAACAAAAGCGTAAGGGTAGGTGTAAGCCCTTCAGGGCGGAAGGAGCGCCGCGCATTGCAAGGCTCCGGCGGCAGACGGTGGCCCGGCGTTCAGCGCCTCGCGGCGAGTGCGCGGCGGCTCTTTTTCCTGGCCGGGCGCTCGCGCACCGCATCGGCGTGTTCGCGGATCGTCTCGATCAACGCACGCAATCCCGCCGGCACGTGCCGCCGCCCGGGGTAGTAGAGGCAGAGCCCATCGAGTGGCGGCGTCCAGTCTTCCAGCACGCGTACGAGCGTGCCCGCCTCCAGATCCGCGTTCACATTCCATTCGGTCAGGTACGTGAGGCCGAGTCCGTCGCGGGCCGCGGCGAGCATGAGACCGGGCTCGTCGAGCGTCAGCGCGCCGTCCACGTCCACACGCACGGCCTGGCCGCGCCGCTCGAACTCCCATTGATAGATTTGGCCGCTGGGCATGCGGCTGCGTATGCAACGGTGCGACTTGAGATCGGCAGGCGTGCGCGGTGTCTTGTTCTTTGCGAAATACTCCGGACTGCCAACCACTGCGAAGCGTTGCCGGTCGCCGAACGGCACCGCGATCATGTCCTGCGGCACCGTTTCCGCAAGGCGGATGCCGGCGTCGTAGCCCTCGACCACGATGTCGATGAGCCGCCCTTCCGTGACGAGATCGAGCTTCATCTCCGGATAGAGCTTCAGGTAGGCGATGAAAACCGGCATGACCTGCTTCGCCGCCCCCACCGAAGCGTTGATGCGCAGCGTGCCCGAGGGCGTGTCGCGAAAGCTGCCCGCCTGGTCGAGCGCGTCACGGATTGTGGACAACGCGGGCCCGACGCTGCCAACGAACTGCGCGCCGGCTTCCGTCAACGCCACGCTGCGCGTGGTGCGGTTGAAGAACCGCACGCCAATGCGCGCTTCGAGCGCCGCCACCGCGTGACTGAGCGCCGAGGTCGACACGCTCAGTTCGTCGGCCGCCACGCGGAAGCTGCGATGGCGCGCCACCGCCAGCACCGCTTCGAGTTCCACCAGGCCCGATGTCTTCATTGTTCGAAATCGCTCAACAGGTCATCCTCCATTGTACGGCTAGTCAACGCAATGCCCAGGGTCTATCTTGCCTCATCGAATCCCGACTTCTGGAGCAGCCATGCAGATCATCGACAAGATCTATATCGACGGCGCGTTCGTTACGCCGCACGGCGAGGAATATTTCGACCTCTTCAACCCGGCGACCGAGGCCGTGATCGGCCGCGTGCGCCTTGCCGACGAGGCGGACGCGAATGCGGCCGTCGCCGCCGCGAAACGCGCGTTCCCGGCGTTCTCGCGCACGACGAAAGCGGAGCGCATCGACATGCTCATGGGGCTGCACGAAGCCGTCGTCGCGAGCGAGGACGCGCTTTTCGAAGCGATCGTGGAAGAGTACGGCGCGCCCGTCTCGCGCGGCCGCTGGATGGCGCAGCACGCGTCCAACGTGCTGCGCGACGCGGCCAAGGTGCTGGAGGGCTATGCGTTCACGCGGCGCGCGGGCACGGCCGAGGTCACCATGCAGCCGCTCGGCGTCGCGGGGCTGATCACACCCTGGAACAGCGACGCGGGCTTCATCTGCGGCAAGCTCGCGGCCGCGCTCGCCGCGGGCTGCACGGCCGTCATCAAGCCGAGCGAAATGAGCGCGATCCAGACACGCATCGTGACCGAGGCGCTGCATCGCGCGGGCTTGCCTGCGGGCGTCTTCAACATCGTCACGGGGCGCGGCGACACCGTGGGCGCACGCATTGCCGTGCACCCCGATGTCGCGAAGATTTCGTTCACGGGGTCGACAGCGGTGGGCAAGACGATCCTGCGCAGCGCAGCCGAAACGCTCAAGCGCGTGACGCTCGAACTAGGCGGCAAGTCGCCAGTCATCGTGCTCGACGACGCACATTTCGACGAGGCCGTGCCGCTCGCGCTGCAGGCAGGTTTCATGAACAACGGGCAGGCGTGCATTGCGGGCACGCGCATTCTCGTGCCGCAGTCGCGGCAAGCCGACTTCGAAGCGCGCGTCGTGGAAGCCGTGGCGCAGATTCAGGCGGGCGATCCGCGCGACGCGCGCACGAGCGTCGGCCCGATGGTGAGCCAGAAGCAGTGGGAGCGCGTGCAGCGGTATATCCGCATCGGCATGGACGAAGGCGCGCGCGTGATTGCGGGCGGCGCGGGGCGGCCCGAGAGTATCGAGTCAGGCTGGTTCGTGCGCCCCACCGTCTTCAGCGACGTGACGAACGACATGACCATTGCGCGCGAGGAGATCTTCGGGCCGGTGCTTTCGATCATCGCGTATCGCGACACCGAACACGCCATCGAGATCGCCAACGATACGCGCTACGGCCTCCAGGCCTACGTGCTCTCAGCCGATATCGAGCGCGCACGCCGCGTGGCCTCGCAGATCGAAGCGGGCCGCGTGCTCATCAACACGCTCGCGCATGAGCCGGCCGCACCGTTCGGCGGCTTCAAGCAGTCGGGTATCGGGCGCGAGTACGGCACGTTCGGGCTCGAAGCGTTTCTCGAGCCGAAGTCCACGCTGGGCGTGCTGTAGTGCGCCGCTAATCGCGTAAAAGCGCAAACGCCCCGGTTGTGCCGCTAACCGGGGCGTTGAGAAAGCGCCTGCGCGATCTACATCAGAGCGCCATCAGAACGTCTGCCAGTCGTCATCGGACGTCGCCGCAACCGGCTCGCGACGATCCGCCTTTGGCGCAGGCGCAACGGCCGCAGACGGCGCGCGCACGGCCGCAGGCTTCGAAGACACAGCACGCCTGGCCGTTGCTCTCGCAACGACAGGCGCCATCGACGCAACACCCGTAGCGGCCTGGCGCCCAGCCGAACCGATATTGAACACCGAAACGATCTCGCGCAGCGCCGCCGCCTGCGAGGACATCGACTGCGCCGCCGCCGACGCTTCCTCGACGAGCGCCGCGTTCTGCTGCGTGACCTCGTCCATCTGCGTGACGGCCTGGTTGACCTGCTCGATGCCGGTCCGCTGCTCGCCCGATGCCGCCGAAATCTCGTTCATCAGGTCGGCCACGCGTTTGACCGATTGCACGATCTCGCCCATCGTGCGGCCCGCATCGTCCACGAGCGCCGTGCCGTTGTTCACGCGATCGACCGAAACGGTGATGAGCTCCTTGATCTCGCGCGCCGCCGTCGCGCTGCGCTGCGCGAGCGTGCGCACTTCGCCGGCCACGACCGCGAAGCCGCGGCCCTGCTCGCCCGCGCGCGCCGCTTCCACGGCCGCATTGAGCGCAAGAATGTTGGTCTGGAACGCGATGCCTTCGATCACGGAGATGATCTGCGAAACCTGCTCGGAGCTGCTCGCGATCTCGCGCATCGTCTCGACCACGCGGCCCACCACTTCGCCGCCACGCGTCGCCGTCTGCGATGCCTGACCCGCCAGCGTGTTGCCTTGCGTGGCGTTGTCGGCGTTCTGCTTGACGGTCGCCGTGAGCTCTTCCATGCTCGCCGCCGTTTCTTCGAGCGAGGCGGCCTGCTCTTCGGTGCGCTGACTCAGATCGGTGTTGCCCGCCGCGATCTGCGCAGAGGCCGTCGCAATGCCTTCGCTGCCCGAGCGAACGCGGCCCACCAGATCGACGAGCCGCTCGTTCATGTGTCGCAGCGCGCCGAGCAACTGGCTCGCTTCGTCGCTGCCGTGCACCTCGATGCGCGCGGTCAGATCACCACGCGCAACGGTCTCGGCCACTTCCACCGCACGTGCGATCGGACCCGTGATCGAGCGCGTGATAAAGAGCGCGATCGCAGCACCGAATCCAATCGCAACCACGAGCAGGCCAACCGTCCATGCGAACGCGCCCTGGTAAGCCGCCTTCGCGGCGGCGACTTCAGCAGTCGAGCCGTTGTGATTGAGGGTCACGTCCTGGTTGATGAGGTCCAGCAGCGCCTGGAACGTTTTGGCCGACGCGGCCGAAACCGCTGCGCGTGCATCGAGCGAGCCGCCGTCAGCGGTCATGGCGAGGGCATCGATCTTCTTGTCGTCGTCCAGAAACTGCGACCATGCGGTGCCGATCGAATCGTACAGGCGGCGCTCCTCAGCCGAGGTAACGAGCTTCGAATAGCTGTCGAACAGCGTGCCGAACTGGCTGATCATCTGCGCATGCTTGTCGCGCAACGAGGACTTCTCGCTGGCGTCGCTGGTGATCAGCATGCGCAGCGAGATGCGCCGCACATCCTGCGCCTGATTGCGCATGTTGCCGAGGGTCTCGATGCTAGGCAGCCAGTTCGAGGCGATCTCCTGCGTGCCGTCGAAGATGTGCGACGCCTGGATGAGCCCGATCCCGCCAACTGCGCCAAGCAGGAGCAACACGATGGCAAAGCCCGCGCCGAGGCGCGTGCCGATCTTGATTCTTGTGAGGAATGACATGGGAACGCCGTAGTGAGAGGTCATCCCTATTGACGACCACGGCGCCGAAAAATTAAGTCACTGTTGCAAATATAACAGCGCGTAAGGCTGGCACGCGATGTAGCGAACGTTCGGTCTTTTATTAATTATTCAGGATCACGAATTACATTCTCTTGCGTGATGACCTGAATCCAAAATCGCTTCCGCTGCGTCAGCCTTCCTTCAAATATTCGCCACGCACGCCCCCACTTTCGCAATCGCCGCGTCGCGCTGCGCCGAACTCGCACGCGTCGCGCCCGTGAGATACGTCGCGACCAGGATGGGCGCACGACCGGTCGGCCAGACAATGGCGATATCGTTCGCGGTGCCGCGGTCGCCAGTGCCGGTCTTGTCGCCCACGCGCCAGTCCTTCGGCAAGCCCGCGCGCAAGCGCGCGTCGCCGGTCTTGTTGGCGACGAGCCACGCAATGAGCTGCTCGCGCGAAGCCGCAGAAAGACGCTCGCCCAGCAGCAGCGCGCGCATGTTCGCGACCATCGCGGCGGGCGTGGTCGTATCGCGCGAGTCGCCAGGTATCGCTTCGTTGAGCGTCGTCTCATTGCGGTCGAGCCGCGTGAGCGCATCGCCAAGGCCGCGTGCGAAGGCCGTGATCACCGGCGGCCCGCCAATGCTCTCGAGCAGCAGATTGGCCGCGGTGTTATCGCTGCGCGTGAGCGCGGCTTCGCAAAGTTCAGCGATCGTCATGCCTTCGCCGCCCGCGCGCGGTCCGCTCACGGGCGAATACGACACGACCTGCGCATGCGAATAGACGACCCTGCGTGCGAGGTCTTCTTCGCCGTGATCCTTACGCGTCAACACAGCCGATGCGAGCAGCAGCTTGAACGTGCTGCACATCGGAAAGCGCTCGTGCATGCGCCGGCCCCGGACGTGACCGCTCGCGGTGTCGAGCATCGCCACGCCGAGCCGCCCGCCCACCTCCGCCTCGATGGCAGCGAGCTGCTTTTCGAGCGCATCGGCGCGTGCCGCGCCCGCACCGAACGCCTGAGATGCAACCCCAGCTATCGCTCCGCCCAACACTGTCATCGTGAATCTACGTCGCGTGATCATGGCTTCTCCCTTAATATGCGACACTATCGCGTATTCGTCACACGCTGACAAACGATGATAAATTGCGCGCAGCCCCAGCAAAACTTATGGCTCCATCATGCGACCGAATCTACCTCTCAATGCCTTGCGCGCCTTCGAATCTTCGGCTCGGCACTTGAGCTTCACGCGCGCGGCGAACGAGCTGAACGTCACCCAGGCGGCGGTGAGCCAGCAGGTCAGAATGCTTGAAGAGCGTCTTGGCGCGACGCTCTTCAAGCGCCTGCCGCGCGGCCTCGCGATCACGGACGAAGGCCTCGCGCTGCGCCCCGTGCTCACCGATGCGTTCGACCGCATCGAGGCCGTGCTGCGGCAGTTCGAGGGCGGCCACTTTCACGAGGTGCTGACTGTGGGAGCCGTGGGGACCTTCGCGGTGGGCTGGCTGATGCCGCGCCTGAAGTCCTTTCACGACGCGCATCCGTTCGTCGAGTTGCGCATCATGACGAACAACAATCTGGTCGATCTCGCCGGAGAAGGCCTCGACTTCGCCATACGATTCGGCGACGGCACCTGGCCGGGCTCGCGCGCCACGAAGCTGTTCGACGCGCCGCTTTGCGCGCTCTGCGCGCCCGATATCGCGCAGCGTCTGCACACGAGCGCCGATGTCGCCCACGAAAAGCTGCTGCGCTCGTATCGCGCGGACGACTGGACACTCTGGTTCGAAGCCGCCGGGCTCGCGCCGCGCCCGGTGCGCGGGCCGGTGTTCGATTCGTCGCGGCTCATGGTGGAAGCGGCGATGCAAGGCGCAGGCATCGCGCTCGCCCCTGCATCGATGTTCGAACGCGATCTCGCCGCGGGCCGCCTCGTGCGGCCATTCGATATCGAGGTGCAGGCGGGCAGCTACTGGCTCACATCGCAAAAGGGAAAAGCCGCGACACCGGCCATGCGCGCGTTCAATCAATGGATCGTGAAGGAAGCCGGCGGCGGCGAGGATTCGTGAATCCGGCCGACAAGTTCACTCAGGCATCCGAAGCAATTACGGAGCGCGCGTGCTGAGCCGCTGCGCTGCGCATCTTCGCGGGGTACGTTCAAAGCGAAACAGCGAGGCGCGTGGCCTGATCGATGGCGCGCAATGCGTCGAGTTCGGCGGCGACATCGGCGCCGCCTATCACCAGCGGCCCGGCGCCGCGTGAGACCAGCTCGTCATAGAGCGCGCGGTTCGAATGCTGGCCCGCGCACAGCACGACATGATCGACGGCGAGCACGTGCGGCGTGCCGTCGACACTGTAGTGCAAGCCCTCGTCGTCGATCGCCTCGTAGGTCACGCCCGATGTCATCATCACGCTCGCCTTGCGCAAGCGTGCCTTCAGGATCCATCCCGTCGATTTTCCGAGCCCCCTGCCGAGCGGCTCCGCCTTGCGCTGGAACATATGCACGCTGCGGCGCGGCGCACCGTGACCGTCGATACGCGTGAGCCCGCCTCCGTATCCGTTGGCCGGATCGACACCCCACGCGCGGAAAAACACGCCACGGTCCAGCGATTCCTGCGCATCGCCCAGCAGATACTCGGCCACGTCGAAGCCAATGCCGCCCGCGCCGATGATGGCCACTCGCTCGCCCACATCGACCTTGCCCGTGAGCACATCGATATACGACACTGCCTTGCGATGATCGACGCCAGCGATATCGGGCACGCGCGGCGTGACGCCCGTGGCGATGACGATTTCGTCGAACGCCTCGCTTGCGAGTTCATCGGCCGTTGCCGCGTGCCCAAGTCGCACCGCTACACCAAGGCGTTCCAGCCGCACCTCGAAATAGCGCAGCATCTCGCGAAACTCGGCTTTGCCCGGCACGACCTTCGCGAGATTCAGCTGGCCGCCCAGCCGCATGTGGGCTTCGAACAGCGTCACCGCGTGTCCGCGCCCAGCGGCGTTGATCGCGAACGCCATGCCGGCCGGCCCGCCGCCCACGACGGCCACGCGTTTGGGCTGCAAGGCCTTGCCCGCCGCGAACTCGATCTCGCGCCCGGCGCGCGGATTGACGAGGCAGGTCGCCGTGCGTTCCGTGAAGATGCGGTCGAGGCAAGCCTGATTGCAGCCGATGCAGGTGTTGATTTCGTCGGCCATGCCAAGCCGCGTCTTCTTCGCGAAGTCGGGATCGGCGAGCAGCGGGCGCGCCATCGAAACGAGATCGGCCGCGCCCGAGGCGATCAGCTCCTCCGCGACCTCGGGCGTGTTGATGCGGTTCGACGCCATCACCGGAATCGACACCGCCTCCTTGACGTTGCGAATCGCGTCGCGCCAGGCCGCGCGCGGCACGCACGCCGCGATCGTCGGCACCGCCGATTCGTGCCAGCCCACGCCCGTGTTGATGAGGTCCGCGCCGGCCGCTTCGATCTCTCTCGCGAACGCCGCGATCTCCGCGCCGCTCATGCCGCCTTCCACGAGGTCGATGGACGAGATGCGGTAGATCAGCATCGGCTCGCGGCCGACTCTCGCACGCACCGCTCGCACGATGTCGAGCGGGAAGCGGATACGGCCTGCGAAGCTGCCGCCGTATTCATCGTCGCGCTGGTTGGTTGCGGCGGCCGTGAACTCGTTGATGAGATAGCCTTCCGAGCCCATGATCTCGACGCCGTCGTAGCCGGCCTGCACCGCCAGCGCCGCCGTGCCGGCGAAATCGGCGACGGTCGCGCGCACCTCGTGCGTGCCGAGCGCGCGCGGCGCGTAGGCGTTGATTCTCGCCCTGGCCGCCGTGGGCCCCACGCACTCCGGCACCTTCGCATAGCGCCCCGCGTGCAGGATCTGCAGCACGATCTTGCCGCCAGCTTCATGCACGGCGCGCGTGACGACGCGATGCTCTTCCAGCTGCTCCGCGCAGTTGAACAGCGGTCCGCCCGGCTCCATCACGCCTTCGGGATTCGGCGCAAACCCGCCGCTCAGGATCAGGCCGATCTCCCCCGCCGCGCGCGCCGCGTAGAAGGCCGCGAGACGCTCGTGTGGCCGGTCGAGCGTTTCGAGCCGCGTATGCATCGCGCCCATCACCATGCGGTTGGGCAGCGTCGCCGCGCCGACGGTAAGCGGGGTCAAAAGCCGGTGGTAAGTCGCCATGGGGATGTCTCTTGAAATTCTCGTACGCCGTTTCCACACTCTAGGCGAGCCTCCTAATTACGTCAACATCATGATATATATTGGGGGCGGTAGAAAGGGTATTGCCCGTATGGATGGCGTATTGACTTGCAGCCAATATTTTCGTATCAGCTATTTGTCTCATTGCCCGCCGCGAGAGCGCGTGGACCGAAAGGCGCCCATGACCCAGAACGACCCTTCGTACGATCAGTCAGTCTCGTCCATCCACAACCGGCTGTTTTTCCGGCTGTTCCAGGCGGGCAACACGCTCGACCGGCAGACGAGCAAGGCGCTCGGCATCACGACCGTGCAGTGGTCGGTGCTGGGTGCGCTTTCGCGCCCGCAGGTCGCTCAGGGCATGTCGTTTTCCGAACTGGCGGACTATCTCGTGGTGAGCCGCCAGAGCCTGG
>Ga0306920_100015062_pt1 | contig 10584 bp, 11 predicted proteins | sample flu12Cox44000170_FD_204666 | JGI IMG/M metagenome (GOLD analysis project Ga0306920, IMG submission 204666) | Lab enrichment of tropical soil microbial communities from Luquillo Experimental Forest, Puerto Rico - flux4day.12C.oxic.44.000.170 (v2)... | ecosystem: Environmental > Terrestrial >... | reverse complement strand
CTCTCAACCCCGTCGTTCACCAACAAACCGCCACACAAGAAGTGCGTTGCCGAGGGCACAGATGCTATGTCTCGCGTCCGCACTACTATGTCTCGCGTCCGCACGTTCGTTCCTCGGAGCCCTCTGCCGCCTGGCAATATAATCCGCTTAATACTCAATACTACTGGGGCGGTGGTGCAATGGGTGGTGGGCATCGATAAGACCTCGCCGCGTCGCCGCGCCGACAAGAAGCCCCGGGGGGGATCCGGCCCGCCGGTTTCGATTGCGCGGCCGGGATCCCGTTATGTCCGCAGCCGGCGCCCTCCTGATCGGTCTTGCTGTGCCGTGACTTTCATCCCATCCGGCGTTTCCTCGACATCCGAGACATCAAGCGCGGCCAGCTCTGATCGTCGGAACGCGCCGGCGAAGCCCAGCAAGAGCAATGCGCAACTGTTGGACTTTAATGTCCGCTATGGTTTCACAGCGATGGAGTACCGGCATTTCGTTAGGTCCGAGTAGTGCCACCGCGACATGATTATCTTTTCAGGCCTGTTCAGAAGATAGGATCATTGTCACCGGCTGTCTCACGGCCGGTATCATCTTTTGCGAGCTTGCAAGGCTGCGCTGCATTCAGCGCATTCCGATTTTTCCATCGACATGAGGAGCGAACTATGAACAGAACCTTCACCATCGGCTTGGGAATGCTTGTTACTGGCGCAGCGATTGGGGCTGCAGCCGTTCAAACTCTACATGCCCAGGCAAAGCCCCCTGCCTTCCAAATCGTGGAAGTCACTGTCAATGACCAGGACGGCTTTAATAAAGAGTTCCTGCCGGTGATTGGCAAAGTGCAGCAACAGGTCGGTGGCAAATTCCTGGCGCGTGGGGGTAAGACCGTATCGTTTATGGGGGCACCGCCCGCACCGCGTATTGTTGTAATTCAGTACGACAGTATGGAACAGATGCAGGCTGCATTCAACAACCCAGCATTCAAGGATGCTCTGGTTATTGGCGGCAAATATTCGACGCAGCGCATCTTTGGTGTTGAGGGGCTCGCACCATAATTTGAACGATCCAAGGAGGAGGTCATCTCGGTTTGGCGGTCTCCTCCTTATCTACCTGCCGGACTCGGCACCATTGGTCCGCCTCGCTCTCGCGCCTGGAAAAAGCCCGTCGCCGCTGCCGCTATCGCCACTATATCTCGACCCGGTTCTTTTTGGCCGTATGTGAGCTAGTTCACACACCCAGATACGGCTTTAGCGCGATAAACCGCCTTGGCGCTTGCCGATAAGGGCCCGCCCTATGACTCAGCCTTCATTTGAAGTGGTGGCCTACGCAATTATCGTCATCGTGACGATTGCGACGGTTATTCTCATATAAGCTGGATGACCGCGGTTTTTTTGCTCGGGCGGCATTGCGCGCGGGCTCGGACATATTTTTCATCGGGCCGCATCACAGCGGCGAGCGGCCGGCCCAAACGATCAAGGGTAGTCCGGTGCTGTTTGCCCCAAGCTTCTCACGGGCCTGCTCCGCACCGATCGATTGGCAAACAAGCGCGAATACGAAGGGCTTGGAGACGCTCATGATCGAGAACGCGTGATCCGTGTCTCCAACTGCATGAACATGGCCGTTAGTCACGCCGAACAAGTCACTGGGCATCGTGGCGAGTGTCGGGTAAATGTCCGAGTTGCGTCCCTCGATATTTGATTTGAAACGCTCGTAAGCCTCGGACACCAATGCCTTCACCATCTCGGGTGACGGCAAGCGGCCGGTAGACACATAGGCGCGGGCGGTTTGCACGCCTGATCGGCGAGGATATGTGTGAGGCTGTTGCTTCACGCTCCAGCCTCCACTGCGGTAACGGCGCTGCGCAAGGAGCCAGACGAGCGAATGATCAACTTCTCGGCCTCCACGACGAGGAAGAAGATTAAGCCGGCCATGATAAGCCACGGCCAAACCCAAAATGGGATCGCCTCGTTGTCGAAAAGACGCTGCAGAGGGGGGGCGTAAGTGAAGAGAAGCTGCAGCACCACGACCGCGCCGATGCCGAGCGGCAGGTACCTGTTGCCGAGATGCGCCTTAAAGGAGAGCGAGCTGTCCAGCAGATAGCGGCTGTTGAGGAGGTAGAACACCTGGCCGATGGTGATCATGTTGACTGCGGCCGTCCGTGCGAGCTGGTCGGATGCGCCCTGGGACTTCATCCAGAAAAACGCCCACAGCGTAACCGCGAGCAGCGCCAGACCGACGAAGACCACGCGCCAAATCCCGAAGCCGGTCAGGATCGGCCGGTCAACCGCACGTGGCGGCCGGTGCATCACGTCGAGCTCGTGCGGCTCAAACGAGATGACCAAGCCCAACGCGACCGAAGTCACCATGTTGACCCACAGCACCTGCGGCGCCGTGATCGGCATAGTGAAGCCGAGAAAGATCGCTACCATAATGACCAGCGCCTGGGCGACGTTGGTCGGCAGCATGAAGAGAATGGCCTTCTCGATGTTGTTGTAGACGGTACGCCCTTCCTTCACCGCCGCCGTGATCGAGGCGAAGTTGTCGTCGGCGAGGATCATGCCGGCCGCTTCCTTGGTGACCTCGGTGCCCTTGATTCCCATCGCAACGCCGATGTCGGCCTTCTTTAGCGCGGGCGCATCGTTCACGCCGTCGCCGGTCATCGCCACGATCTGTTTGTTGGCCTGGATTGCCTTCACCAGACGCAGCTTGTGCTCAGGGCTCGCGCGCGCGAACACATCGACGTTGCGCACATTCTCCTGCAGCGTCGCCTCGTCCATCTTCTCGATCTCGGCTCCGGCGATCGCCGTCTTTCCGTCGCCGATGTCGAGCATCTTGGCAATCGCCGCAGCAGTGATCTTGTGATCTCCGGTGATCATGGTGACGCGAATACCGCCGCCATGACATTCCTTGACCGCCTCGATCGCCTCCTTGCGTGGCGGATCGAGCAGGCCGATCAAGCCAAGTAGGATGAGGTTCTTCGGCAGGTCGGCGGGAGCGAGGCTACCCGCCTTCACGCCCGGGTTCTCGAGCCAGGCGAGCGCCAGCACGCGCTCTCCCTGGCCGGCGAGCTTGTCGGAGGCACCCATAAAGTATGCGCGATCGAGCGACACAGGCTCTCCGCTGCCCGTCGCAGTGCTCGATGATCACTTCGGGCGCTCCCTTCACGAAGAGGACCTCGTTACCGTCGGCGGACTTGTGGAGCGTCGCCATGAACTTATGCTCCGACTCGAACGGAATAGCGTCGACCCGCGGAGATGAGGTCTGCTCCGCCTGTCGGTCCAGGCCGAGCTTCGTCGCGAATGGATAGAGCGCCCCTTCGGTCGGATCGCCCTCCACCTTCCAGGCGCCATCCTCTTCAAACAACTCAGCGTCGTTGCAGAGCATGGAGACGCGCCCCATGAGGTCGAGCACGGGTTCGTTGCTCGCCGGCTGTCCGTCCTTCTTGACCTCGCCCTTCGGCGCATAGCCGTCGCCGGTGACCTGATATGCCGACTCGGCGGTGACGGCCGAAACCACCCTCATTGCCATCAGCGTCAGCGTGCCGGTCTTGTCGGAGCAGATGCGCGACACCGAGCCCAGCGTCTCCACCGCCGGCAGGCGCCGGATGATGGCGTTGCGCTGCGCCATGCGCTGCACACCGATCGCGAGCGTGATCGTGATGATCGCCGGCAGGCCCTCCGGGATTACCGAAACCGCTATGCCGACGACTGCCTGGAATAGCTCCACGAAATCCATTCCCTTCACCCACTTTCCGTAGGCGAACACCAGAGCGCCAATGACGGCAATAACGGCAGTAATGGCGTAGCCAAACTTCTTGATCTGGCGCAGCAGGAGTGTTTCGAGCGCGCTGACGGCGGCAAGCAGTTGATTGATGCGACCAAGCTCCGTCTCGCTGCTGGTCGCGACGACGACGCCCGTGGCGCGGCCCGATACGACCATGGTCCCGGAGAACGCCATGCATTCTCGATCCCCAACCGTCGCGTTGGCCGAAACCGTCTCCGTGCTCTTGTCCGCCGGCACCGACTCCCCGGTCAGCGCCGCCTCCTCGGTGCGCAGGTTCTTCGCATCGACAAGCCGCAGGTCGGCGGGAATCTTGTCCCCCGACTCCAAAAGAACGATGTCTCCCGGAACAAGCTCTTCGGCGGGAATCATGCGCGTCTCGCCGCCGCGCAGCGTGCGCGCCTCGGCGGACAGCATGTTGCGGATTGACTCCAGCGCCTTCTCCGCCTTGCCCTCCTGGATGAAGCCGAGCAGCGCGTTGAGGATGACCACGCCAAAGATGATCGATGCGTCGACCCACAGGTCGAGCATCAGCTTGGTGAAGCCGGCGCCGAGCAGGACGTAGACCAGAATGTTGTTGAACTGGGACAGGAACCGTGTGAGCGGTCCCCGCTTCTTGCCTTCCGGCAGCCGATTGGGACCATACTTCTGGAGACGGTTCGCCGCTTCGGCCGTGTCGAGGCCTTTCCCGGTATTGGTAGCGAGACGCTTGACCACCTGGTCCGCGGACATCGCATGCCAACTCGCGGCCTGACCGCTGGAGTTAGAACTTGCTGTTACGTTCATCCGTCCGCTCCCTCCAGTACGCTTGGACATCCGGGTCACGGGCTTGGAGCCAATCGCTGATTTGTCTTTTGGCCAACGAGCTCTACCGCGGTGCGCCACGCGTGATGTGCAAGCATATCGAGACGTCGGACCTTGTCGACGCGAGCGATCGCCTGCTGCGCAGTGAGCGCACCAGCCGCTACTGCGCCCAGCGTTGTGGTGCGGTGGGAGTGCCGCAGATCCCCCAGCGTTCTCGCACAATGCTCCAGCCGCGCGAGGGTCTCCTCGGTCCTGGCCGCGACCGCATCGAAGCTGCTCTCGGGCAATCCCGGCGTCTCGCGCAACGGCGCAATCGGGAGAGTACCACCGCGAGCGGCAGAGGGCGCTGCAATTTCCCCGGCCACCGCGGCGGCATCTCGCATCGCCTCGGCGCACAGCTGAGCGGCGCGCATGTCTTCCGGCCCGATAGTCGTCGTCTGAGAATCATCTTCATTGCTCGCGGTCTCGGCCAGCCGGATCGCATGGTCGAGCGCGTGCAAGGTGGATACGAGCCGTCGTTGCTCGTCATCGGATTCCGGTGGGCCGCTGACATCGGACAAAAACACCTGCGCCTGACCCAACGCAGCGGCGGCCTCTGCCACCGGTATCGCGTGCTTCTCCGTAGGGGCCGCAACATCGCCGGGGGCTCCTAGCGCCGCCTCGACCGATCCGCACACCCCTCGAAGCGCGCGTGCGACCGTGCGCCGGACCGCTTCCACGGCGACAATTGGGGTCGCGAGTGCCGCTGGGTCGAGGCAACGCGTCAGTGGCGAGCTTCGCTCGGGCAGAATTCGTTCGACGAGGCGCGTGAACTTGTCGGTCACGGGCAGGAGGACTGCGACGCCGACAAAATTGTACGCCGTGTGGTATGCGGCCAGCAGCGTTACTCCATCAATGTGGCTCGAAGCGCGAACGAGGAGCGGCGTGAGGAAGGGGAACAGCACCAACGAGATCACGGCAGCGATTAGCTTGAACAAGATGTAGGCGAGCGCCAATCTTTTGGCCGTGCTGCTCGCGCCGATCGCCGCCAGCGCGGAGCTGGTCGCCGTTCCGATGTTCTGCCCGATGATCAGTGCGCATGCTTGGTCGAGTCCCACGGCTCCGGCATAGTAAGCGGACAATGTCACCGCGATCGCCGCGGTCGATGACTGCATCAGCGCGGTCATCACGAGCCCGACCAGTACCAGTGCCAGCACGCCCAGCATGCTCAACCACCACGCGGCGCCGGGTGCTGAGATGACGGCGGGAAGGTCCGCCGGGTTCAAACGATCAGCGAGCCCTCCCATTCCCTGCTGGAGGGTCGTCAATCCAAAAAGCACGAGACCAAAGCCCGCGAGTGCCGCGCCTGTCCCAGACACGCGTCCGCGGCCAAGCAGCTTGACCAATGCGCCGACAAAAATCATCGGCAACGCTGCCGCCGTAAGCGAGACGCGCACGCCGATGAGCGCAATCAGCCATCCGGTTCCCGTTGTGCCGACGTTCGCGCCGAAGACCAGCCCCAGTCCCTGCGGGAACGTCAACAAGCCCGCACTGACCAGACCGATGGTGGTCATTGTCGTTGCGCTCGACGACTGCACAAGAAGGGTGGCGAGCGCTCCCCAAAAGGCGCCGAGCAGCGGCGTCGCTGCCGCCCTGGCGAGCACCATGCGCAGGGCAGGGCCCGCGAGCTCCTTCAAGCCGGCGGTCATGACCGCCATGCCAAGCAGGAACAGGCCTACCCCGCCAAGGACGGAGATCATGGTCGACATGTAGCCTCCGGAGCCGAGTCGGTACGGCACTGATGCACCAGCTCGCCGCGACTGCGTGTGCAGCTGGCCTCTGTGCTGCTCATCGGTCTCTGCCAAGCCGGTTCATCATTGACACCAGCAGCACATCCTGCAACGAAACTTGCTCGCCCCGTCATTGATACGACGCGAATAAACATTGTTGCACCGATCCTGCGGCACGGATAGCAAGGCTCGCCATTTCCACACCCTGCAAGTTCGAGCGCGGCATTCTAAGCTACGACGAGCATGCGATCATCCTGCGCAGTCACCATCCCGAATGACTCTGCACTTGACGACCTCAAAACGTTGCGCCAGCGTCTGCGCGAGATGCGCAACAAGGAGGCCGCCCGCGACGCCCGCAAGACGAGCTGAATGCACGCCAACCGGCGCAAATCCCACTCAAGTAAACATGGAGGATCGCGATGTTCTTCTTGCAGAAGGGTTCACTTTCCGCAATTTCCTGGCCGACGTCCTCGCGGTATTCATGTTCGTCGTCTGGTTCTGGCTGCTCATCATCGTCATCAGCGACTTGTTCCGGCGCCATGACGTATCGGGCTGGGTCAAGGCAATCTGGGTGATAGCTCTGATCGTGTTTCCCTATCTTGGGATATTCGCCTACATGATCACCCAGTCGAGAGGCATGGCCGAGCGAAGCAGCCAGCAGGCGCAACAGGCGCGCGATGATCTGCGCCGGGTGGTCGGCTTCAGCGTTGCCGACGAGATCGAGAAGCTTGATCGGCTCAAGAAATCAGGGGGGATCACCGATCAGGAGTTCACTCGCCTTCGCGCCAAGCTGGTTGCGTAAGATCGAGTCATCCGGGCAAATATATCACCATCTGAATCAGCCCAGTCAGCAGGACCGAAATAAGGAGCACGATCCAGAACCATTTCCAGCGCCAGGTCCACAGCCCGGCAGTGAGGGCGGCTACCAACGCGGGAGTAAGGACCCCCGTGTAGTACAGCACTCCACGCCGCACGCGCACACCGCTGGTCACGTTCATTCGTCGCCATGTCCACAGGCCAGAGCGCCCGGATATTCTGGTACCGACAGCGACCAAAGCAGCTTAACAGGGACGAGGTCCTCGCTAGGGAAAGAGGCCGCCAGATCCTGGCATTACGTCGGCGTTTCGCAAGACACATGCCGTTCGGGAGGTGATCAATGCAAGCAGTAGCGCCCGCGCTGCGCGAGGATTGGGCCCTGCTGCAGGGTGCAGTCGACATCCACATTCATCACGCTCCAGATCTCTATCCGCGCATCCAGGATCCCATCGAGCTTGCGCACGATGCACGCGCGGCCGGCATGCGCGCGATCTGTATCAAGCGCCACAATTTCCCCACCGCTGGCATCGCCGAGCTGACAAAGAAGCTAGTCCCAGAAGTCGACGTATTCGGCAGTGGGAAGGGAGGGGGACCATTTTGATGGGGAGGGGGGAGCCGCTTCTTCGCGGGTTAGCAGGGGGAGGGAATCCATCGTCGTCCTTCACAGTCATAGGATTATAGGATGATCCGGACTGTTGTCCCTGACGGCGCTAGAATGTGATGGCCCTCATTCCTGGCTCCTAGAGTGGTCCAAACAACAATGGGGAAGATCCTATAGTCAGGGTTCCCTATGCGGTCAGGCCGGTTCGGCTGGCCTGATGCTGAGCAAGCCTGCCCTGCAATCGAGTTGTCGCGGTGCCCGTCAGCACATAGGCAGCGCAAATTCACGCGGCTTGCGCTGTAATTGGCGTTGCTCGCCCGACCCGACGCAGCTTTGTCAACTGCTCGGCGGTATCGGCCAGGACGAGCCAAGCACGGACCAATTCCTGATAGGCAGCGCTGGCGTTAGGATCAACTGAAAGCGCGGCGCGCCTGCTGCACTCCTCCGCGCTGATGCGACACAACTGGGCCGTAATTGCCATCGCGATCACTGCCTATGCAGCACGATCCTTTTTCGTCTCTGCATGTTGGCAGGGCGCACAGTAAAACGCGCGAAGTGCAGGCCAAGCAGGGCATAACGGTGGAATGGTGTGGACCAGCCTCATCGGCTGACTGCAATGTGGACAGAATGACGTGTGGGGCTCGGTCATGGGCAGCACTTAATCATGGGCTTCGCCGGTAGCCAGGGGGCTCTACGTGGCAACTCCGATGCGGCTGGACTGGCGCCGGCTTGGGCCCATTATGAACATATCCCTATCGCTCTGACGGCCCTAATCGCGTTGGCCCCGTAGCAAGGCGGCCCAAACAACAATAGGCAGGGAGGCAGGGGACGCTCCGCGAGCTACCTGGTTGCTTTCACTTCCCGCAGTTGCTCAGCTGAACTAATGTAACGGAGCGGGCGGCGCAGGGACATGGGTCGTATAGTGAAGAGTGATACGGCGCTGCTGAACCGGCGTGAATTCAATGGAATTTGCGCATTTGGGTCGTTTGTGACGTGGTCAGGCGCATCACCGGTTAAGGCAGCTAATGACGTGCCTTCAAATGGCGGGGGAAGAACCGTGAAGTTACCCGACGGCACAGTAGTTCCAGCGTTGGGCCAGGGCTCTGCGGGACTTTCAAACGGAAGGTACCCTCAAGCTGAGGAAGTGGAAGCGCTCCGCACAGGTATTTCCCTTGGCATGACGCTGATCGACACCGCGGAATCGTATGGCTCTGAAGGATTGATTGGCCGTGCCATCGCTGGTCAGCGTGATCGCGTATTCCTGGTCTCCAAGGTGTCGGCCAATCACGTGGCAGGTAACGGCATTGCCCGCGCTTGTGACGCAAGCCTCACTCGCTTAGGCACCGATCATCTTGACCTCTATTTGCTGCATTGGCCAAATGGGATCACCGATTTCTCTGACGTCGTGACAACCTTTGAAAACCTACGATCGGCAGGGAAGGTTCACGCCTGGGGTGTTTCTAACTTCAGTGTCAGTCAACTTGAAAAGCTGTTTCGTGTTCCACAAGGTGATCGTTGTGCCACTAATCAAGTCCCGTACAGCGTCGGTGACCGCGGCATTGAACGTAACCTGCTGCCCTGGTGTGAACAGCATGGCATGCCGGTGATGGCCTATTCCCCACTGGGCGGCCACGGCGGCAACCTGCTGCGTGATCCTACCCTTGCACGCATTGCGGCAGCACACGGTTGTTCGGCAGCCGCTGTTGCGTTGGCCTGGGCCATCCGCAGCGGCCACGTCATTGCAATTCCTGAATCCGGTTCCGTGGCGCACGTAAAGGAGAACGCTATCGCGCTCTCACTGACACTAACGCCGGAGGAGCTTCAAACATTGGATGTAGCGCACACACCACCCAGGCCCTAGCGCGTTAGCTACGCGAGGTCGCAGATCTCACGATGGGTGCGCGTCTGAGCTGTAGTGATTTATAATTTTTCAAAAATTTGGTCAGGTTTCCAAGTGGCATCATCGCAGTCATAGGCAGGGAAAGGGGACCATTTTTCTATCAAGCTATCTTTCAGCAATGCCACGCGGCAAACCCTAGGTTACCACGGTCCAGTACCCTCACATCGCCGGGGCGGACTGCCGTGTTCCGTCAAGGGTAGCGGAAACAAGTTCGTTCCGGAACGTGATTTACCTTGTTTTGTTTATTTCATATACTGCATCTTCGCGGTTACTTGACATTCATTATGACCTTATTCTACTGGACTAAATTAAAAGCAGAGCCCAGGTCGATGTGTTGTTACAAACATTATTCGGAGGCAGCATGGCAAAGCGGCGTGAATGGACCAAAACGGATATTCGCGAACTGAAGACCCTCGCTCGGCAGAAGACGCCAGCTGGAAAAATTGCCCGATCACTAAAGAGGACCGAGGGCGCAACCCGCCAGAAGGCGTTCAGCCTGGGAGTTTCATTGGATTCGCGGACCTAAGAGAACTGGGGTCGGTGCCAGTATTAAGAACCGGCCGCAAACTCACAATGTTGGTGAGCGGCCGCGCGGTGAATATTTTGCTGTCGAGGTTTATCGGTTAGGAGATCATGCCATGTTGTGGATCATTCTGTTCGTGGCAACCTGTGCTCTGCTTGGCTTGGCCTTTGTTCCGGATTTGAGCTTGTAGCTCCGGCCAGCAGAGTGCCGCAAAGCGCTCTTTGCGGTTAATCAAGAACGGCGTTAGCACGCGGGGGACGCCTGCCGGAGGGTCAAGGTTTTAGGATACATGCAGTAGGTTGGGCCTTATGTTTTGGGATTTAGATATCTTGTTGTTTGCGGGGCTTGTTGCTGGGCTTGGCTGGTTCGCTTTCGTGAGTGTTGTGGAAGCTTGACGTCGTGTTCA
>Ga0306920_100015060_pt1 | contig 10584 bp, 6 predicted proteins | sample flu12Cox44000170_FD_204666 | JGI IMG/M metagenome (GOLD analysis project Ga0306920, IMG submission 204666) | Lab enrichment of tropical soil microbial communities from Luquillo Experimental Forest, Puerto Rico - flux4day.12C.oxic.44.000.170 (v2)... | ecosystem: Environmental > Terrestrial >... | reverse complement strand
GCTATGCGCTGATGGCGAACACGATGATCAGCGCCGTCAACGCGAGGTTCGGCTGCTTCGTGCCGCCGGTGGACCCGCTCTCGTACGCCTCGAGCAACGCGTCCATGCTGAGCCCGGTGCGCGACCGCTATCCGCGGGTCGAGGGGCTGCGTCAGGAGCTGCGCATGCTGTACGGCAGCCAGCCCTGATCGCGCGGCACCCGCGCACACGAGGGGGCGGCGTTCCCGGAACGCCGCTCCTTCGCTCGCCAGGCTCATCTGCAATCTTCGGAGCACAACGCTACTTCTGCGGCGTCGCGGCCTGCGGTGGCGGGGCGGACGCCTTGATCATGCCGGCGATGCGCGTGAACCAGCCGGCGATGTGGTCGTAGTAGCCTTCCGTCTGCTCGAGCCCGAGGTGCTTGCCGTCGGGCACCGTCCAGCGGTCGATGCGTGACAGGCTGCTCCGGGTGACGTCCTGCGTGACCGACGGCGGCCAGACGTCATCCTTCATCGCCAGCGTGACGTGGAGCGGCACCATGAGGCCGCCGACCGCCGAGACCGGCTCGTCGCTGGTCTCGACCAGGAAGCGATGCCGATCGGCCACATCCGGCAACTGCGCCAACCCGCTCGAGCGCAGCAGCTCGGCGAGCGTGCGGAACAATCCCTCGCACGACACCGCGTCGGCGTTGCTCCGGTCGCGCGCCGCGGAGGCCACCGCGATGGCGCCTCCCAGCTCCTGCCCCCACGAGAACACCGGCCGCGTGCCGGCCTTGCCGCGCGCGAACCTCAGCGCGCCCTCGCCGTCGTTGACCCAGCGCGAGGCGTACGCGAGCTGGATGAGCGAGTCGACGGGCCCCGGGCCGGCGGGACCGAAGTCGCGGTAGTCGAACGTCATCACGCTGAAGCCGCGGCCCACGAATTGGCTCACCGAGGGCAGCAGGTCGGCCATGTTGCCCTTGGAGCGGTCGAACATCACCAGCACCGGCGCGTCGGGCTTGCCCTCGAACCACCAGCCGTTCAGGTCGGCGCCATCGCGCGTGGACTTGAATGTCACCGTCGACCACTCGAGGCCCGTGCTCTTCGGCATCGCGGCGTACTTGTCCGCGGGCTCGACCGCGTGCACCGGGCCCGCGAAGAGCGCGAGCCCCGCGAGCGCCATGCCAACGAGCAACACGAGCTCCATGCCCAAGTGCCATGCGAGCGCCGTGCCGGCCAACCGCGCGAGCGACCCGCCAAACGCCTGCGCGCGCGTCCTCACGCCACTGCCAGCCGGGACCACAGCTCCTCGCGCACCAGCACCGGCGGGATCGTCCCGCTGGCGAGGAGGGCCGCATGGAAGTCGTGCAGGTTGAAGCGTCCGCCCAGCTTCTGCTGGGCATCCGAGCGCAGCTCGAGGATCTGGAGTTTCCCGACCAGGTAGCTCATGGGTTGCGTGGGGCTGGTGCAGTAGCGGCTCACCTCGCTGGCGGCGAGCGTGGGATCCAGCATGACCTGCTCCACAAGATAGTCGACCGCTTCCCGCGGCGTCATGCGCTCCGACTGGAGCGTCGCGTCCAGCACCGCGCGGCAGGCGCGGAACAGCAGGTCGCGCAGCTGGAAGAGCCGCGTGAGCGGGTCGGCCGTGAAGTAGCCCTGCTCCCACATCAGCTCCTCGCAGTAGAGCGCCCAGCCCTCGGCGAGCACGTCGCTGTGCATGATGCGCCGGAGCCGGCTGCCGGCGCGGTTCGCGTGGGAGAGCTGCAGGTGGTGGCCGGGGTAGCCCTCGTGCAGCGCGAGGATGGGCAGCGCCGGCGTGCAGTGGGCGCCGAGCTGCGCGGCCTGCTCCTCCTTGGATCTTCGAATGTCGATCGGCGTCACGTAGAGCACGCCCGCCGTCTCGGCATCGAACGGCGCCGGCGCCTGGTACGCGGCGTAGGGCCACAGGGACCGCTCGAACACGGGCGTATCGAGGATCTCGAGGCGCTCGCCCGGCGGCAGCGGCGCAATGCGGCGTTCGACGACGAACCGGCGCGCCCGGTCCATCTCCGCCACGTAGGCCTCGCGCAGCCAGTGCGCCTCTGGCGTGCGCCGCCGGCCCTGGTCGATCAGCTCGCGCCACGAGCGGCGCGGGTCGTGCCGGCGCGCCTCGTCGTCGAGCAACACCAGCGCGTGCGCCACGTGCTCGCGCCCGATCCGCTCCAGCTCGGTGCACGAGAACGGCGCCATGTGCTCGTGCTCGAGCTTGTAGTTCATCCACCGCTCGCCGATCGCGAACGTGCCGGTGCAGCGGGGCTTCAACTCGCGCTCCATCCAGTCGTGGAAGCGCAGGAAGCCCGAGCGCGCGCGGTTGCCCGCGTGCTCGAGCCGCTCCGCCTCGCCGGGGAACTGCCGGAGCAGCGTGCGCACCACTTCGTCCACGAACGTGGGTCCGTGCGCGGCCGTGGTGAGGCTCGCGGCGAGCAGCTCCGCCGGGACCTGCTTCAGGTTCGGCTTCACCGCCTCGAGGTAGTCCGGGATCGCCATGAGCCGCGACACCACGGCCTCCTTGCGCTCGTCGAGCGGCGCGAACGAGCGCGCGAGCAGCAGGTGCACCGAATTGAACGCCCGGTCCAGGAACACGCCCGGGGCGCGCTGCGGGACCTTGATCTCCTCGAGATCGGCGCGCAGCGAGGCGATGCGCGAGCGCAGCAGCGCGTAGTCGATCCGGGGCTCGAGCGGCAGCTCGTCCCAGGGCACCGAGGCGACCAGGCGCTGGTCCAGGTCGCGCAGCCACGACGCCCGGGCCTTGAGGCCGTCCGGGGAATCATCCGGCAGGACGTGGTCGTAGTCGTGGATGCCGGCCTCGGTGGCCGCGACCGGATGGTGCTTCATGAAGAGTTCGACGAACTCCTCACTCAGCGCCGTGAACGTGCGAACGGTTTCGATCATGCGGGTCGGAGTGGAGGGGCCAAAAGGCGCGACAGCAGGCGCGTGGGGGGATGGAATCCCCCTATTCTATCGACTTTTCGCGCCAGCGGCTTGACCCGCGCGCGCCGCGGCCCCGGGTTCCGAGCGAGCGCGCCCGCCCGCGGTCCGGGCGCTCCTGGCGCGGGCAAAATGAAGGGCGGGTCCCACGCCCGCGCGGGACCCGCCCGTTCGATCGTTCGTCTATAGGCTCAGATCTTGGAGACGTTCGCCGCCTGCTTCCCCTTCGGGCCCGAGACCAGGTCGAACTCCACCCGTTCCCCCTCGGCGAGCGAGCGGAAGCCGCTCGCGCCGATGGCCGAGAAGTGCACGAAGACGTCCTCTCCCGTGTCCGACGCGATGAAGCCGAAGCCCTTCGCGTCGTTGAACCACTTCACCGAGCCCTGCACGCGTCCTTCCGACGGCCCCGCCTGCGGCGTCGACCGCGCCGGACGCGCACCACCGCCGCCCCTGGCACCGTCGCCTCCGCGGGCGCCGCGACCACCGCCGTGGCCCCCGCCATAACCCGCACCCGCGCCCGCTCCTGCACCGGTGCCCTTCGCCGCATTGAAGCAGTCGCGGCACAGCACCGGCCGGCCCGCCGTGGGCATGAACGGCACCTCGGTATCGCGGCCGCAGTTCGAACACGTCGCTGGATACATCTGCTTTTCGGATCGGCCGTAACCCCCGCCGGACCCGCCCGTCGTTCCGCCCGCCATGGCACGCCCTGCCTTTCGTTTCTCGCGACAGCTCTTGCACCGCGTGGGCTCGTTCGTGAGCCCGCGCTCGCGGTAGAAGGCCTGCTCACCCGCGGTGAACAGGAACTCCTCCCCGCAATCCACACAGGTGATGCTCTTGTCCTCAGTGCTCGCCATGACTCTCGTGGACCTCCCGAACGGGACCTGCCAGGGATGCGGCTACGACTGGGGCGTCCTGAACACGAACGCCCCGGCCGGGAAAACGGCCGGGGCGGATCCGGTCACGAGACGGACGAGCGACGCGGGCACGGAACGAGAACTGCGGACACAGGCAACGGTCACTGGAAAGCCCACTCGACGGACGACCCACAGGGGACGTACTGCGCACGCGAGTATCCGGCCGCGCTCCGGGCCGAGTCAACGACCGAACTGACCCGGACCGGCGATCCACGCGCATGGATCGCGGGCAGCGATGCACGTGCCTTCAAGCCCATGGCGCACACGGGGCTCCGTGTGCGAACACGGACCTAGGACATCGTGTACGGCGCGTCCGGCTCGCGCGGTTTCCGCCCCTTGCACAGGGTGTGCAGGATGTCCGCCATCGTCGTGACGTCGAGCAGGTTGTGGTGGAACACCGGCACCAGTCGCCACGGGTCGCCATTGCGGACGTAGTCGTGGTAGAGGCCCGGGATCTGGTCTCCGGGCACGTCGCCCACACGGCGCCGGCGGCAGACACGCCATTCGAGCGTGGTGAGCCGGCAGTCAGGGAGCTCCTCCCGCCACTGCCGGCGCGCGTGGTGCAGCAGGTCCAGGTGATGCCTGGGCAGCTGAAGCTCGACGCCGTGCGTGAGCGCGCGCGCGGTGAGGAACGGTGCGTCGTACGCCTTGCCGTTGAACGTGACCAGCGCCTCGAACCCGCGGGCGTGGTCGGACACGGCCGCGAGCAGCGCCGCCTCTTCGCCGTAGTGGCGCGCGAAGTACTGGCGGAGCACGAAGTCCTCGCCGTTCCAGTGCATGGTGCCGGCGAGGAACACCGGGCTCGAGGCGAGGCCGCACGTCTCGAGGTCCAGGAACAGCGCGCGCTCGAGCCCGAGGAAGCGGAGGCTCGAGAGCTCCACCTCGCCCGGCGGCGGCTCGGGCAGCCGGCCCCACGCGGACCGGCGCCGCTCGACGTCGCTCCTCAGCCGCTCGTGCACGTAGACGGTACCGTGGCGCTCGTGCCGCCACTCGCCACCGGGCAGGAATGCCTCGACGCCCGTGGCGGTGGCGTCGTCTGAGCCGGCGCGGGGACGAGAGGTCGAGGCCGGGGGCCGCGACGGCTCACGTTCACCGTTCGTCGAGCCGGTGGAGGGTGCGCCGGCGCGCCGGCTCCGCACCAGCTCGCCGAGGCGCTCGCGCAGCGCGGCGCTTGCCGACTCGTGGCGGCTGCTCACCGCGCGCGCTCCGCCACGATCACCAGCCGCCGGCTGTCGGGCACGTACGGCTCGCCCTGCGCGCCGCCGTGGACGGCGCGCACCTGCATGCCATGGCGGCGGAGCAGCGCCGAGAGCTCGGCGGCCGTGTACGTGCGCAGCGAGAACTCCTTCGTCACCTTCGTGCCGCCCTGCGGGTCGATGAGGTGCTGGCGCGAGATGACGCGCGAGGTCACCCACTCGAGCGTGATCTCCTCCATGAGCAGCGCGCCGTCCTCGCGCTGCGTCCACGTGCGCTCCTGCGGGTGCGTGAGCAGCCGGTCGCGATTCGCCATCTCGAGCAGCACGCTGCCGCCGGGGCGCAGCGCGCGTGCGATCCCGGCGAGCACCAGCTCGTTCTCGTCGTCGTCGAAGTAGCCGAACGAGGTGAAGTACGAGTACACCGCGTCGAACGTGCGGTCGAAGCCGAGCCGGCGCATGTCGCCGGTGCGCCAGGCGACCCGGACGCCGGCTGCGGCGGCATCGGCGGCGGCGATCTCGAGATAGCGCGGATTGAAGTCGAGCCCGGTGACGCTGAAGCCGAGCTTCGCCATGCCGATGGCGTGCCGGCCGAAGCCGCAGGCAAGGTCGAGCACATCGCCGCCGGCGGGGGCCTTGAGCGACTCGGCGATGAAGCGGGTCTCGGCGGCCGTGCGCTCGGGCGTGAATTGCGGGCGATAGATGCGCAGGTAGTCGTCGTCGAAGAACGCTACGGGCCAGTCGGGCTTGGGATCGATCACTCTCCAGGGCTCTCCGGTTGTGGGCGACGATGATAGCTGCATCCGTTCCACTTCATCGCCGGGGTGCCTTCTAGCCCGCGAGCCATCGTTGCAGCAGGAACCGGGCGGCGTCTTTGGTGGGGATGGGCTTCGTTTCCTTGATGCCGTCCCAGTCCTGCTGCTGGGCGGGGCGGAGGACGGGGAGGCCGACGCAGGCCGGGCAGCCGGTGCCGCAGGGGCAGCCCTCGAGGTGCGCGAGTGCGGCCTCGGCGAGCTCGTCGAGGCGCGCGTAACCCTGCTCGGCGAAGCCGAGGCCGCCCGGGTAGCGGTCGAACAGGAACAGGGTCGGCCGGCCGGTGTTGGAGCTGTCCAGCATCCCGCCCAGGTCCATCGGATCGCACATGGCCATGAGCGGCAGCAGCTGGACGAACAGGTTGCGCACGCCTGAGAGCGCCTCCCACGGGTTCAGCCCCGCGTGCGCGAGCGCCTGCGTCGTGGGCTCGTTCGGCGCCAGCCACAGCCCGGCGGTCTCGAGCGTGAGCCGCGGCAGCTCGAGCGGGTGATAGCCGATCGCGTCGAGTGAGCGATAGCGAATCTTCTTCATCGCCACCGTCTGCCAGCTGTACGTGACCTCTCCGAACTCCACCTGCTCGCCCCTCCACGGTTGCGAGCGGAGCGGCTGGCGTATCCGAATGTTCGTGTCGAGCACGGGTTGCGTGTAGTAGTCCACGGTGCGCGGCTCGACCGTGGCCACCTTCTGCTCGAGGTCGAGCGCGCGCACCCACCACGTCTCGCCCTCGTGCAGGTAGATGGCGTCGGGATACACGAGCTCCAGCCCGCTGATCGCGTCCACGGTCCCGATCACGGCGTTCGCGTGGGTGGCGTCCACGATCGTGTACGTGTCGTCGCTCATCGTGCGCAGCGAGACCTTCGCGCCCGGGAACTCGCTCCTGGACCAATACGAGCGGCCGTCGATCGAGCGCGTCTCGCCCGCCTCCTCGAGCGCACCGAGCACCGCCTGCATCTGGCCGCCGAACGCGGCCTCGTCGGCGTCGGCGAGCGGCAGCTCGTACGCCGCGCACGCGAGCTGCTGCGCCAGGATGTAGGGGTTGTGCGGGTCCACGCACGCCGCCTCGGTGGGCCGGCCGAACAGGTACTGCGGCCGGCGCATCAGGTACTGGTCCACGGTGTCGTTGTACGCCACCAGCACCACGAGCGACGGCGCGCCGCTCCGGCCGGCGCGGCCGGCCTGCTGCCAGATGCTCGCGAGCGTCGGCGCGGCGCCGATCAGCACCGCCACGTCCAGCCCGCCGACGTCGATCCCCAGCTCGAGCGCATTCGTGCTCACGACGCCGCGGAGCTCTCCTGAAAAGAGCGCCTTCTCGATCGCCCGCCGCTCCTCGGGCAGGTAGCCGCCGCGATAGGGCTTGAGCCGCTCGTGGAGCGGCGCGACGGGCGATGCGGCCGCGTCGCGCTCCTCGCCGGGCAGCCGCGCGCGCGAGCGCTCGAGCTGCTCGCGCGCGTAGCGGAACACCAGCTCGGCGCTCACGCGCGACTTGGTGAACGCGATCGCCTGCGCGCCGCGCTCGAGCACGCCCGAGAGCAGCTGCGAGCCCTCCACGTTCGAGCTCCGGCGCTCGACCATCGTCTCGTCGCGGAACGGCGGGTTCCAGAACGCGAAGTGCTTCTCGCCGCGCGGAGCGCCGTCGTCGTCCACCACGCTCACGTCGCGCCCGGTGAGCGCCGTGGCCAGCTCGCCCGGGTTGCGGATGGTGGCGCTGCAGAGCACGTAGCGGAACGCCCCGCCGTAGTGGCGCACCAGCCGCTCCAGCCGGCGCAGGACGAGCGCGACGTGGCTACCGAAGATGCCGCGATAGGCGTGCATCTCGTCGACGACGACGAACCGCAGGTTGCGGAGGAAGCGGGCCCACTTCGCGTGCTGCGGCAGGATGCCGGCGTGCAGCATGTCGGGATTGGAGAGGATGACGTTCGCCTCGTCGCGGAGCTTCTTCCTCGTCGTCGCCGCGGTGTCGCCGTCGTAGACGCCGGCGCGCGGCACGCCCGAGAGCTCCACGCTCCCCGCGGCGAGCCGCGTGAGGCTCTTCAGCTGGTCCTGGGCGAGCGCCTTGGTGGGGAAGAGGTAGAGCGCGGTGGCGTCAGGCTCCTCGAGCAGCCGCTCGAGCGCGGGCAGGTGGAAGCAGAGCGACTTCCCCGAGGCCGTGCCGGTGACGACCACGGTGTCACGCCCGGCGCGCAGGGCTTCGATCGCGCACACCTGGTGCGTGTAGAGCCGCGAGATGCCGTCCGACTCGAGCGCCGCGAGCACCGCGCCCGGCAGCGAAGGGCGCAGCTCGCCGAACCTCGCCGGGCGCGCCGGCAGCGTCTGCCAGTGGACGAGCGCGCCGCGGTTCTCGGGACGCGAGGCGAAGTCGCGGAGCCATTGCGCGAGCCCCTGGCCGGAAGACGGTTCGCGGAGGAAGTGGGTGGGTGGAAGCTTCATGCTCACCTCGCGGCGCTGGGTCTGGTGCCGGGCGCGGGATCGGCACGAAGGACGGGCGAGGGCCCGGTCGAGGGGCCCCACTGCACGGATGGGCAGTATACCCGGGCGCGCACCGCCCGCCAGCGATTTCTTCCCGGGCAGCTAGCGGATGATCACGAACCGGCCCACCTGGTGGCCCCCGGGCCACTCCACGCTGAACAGGTACACCCCCGACTCGATGTCCTGCCCGTTGCGGGAGATCAGGTTCCAGGGCGCTTGCCCGTCGCCGTGCGTGCCATCGTGGTCGATCACCTGCACGAGGTCGCCCGCCAGCGTGTAGATACGGATGTGCGAGTGCGCGCGCGGCAGCCCGAAGAAGTCCACGTGCCGCGTGAACGCATCGCCGGGGACCGGCTCCCGTTCCCATGGCGCGTTGGCCTTGAACGGGTTCGGCACCACCCACACCTTGCCGTTGCCGTTCATCGTCGGCCCACCGGCCTCGATCCGCGGGCGCACCACGCCGGAGAAGTCGGCGCGGAACGGGCTCTCGAGCAGGTCGACGCGCGGCGTGCCCGTGACCGTGACCGTGCGCTGCGCGACCGCGGTCACCACGTAGTGGTAGTCGAAGCCGTCCAGCACGCGGTTGTCCACGAACCGGTAGCGGCCCACCGGGTAGTGCTTGCGCTCGTAGGCGATCGAATCGTAGTCCACCGAATCCACGCGCACGTCGGCGAGCGGGCGCGCGCCGAGCGTGGTGTCGACCGCGAAGCTCGCGATCTGCTGCCACTGGGTCGGCGTCGGCAGCAGCGAGCTGCGGTTCCATTCGTCGAGCCGGTAGAGCCGGTAGCCCCAGAAGCGAAACGGCGCGCCCGGCATCACGCTCGCATCGGCCAGGATCTCCGGCAGGTTGTCCCACTCGACGGTGACCTCGCGATCCCCGGGTGTGGCGTGGTACTTGGGCTGCGGCGGCGCCGGGGCCTGGACGTACCAGTGGAACGTCGTCTCCTTGCCGTCGAAGCCGGTGCAGGCGTCGCAATCGAAGTCCGACCACACGCACGGCTGGCCGTGCTTGTACTCCACCTCGATCGCCGTCCCGGGCGGGTTCGGGTTGGGCAGCGGCTGGTACGCCGGATCGCGCAGCAGCTTCTCCGGACAGTGCGGGTCGTAGTGGAACGTCACGCCCTCGGGCGGCTCGTAGCAGATTTCGTGGCCGTTGATCCCGGTCTCGCCCACGAAGTAGGGCTGGGCGCCGGTCTGGTCCGGCAGCAGGTTCAAGCGTGTGCCGCGCCAGGCGAGGCGTGCCGACTGGGCCGAGTTGATCAGGCTGTCCCGGTTCTCGCCGGCGATGAACGCGACCGCGAGATCGAGGGACTGGCCGGGCTCGAGAACGCGGAACGGCCCGCAGGAGAGCAGCACCGAGTAGTCCCGCGGCGCGTCCGGCGTCGCCTGCGCGTACGTGCCGCGGAGCGCCGCGTAGCGATCCTCGTCCAGGTTCGGCGGGCCGCCCTGCCTGGGCGGCAGTGACGGCGAGAACACGTAGTACGCGAACGCCGTGTCGCGCCGCGGGGCGCGGGCCGCGGCGAACGCCTCGCGCGCGCCCTCGAACGCCACGTTCGTGATGTAGCCGAGCGGGTCGGTCGTATGCGAGAGGCCGATCACCGCGCACCACGGGGCCTTCGAGTTGGCGTCGGCGTCGTGCACGGCCGGGAACTCGCCCCCGAGCGTGGTCACGCACGTCTTGACGAAGACCCTCTCGAGTACCGAGATGCCCTCGAAGACGGAGATCGAGTCGTGGAGCATGGTCACCATGTCGTCCAGGTGCCCGTTGCCGCCCGAGCTCTCGCGCGAGTCGAGATCGGCGTAGATCCCCAGCCGCACCTCGTGCAGCGTCTGGCGGCTGTGGTTCGTGATCGTGAACTGGTAGCCGGCCACGCGGTCGAAGCCGGGCAGCGACCACGCGTGGGCTTCCTGTGTCACGGAGAGTCCCAGCGGCACGTGGCGCTCGCCGTTCTCGTAGGAGAAGTCCGTAGCCTCCTTGGTGTCGTCCGTGTAAGTGGAGGCGCACGTCTCCTGCCCGGGGAACTGGATGTCCTCGTCGATCTCGCCGTCGCCGTCGTTGTCCTTGCCGTCGAGCAGCTCCTCGTCGATCTTGCCGTCGCCGTCGTCGTCATACACGCCGCGGGTGCCGCGGTCGCCGGCATCGCGGCGCAGCACGACGTCGTTCGGGTCCAGTGTCGGCCGCCACTCGAGCATCGGCCCCCCGGAGACGCCGACCGTGCCGTCCTCCCGCGTCGCGCCCACCCAGAGCTCCGCGTGCTCGAGGCACTCGTGGCC
>Ga0306920_100015059_pt1 | contig 10585 bp, 7 predicted proteins | sample flu12Cox44000170_FD_204666 | JGI IMG/M metagenome (GOLD analysis project Ga0306920, IMG submission 204666) | Lab enrichment of tropical soil microbial communities from Luquillo Experimental Forest, Puerto Rico - flux4day.12C.oxic.44.000.170 (v2)... | ecosystem: Environmental > Terrestrial >... | reverse complement strand
GCGCGAGGCCAAATCACCCCAGGATGCTGAAGACATCCGGGCAGAGACCTTTCTGCGCGTCCTGCAGGCCATTCGCAGGGGCCAGGTGCGGTCTGCCGAGGCGCTCCCTGCGTTCATTCTCGGCGTAGCGCGCAATGTGATCCGCGAGTTGTATGCTCGCAGGCGCCGGATAGGCGATGCAGTTCCGGCTGCGGATGAAGTTCTTATCGCTCCGTCGCACGAGGAGATCTGGATCGACCACGAAGTGCGGATTGCGATTCAGAAGGCTATTGAGCGCCTGAGCCCAAGAGAGCGCTTAGTGCTTCGGATGCTTTTCTACGAGGACTTGATAACGGAGGAAGTCGCTCTGCAGGCGGCAATCGCACCCGCCCGGGTGCGGCTGGTCAAATCCCGGGCGCTGAAGCACTTCAAGGAGATTCATCGCCGCCTTACGACGGCAGTTGTTAAAAAGTCCTGATACATAGCCGGCTCGGAGATCACTACTTTATGTTGCATACGAAGATCGAAGACGACGAAATAATTGAGCGCTACGTGAGGAATCGGCTGGCGCCGGAGGACCGGCTGTCCTTTGAGGAGCATTACTTCACATGCGACGAATGCTTCGAGCGCGTTCAGGCGATGGACCGCTTCATCGCCGGAGTTCAGGATATGGCCCGCCACGGAGAGCTGGACGATACAGCTAAATCAGCAATTTGGCCGCGTGCTTCAAAATGGCCTCTGTGGGCATTCGCAGCAGCGTCGTTGGCGTGTGTAGTCCTGGCAGCAATCTTGGTATTTCTATCGGTCAATCGGATACCGGCACTGCAGCGGCGCCTCAGTGCGGCGAATGCAACCATTCGTTCCGAGCAGCAGGAACTCGCGCAACGTCAAATGAGTCCGCCTTCGACGCCCGGACCCGAGGCAAACGTGCCGCTGGTCATGCTGCAAGCCTTGCGCGGAGACGAGGCTGCCGAAGCAGTCGTGCCTGTGGACGCGAAGCGCGTCGTGCTCTGGGTCGAGATTGGACATACACGCTACCGCAGCTACAGCATGGAGATCTCTTCGGCATCGGGCGAGCCGGTCGCCGCAATCGAAAACCTGACTCGTGGGCCCTACGGGGCCATTGCAGCCAGCCTGCCCTCTGACCGATTGCAACCCGGCGTTTTCCGCATTACACTCACAGGCCAAGCTCCACCTCCCGCTTCCCTGGTTAGCGAATATCGGCTGCGTGTTCACAGACCCTAGCGCTCCCAGCCGATGAGGGTGTTGGATGAGACGACCCCGAAATTGGCGGAAAGCGTTGCTCTCTGTGGCGGTTGTCGCAGGCTGCGTGCTTTTTGCTGCGGCTCCTCAACCCTCTGGCGCACAGTCCGCGGAGCCAGGCGGCAATAATTCCGCAAGCGCGCCCGCCGCTGCCCCGGCGCCTCTTTCGCCCTCCGATCCCGACAAGCAGATCGATGAGCTGATGCGCGAATGCGACCGGTACATGAACGTATCGGGTCAATTCCAGAAGGTCGTCGAATGTACGCAGCAAGCACTCGCCTTGAGTGAGAAGAGCGGTGACAAGCGGCGAGCGGCCATGGCGAGAGTCTACCTGGGTGCAGCGCTCGCAGCCGAGGGAAAGCTGACCGAAGCAATCGAGGTGGCGAAAAAAGGCGTGGACGATGCCCGTGATAGCGGAGATAAGAGAGCTCTGGAGCAGGCGCTGAATACCGAAGCGGGCTGCGTGGGAGAGTCAGGACGTTATGAGGAGGCCCTCGATCTGTTCTACGAGATCCACGACATTGCGCGCGCTACCGGCGATCAGACGATGGAGTATATGTCGCTGCTGAATATCGGTGAGGCCTATACGCGGTCCGGCGAACCGGAACACGCGGGGGTCCCGCTCCAGGAAGCGTTGCGAATCGCGGCTCAACTGAAGCGCACCGATGCGAACGGCGGGAACCCTTCAAAGAAAGGGACCGAAATGGCGCTCTTGAACCTGGGTGCCATGGAGTTGGAACAATCGCGTTACACGGAGGCGTTGAATTATTACGAACGAGTGCATCTGAGCCGCCCGCAAAGCCCTCTGTGGCAGATCACGGCTCTCGAAGGCATGGCCCGGGCTCACCAGCACCTGGGCCAGCCGCAGCTGGCAATTGACCTTTTCGAGGAGGCAATCCTCGCCGCCTCAAAAACAGCAGGCGCGTTGCTTGAGGCCCGTTTGTTGAGCGAGTTGGGAACCAGCCAGGAAGCGGTGGGAAAACTGGACGCGGCGCTCGCCACGGAGAACAAATCGCTTGCCATAATCCGTGCGAACGGAGGAGATCCTGACTTGGAGTGGGAAGTGGAAGGTAGAATCGGGCACTCGCTTCGCGGGATGGGCCGGAATGCGGAAGCGCTGGACCACTACCAGACTTCCATAAAGGGAATCGAGAGCCTTCGTTCCGTGGCGATCGAAACGGAGGAGGGCCGCGCCGGTGTTCTGGCAAGAAGCCGCGCAGTGTACGCCGAGACGGCCGACCTACTCGCCGAGGAGCATCGCGACATCGAGGCATTCGAGATCGCGGAGCGTGGCCGCGCACGCGCGTTTGTCGAAATGCTCGCCACGATCCGCGGCGGACTTCCCGATGAAATGACACCGGAGCAGGCACAGAACGAATCGGATTTGCAGGCGCGTATCTCATCGATTCAGAAAGAACTATGGAAGGAAGGCGTCTCAGCAAGAGAGGAGCAAGAGCAGAAGGCTAAACTCGCATCCGCCGAAGATGATCTGGAGGCATTCCACGCTTCTGTCCGCCGTTCGAATCCGCGGTACGCAAGCATTCGTTATCCTGAGCCGATCAACGCCGGTCAAGTTCAGAGCGAGCTGCTCGACAACAAAAGCGTCCTACTGGAATTCATGCTGGGCGAAAAGCGCTCGCTTGTCTGGGTCGTATCGAGGGATAAATTGACCTGCGCGGTCCTCCCGCCGCGAATGGAGATCGAAAAGCGGGTTCTGGAATTTCGCAAAGCGCTTACCGATAAGACTTCGGTTCTCACCGCACAATCGGCGATCGCAAAAACCGATCGGCTCGGCTCTGCGTTGTATTCCACATTGTTTGGGCCGATCCGATACACCATTCCATCCGGTGCCGGTGTGATTGTTGTTCCTGACGGCATCCTGAGCTATCTGCCTTTCGAAACACTGCTCACGGGGACTAGGCGAAATACTGCCGGTCAAATCCAGCCGGTCTATGCGCTTGAAAAGTACCGGATCAGCTACGTACCGTCTGCCAATGCCCTGGCAGCCGTTCAGAGCCTGAATGCACAACGCGCCGAGTGGGAGAAAACGCTCCTCGCCTTTGGCGATCCCATCGTGGAGGGGCGATCCGCGCCCGCATCTCCACGAAACAAACTCGCCGAGGTTCGCGCATCTACACCTGATTCGTCGTTGAATTCCGAGGCGCTGCAGTCTCAGGCCGCGTACGAGGCTTACTCCGAACGAGGGTTCTCGCTCGAGAGGCTGCCATTTACACGCCAGGAGGTGCTTGGCATCGGCAAGCTGTTTCCCCCCGCACAGCGGCAGCTCTATCTTGGCGAGTTGGCGACAGAAGATGCGATCAAGAAGGAGCGTCTCGACAACTATCGCTATATTCATCTCGCGAGCCACGGCTATATCGACGAGTCTGTGCCCGGCCGTTCCGGAATTCTGTTTTCCCGCGATCCCGCTTCGCGCGAAGACGGCGTGCTGCAGGAAGGCGAAATCATGCGCTTGAGATTCAGTGCCGACCTGGTTACCCTGTCGGCGTGCAGCACTGGTCTAGGGAAGTTCGTCAACGGCGAGGGCATTCTGGGGTTAACACGCGCGCTCTTCTACGCCGGCGCGCGCAACGTGGTGGTGAGCTTGTGGAACGTGAACGACTCGGCTACTGCAGAGCTGATGCGGTCCTTCTACGCGAGCCTGAATAGGGGAGAATCAAAGAGCGAGGCGCTGCGGAGCGCCAAACTGGCGCTTCTAGATGGGTCAGATCCTACATGGCGGCATCCCCATTTCTGGGCTGCGTTCGTGCTCGTCGGTAACGGTCAGTGACAAAATAGGGCCCCGAATTCGCCCGAAACAAGGGAGCGACGGAGGCAATACTGCTCCGCCTCACCGGCAAATTCGGTCCTGGCAAGTCGGCTGTGTACCCAAATGCGCCTGCGCTTCAAATTGACGCCTAAGAGCAATGCACTCATTGACGACTAGGGCCCTCGATTGGTGTAGGGACGATCGGCGATGATCTTTTGCGCTGTGGCCGCATCGATGCCAGGCAAGGATTCCAACTCCTTCTCTGATGCTTTATTGATGTTGATTGGCCCGCTCTCCTTGAGGCCGTCGTGGCATCAGGGCTGCGCCGATCGGCGCCAGAGCCGCATGATCGTTTCTCAAGGCGGTCCGAAAGTTGCGGCTGCGAACGCGCTAACGTTCAAGCGAGGATTCCACCTGGATGACGGACGAACACTTCAGGGTCGTAGATGGACGCGAAGATATCAGCTTCCTTGCGTATGCGCCCCCACGTCACGTCGGCTTCCATCATGCTCTCCATGACGCCGAGGTAACGACCGGATTCGATGTTGCCGTACTTGAAGAATGAGTCGGTGATGATGACTGTTCCCTTTTCCGTATCAATTGCAATAGCCATCGAGGACCGATGGTGAACGCCCGCCCAGAAAACGCGAAGGCCCGGCTGTATCTCCTCCTCGTCAGCAAGCAGACGTACCTTCTCCCACCCTTCATTTTGAACGTATTGATTCACGTCAGGCGGAACACGCAAGTGGCGGGGAACGTGGAGGTGATAGTAGGGAGCCTGAAAATCCTCGATCCAGCCGCGGCGTGAGATGCCAATCGTTGCCCGGCGAAACATGTGAATGTTCGCGGTGGCATAGGCCTGCAGCGGCGTAACCAGCACGAGAGAGATGTCGTCAGTTGTGAGACCCTGCGCTAGGAGAATGTTCTGTGGAAGCTGGGCTTCGGTTCGAACGATTTGTGATTCCGGGTACCCAAAGAACTTGAGCCAAGCCTGGTTGATGACTGAGAGATCCTGTGGGGGACCCGTGTTGATGAGGATATTCTGTCCGCCGCCACGGATGAGGTAGATGAGAATGTTCATCTCCTCGCGCTGGTTCCACGCATCCATCCAGTAGACCTCTGGACCAGGAACCCAGAATGTGCCGGCATTGAATGCCTGAATCGTGTACTTCATCTCGGCCCGCTCTCCCCAGTGACGTAGGTTCGAAACTTGCGGATCCCATCAAGAAAGACACTGATGTCGCTCCCAAGGCTGATCATGCGGAATCCTTTGCGGATCCAATGCGCGGCGGACTCCTGCGTGGGCGGTAGAAAACCGGGCGCTACACCGTACTTCTGGCAAGCCGCCACGAGATCGTCCATCGCGCGAAGAAGTTGCGGATGATCGAATTGTGCGGGGAATCCCATGGAAACGGTCAGATCATAGTGACCAATCCATGCCAGATCGACGCCCGGCACAGAAACGATCTCTTCAAGATTCTCAAAGGCCTTTGCGGTTTCCAGCTGGACGATGACGGTGGTTTCTTCATTGATCTTCGCAAAGCATTCCGCTTCGCCGGCGCGATAGAGGTCGTGGGCAATGCCGAGGGCAACACCACGCCTGCCTTGCGGCGCGTATTTAAGCTGACGCACGATCTCTTCTGTTTGCTGTCGGGTTTCAACACGGGGAACCATGACCCCTTGCGCGCCCAGATCGAGAACGCGTGAGAGTGGAGCGAAGTTCAGGTCAGGTACTCGTGCCATCGGAACAATTCCGCTCCCGCGGCACGAGGCGATCATTACCTCGAGAAGGCCGATGTCGCAACGGCCATGTTCCATGTCGAAGATCACGAAGTCGAGCCCGCATGCATCCAGCATCGGACCGATTCCCGGGGTGAAGAATTCGAGAAGCAACTGGCCGAGCAGTACGTCTCCTTTTTGCAGGCGCTCCCGAAGACCCTTCATTTCTCCTCCTGCAAAGCTGTGTGCGCCTTCCATCTTTCGAGCTTCTCCTTGAATTGTGGGTTGGCGAGTACCTGAGGATTTACGACGTACGGCGGCACTTTTCCACGATAGATTGCCAGCGCGCCTTCGCAGTCGATGCGTCCCATGTCGCGAAAGAGCTCTTCCGTCCATGCGATCGAATGCGAAGTGATAATCACGTTGTCCATCGAGGCCAGCGGAGAGTCTGCACTGAGAGGTTCTTTCTCGAAGACGTCAAGCGCCGCACCTGCAATCCAGCCTTCTTTGAGGGCCAACACGAGCGCCGCTTCATCGACAATTGAACCGCGCGCAGTATTGATGAGCACTGCATCGTCCTTCATCATTGAGAACTGCTCAGCACCAAGAAGACCGCGCGTTTCGGCAGTGAGAGGGCAGTTCACAAGCACATAGTCGGATTCGCGCAGTAAGAGGTCGAGAGATACGAGTTCCACGCCCAGGTCCGCAGCTCGCTGCCTGGGGGCATAGGGATCGAATGCCAGAAATCTACGTACATTCAAGCCCCCCAGCAGGCGAATGGCCTCCGACGCGATGTTGCCCAACCCGATGGTTCCGATCACGCGGTCGCGCGGCTCGCGGCCGAGCCGGTGCGTGCTCTCTGCCCAACGTCCCTGGCGGACCATTCTGTCTTTTTCCAGCAATCGATGCGAAAGCGCAAGAATCATCAGCACTATGGACTCAGCGACAGGTCGAACCACGCCGCCAGGCGTGATGTAAACAGCAATGCCGTGTTCGGTACAGGCCTGGAGATCCACGTTGTCATAGCCGACACCGCAACGGCCGATGGCGCAAAGGCGTGTGATGCCTTCCAAAGAACGGCGGGTGACGCGGGGTTTCAGCGAAATGAGCACATCATAGCCTGCAAGCTGAGTAGGCGCGTATTCCGCCCGATATTCCTTCAGAAACTCGTACGAGACACCCGGGACTGCGTCAAGCACCGACAAGCCGATGTCAGGAAAAGCAAGGGCGCCGTCTGCGTGACAGAAATCAGCGGAAAAACCCACACGGAACGGCACTGAATTCAGCGCAGGCAATCCTTGGCCGACAGAATTCATGCCTTGTGTTCCAGAACCACGACCCAGTCTTGGAAGATGGGAACTTCTGCGATCTTCCAGGAACCACTTGCGTCCGGATTAATCATTCCGATCTCGGTTTCGGTTCCGTCGGCCGGGTTAAAGAAGAAGGCGCGATACGTACCCGACTTCAAATTCCGAAAAGTTGCGCCGGTATAGGAAGCGGGTATGAAAGTGAAGATCGTCTCTCCGGGTATCTCCGCGGCGAATGGTTTCCAATAGTCTTCCTTGCTCCAGCGCGGATCAATGAGTTCCGGACGCGCCTCGAGCTTCGACCACGAGTAACGCATGAGCAACGCTTTCGCCATTCCCAATTGTCCCGACCCGGGGAGCGCTGCGGCAATGTCCCATGGGGGACCTCCCCAGGAATGACCGTGCGGCGAGAGGCCATATGGCTTATCGCGCGTATTCAGCTGCCATATGCCATTGGCGCCATAGGTGTGTCCCCCGGTTCCACTAAGAAGAGCCGACCAGAACATGAATCGCTGCACTTCCTGACGGCTCGCTTCCCGAATTCCTTCGTAGCAGACCTCGCCGATGAGAACCGGCATACGCGGACTTGCTGCAAGGCTTCGGTTGACAGTTTCAATGGTATTGGGCACGCTTTCCCGGTCGCTGTGTCCGGTCTGGAGCATATCAAAGTCCAGAACAGATGCATCATCGACGCATTGCCGCGCACTGCTTGGAGGATGAATCGTCACGGGATGATGATGAGGGTCTACTGAGTGCACATAGCGTGCTAGCTCAGTCAAACCGTGTTTCTGTGCCTCGGCGTCCTCTTTGGGCGTTTTCGACAGGTAATAGGGCATAGTCCCTTCGCCGGCCAGACACCATACGACTGGATATGCACTCCATCGGGCGACCAGGTAGCGCCAGTGTTTCTTGACCTTCTCCATGCCCATGCGCGGGATGAAGTAGCCCCAGAAACCAACAACGCATGCTGCAAGGCCATGATCGGCAAGATGCTGGATACGCACGTCAGCCATGTCGAAATAGGCTGGGTTGATGCGCGCAAAATCGCGCTCCCACGGGAAACCCGCTTCATTCGCGCCCCGTTCATCGAAGGGCTCCATGTCCGGATAGAGGCCTGCGACGATCTGTACTACTGTGAAGCCCTTTCGCACTCGGTCAGCCGTCAGCGTTTCAAAGCCGTCCGGCCACGTCAGCCGTTTGCAAAGGCCCATCCACCACGTATCGCCCAGCCAGAAGAACGGTGTGCCGTCGGAGTGCTGAAAATGCCGCCCATCTGCTCCGACCTTAAGGACGCCATGTTTGTAGTGCGGATTGCTGCCCGCGTACGGTTGGACGTTCAACGTCATCGTTTGGCCATGCAAATCTCGATTGCCCGTATCACTGCAGACCGAGCGAACTTTATAGAGTCCCGGCGCAGTCGGGGCATAGCGCACACGCCACGTCGAGTCGCCTGCCCAAAATCCGGGAACACTCTCTTCACCGCCGGAAGGCGTGGTCACGATCGCGTCGATATCAACCTGGTTGAATGGATCGGAATACTGCTTTCCGCTTACATAGGACCACTCAGTCGCCATTCCAGCCGTGGCGGCTCTCTCTTCGGGAAATCCGGCCTTACTGGCGGAGCTCGTTGCAGCAGCCAATGCCAGCGCCTTTACGAACGTGCGTCTCGACATCGTGTCGGGCATGCAGGAACTCCTGATTTCAGGGAAGTAAAAGAACCAGCAATCAGACCATCAGATTAGATAGTCCGGCGCAAGAACTCTGTCAAGCAGATTGAAACTCTTTCTGCTTGACAGGCTCTCTTTCCCGACAGTACTTTTTGCCTACTTGTGGACGGTTGATCCGTGATCCCAACTCCGATGGAAATGCCCACCAATCGACTTTGGCATTCTCGTTGACCGAGGAGCGCATGTGAAGAACTTTGAGAACTTCATCGACGGCAGATTTGTGGCTTCCGATGGCAGTCAGCGCATCGAGGTCACGAACCCCGCTACGGGAACACTGATCTGCACAGTCCCGGATAGTACTCGTCAGGACGTTGCCCAGGCGATCGCGGCTGCCAAAAGAGCACAGCGCTCGTGGGAGATGCAATCGGCTGCGAGCCGGGCACGGCACCTCAAAGCATTGGCGGCAAAAATTCGCCAGCATGTCGAGCCAATCGCCAACGTGATCACCGAGGAACAAGGCAAAACGCTGGGCCTAGCGCGCGTGGAAGTGGAATTCACCGCGGACTATCTGGACTACATGGCGGAATGGGGCCGCAGGATTGAAGGTGAGATCATCGAGAGCGATCGACCGGGGGAAACAATCCTCCTCTTTCGTCGTCCGATCGGCGTCATTGGGGGAATCTTGCCCTGGAACTTCCCGTTCTTTCTCATCGCGCGGAAGGCAGGCCCTGCTCTGATAACCGGAAACACAATCGTGATCAAGCCGAGCGAAGAGACACCCCACAACGCGGTCAGATTCTGCGAACTTCTCGTTGAAATGGACTTTCCGCCGGGGCTCATCAATGTTGTGCATGGCCGGGGCTCAAGCGCCGGACAGGCTTTGGCCTCGTCACCCGAGATCGGGATGATCAGTTTTACCGGTAGCGCTAATACTGGATCGGCAGTGATGTCCTCAGCAGCCCCGAATATAACTAAGGTCAATCTTGAACTCGGCGGCAAAGCTCCGGCAATTGTGATGGCTGACGCGGACATCGACTTGTCGGTAAAAGTAATCAAGGCTTCGCGGGTCATCAATAGTGGTCAGGTCTGCAATTGCGCCGAGCGCGTCTACGTACAGCGATCGGTGGCGGAAGAGTTTGTCGACAAGCTCAGCAACGCAATGAGGGCGACGCACTTTGGGGACCCTTTGCAGGATCAGACAGTTGAATACGGCCCTCTAATCAACGAAGCAGGCTATCGCAAGGTGCAACGTCTCGTAAGCAGCGCGCTGCACGCTGGAGCTCAACTGCGCACAGGCGGAAAACGGGGCGAAGGATCCGGCGGATACTACTACGAGCCAACAGTGCTCACAGAGTGCACTCAGACGATGGATGTGGTCCGTCAGGAAATATTTGGGCCAGTGATTCCAGTGGTTAAATTCGAGGATCTTGATGAAGCCATCGCCTTCGCCAACGACTGCGAATACGGATTGACCTCATCCATCTACACCAAAGATTTGAATGTGGCATTGCGAGCCTGTCAGGAGATCCGATTTGGTGAAACGTACATCAATCGCGAAAACTTTGAAGCTATGCAGGGGTTCCATGCCGGGTGGCGCCGGAGCGGTATTGGTGGCGCAGACGGAAAGCACGGACTGTACGAGTTCATGCAGACGCACGTGGTCTATATGCAGCGGAATTGACCGGCCGGAGATCGACGCCAGGTGAAGCTGATTGGAAAGGTTGCAATCGTCACAGGAGCTGCAAGTGGCATCGGCCGTGCCAGCGCCATTGCTTATGCGCGTGAAGGCGCCAAAGTAGTGGTGGTTGATCGAAACCGTCATGACGGCGAAGGTACCGCTCTCGCGATAACTGACGAAGGATGCGAAGCATGCTTTGACCAGG
>Ga0306920_100015058_pt1 | contig 10585 bp, 10 predicted proteins | sample flu12Cox44000170_FD_204666 | JGI IMG/M metagenome (GOLD analysis project Ga0306920, IMG submission 204666) | Lab enrichment of tropical soil microbial communities from Luquillo Experimental Forest, Puerto Rico - flux4day.12C.oxic.44.000.170 (v2)... | ecosystem: Environmental > Terrestrial >... | reverse complement strand
TTCGGGGAGAAGCCCGATCCGTAGATCGAGACCGTCGCCGTGGCGGCGGCGGCCGGGCCGGCGACCGCCAGAGCCGAGGCTCCCGCGAAGGCAACGATCAACGTCCTCATGATCCTGATCATTGCCACAGCGGACGACCGAAGCACGGGTCAGAGCGCGTGTTTTACTCAGGTCTGCCATGTCCTTACAGTCATCGAACAGCCGGGCCCTCGTGGCCGGCGGTACCGGACGCGTCGGGGGCGCGATCGTCGCCCGGCTCGAGGCCGACGGCTGGTCGGTCTTCGCCGCCGGACGACGCGACGGGGACCTGCGGACGGCCGCCGGAGCGCGGGCGGCCGTCGACTCGGCGCTGGCGGCACTCGGCGGCCTCGAGCTGCTCGTCCACGCCGCCGCGGACGCGTTCGCGCCGAAGCCGATCGAGCGGGTGACCGAGGCCGACTGGGACGCCGCGCTGGACGTGACGGCAAAGGGCACGTTCTTCCTCGCCCAGGCGGCGGCGCCTGCGCTGCGGGAGTCCCGGGGCGCGATCGTGATCGTCGAGGACGTGGCCGCGTTCCGCGCCTGGACGGCGTTCGTGCCCCACTCCGCCGCGAAGGCGGCCCAGGCGATGCTGACCCGGGCCCTCGCGCTCGCACTCGCCCCGGAGGTCCGGGTGTGCGGTGTCGCGCCGGGCGCCGTCGCCGTCGAGCCGTCGCAGCAGCAACGCCGCGCCGCCGAGACGCTCCTCGGGCGCGTCGGCAGCCCGGAGGACGTAGGGGATGCAGTCGCCTACCTCGCCCGGGCAGGCTTCGTGACCGGGACCTCGCTGGTGGTCGACGGCGGGACGTCCCTCAAATCCGGCGGCGCCGCCGTCCCGTAACGATCGATGATGGAAGCTGCGGTCCGACTCCGTACGATTCCCGGCATGACCACCGACGGTGAGCTGATCCAGCGCGCCGCGGGCGGCGACCGGTCGGCCTTCGAGGACCTGTACCGCCGCTACGCGCGTCCGGTGTTCGGCTTCGCCCTTCGCCGCCTCGGCGACCGGGGTCGCGCCGAGGACGCCGTCCAGGAGACATTCGCGTCCGTCTGGCGCTCGGCGGGGTCGTACAAGCCGGAGCGCGGCCCGGGCGCCCCGTGGCTGTACGCGGTTGCGCGCAACGCAATCGTCGACCGCGCGCGCGCCCGTTCCGAGACGCCGGCGGAGATTCCCGAGCGGGCGGCCGATGAGCCCGGGCCACCCGAGCGTGCCGAGCAGAGTTGGGTCGCGTGGCGCGTGCACCGGGCGCTCGAGGAGCTGCCGGAGCGCGAGCACGAGGTGATCGCGCTCGCATACTGGAGCGGGCTTTCTCAGAGCGAGGTGGCCGAGTACCTGGGGATCCCGATCGGCACGGTGAAGACGCGAACCCGCACCGCGCTCGCCCGGCTCGCCGACGTGCTCGGCGAGGAACTGGAGGGGATGTGACCGACTTCCGCGATCTCGTCGACCCCGACGACCTGTCGCCGGATGAAGAGCTGCGTCTGCGGCGCGTGCACGAGCTGCTCGTCCAGGCCGGCCCGCCTCCCGACCTCCCGCCCGCGCTGCTCGAGCCTCCGACCAGGCAACCCGTCTCCGACGTCGCGGAGTTCCCGCTCCGGTCGCGCGGGCGCCGTCCGGTCATCGCGCTCATCGCCGCGGCGCTCGCGCTCGCCGCGTTCGGCGGGGGCTACCTGTTCGGCCACTCGAAGGCGAAGCCGGCGACCTTCGAGGCCGCGCACGTCGTGCCGCTCCACGGCAACTCCGCGAGCGCACTGCTCGAGGTCTCGCACCGCGACGCGGCCGGCAACTGGCCGATGAAGATGCAGGTGCGCGGTCTTCCCCAGCAGCCGAACCGGAACGCGTACTACGAGCTCTGGCTCACGCGCAGCGGCAAGCCGACCGAGGCCTGCGGCCAGTTCCGCGTGCACGGGAAGACGACGAACGTGACCTTCACCGTCCCCTGGTCGTCACGCGGCGTCGACGGCTGGGTCGTCACGTCGCAGCTCGCCGGCCAGCAGGAGCCGGGCCCGATCGTGCTCAGCACCTAGAGGGTTGATGTGGAATGGCGTGCCCACGGGGATGCGCCAGACCAAGCGGATTGGACGGGTCGGGCGCAGCTCGTAGCCGTGCCTACGGGGGAGCCCGACCCGGCCGAGCCGCGCCGTGTCTGGCGCACCAGCCGTGGGTGCGTGAGTTTCACATCAACCTTCTAGGGCCTAGGCGTCGAGGCGCGAATCCTCGAGGTCGAGGTCGCGCTGAACGCGCTGCATGACCTCCTCGGTGATCACGCCCTCGTTGCGAAGATGCAGGACCGCGTCACGCTCGGCCGACAGCAGCTCGCGGCGCAAGCGCTGGAACTGCTGCGAGCGCTCCTCGACACCGTCGTCGTCCTGGCCGTCGAGCCGTGCCCGGAACCGCGTCTGCCGGAACCGATACGTGCCGCGGAGCCGCTCGGCGGTGTCGTCGCGCACCCAGTCCTCCGCGGCGAGCTCGTCGAGCCGCTCGAGCGCCGCCTCCGCCGCCTTGATTCGCGCCTTTGCGTCTTCGCGCCCGGCCCCCACGTCGGCGGGCAGGTGAAGCACGCGGATCAGCGACGGTAGCGTCAGCCCCTGGCCGACGAGCGTCGCGAGGATGACGGCGAACGTGAGGAAGACGATCAGGTCGCGCCCGGGGACGTCGACCGGAAGGGCGAGCGCAGCCGCCAGCGAGACGGCACCGCGAATCCCGGCCCACGAGATCACGACCGGGTACTGCCAGGGCGGATACGGGTCGCGCTCCCTGATCCGCGGGAACAGCAAGCGGGGCACGTAGGTCATGATCGGCACCCACACGACGCGGGTCACGATCACGACCGCCGAGACGAGGATGCCGTCCGCGATCAGCGACACCGTCGACCGGCCCGACAGCCGGTCGACGATCCCGTGCAGCTGGATCCCGATCAACGCGAACAGCAGCGCGTTCACCAAAAAGACGAGGATCTCCCAGAAGGCGTTCCCGGAGAGGCGCGTCTCGACCGTGGTGAGCTGAGGCGTGTACCACCCCATGTACACGCCGATGGTCACCGCGGCAAGGACGCCCGACACGCCGATCGCGGCCGCCGGGAGGAACGCTAGGTAGCCCGAGAGCAGCGCGAGCGCCACCTCGGTGGGCGCGTCGTTCACCCGGACGCGCACCTGCCGGACGACCCAGCCCACCGCCAGCCCGACCGCGACCCCGCCGACCACGTTGACAACGAGGTGCCAGCTCGCATCGAACAGTGAGAACGTGCCGGCGACCGCCGCCGTGACCGCCGTCTTGTAGAGAACGAGGGCCGTTCCGTCGTTGACGAGGCTCTCGCCCTCGATGATCGAGACGATGCGCCGTGGAGCGCCGAGGTTGCGGGCGATCTCGGTGGCCGCGAGCGCGTCCGTCGGCGACACGATCGCCCCGAGCGTGAAGGCCGCGGCCCAGCTCAGACCCGAGATCTCCTGGTGGGCGACGACGGCGACGCTGCCCATCGTCGCCAGCACGAGCCCGATCGCGAGAAACCCGATCGGTCGGAGGTTCGCGCGGAGATCACGGAGCCCCGTGAAGAACGCCGACGAGTAGAGCAGCGGCGGCAGGATCGCGACCAGGACCAGCTCGGGCGGGAGCGTGATCTGAGGGAAACCCGGGGCGAAGCTGAGCAGGAGGCCGCCGCCGACGAGGAGGATCGGAAGGGGCAGCTTGACCGCGGTCGAGACGACGAGCATGACGCCGAGCGCGACCAGCAACACCAGCAGCTGCAGCTCGAGATGGGTGCCGACGTGCACCCGACGAGCCTACAAACAGCGCCGCTCCGCTCCGCTCGCCTAGAACGTTTTGCTCAACGCGTCTAGGTTGGGAGGCTCGCAGGCAACCATAGGGGTCGAATAGGGGAGAGGATGCTGATGACAGCACGCTCGACCATCGTCCTTGCGATCGCAGCCGGGTTGGCGGCGGTGATCCTGGTAGCGCCCACGGCGGCAGGCGCGACCGGCAGCTTCAGTGTCGTCGCAAGCGGGCTCGACAATCCGCGCGGCCTGACGTTCGGGCCGGATGGCAACCTCTACGTCGCGTTGGGCGGCACAGGCGGCGCGATGATGACCACGCCGCAGGACTGCTTGCAGGCGCCCGTTCCGGTGGGGCCCTACTCCGGCGGCTTCACCGCCAGCATCGTGAAGGTCGCGCCGAACGGCACGGTCTCGCCGGTTGCAACGGGGCTGCCGTCGAGCTCGACGTCGCCGGCGCTGGGCGGCCTGACGAGCGGGGTGGCCGACGTCGATTTCATCGGCCAGACGCTGTACGCGCTCGAGTCGGGGGCCGGCTGCTCACACGGCCTCATCCACACGAACAACGAGATCCTGCGCGTGAACGCGAACGGGACGACGACGCCGGTGGCCAACTTGAGCGACTTCATCAAGGCGAATCCGGTTGCGAACCCGGAGCCGGATGACTTCGAGCCGGACGGGACGTGGTACAGCATGGTCCCGTACAAGGGCGATCTCTATGCGGTCGAGCCGAACCACGGCGAGGTCGACCGGATCGATCCGGGCACCGGAGCGATCAGCCGCGTCGTCGACGTGTCGGCGAGCCAGGGGCACATCGTCCCGACCTCGATCGCGTTCGGTGGGCTGTTCGGAGGGCTCGCGCTGGGGAACCTCGGCACCTTCCCGGTCGTCCCGGGGAGCGAGCAGCTAATGCGGGTGAACCCGTTCAGCGGAAGCCTGTCCATCGTGCGGACGGGCTTCACGACGATGCTCGGCCTCCAGTTCGACCTGTGGGGGAACCTCTACATCCTCGAGTCGATGACGGCGCCGGGCTTCCCCGGGCCGCAGGAGCTCGGGACGGGGAAGATCGTCCAGATCAACATCTTCGGTCAGCAGTCGACGATCGTGACCGGGCTGTCGTTCCCGACCGCGATGACGTTCGGCCCCGACGGGGCCCTGTACGTGTCGAACCTCGGCTTCGCAGGGCCGGGAGCAGGCCAGATCGTGCGGGTCCCGACGAGCCGTTTCGGGTAGGGAAAGTGAAGCGCCTCGCCGGCGCGGTTCAGGCCGCGTCGGCGAGGTCTTCGTTCTGGGAGAGCCGGCGCAGCGCGTCGGTCTCGATCTGGCGGACGCGCTCGCGCGTCAGGCCCAGCTGCTTACCGATCGCCTCGAGGGAGGCGGGACCGTCCCCGACGAGACCGAAGCGGAGCTCGACGACCGCACGCTCGCGGTCGGGGAGGTTGGCGACGGCCTGGCGGACAGCCAGGTCGCGCAGCGAGGCGGACGCCTCCTCCTCGGTCGACGGGCCCGTGCCGGCGATCAGGTCGCCGAAGGACGCGTCGCCGTCGTCGCCGACCGGCATGTCGGTGGAAGCGACGGCACGCGCGGCGGCCATCACCTCGTGGACGTGGGTGATCGGAAGCTTCGAGTGCTTGGAGATCTCCTCGGGCGTGGGGTCCCGTTCGAGCACCGCAACGAGCTCGCGGCGGGCGCGGGCGACCTTCTGCTCGCGCTCGACGACGTGCACCGGGATGCGGATCGTGCGCGACTTGTTGGCGACGCCGCGCTGCACGGCCTGGCGAATCCACCAGGTCGCATAGGTGGAGAACTTGAAGCCCTTACGCCAGTCGAACTTCTCGGTCGCGCGAATGAGGCCGAGGACTCCCTCCTGCACGAGGTCGCCGAGGGTGATGCCCTGCGTCTGGTAGCGCTTGGCGATCGAGACGACCAGCCGGAGGTTGCAGTTGATCATCCGCTCCTTCGCGGCCATGTCGCCGCGCTCGATGCGCTTGGCCAGCTCGACCTCCTCCGCCGCGGTGAGCAGCGGGTAGCGGCCGGCCTCGTTGAGGAACATCTGGAACGAGTCGGTGGTGTAGTGGGCCTCGCCGATGGAGAGGTCGAGGGTGAACTCCTCCTCTTCCTCGAGCTCGGGCGCGGCGCCGTGCGCCTCGAGCTCGTGCTCGAGGGCCTCGGCCTCCTGCTCGTCGAGGTCGTGGGCGAGCACCGTATCGGCCACCTCGGCAGGGGTGATCGATCCGTGCTCGGCGCGGAGGTTCAAAAGCTGCTCGAGGGCTTCGGCGACAGCCGTGGTCATGCTGAGATTGGTCAACGTGCTCCTTCTTGTCTTCGAGGAAGACGGGCGCGCGGTTTGCTCGTGCGCGCCTCTGTCGAAGATGAAAACGGCGTGGTTCCAGGAGCTATTCCCCCTGGCCGCCAGAACTTAGTGACAGATTGTTACAAGTCTGTAAGGCTTCGACCCGGGAGGCGTTAAGCCCTCCTAAGAGCTGTCTAAGGAGCCATGCGGCCGTTCTCGACGAACGCCGCGTGGGTCACCGGCATCAGCTCGGCGAAGAAGGCCTCGACCGCCTCGGCATAGCGCCGGATCTCGAGCTGCGCGAACTCGGAGTTCCGCAGCGAGACGAAGTTCATCAGGGCCCGGGCGTTGACCGTCCAGTAGAACTGGGTGTAGGCGCCGACCGGGAGCACCGAGCGGGCCAGCTCCCGTGCCACGCCCTGCTCGACGAGTCGCGTGTACGTCTCGTAGGCCTGCTCGTACACCGCCCGGAGCTCCTCACGGGTCGTTTCGGCCAGATCGTCGCCGACCGGCTCGAAGGTGTACGCGCCCGGCTTGCCGACCTGCGTCCGCACGTCGTCGGCGTCGGGTACGTAGAAGTCGTCGGTCGCCTTCGCGTACCGAAGGCTGAACTCGTTGAAAGACCCGATACGGTGCCGAAACCATTCGCGCGCGACGAAGATCGGGCAGCGGACGTGGAACCGGAACGCGTTGTGCTCGAACGGCGAGCCGTGGCGGTCGCGCATCAGGAAGCGGATCAGCCCCTCGTCGGAGGCGTCCATCTCCTCCTTGCGCCGCGCGAACGACACGCGGGCGCCGTTCACCACCGAGAGGTCGTCCGCGAGCGCGCCGTCCAGGCGGACGAAGCCGTGGTCGAGGAGCTGCCTGGTGTTGTCGGGGGTGGTCTCGGTCACGGTCAAAGCTCGCGGACCCTAGTCCGCGTCCCGGACATCATCGCCCTGCTATGCCTGCGGTGTGATCAGGGTCGGGACCTCGGGCTGGTCGTACCCCTCGTGGCGGGGCGGCTTCTATCCCACCGGCATGCAGCCGACCGAGTTCCTGGGCTTCTACGCGGAGCGCTTCGACACCGTCGAGCTGAACTCGACCGGGTACCGCCTGCCGAGCGAGGACCAGTTTCGGCGCTGGGCCGATGCCGTGCCGGACGGCTTCCGCTTCGCCGTCAAGCTGCCGCTGCGCCGCCTCGACCGCGTGACTCCGTTCCTGGAGCGCGTGCTTGCACTGGGCGATCGGCTCGGGCCGGTGCGGGTGGTCGTCGAAGCCGCACGGGACGACGGTCTCGTCTCGTTCGTCAAGGGCTCGATTCCCGGCGACGTCGAGCTCGCGTGGGACTTCCGCCACGAGTCGTGGGTGGGCGCAGACGGACAGATGGTCCGCGTCGGCGACCCGGCCGCAGAGCCGTTCCGGTACCTGCGGCTGCGCGAGCCGCCGTACACCGAGGGCGAGCTCGAGGCGGCCGCGTCCGAGGTGCGCGACCCGGCATACGTCTACCTCCGGCACGAGGACGAGCCGACGGCGCCCGCCTACGCCGAGCAGCTGCGCGCGTTCCTGGGTCAGTAGCCGGCGGCGGCGCCGGCGCGTGCGACGTGCGCTCCCGACTCGAGAATCTCCGTCACCTGCGACACGGCGAAGCGCAGCTCGTCGTCGGTCGTGAAGAAGTGCGGGCCGAAGCGAATGCCTGCGTCCGGCCGGAAGTCGCAGATGATGTCGCGCGCGGCGAGCTCGGCGTGGACGGCCGCGAAGTCGGGCACCGAGAAGACGACGGACCCTCCGCGGACCGCGGGGTCGCGCGGCGACGTGAGCTCGAAGCCGGCGCCGTCTACGAGGTCGACGAGCAGCGCCGTCTGACGCATCGAGTTCGCGCGGATGCGATCGACGCCGATCTCCTCGACGATCTCGTAGCCCGCACTCGCCGCATACAGCGCCGGCACGCTCGGCGTGCCCGTCAGGAAACGGGCCGCGCCGTCGGCATAGCGCATCTCCGTCTCGAAGGCGAACGGCTCGGCATGCGCCTGCCAGCCGGCAAATGCGGGCTCGAGCCGCTCGGCGACATCAGGTCGCACGTACAGCCAGCCGGCGCCGGGCCCTCCGCAGAGCCACTTCACTGACCCGCCGACGCAGAACTCGACGCCGAGCGCCGTCACGTCGAGCGGGACCGTTCCAGCCGACTGGTACGCGTCGAGGCACACGTAGGCACCCGCCGCACGCGCACGTTCGATGATCCGCTCGACCGGCTGGATCTCGCCGGTTTTGTAGAGCACATGCGAGACCGGGACGAGGAGCGTGCGCTCGTCGATCGCCTCGATCACGGCCTCGGCGTTCTCGCAGACGACGACGTCGGCGCCGAAGCGGGCCCACGCCTGCTGGACGTAGCGCACCGACGGGAACAGCCCCTCCTCGAAGACGATTCGGTTGCGCGGGGGCTTCAACTCGAAGCACGAGAGAACGATCGCCTCGGCGACGGTGACATTCTGGTGCATCACGACGGTGCCCGATGGAGCGCCGATCACGCCGCCGAGCAGGTCGCCGACCGTGAGCGGCGTCGCCCACCAGCCCTCCCCCCACGCACGGGCGCCGCGGGTCGCCCACTCGTCCGCGAACCGCTGGAGCCTGCGCGCCGCCTCGGCCGGCATCGCCCCGAGCGAGTGGTTGATCAGGTACGTCGTCGAGGCGAGGATCGGGAAGCGGTCGCGATAGTCGAGCAGCTCCACGCCGACAGCCTAAAGACGCCAGACGGAGTTGCCGGTCGAATGCGACAGCCACACGCCGTCGCCGACCGGGAGCACGACGATCGGGCCCGGGCCGGCCGGCAACGTCCGCACGACCTTCGCCGTATGCAGGTCGATCACCACGACCGCGCCTCCGTCGATGCACGGCACCCACAACTGCCCGCGCACGACGGCCGAGCCGAGCGGATTGCGCATCACAGGTACCCGCGCCAGCACCTTCAGCGTCGCCGGGTCGACACGGGCGACGACGTTCGTCTCCTCGGAGACCCACAGCGAGCCGGCGGCCTCGGTGACCCAGTCGGCGCCGGGCAGCTCGACCGAGCCGGTGACGCGGTTCGTGCGGGGATCGATTCGCACGAGCTTCCCGAGCGTGTGGTCGGTCACCCACACGTACCGGCCGATCGCGCTGAGCCCATTGGGTTCGACGCCGACCCTGATCGTCTTCACAACCCGATTGCCGGTCACCCGCGACACGGTCCCGTCGCCCGAGTTCGACACCCAGGCCGAGCCAAAGCCCCACTCGACGTCGTACGGAGCTGCGCCGACCCGGACCGTCGCAGTCACCCGGCCGGTTCGCGTGTCGATGCGGGCGACCGTCTGTGTGACGTTCGACACCGCCCACACTGCACCCGGTGCCGAAGCGAGGTTGAAGACGCGCTCGCCGACGTTCACGCGTCGCAGGACACGCCCCGTCGCGGGATCGAGGCGCATGACATCGCCCCCGTCGAGCCCGCCGACCCAGACGCTCCCACCCCCGGAGGCGAGCCCGTAGGTCGCCTCCCCGACGTCGACCTTCAGCGTCGAGGGTGCGGCGGCGAGCGCCGCGGCGAGCGCTGCGATCAGGATCCGCATCCAACCGAGTGTGACCGCGGCGACGAGCCGCGGCCACACTCGATCGCGAACTCAGATCACCGCAGCGACGCCGCCTGCACCGGCTGGCCGGAGACGGGACGAGGAGGCGGCTTTGCGTCGACGAGCACCGCGGCGACGAGCAGCACGGCCATCCCGACGATGCTCTCGCCGATCAGGCTGCGCCCGATGCGGGAGAGGAACCCCGCGTCGCCCCGCTGCAACGCCGGGCCGATCACGAACTTGTGGAACGCTCCCCACAACAGCGCAAGCGAGACGAGCGCGAGCTTCACGAGCAGCACCTGGCCGTACCCGGTCGTCCAGAGGTCGTGCAGATGCGGAAGCCGGACGATCCCGAGGTACGTTCCCGCCGCGAGGACGAGCGCGATCGTGACCGTCGCGAGCTGCGAGAAGTTCGCGAAGGCCGGTCGGCGGAGCTCGGGCGCACCCGTCCACAGCAGCACGCCCATCGTCGCGAGCCCGCCGATCCACAGCGACGCACCGGAGAGGTGCACCCAGTCGGCGATCTCCGTCTTCCAGGACGAGCCGGGATCGACGGCGTCGTGCCCCGACACCGAGAGACCGGCGACGAAGACCAGGGAGAGCACGAACGCCGGCACAAGGAACGTGACCCGGTCGAGGAGCCACGCCAGGTAGACGAGCCCGAGCACGAGCGCGAATCCGAGCGTCATCGTCACGAACGCCTCGCCGAACCGGGTCTGCGCCATCGGCGAGAGGTCGCCGTAGAGGAAGCGCCCGAACGGGAGCTGCAGCGCGTCCTCGGCCCGGAGCGAGAAGGCGGCGATCCCCGCCTGCAGGCTCACGACACAGCCGAGCCCGGCCGCCACGGCGATCTTCCGGTCGAGCGCCCGCGGAACCTCGAGCCCGCGCAGGCAGATGAGCCGGAACCCGAGGGCGCCGAGCGTCAGGG
>Ga0306920_100015057_pt1 | contig 10585 bp, 11 predicted proteins | sample flu12Cox44000170_FD_204666 | JGI IMG/M metagenome (GOLD analysis project Ga0306920, IMG submission 204666) | Lab enrichment of tropical soil microbial communities from Luquillo Experimental Forest, Puerto Rico - flux4day.12C.oxic.44.000.170 (v2)... | ecosystem: Environmental > Terrestrial >... | reverse complement strand
GATTTGCGCGCAAACCGCATTCTTGAACGCCGTGGCATCATAGTTCTGGGTCTGCGCCTGCCCAGTCATGATCAGCCGAGAGGAGCTGGCCACAGCGGTCTCCAGCGCCTGGCCGGCGAAGAAGACAATGGCCGTCTCCATGATTGCGAATACAAGCGCGAGGAATGGAGCTGCCACCAGGCCGAATTCAACCGCGGCAGCGCCATCTTTTTGCAGAACGAGGCGACCTGCCTTGCTCTGAGCGGCCAACCGCCAAGCGCGATGCGCGAGCTTTGTGACAATCTCGACCATGGGCGACCCCAGCGCTGCGCTGTGTAGGCACCGATGACGATTGAGTAGCAAGAAGCAATTGTCGAATTGCTGCGCTAATCGCCCACATCGGCGATATGCTGTGTAGAGCTTTGTTAACTAGTCGATGCAACCCGCCGCGTTGCTGGCGGGAGATCATCTCCCGGCTGCTCCAGATGGCCCTTGCACCAGACCGTTGCGGCCGTTGCTCTGGGCGATGCCGGCGTCAAACACCACGTTGCTGTCGCCGAGCGTGATGCGGCGCTCGCAGATCGGAGTGCAGCTGTATGTTTCGCGCTCGACGCCGCGATACATGACCACCACCTCCGGCTCCACGTCTGGCCCCTGCACCTCGATCAACTTGTCCATCAGCGTGTTGCCGGCTCGATCGAGCACCACCAGGTTGGTCACGCCGTAGCTCTTCCCGGTGACCACCATCAGACCGCCGGGCTGCAGCGAGACATCGGCTATCATCGGATTGCCGATCACGATCGTCGCCACCCTGTCCGGAAGCCTGACAATCTGCGCCTGATCGAGGATGACGGCCAAGTCTGCGGCGGATGTTTCAGCGGCAAGGGCGATCACCAGAAGTAGAGCCCAGCCGAGGGATCGGACTACGCCACATGACAACGTATTCAACGCAACCGATAACGCCATCGAAGCACTTCCCGCCTTGTACGCGCGGGCCGGCAACTGAGCACCGTCCGAACGGGCAGATCAACGGACCTATTTGATGCAAGAAATGGTGAATGAACTGCAAACGCTTCCGCATCGCCCGGCGGGGCGGAGGCTTCACTGTCTGAACGGATATAGAATTTGCGCTGCAAACGTGGCGGGAAAGTCTCGATCGGCGACGCCGTAGCGGTCCGGCAGCTCACGGGCAGGCATGTAGAAGGTGCCGAACACAACATCGATCAATGGGAAGGTCGAGGCAAAATTCTTATCACCGCCGCGCTCGGCCGCGGTATGGTGCCAGCGGTGAAACACCGGGCCGGCAACCAGGTATTTGGCCGGACCGAGGGTCCAATCCAGATTCGCGTGCACAAATGCGGAGTGCGCGATGGTAAAGGGACCGAGGAACACCAGCACATTGGGAGAGATGCCCGCCAGAAGCAGCACGACATCCGCCGCCACGCTGCCGAGAAAAATATTGACCGGATGGAATCGCGCCGCGGAGATCCAGTCGAGCTCCTCTGACGAGTGATGCACCGCGTGGTATTTCCACAGCGGCGCCCGGTGGAACGCGCGATGTATCCAATACATCATCAGGTCGGAGCCAACGAGAAAAATCGCCGCCTGCAGCCAAAGCGGCAAGAGCGCCAGCGGGCCATGCCCGTCGTCATAGAACTCGACCAGCCCCTCGGCGCTGGTGATACCAAATAGCAGCGCAGCCCCGAGCACCAACAGACCGATGCGCAGGTAACGCGCGAACAGGGGGATGAAAAACCAGTAGCAAAGGTCGGTCAGCAAGTCGCGTTTGCGCCACCAAGGCCGGCCTGGGTTGCACGCGGAGTAGAAGGACAGCACGGTGAAAGCTGCTCCGAGTGCAATCGACACCGGCACTACCTTCATGAGCGTCACGCCCATGCTGTGAATGATTGCAAAGATTTCCTCGAGCATGACGCCGAATGACCTGTTATGACCTGAGATGTAGGGGCGCCCCTTGTGGGCGCCCACGACAGCGCGTCCACGAGGGCCGCCCCTACAGTCCTATCCGCCGTGACAGTTAAGATGCGATGAAAGAGAGAGGCATGAGATCAAACACCACGCGCTGCACACTCGGCAGATTATCGAAGCAAGCGCGCGCTTCGCGCTCTGCACGCTCGTGCGCGAGGCGCACCGTTTTTGGTAACAGCGAAGCGCAAGGTTATTTCAGTCATATCGCCTGCAACGTGGAGTTAACTACATTGACTTTTCCTCCTCTTGCCCGCCATTTGACTTTCGAAATTAACTTCGTTTCAAGAGCGGGCCGATACGGTCGCCCCACGGTTTCGGACCAGCCGGGCAATAACGGCCCCGGAGCCTCGTTCAGACAGCCAACCCTACGGACCCTATGGAGCCATAGATGAAAACCCTCTTGAAGTTTGTGAAGGACGAGTCCGGTGCGACCGCCATCGAGTATGGTCTCATTGCTGCCGGTATCTCAGTTGCGATCATCGCCGTCGTGCAGGGCCTCGGCTCGAAGTTGAACACGACCTTCACCAGCGTTCAGACTGCGCTCAAGTAAGCGTCTCCGCTTCGAGTTGCGCAACAGGCTCTGGCCAAGGCCGGAGCCTTTTTCGTTGCTTACGCATGATCCGTATTTCTTGCCTTGACTTGCCATGCTAACCGAACGGCAATAGGCGAAGCCTAGGATCAACTCGGCGCCCCGTGCGCAAGTGCGTATCCATCGGCACGATCGAGCATGATCGTAGATCTTATCAGACTGATTTTGTTTCCGGCGTTGATGGCGTTTGCCGCCACGAGCGATCTCCTGACCATGACCATCTCCAATCGAGTGCCGCTCATCTTGGCGGGAGGCTTCTTTGGGCTTGCTTTTGTCGCAGACCTGAACGCGATAGCGATCCTCTCCCACATGGCGGCCGCATGTGTTGTCCTGCTCGTCAGCTTCGGCTTCTTTACACGCGGCTGGATTGGGGGCGGCGACGCCAAGCTTGCGGCGGTCACTGCCTTGTGGCTCGGCTTCGATCACCTGCTGGCGTATCTTGTCTACGCCTCGCTTCTCGGCGGTGCATTGACGCTGGCGTTGATCCAATTCCGCCTGGTGCCGCTGCCCGCAGCACTTGCCCGACAGCAGTGGCTGGAGCGGCTGCATCGTAGGGAAACCGGAGTGCCCTACGGCATTGCGCTTGCGGCCGCAGCGCTCGCCGTCTACCCACAGACGGAGTGGATGACCGCGATCGGCATCTGATCCGGGCAGACTGGATCGGTTCGCCTCGCCAGCTCTTCGCGACGAGCTCGTGCTTCTCCCGAAGGAAGCGCGAGCGCGGCAGATCGGATCAACAATACAATATTAACTCCATTTGCATACCGCCCGTTAACCATGCCTTGACGTTTCCCTGCTGAGATTGCGCATCAGCGACGGCGCATCAGTGGCGGCGTTGCGCGAGTTGCAACCGCAGTGGTTGTGGCGTGATCCGTAGGAAGTGCTGGTATGGAATCGGCGCGTATCCTTATGCCCAGTATCTCAGTTGTGGCAGCGGTGTCGCCAGCCTTGCCGGGCCGGACACCCCTAGCCCCATCCGCCCGCACAGGGGCGCTTTCTCAGCTCGAAATTGCCGCGGTTGTGGCTCCGTTCAGAGAACGGCACACCCTAGGCCGTCCTGCGACCGCGTTGCGTCGGCATGATTTGATGATGAGGGGCTGACCATGAGGAACAATTGGCTGCTTCGGAACGCAGGGATGTTGGGGTTGATATTCGGCCTGCAACTCGCGACCGGCGGCCATCTTCGCGCGGCTGAAATGCCGATGCTCGGCAGGAATCTGCGCGCCCCGCTGGTCGACGTCGTCGCCAGCGAGGCGTCATCTCAATTCATTGCGCTCGGCGTTGGCAAGTCGGTGGTGATCGACCTTCCGCGTGACATCAAGGACGTTCTGGTGGCTGATCCGAAAATCGCCAATGCGGTGATCCGCTCGAGCCGCCGCGCCTATATCATCGGTGCAGGCGTGGGCCAGACCAGTGTTGTCTTCTTTGATATCGAAGGCCGCCAGATCGGCGGCTTCGATATTGCCGTCACCCGCGATCTCAATGGTCTGCGCGCGGCTATCAAACAGGCGCTGCCCGGGTTGGATGTTCATGTCGAGGGGCTCGGGGATGGAATTGTGCTCACGGGGAACGTGTCCTCGCCGATCGAGGCCCAGCACGCCTTTAATATTGCTTCCAGGCTCGTCGATGATGGGCGCAAGGTCGTCAACGGCATCACGGTGCACGGCCGTGATCAGGTCATGCTCAAGGTGACAGTCGCCGAGGTGCAGCGCGACCTCATCAAGCAGCTTGGCATCGACCTCAACGGCAGCGTCGGCATTGGCTCGGCGGTAGTCAATCTGAATAACCTCCCGCCGTTTCCGGTGTACGGGCAGCCGCTGTTCCCTAACGGCATCGCCGGCACATTTAAGTCGGTCACTGCAACGCTGCAGGCCATGGAGCGGGCGGGAGTGATTCGCACGCTTGCGGAGCCGAATTTGACGGCAATATCGGGCGAGAGCGCCAACTTTCTCGCCGGCGGCGAGTTCCCGATTCCGGCAGGCTATACCTGCCAGTCCGTGACGCCGGGGGCCCCCGCGGTCTGTCAATATCAGATTCAGTGGAAGAAGTTCGGCGTGGGCCTCAACTTCACGCCGGTGGTGCTCGGCGAAGGCCGCATCAGCTTGAAAGTCATGACCGAGGTCTCGGAGCTCTCGACCGAAAATCAGCTCACTCTCGTGCAAACGACCGGCACCTCGCTCAGCATTCCCTCGATCAAGACGCGCCGGGCCGAGACGACGTTGGAGATTCCCTCGGGCGGATCGCTCGCCATGGCGGGAATGATCCAGGAGCAGACGAAGCAGCAGATCAACGGGATTCCCGGGTTGATGCAGCTGCCGGTTCTCGGCACCTTGTTCAAGAGCCGAGACTACATCAACAAACAAACTGAGCTCGTCGTATTGGTCACGCCATATGTCGTGCGGGCGGTCGCGCAGAAAGAGCTGTCGCGTCCCGATGACGGGTATGCCGATGCAAGCGATCCCCAACCGTATTGCTTGGCAAATTCAACCGCCTCTACGGCGCCTCCGGTAAGCCGGCGCCGCAGGTAAGCTATCACGGCAGTCCGGGTTTCATTCTCGACTGACGCCGCGAGGAGATGCCGATGCGCCCTGCTCTTCAGGCCATGCCGCAGCTGCATCGAGCCAGCGCCATTGCTGCTCGGCAAGCCGTCGTATTGGCATGCCTTGCGCTCGCAGGTTGCTATTCCACCCGGGAAGCAGTCATTCCGGCTGATTTCGATTACCGCCTGCGCCACAACATCGCGATCAAGGAAGGCCCGCGCACAATTGAGCTGTTCATCGGCTCGGCTCGCGGCGGCCTCACCGGCGAGCAGCGCGCGGACGTGCTTGCCTTTGCCAACATCTGGCGACGCCAGGCAACCGGCGGAATTTTGATCGATTTGCCCGCCGGAACGCGCAACGCACCCGCCGCTGCCAACGCTCTGCACGAGGTGCGCGCCATCTTGTCCGCGGCAGGGGTCCCGGGGTCGAGCATCGGCGTGCGGCCGTATCGTCCCGCTGACCCCTCCAAGCTGGCAACGATCAGGTTGAGCTATCCGACGCTGGTGGCTGAAGCCGGCCCATGCGGGCTTTGGCCTCACGATCTCGGGCCAGTCCTTGAGCGTGCGTACAACGAAAACACGGAATACTGGAACTTTGGCTGCGCCTCGCAGCGAAATCTCGCCGCCATGGTCGATAACAAGGCTGACCTGGTGCAGCCGCGCGGCAGGTGCCGGCTTACACCGGTCGCCGCACGACGGTGCTCGACAAGTACCACCGCGGCGAGAGCACGCAGACCGTCAACCCGGACAAGGATCAGGGCAAGATCAGCGATCTTGGCAAGTGATGACCAGCATCATGCAGGAGCCTGCCGCTGCCAACGAGCATATTGCGCCCGCGCCGCGCGTGTCGGTGGACGCCTTCTGCGAGAAGGTGGAGACCGCCGCCACGGTTCAGTCGGCCGGCGAGGATCGCCGTTTGAGCAAGGCCCATCTCAAAGTGCAGATGGGCGGCATCAAGGCGGCAGTAGAGGCGTATGGCGACGCGCCGAGTGCCAACGTCATCATCATTGAGACCGAAACCCGAGGCGCCGATCTGACCGCGGGCCTCGATTTGCTTTCCGAGGTATGCGACCCCGGCACCCATGTACTCGTTATCGGTCGCTACAACGACGTCGTGCTCTACCGCGAGCTGCTGCGTCGAGGCATCAGCGATTACCTGATCTCTCCCATCGGCGTGCTCGACATTGTGTGCGCCGTCTGCGGACTGTTCTGCGCGCCCGATGCCAAGCCGGTCGGCCGGATCATCGCCGTGATCGGAGCCGAGGGCGGCGTCGGCGCCTCCACGATTGCCCACAATATCGCCTGGGCGATCGCGCGCGACCTGCGCCTCAACAGCGTCGTCGCAGACCTCGACCTGGCGTTTGGAACGGCCGGGCTGGATTTCAACCAGGATCCCACGCAAGGCATCGCCGACGCAGTGTTCTCGCCCGACCGGGTCGATACCGCCTTCGTCGATCGCCTGCTGTCGAAGTGCACCGAGCACTTGAGCTTGCTTGCAGCACCCGCCACGCTCGATCGCGTGTATGACTTCTCCGGCGAGGCTTTCGATTCAATCTGTGACTCCCTGCGGGCGAGCGTGCCCTGCACGGTGCTTGATGTGCCGCATCAGTGGACCGGCTGGAGCAAGCGCGCGCTGATCGCCGCCGACGATATCCTCGTCGTTGCCGAGCCCGATCTTGCAAACCTGCGCAATGCCAAGAACCTGCTCGATGTCCTGCGCGCCGCGCCCGAACGATCATCGTCCCTGTTACTGCCTCAATCAGATCGGTGTGCCCAAGCGACCGGAGATCAGCCCCACCGATTTTGCCAAGGCTCTCGAAGACCAGCCGGTCGTGATCATTCCATTCGATCCGCAGACCTTTGGAGCCGCCGCCAACAATGGCCAGATGATCGCGGAGCTCTCGTCGTCGCATCGCACCGCCGAATCATTCCGCCAGCTTGCGCAGCAGCTCACCGGGCGCACGGAGGCAAAGAAGAGCAAATCGGGCCTCTTGGGCCCATGGCTCGACAAGCTGCGCAAGCTGTCGGCCTGATCAATGACCGGAGTCGGGTAGCGTGTTCGGTAAGCGTGGCAGTGCCGGAGCTGGCAATCCCGCACCGGGAGCGAAGGAAGCGCGCCCGCAGGCGGGATCGCCTGCTCCGGCGCCGGTCAAGGAGCGGCCGGATGCCGCCGCAAGCCGGCCCCTCGTGGTCGAGGCCGGCCGTTCGCCCATTCCATCGACCGGCTTGGGCGCGCCGCTTGTTTCCGCCCCGCCGCCCAGCGTGCGCACAGCCGATGCGCCGAGCGCCTCGTCGCCTCCGCTTGTGCCCTCATCCGTCGATTCCCGCCATACGGAAGCCTATTACGAGACCAAGAGCATGGTCTTCGGGGCGCTGATCGAGGCGATCGATCTCGCCCAGCTGGCGAAGCTCGACATCGATTCCGCGCGCGAAGAGATCCGCGACATCGTCAACGAGATCATCGCGATCAAGGCCATCGTCCTGTCAATCTCCGAGCAGGAAGAGCTGCTCGACGACATCTGTAATGATGTGCTGGGTTACGGCCCGCTCGAGCCGCTGCTCGCGCGCGACGACATCACCGATATCATGGTGAACAGCGCCGGCACCACTTATATCGAGGTCAAGGGCAAGATTCAGAAGACCGGCATTCGCTTCCGTGACAACCAGCAGCTGCTCAATATCTGTCAGCGGATCGTGAGTCAGATCGGCCGGCGCGTTGATGAATCCTCACCCATTTGCGATGCGCGCCTGCCGGACGGCTCCCGCGTCAACGTCATCGTGCCGCCGTTGGCCCTCGACGGACCGTCTTTGACCATCCGCAAGTTCAAGAAGGACAAGCTCACGCTCGAGCAGCTGGTGAGATTTGGCGCGTCTCACCGGAAGGCGCCGAGATCCTCAAGGTCATCGGCCGCTGCCGGGTCAATACCCTCATCTCCGGCGGCACCGGCTCGGGCAAGACGACGCTGCTCAACTGCCTCACGCGCTACATCGATGATAGCGAGCGCATCATCACCTGCGAGGATGCCGCCGAGCTGCAGCTTCAGCAGCCGCACACGGTGCGCCTGGAGACGCGTCCGCCCAATCTCGAAGGCGAAGGCCAGATCACCATGCGCGACCTGGTGCGCAACTGTCTGCGCATGCGGCCGGAAAGAATCATCGTCGGCGAGGTCCGCGGGCCCGAAGCATTCGATCTGCTGCAGGCCATGAACACCGGCCACGACGGCTCGATGGGCACGCTGCACGCCAACAGCCCGCGCGAGGCGCTCTCGCGCATCGAATCGATGATCACGATGGGCGGCTATTCGCTGCCCTCGCGCACGATTCGCGAGATGGTGTCCGGGTCGATCGACGTGGTAGTGCAGGCTGCTCGCCTGCGCGATGGCTCGCGCCGCATCACCCACATCAGCGAGGTGATCGGAATGGAGGGCGATGTCATCATCACGCAGGATCTGCTCGTCTACGAAATAATGGGCGAGGACCAGCACGGCAACATTGTGGGACACCATCGCTCGACCGGCATTGGCAGGCCGAAATTCTGGGACCGCGCACGATATTTCGGTGAAGAGCAGCGTCTCGCCGCCGCGCTCGATGCCGCGGAAAGCAAGGCCTAGGCCGGAGCTGGCCGATGGGAAGCGTTCCTCTCTTCATCACGGCCGCAATGGCTATCGGCGGCATCGCGTGGGTTTTTCTCTATCCGATCCTGTCGGGAGAGAAGCAGGCGGAAAAGCGCAGACAGAGCGTGGTACGCACGGGCTCCACGCTACCCACACGCGCCGCGCGCAATACCCAGAAGCCGCGTCGCGAGCAAATCGAGGCAACCCTCAAACAGGTGGAGGACCGCCGCGCGAAGTCCGCCTCACTGTCGAGCCGCATTACGCAAGCCGGCCTCAAGTGGTCGAAGCAGCGCTTCTTGCTCAGCTGTGGACTGCTCGGCGCCGCCGCGCTTCTTCTCGGCTTCATCCTCGATGTTGGGCTGCTGCCGGCGCTGGGTTTCGGCTTTGCCGCCGGCTGCGGGCTACCCTTGTGGCTACTCAAATTCCTGAAGAAACGGCGCGAGGCGAAGTTTCTCGCAAGCTTTCCGGATGCACTCGACGTGATCGTGCGAGGCGTGAAGGCGGGCCTGCCGCTGCTCGAGAGCATGCGCGTCATCACCCACGATTCACCCGAGCCGCTCAAAAGCGAGTTCAGAACGATTGTCGAGACGCAGGCCATCGGCATGCCTTTGGGCGACGCCTGCCGCAAGCTGTACGAGCACGTTCCGGTTGCGGAAGCCAACTTCTTCACCATCGTCGTCGGCGTTCAACAGAAGGCGGGCGGAAATCTCTCGGAAGTGCTCGGCAATCTTTCCCGCGTGCTGCGCGACCGCAAGAAGATGAAAGCCAAGATCCAGGCCATGTCCATGGAGGTCAAGGCCTCGGCTATGATCATCGGATCATTGCCGCTCGTGGTTATGTTGCTCGTCTATATCACCAGCCCGCAATACGTCGAGTTGCTGTGGACCGATCCGTTCGGCCGGCTGATGTTGGGGGGATGCGTGGTATGGATGAGCATCGGTATATTCGTCATGCGCAAGATGATCAATTTCGACATTTAGGTGCCCGCTATGGTCGATTTGCTGATTGCAACTCTCCTCGACACTCGTTTTCTGGCGATGATGTTTGCCGCCGTCGCGGCAATCGCGACCGTGCTCACCCTGGCCATGCCGCTCATTGCAACCGACAATTTGGGCAAACGCATGAAAGCAGTCGCTGTCGAGCGCGAGAAAATTCGGCAGCGCGAGCGCGAGCGTCTCGCGCGTGGCGAGAAGGCGAGCCTGCGCCGCTCACCCAAGCAATACATGCAGAGGGTCGTGGACCGGTTCAATCTGAACAAATGGGTCGGCCAGGAGGAGGCGCGCGCGCTGCTCGTGCAGGCCGGATATCGCGGCCATGCTCCCTACATCACATTCTTGTTCTTTCGCCTGGTCATGCCGGTCGTGATGCTGGTCGCATCTCTTTTCTACGTGTTTGTCGTCATCGAGCTTGACCAACCGGCTATCATCAAGCTTGGACTATGCATCGGCGCGACCTATGTCGGCATGCATCTGCCGAGCATGTTTATCAAGAATAAGATCGCGCGCCGGCAGCTCTCGATCAGGCGCGCATTCCCCGACGCCCTCGACCTGCTGCTGATTTGCGTACAATCAGGCATGTCGATCGAAACCGGGTTCAAGCGGGTGGCGGAGGAGATCGGCACGCAGTCGATCGCTCTCGCCGAGGAGCTCACCCTTACCACCGCCGAGCTATCCTATTTGGAGGACCGCCGGCAAGCTTACGAGAATCTGGCCAAGCGCACCAATCTCGAAGGGGTAAAATCGGTATGCATGGCGCTACAGCAGGCCGAGCGCTACGGAACCCCGCTGGCGCAGGCTTTGCGCGTCATGGCGCAGGAGAACCGCGACATGCGCATGGCGGAGGCGGAGAAGAAGGCGGCAGCGCTGCCGCCGAAGCTGA
>Ga0306920_100015056_pt1 | contig 10585 bp, 12 predicted proteins | sample flu12Cox44000170_FD_204666 | JGI IMG/M metagenome (GOLD analysis project Ga0306920, IMG submission 204666) | Lab enrichment of tropical soil microbial communities from Luquillo Experimental Forest, Puerto Rico - flux4day.12C.oxic.44.000.170 (v2)... | ecosystem: Environmental > Terrestrial >... | reverse complement strand
CGGCGCTGCACGGCGCGCGGTCGCTCAGCTCACGCTTTATTGCGGCGACCATTCGGCCGGGGCCAATTCGTGCTTGGCAAAATCGAAACCTGGCGCGACGGTGCAGCCGACCAACGTCCAATCGCCCGTTGTCTGCGCGGCCTGCCAGAGATTGGCCGGGACCACGGCCTGCGGACGCAAGCCCGCCGAGATGTCGCCACCGAGCGTCACCCGCTCGATGCGGCCGGACGCGGCGGCGATTTCAAGCTGCAGCGGCGCACCGGCGTACCAGTGCCAGATCTCGACAGCGTCTAATCGATGCCAGTGCGAGCGCTCGCCGCGCGCGAGCAAAAAATACATTGCGGTCGAAGCCGCACGACCGTCCGCGATCTGCTTTGCGTCACGGAATGTCTCGCGAAAATGGCCTCCCTCTGGATGCGGCTTTAATCCGAGCATCCTGATGATGTCCTGTGCGGTCAGGGCCGGCATGAGAGCGCAAACCTCTTTCAAGCCAATTTGATCGTGCAGTTAATATTACCTGGATCGCGATCGCGGCGGAGAACCAGCTCGCCTCATTTGCGGTTCAGGTCCTAAAATCGATTCTTCCGCTCGCGAATTTCGGCGAACACTTTCCACGCCGGCGCCGCGCCAAGATCGAGCGATTTGGCGAGCCCGGGATCGTCGGCGCGCAGAAACGGATTGGCCGCTTTTTCCTCGCCGATCGTTGCCGGGATCGTGGGCTTGCCGTCAGCACGCAGCTTTGCGACTTCTTGCGCGCGCGCGGCGAGCGCCTTGTTGTTCGGCTCGATGGTCTGCGCGAAGCGAATATTGGCAGCGGTATATTCGTGTCCGCAGTAAAACCGGGTGTCGTCGGGCAGCGCGCGAAGCTTGAGCAGCGAATTCCACATCATTTGCGCGTCGCCTTCGATCACGCGCCCACAACCTATCGAAAACAGCGTGTCGCCGACAAAAGCCAATTTGTCGACCAGGAAAAAATACGAAATGTGACCGGCAGTGTGACCCGGCGTGTCGAACACTTTGCCCTCCAGCGCGCCGACCTTAACGGTGTCGTTTTCGCCCACGGTCGCATCGACATGGGCGATGCGCTGCGCCTCGCGGCGAGGCGCGGTGACGCGGCAGTGGTGATGCTCTTTTAGTTCGCCGATGCCGGCGGTGTGGTCGGCGTGATGGTGCGTCACCAGGATATCGGTGAGCCGCCAGCCGGTTTTTTGCAGCGCCGCTTCGATCGGCGCGGCGTCGGGAGCGTCAATTGCGGCGGTGGCGCCGCTTTGCGGATCGTGAAGCAGAACGCCGAAATTGTCCTGTAAACAACCGAACAAATAGGTTTGCGCCGGCATGTCTGTCTCGTATTGGCTGTCTCGTATTGGCTGACGGGAAAGCGAGCGGCAACGATAAGTACCGATGCAATAAAGTAGGTATTCGGCGCCGCCAACTGCAAGGGCGCGGCAGGCGCCGACATGCTATTTTGCCGCCATGGATGTCGTTGACCTGCGCAATTTCTATGCCCAGCACCTGGGCGTGGTGGCGCGCCGCTTCATCGGGCGCGGCATCCGCGCCCGTTGGAACGATGCGCGCACGCTGCGCGTCCTCGGCATCGGCTATACCACGCCCTATCTCGGCCTGTTCCGCGGCGAAGCCGAACGCTGTTTCGCTTTGATGCCGGCGCCGCAAGGCGTGATCCGCTGGCCAACAATGCGTCCGGCGCTGGCGGCTTTGGTCGAAGAGGATGAACTGCCGCTCACCGATTCCGCGGTCGACCGCGTGCTGTTGGTCCATGCGCTGGAAATGTCGCCTGATCCGATCGAGCTGTTGCGCGAAAGCTGGCGGGTGCTGGCGGCGGGCGGGCGCTTGCTGGCGGTGGTGCCGAACCGCCGTGGCGTCTGGGCGCGCATGGATACGACGCCATTCGGCCACGGCCGGCCGTATTCGCGCACCCAGATTATGCATCTCCTCCGCGACACCTGGTTCACGCCGACCGCCTGGGGCGAGGCGCTCTACGTGCCGCCGATTCCGCGGCGCTGGTTTCTGCGCTCGGCCGGCGCCTGGGAGCGCACCGGCGCCGCTCTGTCCGCACCATTTGCCGGGGTTCACATTGTCGAAGCGACCAAGCAGGTCTATCGCACCATACCGGCGCGGCGCGAACGGCGGCGGCTGGTGCCGGCACTCAAGCCGGTGCTGATCCCCTCGCCCGGCGCGACCGCGATACGCTGAACACACGCGCAACGGATCACGACCATGAGCAACGAATGGGGCAACGAAGGAGGCATGACCATCAACTGCGATATGGGCGAAGGCTTCGGGCTTTACCGGCTCGGCAACGATGCGGCGCTGATGCCGCACATCGACCTCGCCAACGTGGCGTGCGGCTTTCACGCGTCGGATCCCTCGATCATGCATGAGACGGTGCGGCTGGCGAAGCAGCACGGCGTCAAGGTCGGAGCGCATCCTTCGCTGCCGGACATGCAGGGCTTCGGCCGGCGCGCGATGGTGATCGCGCCGGACGAGGTGGAGGACCTGGTGATTTATCAAACCGGAGCGTTGAAAGCTTTTCTCGACAGCGAAAGCATGCCGCTCAACCACATCAAACCGCACGGCGCGCTCTATGGCATGGCGACCCGCGACGAGGCGATCGCCGGCGCGATCGCCAATGCCGCGCGCATCTTCGGCGTTCCGGTTCTCGGCATGGCGTTTACCGCGCAGGAAACGGCGTACCGCAAGAAAGGCGTGGCGATGATCGGTGAGTTTTATGGCGACCTCGACTATGACGGCGACGGCAACCTCATTCTCAGCCGCGTGCACGATGCGGTCGATCCGGCGCAGGCCGCCGCGCGTGTGCTGCGGGTGATGCGCGAACATGTGGTCGCGACGACGACCGGACGCGATATTCCGGTGCGGGCTGAAACGATCTGCGTGCATTCCGACACGCCAGCGGCGGTAGCCATCGCCGCGGAACTGGCCAAAACGCTGCGGCGGCACGTGGCGTGATCGCATCGCCGCGTCAAAGCTAAGGCGGGGCTAAAATCAGGAGGGCCAGGCTTCGGCGGTGACCGCGGCGGCATCGGTGCCGACATAATCGGCAATGTTTTGGCTGCCGTCGCGCTCGAGCCCGGCCAGGAGAGCGGCCTTGATCTCCCCGACCAGGCCGAGGCCGCGAAACACCAGCCCGGAATAAATTTGGATCAGGCTTGCGCCGGCGCGAATCTTACCGAGCGCGCTCGCCCCGGAATCGATGCCGCCGGCCCCGACCAGCGGGAACACGCCTTCGACCCGAACGTAAGTCTCGGCCAGCATGCGGTCCGCGAGCGGCAATAGCGGCCGCCCGGAGAGGCCGCCCGCTTCGCTCGATTGGCGGTCGCGCAGACCGGCCGGCCGGGTCACCGTGGTGTTGCCGACGATCATGCCGTCGACCCGGCGCGCGCGGGCGATGCCCACCACATCATCGAGATCGGACAAAGCGAGATCGGGCGCGATCTTGAGCAGCACCGGGATCGGCCCGGCATGGCGCGCCACGCGCTCGCGGACTTCGATCACCCGCGCCAACAAATCATCGAGCGCGGTGGCCTGCTGCAGATCGCGCAAGCCCGGCGTGTTGGGCGAAGAAATATTGACCGTGACATAGCTTGCCACCGGGGCGAATTTCTCAATTCCACGCACGTAATCGGCGACGCGATCCACCGCATCCTTGTTGGCGCCGACATTGATGCCGACGATGCCGCCAGCTCTGGCCCGCGCGGCGAGCCGCCGCAGCACAGCATCGGCGCCCTCCGAATTAAAGCCAAGCCGATTGATGACGCCGTGATCGGTGTCGAGCCGAAACAGGCGCGGGCGCGGATTGCCCGACTGCGGCAGCGGCGTCACGGTGCCCACCTCGACAAAGCCGAAGCCCGAGCGAATGAGCGCATCGGGAATTTCGGCATGTTTGTCGAAGCCAGCAGCGATGCCGATCGGATTGGGGAAATTGAGCCCAAACACGCGAGTCGCCAGTCGCCTGTCATCGGGCCGCGCCGACGGCAAGGGCGCGAGCTGCAGCATGCGGATCGCCAGCCGGTGAGCGTCTTCGGGATCGAGCGCGTAAAGGAGCGGCCGCGCCAGGCGATCGAAGAATTCGATCACGGCGCCAGCTCCGGCACCGCCCGCCGGCCCGCGACTTCATCCGGCAGCGGCTTGGTCCAGCGCACGGCGGTCAGCGGCAGTGTCGCGTAGAGATGCGGAAATAAATCGCCGCCGCGCGAGGGCTCCCATTTCAGGCCTGAGCCCAATGCCCCGGCGTCGACAGCAACCAGCAGCAACTTCCGCTGCCCGGAAAAATGCTTGGCCATGGTTCCGGCAAGCTGCGCGGCGGTGGAAAAATGAATGAAGCCGTCGCGGGCGTCGGCTGCCGAACCGCGATAGGTCCCGCTTTGCTCGGCGAGCCGCCACGCCGTCTGCTCGCAGATTTTATAGATCGTGGTCACCGACACGCCGATCGCGCCAGCGCGCCGTCGATCATGGCGGTGGTGTTGGCGACGCCGTAGGCGGCGACAAAAGAGCCGAAGCGGGGGCCTTTCTCCTGGCCGAGCAGGACCTGATAGAGCATGTTGAACCAGTCGAGCGAAACGCCCGGCTTGCCGTCCTTGGTCTTGATCTTGCCGGTCTTGTCGAGAAACGGCTCGCGACGGCCGACCTCGTACACCACTTCTTGAATTGTCCCCGCTGTCGCATCCGGCGGCAATTGCGCCAGCGCGTCGCGCAAATCCGACAGCGCCGCGCGTTCGGCTGCGCTCGGCGCGCGGAACTTTTTCGCCGGCGCGACGAAGTCGCGATAATAGTTGATGGCGTAGTCGACCAACGCGGCGAGGCGCGGATGTGTGCTCGCCGTCACGCCGTGCCGGTAACGCGTGATAAAGCCCCACAAGGTCTCGGCATTGGCGGCATTCGACGCGGTGACGAGCGACAACAGCATTGCGAACGGCACCGGATTATCCGGCGGCGGCGGCGCGCCGTTATGGATGTGCCAGACCGGATTGCCAAGTTTTTCCTTTGGCCCTTGGCGCGGATAAGCGTCGAGAAATTGCAGATACTCGTCGACATGCCGCGGAATGACGTCGAAATAGAGCCGCTTGGCGGCTTTCGGCTCGCGATACATGAACAATGACAGACTCTCGGGACTGGCATAACGCAGCCATTCTTCAATGGTCAGGCCATTGCCTTTGGATTTCGAAATCTTCTGGCCGTTCTCGTCGAGGAACAGCTCATAATTGAAGCCTTCCGGCGGCGCGCCGCCGAGCGTGCGGCAGATGCCTCCGGAGAGCTTCACCGAATCGATCAGGTCTTTGCCGGCCATTTCGTAATCGACGCCGAGCGCTACCCAGCGCATTGCCCAATCCGGTTTCCATTGCAGCTTGCAGCGGCCACCGGTGACGAGCGTGGTGACGCGCCCGCCGCGCTCGGGATGCTCGTAGGTGATGGTGCCGGCTTTGGCGTCATGCTCGACCACCGGCACCTGCAGCACGATGCCGCTCTGCGGATCGATCGGCAGAAACGGCGAATAGGTTTGCGCCCGCTCCTCGCGCAGCGATGGCAGCATCACCTCCATCACCTGCTCGAAATGACGCAACACCTTCAGCAGCGCGTCGTCGAAACGCCCCGACGTGTAGCAGGCGGTCGAGGACACGAATTCGTAATCGAAGCCGAACTGATCGAGGAAGGCGCGCAGCCGCGCATTGTTGTGCGCGGCAAAGCTGTCGTGGGTGCCGAACGGGTCAGGCACGCGGGTGAGCGGCTTGCCGAGATGCTGCACCACCAGTTCTTTGTTTGGAATGTTGTCCGGGACCTTGCGCAACCCGTCCATGTCGTCGGAGAACGCGATCAGCCGGGTCTTGATCTTGTCCTCGGTTAAAACGCGAAAGGCATGGCGAACCATCGAGGTGCGGGCGACTTCGCCGAAGGTGCCGATATGCGGCAGGCCGGAGGGGCCGTAGCCGGTTTCGAAAATGACGTCGTCTTTCGGCCGGCGCTTGAGCCGCGCGACAATCTTGCGGGCTTCCTCGAACGGCCAGGCGTGGGACAGTTCGGCCACTTCGCGGAGCGAGGCGGTGGGGGCGTCAATCGCGGTCATGATGGCGCGACACTAAAAAGGCCGCATCGCATGGTCAAACGGAGATCGTCCGCTTAGAACGGGCTGATCGGGAAATAGCGCAGCCACAAATCCGTGAAGCCGCCCTTCTCCCAGGCGCGAAACAGCGCCCAGTTCAGAGCCTGCCGCAACAGATCGTTGCCGCGCTTGACCGCGATGCCGACGCCTTCGCCGAAATACTGGCTTTCCAGGAACGGTCCGCCGCGAAACACACAGCAGCCCGCGGAATCGGAGCCATTGAGCCAGAAAGCGAGCGTAATGCCGTCGCCGAACAATAAATCGACGTCCTTGTTGCGGAGCGCTTCGCGCGCGGCTTCTTGATTGGCGTAGGAGCGCACCTCGGCCGCGGTGAACATCTCCTTGAGAAAGGCTTCATGCGCGGTACCGGCGACGACCGCGATTTTCTTACCCTCGACCGTTTCGGGCAGCACGTCGCCGATCGGGCTGTCAGCCCGGGCGACGAACCGCGCCGGCGTGCGGTAATAAGGGTCGGTAAAATCGACGCGCCGACGCGTCGCCGGCGTGATCGCGATCGAAGCGATCACCGCGTCGCCGCGATTGTCGTCAAGCGCATCGAGCAGCAGTTCAAATCGCCGCGCCTGAATCGTGCAGCTCGCCTTGATTTCATCGCAGAGCTGGCGGGCAAGGTCGACATTGAACCCGACCGGATTGCCATCCGCCCCGGCATAGTTGAACGGCGGATAGTCGAGCTCGGTCAGAAACCGAATCGATTGAATGCGTGACAGTTCCGGCCGCTCCGGCCGTCGCCGCGGGTCCCAAAACCCGGGAACGCCGGCGCCGGACGGCAGTGTCACCCCCTCCTGTGCCTGGACCGGTGGTATTGGCGTAATAAGGCCCGCGACCGCGCCGAGCAGCGCGGTCAGCAAGATCGCTCGCAGCACCGGACCCGGCGGTTTTCGCAGTTGCGCCCCCACCATCAAAAATAGCGCCGCAGATCGGCCGCTTCCTGTTCCGGAGTCCGGCCGACGTTGAACGGCGCAACAAAATGGCCGTCCTTGTCCATGAGATAGACCACCGCGGTGTGATCCATCGTGTAGTCGCCGTTATCGAGCGGCACTTTCTTGGCATAGACACGGTAGGCCCGCAGCGCCGCGCTGATCGCAGCCTGATCGCCGGTCAGGCCGTGCAAATGCGGGTCGAAATTCGACAGGTAATCTTTGATGACGGCCGGCGTATCGCGCTCGGGATCGACGGTGATGAACAAGGCCCCGGTGCGATCGGCATCGGGCCCGAGCGTATGCAGCACCTGGGAGATTTCGAACAGCGTCGTCGGGCAGATATCGGGGCAATGGGTGAAGCCGAAGAACACCAGGAAGGGGCGTCCCTTCATGTCCTGATCGGTGAACGGCTTGCCGTTCTGGTCTTCAAGATGGAACGGGCCACCGACCGCCGCGATCGCGGAGCCAACCGGCGACGGCGCGCGCCCGGTGACGAAGAGGATGGCACCAAAAAACAGAAATAACCCACCGAGAAACGCGGCGAGGAGAAGCATGCTGCGCGATGTGTTCGCCTTCACGAGCGATTCCCATTACCCAAAGCAGGCGGTGAAGCCGGCGCGTATCGTTTCGAAGAAAACGGCGGTGCCGTAATGGGCCCACAGCATGCCGGTGCCGACCAGCGCGACAGCAACCAGCGCGCTGGCGACGAATAAAGACCCAGAAAGTCGCGGTCGTACGAGGAGTTGCGGCATGGCGAAGAGTCCGGCCAGGTTTAGATAGGCCGGAATCCGCGTTCCGACAACGGCGAGAAGCACCGCAGCCGCGGTGCTCCGCCGCTCGCCTGCCGGACGATTAATGGCAGATCGGGTAAAGCGCGCTTAATTCCGCGCCGCGCATGACGATCATCTGCGGCCGCAGCCCGCCATGGCGGTTGATCCAGGAGCGGACGGCCGGCGGATAGAGCCGCATGACCAGCGCGCTGCCCTGACGGGTCGGCACCAGTGAGCGCGAAGCGTCGTTGTAATAGGACGCAGCGTGGAAGCCCAACGCCGCGCGCCGCGTCACGCAAACGCGATCGCGCGGAACGATGCCGGTGAACAAGGTGCAGGCTGACAGGCATGGCCCATCGACGACAATCCGCTGGCCGGAATCGCGGATCTCAGTGAATTTCTGGACATAGGAGGAGACCTCCCCTCCCGGATCGCCTACGATTCGCACATCGGCTGATGCCGCGCACGTCACCAGGGCCGACGCCAGCGCGCCGGCCAAAGTCGCTTGCCATTGCATGGAGTACCCTCTCCCCGCTCAATCGTGGGCAGTATTCACCTGTCATTGTGGCAAGAGTTCGGGGATTCCCGGCCATTATGCCGATTTGCGTGTCTGACTTGCGGCACCATCCACAACAAAGGTGCTATAAGGCAGCGGCAATTCACACCGGCCATCAAAATTTGGCCAGTTCCCGCCCGCTTAAGGCAAAGATTTTAGTGAGCGCTCACAATGGACACGTCGGTTGCCCGCAAGACCAATGTTCCCGATTTCGCAACGGCCTATTACCTGCTCGAAGGCTTGAAAGAGATCGGTGTCGATTACCTGTTCTGTAATTTCGGCACCGATCACGCGCCGATCATCGATGAGATGGCGCATCGCCGCCGGCGCGGCGAGCCGATGCCGGCGATCTTGCGCTGTCCGCATGAGAATACCGCGGCCCACATGGCGGCTGGGTACGCGCTGGTGACCGGCCGCGGCCAGGGCGTGCTGGTGCATGTCGATGTCGGCACCGCCAATACCGCAAACGGCATGCACAATCTGTTTCGCAGCCGGCTGCCGGTGCTGCTGATGGCCGGCAAGGCGCCCTACACCGTCAACGACGAGCTGATTGGTTCGCGCGACACTTACGTCCATTTCGTGCAGGAGCCGTTTGATCAAGCGAGCCTGGTGCGGCCGTACCTGAAATGGGAGTGGACTTTGCCCTCGGGCGTGGTGGTCAAAGAGGCGTTGCGGCGCGCGGCCTCGATCATGCAGAGCGAACCCTGCGGCCCGGTCTATTTGATGATGCAGCGGGAGACGCTGACGCAGCACTGGCGCGCCGACGAGATTCGTCGCTATGCCGGCGAGCAATTTGCCGCGAGCTACGCCGGCGGCGCCGACCCGGCACTGGTCACGGCGCTGGCCGACAAAATTCTCGCCGCGGAGAACCCGATCCTCATTACCGGTTATGCGGGGCGGCATGAGCGCGGTTCGCGCGCCATCGACGCATTGGCGCAATTCGCCGGGATCGCGATCTACGAAGCCAACGTGATCAATAACATCTCGCATGACAGCCCCTGCTTCGTCGACTTTACCGCCGACAAGGCGGTGCCCGGGGCCGATGTAGGGCTGTTGGTCGATGTCGACGTGCCGTGGTTTCCGAGCGACGTGCAGCCCAAGGAGAATGCGTTCTGGGCGCATATCGACCTCGATACCCTCAAGCCGGGCTCGCCGATGTGGACCTTCCCTGGCAACATGCGCCTACAGGGCGACAGCGGGCGCATTCTTGATCAAGTGCTCGAAGCACTGAAGGCGAAAGCAACGCCCCGCTTCAAGGAAGCGGTGGCGGCGCGATTAAAGCGCATCAAGGCGGCGCGCGACGAGCGCATCGCGCGGGCGGCCAAACTCGCGGCCGACAAAGGCCGCGCCGGCGCAATCAATCCGCATTATCTAGTGGCAGAACTCGCCAAGCTCCTCGACGACCAGGACATGATTTTCAACGAAGGCGTGACCAACGCGCCCGCGGTGCTGCTGCAGATTCCACGGCGCGTCGCCAACACGACCGTTCGCGCTGGCGGCGGCGGGCTGGGCTGGTCTGGCGGCACCGCGCTTGGCGCCAAGCTTGCCGCGCCCGATCGAATGGCCGTGCAGATCTGCGGTGATGGCGGATTTTATTTCGGCAATCCGAGTTCGGTCTTCGCGGTGGCGCAGCAATATAAATTGCCGATCCTCACCGTCGTGATGGACAATACCGGCTGGAACGCGGTCAAGCAGTCGGTGTTGCGTGTGTACCCGGAAGGCGAGGCCAAATCCGTCAATGGATTTGAGGCCGAACTCGCGCCCAATGTGCACTTCACCATGGTCGCCGAAGCGTTCGGCGCTTATGGCGCGGAGGTGAGCGATCCGGCCGAGGTGCCGGCGGCGCTGGCGCACTGCGTCAAGGAAGTGCGCGGCGGCCGCGCCGCGCTTCTGCACGCGCGGGTGACACGCCTCTAACGTTGCGGCCGAAACGTAGCGGCCGACACCTCGGCGCGCGACGCTAGTGGCGCCACGTCAGTGGCGCAGGACCCGCGTCACGGGCTGGCGTGATTGATGAATTTCTCCGGCGGCGCCTCGCCCCATTGCGACACCAGCGCCTCCTCGGCCGCGACGAGATTCGAGCCATTGGCGAGATTGAGCCGGTCGCTGTCGGCCCAGTGCTCGTGGACGTGGCCCCACGGGTCGGCCCAGTAATCGTAAACCTGACTGCCGAGCACGTGCCGGC
>Ga0306920_100015055_pt1 | contig 10585 bp, 11 predicted proteins | sample flu12Cox44000170_FD_204666 | JGI IMG/M metagenome (GOLD analysis project Ga0306920, IMG submission 204666) | Lab enrichment of tropical soil microbial communities from Luquillo Experimental Forest, Puerto Rico - flux4day.12C.oxic.44.000.170 (v2)... | ecosystem: Environmental > Terrestrial >... | reverse complement strand
GGGCGGCCGGGACGGCCGGCACCGGCAGCGGCCTGCCGCCGTTCAGGGCTGTCAGGAACTGGCGCTGGAAGGCGGGGGCACTGGCCCAGACGGCCACCCGGGCCGTCGTTCCGGATGGGCTGACCCGGGTCACTCCCATCCCAGGTCCCTCCACGGTGCCGATGACTAGCCGTTCGGGTTGCAGCCGCACCGTCCGCTGATCGGTCGCGGTGACCGCGGCCAGCGGATCCCAGAAGTAGACCGGGGCCTGGGTGTAGTAGGGGTCGCGCAGCATATTGGCGACCAGGCGCAGGGCGCGGGTGCGCGGGTGCGCCTGCACGACGTTACGGAAGAACGGGGTGATCGGCACGTTATCCGACGCGTCCAGCGGGACGAACGTCATCGGGATCCCCGACCGCAGCACCCGGGCGGCGGCTGTCGCGTCGATGTAGACGTTCCACTCCGCGAGGCCGTGAGCGGGCTCGTTGCCGGGTACCCGGACCGCCCCCGCCATGGCGTAGATTCCCGCGATCTTGTTAGCGATGGCCGGGTCGGCGTGCAAGGCCAGCGCCACATCGGTGAGCGGCCCGAGGGTGATCAGGCGCACCGGCCGCGGCGACCGCGTGATCGTGCGCACCAGCAGGCGGACCGCGGACTCGGCCGGCTGCGGCCCCCGCCAGGCGGGCAGCCCCAGGCCGTTCATAGCAAGTCCCAGGCCGTACATGGCGTCAGCGCCGGCTCGCCAGGCCAGCGGGAAGGACCGGGAGCCGGCCAGCGGGGACGGCGGCCCGTAGCCCACCGGGATCGGCTGGCGTATCCGCAACGCCCGGATCAGCCGCAGCGCGTTCTGCGCGCCAGGCAGCCCGTGCGCGACCCCCGTGCCCTCGACGGTGATGGCCCGGACCCAGACCGCGGGATCTTCGAGCAGGTAGATCAGGGCCATGATGTCATCGGAGGCCATGTCGGTATCGACAATCACCGGCATCCCGCGGGCAGGCGCCACCTCCGCCGTGCGCGCCACAGGCCCGCCGCACGCTGCGGCACCGGCCAGCACGCCGCATGCCAGCGCGCCGGCAAGCATCCCGCTTGCCAGCCGCCTGACCCCAACCATCGCCAAGTCCTTCCCATAACCAGGATCCGGCGGCCACGCCGTACCCAGATGAGCCAAAGGTCCCTGACCGCTGAGCCAATAGGCCCGGCTCAGCACCCAGCCACGATCTCCGGCCCCAGCCGGGCCGCCAATCCGGCAGAGCGTGCGGCTGAAGGTAGGGCGTAGAGGAACAGCCCTTTCCAATTCACCTTGAACATCGCGGCGGCATCACTCTAAGCATTTCGAGGGCTGCCGGTGTGTAGGCCAGCTTCAAAGTCGGGCCGCCGTCGCCGGATGGGCTGATGTCGACGATGTTGGTGTCCGAGCTGTATCCGCCGATGAACGGCCGCGGGGCTGTTTCGTCGAGGGCCAGGGTCGGTGGCTCCTTTTCTGCCAGCCCCAGGTAGGTCTCCTTGGCCCAGTTGAGTAGTTCCCGGTTCACCTGCAGGCTGGTCGCCGCGTTGGTTAGCACGGTGACCGCGAAATCGCGTTCCGGGATCATCTCGAGGGCCGACTGCTGCCCATTGGTTGAACCATCATGGGCAGCGACGCGGACCCCGTCGATATCACGGAGCATCCAGGAGATGCCCACCCAGTTGCCCAGCCCCCCGCCTGGCATGCTGATCGTCGGCGCCTGCATCCGGTCCAGCGTCTCCCGCGCAAGCACCGGTGTCCCGCCTTCGGCAGGTGCCTGCCCGAGACGGAAGCGGGCATACCGGATCTGATCGCGGGCCGTGGAGAACAGACCGCCCGCCGGGGCGGAGCCCCGCGGTACAAGCAGCGGCCTGGCCACGACGACGGCGGCCCACTGCTCCTTATAGCCGTGGCCCACGGCGAAGCGCCGCGTCATCACCTCACCGGCGAAGAAGAACGATTCGGCGCATCCCAGCGGCTGCAGGATCAGCCGCTTGATCGCGCTTCATAGGGCTGGCCGGTCACCTTCTCGATCAGGCCGCCGGCCAGCGCGCGAACTCGTCTAGGACCACCGAGTCTCCGATGGTCAGTTTCCCACCGAGCCAGTCGTCTTCGACAAACCGACCGCTCATCTACCCGGTGTCGATGTACAGGTTCGTCCGGAACCGCCGACGGTCGATCAACGCTGTTCCTCCCTGCAGGTTGCGCAGGTACTCAACCGAGTCGCTGGCAAGGAGAAAGACGGTACCGATCTCGAGGAAGCCGCCGGTCTTGAGCTGGAAGTAATCCGGAAGAAGGGTTGTTCCCGGGCTGGTGGCGCATTGCAAACTGGCGGGCACACTTGGGTCCTCCTCTGCTGGTCGGCTGCCCCGCGCGGGCCTGTGTCCGCACCGAACTGGGTTAGGGCAGCGTGACGTAGCCGTGGCGGGTCTTCCAGAGGAAGTACTTCTCGAAGCCGAGTTTCATCGCGTGTGCTTGCGGCCCGGGAATGAGCAGGCCGTGCTTGCGCGGCGGGAGCATCTTGTCGGCCAGGATGATGACGCCGTTGTTCCCGGCGTCCATGACGCACACCGCGGGGATGTCGCCGAACGCCTTGCGGGAGGCCGGCGCCTCGCCGCGGATCTGCGCGGCGATGTTGCGCGCGGCCACGTGCGCCATGCGCTCGGCGGGGAACCCGGTCTTCGGGACGCCGACCGGGGTGGGCGTCTGCCACGGCACGTCCACGGCCACCGCGATGCCCACCGCATACACCTCGTCGCGGGTGAGGGTTTGGTAGGTGTCGCGGACCTTGACGTAGCCCTTGGCGTCGGCGATCTCGCTGGTGGCCCTGATCACGTCCTGGCCGACGAATGGGGGAACGATCATGGCGTAGGCGAAGTCGATTGTCTTGCCGTCGGCCAGCACCAGGCGGCCCTCGTCGACGTGGTCCATGGCGGTGCTCATCACCGGGGTGATGTGCTCCTTCTTCAGGAACATCGACAGCAGCGCCTCGCCGTGCGGCAAACCGCCGATGCCGAAATGCCCCAAGAACGGCTCCGAGGACACCCAGGTGAGCTTGACCTGCCGCTTCAGGCCCGCCTTGCCGAGCTGGTGGGAGAGGTTGAACAGGTACTCGTAGGCGGCACCGAAGCACCCGGCACCCTGGGTGGCCCCCACGACGATGTCGCCCGGCGCCCGGAGGAACCGCCGCCAGCCTTCCCCGGCGTTGATGGCGTCCTCCAAGCTGGTGATCGTGTAGGCGTTGCCGCCGGGCCCCAGGCCCGGCACCACGTCGAAATTGTTGCGGTAGCCGGTCGCGATAACCAGGTAGTCGTAGTCATAGACCCCGCCGGTGGTGGTCACCTTGCGGCCATCGAGATCCAGCGCGGTGGCCTCGGCGTGCGCGAAGTCGATCCCATGGGACTCGAACGTCGGCGCCAGCGGGAACGTGATATCCGCGGGGCGGCGTTTGCCGAACGGCAGCCAGATCAGCGAGGGGTTGAACAAGAACTGATCCGAGGCCGACACCACCCGCACGTCAACGTCCCCGTGCAGTTCGTGGCGCACGGCCAGGGCCGCGGTCAGCCCGGCGAAATTCCCGCCTAGCACCAAAACCTTCTTGCGGCTCATCACGCCACCTTCCCTTCACGCCGGATGCGCCGGCTGCTGACCGGGTCAGCCGCCATTTGTCGCAAAAATACCCCCCCGGGTATAGTCCGCCCAGGGCCTTTGGTCCCGACTTGCGGCCGACCGGGCCAGCGGGCATTCGCGGCCGCCGATCTCGGTGCTAGACGACCACGTCACCTGGCTGGGCGGGCAGACAGGCGGCAGCGAGAACCGGCGCAGCGCCTCAAACTCGGGGAAAAGGCCGGTAGAGCCATCATCGACGTGCCCGGGCGCTCGGGGGCGGCCGAAGTCGCCCTCCTGGCCTATCGTGATGGCGGCCTGGCGGCACAGCCGCGGATGATCTGGAGGGCCGCATCACCGCCTTGGCCGTCGGCATCATCTCTACGGCCTGCTGGCCTTCGCCGAACACCAGCCACCCCGACCACCAGGCCGCGACCGCCGCTTCGGTGCGGGCGGCCACCGCGCTCGTCATGCCCCGCGCCGCCCACCGCGGCCCGTCCCTGAAGGGGGCAATCACTGATCGTTTCCCACTGCGGCAGCAAGGACCTTGTCGGCTGCCACCTGGCCGGACAGGCCACGCGGCAGCGCCTCGGGGCCGCGTTCACCGCCCTCATCGAGCCTGTGGCCGGATGCCCGGCCCGCTGGCTTCCTGGCCCCCGGGCTGCGCCGCGACTTCTGGAGTAATCCTGAATACCCCCATGGGTATGCTAGGAGGACAGGAGGGAGGACCCATGAAGATGGACGAGCAGGCAACGGCCCCCGTGCTCAACCGGCTCCGCCGGGCCCAGGGCCAGTTGGCCGGAGTCATCGCCATGATCGAAAACGGGCGGGACTGCGCGGACGTGGTCACCCAGCTCGCCGCGGTATCGCGGGCACTTGACCGCGCTGGGTTCAAGATCGTGGCAAGCGGGCTGCGGCAATGCTTGGCCGCCGATGGAGATTCCCCCATGACTGAGGAGCAGATGGAAAAGCTATTCCTGTCCCTTGCCTGACGGCCGCCGGAGGACACGGGAATGCGCGATAGCCCCCCGGACCGCTGCCCCGCTCGAGACACGGTCGGCCAGGCCAGGCAGAGGCGCTGAAAACCAGGGACCTGGCGTGCCGAGCGAGATCGATGCCCGCAGCACGCGCGTCAGCCCGGCGAAGCCACGGGAGACTGTTAGGTTCGATCTGGGCTAGTCGTGTATGCGCCTGCCGGTGATCTTGCGCGGGGTGATCCGGACGTACACATCGCGCGCGCCGCCCGCCCAGGGCCGGATGCGGGCGTGCTGCTCAAGGTGGCGGACTTCCGCCTCGCTGCGCACCCGGACTGCGCGCCCGGTCACCAGCACGCTCCAGCCTTGGCTGAGCGCCTCGTCTAGGCGGTCTACCTCGAACCCGGCAGGGCCGTCCAGGTAGCCGGCGAGCAGCGTGTCCGGAGCGGTCCGGAAGATCACCGTGTGGCCGACCATGGCGTAGTTCACCGGCAGCACGACGGGCCCGTCGGCGGTGGTGAACGCCACGCGGCCTACTCCACCGGGTGACAGCAGGTCGTAGCATTCTGCGGCAGTGAGCCTTTGAAGCACCGGGCGGCTGGAGGGACCAGCCTGGCTGGGCGGCTGGTCCCGGTCGGCGCCCAGCAGCGTCTCCGGCGTGGTCTGCAGCGCTGCCGCCAACTGCTGCAGGGCCTCCCGTGTGGGCCTTGCCGAGTGCGTCTCCAGATATTCCAGGTACGGCACGCTCAGGCCGGCTAGCCCGGCAAGCTGGCACCTGCTCAGCTTGAGCTCCTTGCGTCTGCCGGACACCCGCGTGCCCAGGTCGCCTGGTTTCCCGGCCGGTGGTGCCGCCGCGCTGCCCTGCAGCCGGGCCCCGGTTCCTGCCCCTTCCGGCGAAGCCATGCCCGTCACCTCCCTCCTCGGCCGAAGCCATCTCGTCCATGGTGTGCCGCCATGCCTGGTGGCGCGCCACGCGCCGAGGTCCCGAAAAGCCGGGCCTTTCGGCCCTGTCCGCTAGCTCAGACGGTCGGCGATGCCGCGGGCCCGGGCCGCCGGCCGCTTGCCCGGCAAACCCGGACATCCACCAGCATCCGCAGGGATCAGGTCATGGTGCTTGCCCCTCCGCGCAAGCCCCCTCAGGCCTAGGCGCGTTGCTATACCCGCGCGCGGTACCTATCACGCGGGGGTGGCCGGTGCCAAGCCGCGGGGAACGCGTCGTGGCGTGCGAGGGTGGCCGGGAGAGCCGTCAGGCCCGGGTACATCCGCGGTCCGCCCGGCGGGCATAGTCAAGCACGCCGGGGTGGGCTTGCCTTAGGAGGCGCCCGGGAAGTGGCGCGCGAGCCGCTGCACGACGCAGATCATTGTGGTGATTTCATAGTTGTCGTTGACGCCGACCTTGGGATGGGCATCGTCGGGGGCGCCGCGGGAGCGCAAGAATGCGATGTAGTGCTCAAGCTCAGCCAGGGTCGCACCGCTGGCAAAAGCCCGCTGGTCTTGGCGTGCGTCTTTGTCTTCGGTTCGCACGGCGATCACCTCCGCGGTATGGAACGTGCCCGCGAACCCGGTCTGCCGACCCGCGGGCGCGTCGCAGGGCCGTACTGGTGGCCGCATCATGCGCCCCGCGGCGGCGCATGGGCAGGGCCGAAAGGCCCTACATAGGATCTGACTTTCACCTTGCAGCGTGCAGTGCGGGGGCGTCATCGGACGAGCATGATCATCTCGCGGAGGTCGCGGCGGCGGCCGGGGACCGGTGCGGTGGAAGCCTGCCGCCGGGTCGGGAGTGTCCGCGCCGGGCAGGTGATCACCGCTGACGGCACGTGGGCCGGCGGCTGAGCGTGGGGGCAGTCCGCTCGTAGGTGCCAGCGTGGCGCGGAGAGAACACTTAGGACTATGGATCTTGGGCACCTGCAGGCTGAGCTTGACCGGCTGGCTGGGGCAATCGAGCAGGCGGGCGGCCGCGTGACCGAGCGGGACCTCAACTACGTCGAAGATAGCGCTGAGCTGTTCTATGAGCGGGACGGCGAGCGCTACGAGATCCACCTCAAGAGGCTGCCCGATCGGCTACCTGGGTAGCGCCGTGGCCCAGCCGCGCGACAGAGCCGGCGCCCGAAGCCGTCTGGAGCAACTCGGGCCTGGCCGATGCAGTCCGGGGCTGGTGGTGGTGCGAGCTCCGGTGCGGCCGGGTCGATGCGTCCATGGGTGCGAGGGTGGCGATCCGTGCCCGCATTGGTGCCGCTGCGAGCCCCCACGCGGTCGCTGTTGCGTCTCGCAAAGCTGCGGTTGCTGCCGTCGGCGGCGGGCGAGCAGGTCGGCTTGCTGCAGAGCACGTCGCCGTTCCCAGCAGCCCGGCTTTCGCGAAACCGCTCAGTGGGCCGTGGCCGCGGTGGCGTTGATCTTCGCGGCGAACCTGCGGCATCGGCTCTGGTGCAGGACATCGCTGCGCTGCGTCCATGCGAACCCGGGCCCGATGATGGTCAGGAATCTCGTCCCCCTCATCCCGGTGCCCGCGGGATGCACCTCGGCGCGCACGCCCATCAGCGGCTGCACCTCGTGGCCGCGGGCAATCGTGTCCTGATACAGCATGAACCGCCTGGTGAACGGGCTTTGCCGCCAGGACGCGACCGGGGCGGCTGCCGTGCTTGCTGTCATCTGGATCACCTTCCTCACGCTCTGACGGTGCCGGCGGCGCCGACGGTCACCGGTCGGCCGCTGCCTGCAGGGCGGCGGTCTTCCGCGGGAAAGCTCATCACCGAGCTGCCGGTACGCATCGGTGCCGATCTCGCCGTGGGCCAGGCGCCGTCCAGGATGCGCCGCGCGTCGTCGCAGCAGTGCTCTCTCCCGGGCCCAGCGGCCGGGCCGCCGGGTGACGCCGGTGATCACGGAGTAGATGGCCCGGATGGGCAGGCTCCAGAACGCGGTCGTGGCGACCGGCACCGGCCCGGCTTGCCACCAGGCCCGGTCGTCGGCGTACCCGAACATCATCGCCACCATCTGCGCGCTGGGCCCGGCCTGGCCGGGCCGGCTGTACGGCTTCACGGTCGGATGCCAAATTCGTGAGGGGCAGGGCCATCAGTCCCGCTATCAGGTGACCAAGGAACGCTCGCGCTCCCCAACCTGACACCGACTGCGAAACGTAGCTGACACTCTGCTTACAGCCGCGCGAATCCGCCCTGAGGCCAATGCCGCTTGGGACCTGACCTCAATGCCGAGGTACGGCCAGGTGCATGTGGGGCCGCTGAGTGCTGGTTGCGATGGCAGACCAAGGTCCCTTTTTGCGTGGACCTTCGCTCCTGCCCGGTGACCTGGGCCGGGGGTCTGCTGGGTTGGCATTAGTGCCGACCGCGCAGCGGAGGGGCCATGAACACTCCGCCGTCACCCGCCGATCGGCTGGCTGGGCCAGAGCGGACTACCTCAGAGGAGATTGCCGCTCAGGTGGTAGCGGCGGCGGTTTGGGCGCCGTCGGTGCATAACACCCAGCCCTGGTGGTTCGGTGCCCATGGTCAGGAGATCAGCTTGTATGCCGATGCCAGCCGGCAGCTGGGGGTGGCTGATCCCGTCGGCCGGGAGATGATGATCAGCTGTGGTGCCGCGCTGTTTACGGCCAGGCTTGCCCTGCGGTCGCTCGGCTACATTCCTGAGACGTGCGTGTTGCCCGATCCGGGCCAGCCTTCGCTGGTCGCCCGGGTGGGCTGGCAGCGGCGGGCAGATCCCGCCGAGTACGAGCAGGAGCTGTTTCGGTGGGTGCGGCAGCGGCGGACGCACCGCGGCGGGTTCGGGCCCTTGCCGCTGGCGCCGGAGCTGCTCACCGCGCTGCAAGCCGGGGCCGGGCGGGACGGGGCACTGTTGCGCATCATCACGGGGGAGGGGAGCAGGGCGGCGCTGGCCGCGGTGGTCGAAACGGCCGAGCGTGCGATGCGGCTCGACGGCGCGTACGTGCAGGAACTAGCCAGCTGGGTGTCTCCGCCGGGCAGCACGCGGGCCGATGGCGTGCCGGCCACCGCTTACCCGGCGCGCCCGGAACGCACGGACTGGGTGGATGCCGGGCAGGCGCTGCGATGGGTGCTGCTGGCCAGCGCCACCTGCGGAGTGGCGGCAGCGCTGCACAGCCAACCGCTGGAATTGCCATGGCTACGTGACTACATCTGCGCTCATTGGTGTGATGGCACCCATCCGCAGTTGCTGCTCCGGCTCGGGACGGTCGCCCAGACCGCGGCTAGCGTGCGGCGCCCGCCCGGCAGCGTCCTGTCCACAGGCGATGGCGAACCTCCCGGGGCGGACCATGACTGAGGGGCCTGGGGGCCAGGTTGGCTGGCAGGAGCTGACCAAGTCCGAGTGCTTCGCGCTGCTTTCTGGCGTGCGCCTGGGCCGGGTAGCTGTGGTGGATGACCAGGGGCCCATTGTGTTTCCGGTCAACTTCATTCTGGACCGGCACATGGTGGTGTTCCGCACCGACGAGGGAACCAAGCTCGACGCCGCGGCCAGGGGGAGCCGGGTCGCGTTCGAGATCGACGGGACCGACGAGGCGGCCCGCACTGGCTGGAGCGTCCTGATCCGCGGTGAGGCCACCGAGGTCACCGACCCGGCCGAGCTGGCCCGCCTGCGCAAGCTGCGGGTATCCCCGTGGGCGCCGGGCGCCAAGACCCACTACGTGCGCATCCTGCCCGCGAAGCTGACCGGCCGGCGGATCTGGGCTCCGGGCGGCCCTTCGCATCGGGACACCAAACGCAGCCCGGGGACCGCAGCCTGGCCCCGGCGGTGATGGCTGACCATGGGCACAGACATCGACCACGAAGAGTTCGACGAGCATGATTACGCGCGTTTCGCCCAGCGGCTCGAGGAATGCCTGACCGTGCTTGGGCAGCTGCTTAGCCAGCCTGGCTTCGGGGCCGGCCCGGCAACCATCGGGGCCGAACTCGAGCTGTTCCTCATTGACAGCGCTGGCCGGCCGCTACCGCGCAACCAGGCCATCCGCGCCGCGGTGGCCGACCCGCGGGTCACCCTCGAGCTGAACCGCTGCAACCTGGAACTCAACGCTTCACCAGCGTTGCTGGCTGGGCGGCCGTTCACCGCACTGGGCGGCGAACTGAACCTGCTGGCCGACCGGGTGGCCCATGCGGCCAGGGACCACGGGGGCCGGGTCGCGGTCATCGGCATCCTGCCCACCCTCATCCCGGCTGACCTCGATCCCGGCGCAATGACTGATCTGTCCCGGTACCGCGCCCTGGATGGGGGCCTGCAGCGGCTCCGCCAAGACCCGTTCCGCATCCAGATCGCCGGCGCGGACCCGCTGGAACTAGCCAGCGACAATGTCGGGCTGGAAGCGGCGAACACCTCCTTCCAGGTACACCTACGGGTCGACCCGGCCGACTTCACGCGCGTCTACAACGCGGTCCAGCTAGCCTCGGCGCCGGTGCTGGCCGTGGCCGGCAACTCACCCACCTTCCTGGGCCACCGGCTCTGGGAAGAAACCCGGATCGCGGTGTTCAAACAGTCGGTGGACGACCGTCCCAGGCATGGGCCACGCCGCCGGCCAGCCCGGGCCACGCTGGGCACCGGCTGGCTGCGCGGCGGCCCGCTGGAGTTGTTCACCGAGAGCATCCGGCGGCACCAACCGCTGCTGCCCGTGCTCGGTCACCCGGCCCCGGCAACCGGCGGCGCAGAGCCGCCGCAAGCGCCGCCGTTGGACGAGCTCAGGCTGCACCAGGGCACTGTGTGGCGGTGGAACCGGGCCATCTACGACCCCGCCTCCGGCGGGCACCTGCGGATCGAGATGCGGGCCCTGCCCGCCGGCCCCACCATGATCGACATGCTGGCCAACGCCGCCTTCCTGATCGGGCTGACCCTGTCGCTGGCATCCCAGGACCAGCAATGGACCTACGCGCTGCCGTTCGAACGCGCCGATCACGGCTTCCACCGTGCCGCCCAGCAGGGCCTGTCCGCCCGCCTGTGCTGGCCAGCAGGGCCCCGAGACCAAATGCGGACGCTCCCCGCCGCCAAGCTCGTGGGCGAGCTGGTGCCTGCC
>Ga0306920_100015054_pt1 | contig 10585 bp, 16 predicted proteins | sample flu12Cox44000170_FD_204666 | JGI IMG/M metagenome (GOLD analysis project Ga0306920, IMG submission 204666) | Lab enrichment of tropical soil microbial communities from Luquillo Experimental Forest, Puerto Rico - flux4day.12C.oxic.44.000.170 (v2)... | ecosystem: Environmental > Terrestrial >... | reverse complement strand
CGATCTGTATAAGACATAGCCAGTTAACAGGCGTCGCGTCGCAACGTGTTTTTGCTCCAGTGCATTCGTCCGCTTTTGGGGCACAAAGCGGACATGCTTGTCGCATCGGTCGATGTCCGCTTATCGGGGTAAGGCGGACATTTAGCTGACATCGCCGAATGCCGGCTTTTGACCCACTGCGGTCGTGGGCCGGATCGAAATCTCGCAGTGCAGCGGTCCCCTGCCGTAGCTTCAGCATGTTTAGCACGGCTGCCCGTTCTTCAGACCATGACCGCCCCGCCAGCGACGTCCAGGATGATGCCGGTAATCCACGCTGCATCATCGCAAGCGAGATAGAGAGCCGCGTGTGCGACGTCCTCGGGCGTTCCGAGACGCTTGATCGGATGCCATTCGATGAGCTCCTTCTGCTGAGCTGAGGGTATGCGCGTCTTGTTTCGCTCGGTAAGGATCGTTTCAGGCGCAATGCAGTTTGCCCGAATTCCGTAAGGACCGATCTGGTCGGCAAGGTCCTGAGTGAGAATTTCTATACCGGCCTTGGCAGCGGCATATGCGATTGGGGCCATGGCATATGGCCTGCGCGCGGCGGCCGATGAAATCGTAATGATGTTCCCGGTTCTGCGCTCCTTCATGCGGGGCAGAAAGCTTTTGATCGTGAGGAAGGTCGCGGTGAGATTGCCGTCGATCGATGCTCGCCACTCCTCCTCGCCTGTCTGCTCGATGGGACCGGGAGTGGTGAAGCTGCCGCCGGCATTGGCGACGAGGATATCGACCGGCCCGAACTCCCGCTCAATCTGGCGGCGCATGGTTTCGATATCGCTGAATTTGGTCATGTCTCCCGTCGCATAGCTGGCTTTCCCGCCAGCCAGCGCGATGTCCGCCAGCACCGCGGACAGCGCTCCCGTATCCCTGCCGTGGAGTGCGACCCTTGCTCCTTCCTGCGCGAACAGGGCCGCGATTGCGGCGCCGATACCGCGCGAACTGCCCGTCACCAATGCGATTTTGTCCTTCAACCGATCCATTGGCGTCGGCCTTTTGCAGCAAGCGGCGGGCGGTCATAAAAACGCGTCACCGAAAGGCGAACGGGCGGCGGCAGTCAAGCGTAGCGTGCCGCCGCCATGCACGTGACGGTGATCATCAAGAGGGCTGCGGCGGTGCGTTGGCTTGTCACCACGCGATGGCGCAATCGCGACTCCTCGGACTCGCTGAAACCGGAGAGTTTCCGCAGGGCCGGTGCGCCCACCACGCCTTGGACGCCGACGGCAAGGAGCGCACAGAGCGATCCGATGGCGAGGATGTGGCCTTGCATTCCCGGAGGGCCGTGATGAAGCAGGAACCACAGCACCCCCCCGGTCACGACCGCAACAGCGGCAGCACCCATTTGCGGCCTGAAGAAGAGAGCTGCTTGATTGCCGGCCGTTCGAGCTAATGCGAATGTCGTGCCCGCCCAAAACACGCCGGAGAGAACGTGCAGCACAAGCGTGACAATGAGGGTGATTTGCATGGCGACGATCCGTCCACACGCAGGCTGGCAATCGGATATACATACTGTATATCCAATTATGGCATTCGCGTGACGTGAGCCCGCGCGCTTACAACAGCCCCCGTCGTCTCGTCGCCGCGACAAAGACGCGTGAGCGGATCGTCGCCGCTGCGGCGGCCATTCTCGGCACCGCAGAGGGGATCCGCGGATTTTCGCTGCAAGCGGTCGCCGAGAAAGCGGGCGTGACGCGCCTCACCGTTTATAATCAGTTTGGGTCGCGCAGGGCCCTGCTGGAAGCCGTATTCGACGACATGGCGGTGCGCGGCGGCCTGCATCGAATACCCGAAGTCATGGCAGGTTCCGATCCGCAGGCCGGATTGCTGCAGGTCATTACCATCTTTTGCGACTTCTGGAGCTTCAATCCCGATGCACTTGGTCTCTTGCACGCTGCCGGCGCAAGCGATCCGGAATTCGGGGCGAGTGTGCGCGACCGCAATGAGCGGCGCCGGCGCTTATTGTCCGTTCTCGTTCGCCGGATGGCCAAGGACGGTAAGCCGCGCCCTAGAGTGCTGAGCGATCTGATCGACGTGCTGTTTGCCTTGACCAGTTTTCCATTTTTTTCGCAGTTGATTGCGGGAGGGCGGACCGCCGAAGCGGCGCGCGGCCTCATCCAGGGGCTCGCGACGGATGCTGTGCGGCGGACGATGAAACAGCAGATGCCTGTCAGCGCTGATTAGGTTCGCAATACAGCTTGCCTAGGCTGATATTGGTCAGGCCCGGAGCGTTGGCCTTGAGATTCCGCCGACGCTGCTTGTGCGCGCCGACCAAGTGATCGACTGAGCGTGTTTTGCCGCGGCGCATCAGTCCAGTCCTGGCACCTCTGAGACATCACGAACGTGATCAGACCGAATCTGACCCATCTGAGACATCGGCCGCCCAGTTCGCTGTGATGCACAACGCGGCATTTCCTAGGCAGTCGCGCCCGGCACAGTCAGGAGGCCTCGTCCGGCTTCGTCGTCGTTGGTGCGGACTTGGCGCTAAAAATTTCGCTGTTGCTCGATCCACGCCGCCAAGTCGCAAAGCCGGTAAGATACACGCGCCCCGCCAACCGGCACGCGGTACGACGGTAGCGCCTTTCCCTCTGACCGCTTCTTCGCCAACGTTTCGCGTTCGAGCCCAAGCAATCTTGCAGCACAGCTCTCACCAACTCGGTCGTCGCCACTTATTGCCATTTCCGCCTCAACGGCAGCGGCGCGCAGCGCGCGCGTCGTCGCCTCGACACGGTCGTCAAGCTCTATGCGGGTGCGCTCACTCCAGGTCATCGAGCGGTCGCTCGCGCTCGACACCGCCGTCGGCGTCAAGCAACGACGCGTGACGCCATGGATCGCGCCATCGTCGGCTGCCCAGCCCCGCGGTCGCGGCGCGCAGCCGCTCCAAATCGATCGCCGGCCTGTTGGCGCGTGTCTCGCTGGCCACCGCCCACATGCTTTCGGCCATGGCGCACGCAAGCTGCCGCGACTCGGGCGAGTGCCACGGGTCGTCTGCCCAGCTGGCGAGTTCGCCGGCATCGGTCATACCGAGAACCAGATCGATCTCGCGCCGCACAAGCGCGAGCCGCTCGGGTGATTGTTGGTCTTCCAGCGGAACGCCGCGATGCGATCCAATGACCGGGATCGCGTCGTCGCCTTCCATTTCAGTGCGCCTTACGGGCGGCGGCCATGCGCCGGATTGCGCGCTCGGCCACATCCCCAGCGGCGGCCGCGGAGTCTTCTGCCGAATCCTTCAGCCCTAGCAACGTCCGACACGCCGCCACCCGCGCGGACGCCGGCTGACTGGAGTCCGCCGCGATGGCACGCAGAATCGCCACCGGGTCGACTGCCGTCAGGTCGACCCCGCGTAAGGCCTTCGCCGAGGCCTGGGCACGCGACGGGCGACCGCCCTTCGGCCTTGGTTTGCTAGGGGTTGCAGCCGGGTCATCTACCATTTTGATCAGCCCTCAAATTCGCCTGGGGAGGGTTTCTAGCATTTCGTGGCGCGCGCGCGTGGTGCGTCTATGAGGCGGGACGAGGTCATGGGAAATTTCGATCGCGGGTCCTCGACCACCCCCGCCCTTTCAATGGGTTAGCCGCGCGGCTTAAAGACGCCGCTGTCTCTGATTGGTGCCTTTCTGGGTTTCTCGATTGCCGCCTTCCTTCTTTTCCACTCATCGAGGTGCGGCTTAGTGTCCGCACAAACTTTCAAGCCTTCAATCAGCCGGTCAGATTTGTTGTCCATTGCTATCTCCTGGCTCAATGCGATTCCGTTGAAGGGAGAGGGTCGGGCGCCGGGACGTCAGTCCTGTGCAACTTGATGATCATGGCCTCAAACATTTCGATCGCTTCGGCGGTGCCCTGCGTCTGCACGGCCATGGACGCTGCATGATATGCCAGCGCCCGTGCCGTGCAGCAGGGGCAGACACGCTTGTCGTCCAGCCGCTTCAACGGGTTCTCGATCTTCTGGTCGGCGATCTTGAAGCTGGGCGTCTCGTGGCCGTCGTCCGGTGTCTGGCTGGTCATGTCGTCCTCCTTTGGTTGCCGGCGGCCGGCCGGTGCGCCTCACGCGCGTTGTGTTTGCTGCACTGCATGCTTTCTCCGCAATTTACTTACTTACTGAGAGCAGAGAGCTATAGCTCTCTGTACCCTCCACCACCCTTGCTAAATTGCGGATAAAGCTAGGGCAGCACGATGCCTTGCCATTCAGTGGATGTTCCTTGCTTTGCTGGCGAGTGGGTCGCGAGGCCATAGCTGGCCAATTCTTCCAGCCCGCGGCGAACAGTGATCGTGGGCAGTCCTATCGCGGCACCCACTTCCCTGGTCGTCCAAGTCTTCAGCTCCGGCGCATTCAGAGGTGATGGATTGATGGGGTTGAGCGGCCGGCACAGCAACCGGTAGATGCTACGCCGCAAAGGTGGGGTGCTATCGAGCGCAACCGAGATGACGACCTCGAATGTGGTCTTGCGCCCAATGCCGAGGGTGTCGAGGCCGCCAATCAACCGCTCTAGCGACAGTCCGACCCGGGCAGGGCCTTCGGCACCATAGACAGCGTCAAGCTCGCGCTTATAACGATCGCGCTCGACAGCCCCGCGCAGGCGGACAATCAGATCCGTCGCTCGCTCGAGGCGCTGGATCTCGTCCTCGCAGAGTTCTTGCGGATCGAGCCGTGGCGCGGCGAACAACGCCTTGACGGCGTCGGCGAGTTCGCGCCGCATGACTGCGGTCTTGCCTCCGACATGCTTGAGCGCGTGGCGCAACTGCCCCTTGCCGGGCTCCATGCGCGATAGGAGGAAGCGGTTGCCGAGCGCGTCGCTGACCGAATGCTGCGTATCGATCGCGCCGGTGCAGCCGAATACGAGGCCGAGCTTGCCCGTCCAGTGCAGCGGCTTGCCGCCGTCGCTGCCGATATAGCGCGTCCATTTGCCGTCGAAAATTTCGCGCAACGCGGACAGCACCTCGGACTTGCTTTCTGGCCGCATTGTGAGGGTGGAGGTGAAGTCCTTGAGGCAGAGCAGGCCGGGGTTGCTGACCTGTCGAAGCAGCCCTCCGGTGGCACCTTGTGTCTGTTGGCGTCGCGGAGTGCCCGAAAGCAGGCTCGCCAGCGTGAGTGTCGAGATCGACACCACGAACGGCAAGCCAGCGATGGAATTGAGCAGCTCGGTCTTCGCGCTTGATGGCGGTGCCACCAGCCCAAGCCAAACCGGATCGCCGGGCAACAGGTTGGCGGCCACGGTGCCGAGCATCGCAAGCACGGGAATATCGTTGTCGAGCAGCAGCCAGTTCCGGAATACTTTGAGTGTGTCCTCGATCGGCGAACTCGGCTGCGGTCCTGGCGCTGCTGATGGCGTCGGGCTTACATTTAGCGGAGGCGGCGGTGGCGGCGGTGGCGGCGGTGGTGGAGGAGGAGATGGTGGCGGTGATGCTCTAGCTTTGGCTACCGCAGCAGCGACTGCCTGCTCGCGCTCTATCTTCGCCTGGATGCTGTCGACCTGGCGTGGAAGATTGTCATAGCGGTCCTGCCAGCGCTCGTCGCGCGGCGCGGCCGAGCTGTTCATCAAGCCGCGCAAGAGATTGACGATGGCACCGCCGTCCATGCCGCTGCGCACCATCTTGGCGGCGAGATCGCGGGTGTTGGCGTGCAGATCGTTGCCGGCAAGGATGCTGTCGATTAACGACTGCCAATCGGCGGCATGGTCTTGCGGCGTACCGTTCCCCTTGCGCGCCGGGCGGCCGGCAGCAACGACATAGCTAAAATCGCGGACCAGCAGCGCGGTGATGTCACGCTGTAGCTGCTCTGCTTCTTCGGCGGAAATATACGGCAGGTCGTCATAGCCGATGGTCGTCGGATCGCCGCCAAACCAGTTATAGGGTTTGTGCGTGCCGGGATGAATGCCGTGGGCGACGAATTGCTGACCGTCGCAAAGGAACTCGATCTTCTCCGCATCGGCGCCGGCGGGCACGACAAAGTTGGTTGTCAGCTTTGCAAACGGCTCAAACGTGCGAAACGGAATTGCGCGTTTGGGCGCTCGGCCAATGCGCGCCAGGATGCAGCCACGCTCTTCGAAGCGCTCGCGTATCAGTACCTCGGCTGCAATCGCGGCTGGCTCATTGAGAATATCGAGATCGATCGTCGGCGTAACCTTGGTAAGAATTCCGGTATTGGTCGCCCGCGGCCAGTTTCTGCCCCATGCCTCGAGCATCGAGCGCGACACGTTCTCGATCTTTTGCCAGCTCTTGAATGGCGGTGCCTTGCCAATCACCGGGATCGGCGTAAATCCATGATCGACCAAAGCCTGACGAACTTCGATTATTGTCGTCATCATCGTCCCCGAGCGTAAATTTTTCGCAGCCAGCTACCTTCCTTGGCGGAAGGCTCGCCGCCATGCACGGTTTTTCGAACCATCCTCTGGACGAAGAGCCGTTCATGCTCACCGAAGAAACGTTGTCGCGGATAGCCGGCGCATTCGGTCGCGATTTCATGCCAACTGGGTTCGTCGTCCAAGTTGACGTTGCGGAAAACTGGGCCATTCTCGGCCGCACGCCTGCCGGCTTCGAAACCAGCGTCGTAGAGCTTTTGCATCTCGGCCTTTGAGAGTTTGCCGTTCGCCTGGCCGACGCTGTTGGCGAGCACATGAATATCGAGCTTTGCATTTTTGAGCGTACGTGTGAGCGCTCGCGCCGCCGCAACAACCTCACCGTCATGATCTGATGATAGAAGACGGATCAACGGGCGCAGTTTGTCGGCGATCGACGCGAGATCGGCCACGGTGGTGAACGCTCATGCTAGAAGGGGATTTCATCCGATAGATCGTCTTTGCGTGGCGAAGCTATCCTGCTTGGCGGCAGCGGCGGCTTGCTGTCTGGCGCGCCGCCGTTTTGCGCAGCCTTGGGCGGTGAGATCGACCGCACCCTTACGGTCTCCTTTTCTGTGTCCTCCCGCCAGTCCTTGTAGGTGCCGAGAAACAACTCAAGCTCCAGCCCGATCCAGCTATCGGTGTCATGGCCCCAGGCCTTAATGAGGATATCGGTGTTGCCTTCATTGAGTGGGAATTGCGAACCGGTCTCAAGTTCGAGCGTCAAGCGACCGTAGCGTTCTTCCTCGAATACGTTGATAATGCGCGTCTGAATTGGCGCGTCACGCACATTGTCCGGCTTGATATATTTCGAAGCGTACTTTCTGGCGTCCATAGCTATCTCCTCATCTTTCGGGGTTATTCCAACGCACCTAAGTCCAAACGTCCGTAAACCTATCTTGAGCCACGCACGTAGCGCGCGGATTTCATCGACGCCCGGCTCTGCACGCACCAGCAGCGTAAAGACCGGACGTGCAAAAAGGCTATCAGGCAGCGGTGAGCTCCTGGCACCGCACATCAATCACGAATGGGACACGCAGCGTTGACGTGCCGGCGCATTCCGGTCCAATCCATCGCGCCATGGAGGCCGGATCGGTCAGCCCCTTGCCGCAGATCACGCAGTTGTGGGACAGCATTTTTGCGGGAACCGAGCCGTCGAAGAGCCCGCCACGAAACGCGGCAACGAGGCGACGAACGATGGTAGTTATTCCAGTTGGCTCGGCGCCGTGCTGCCAGCACCCGCTAGTGCGCTTGAACACCCAATCTTCGTCGGCAGATTGAGAGTAAAGCTCGAACTTGATCTGCCACCAGGGGGGACAGGGCCGTCGCGGTAGATGTTTGAATACGGCGCCAGTAATGCCCTCAGTCATTACCGCCACGCCTTCAAAGTGCTGCAGCTTCGGCTTGAACCCTCGCGCTGTCGCGGCTTCGGAGAGCAGCACAGTTGGTTTGGGTTGAAGTTGCAGAACGAGATCGGATGCAAGCCGAAACTTCCATTTTGGCATCCGCTTCAACGAGTGTTTCAGAACCTCTTCCCGCAGTTCCGCAAGAAAGTGGATGGGCGGGATTAGCTCTTCTTCAAACGACATAGCTTCCTCCAGCATTAGCTTGCGGACGCGGCCCGCAGCCGTGCTTCGAGCGCTTCCGCCAGCCGATGAGCTTCATCGCGGTCGGCAGTGATGCCGGCGACGAACTCGCGATAAAAGTTTTCGTAATAGCAGCGAACGCCGACCTCGATCCGACCGTCGCTCTGCGCAAAGAAGATCGGTTTTGTCCGGAGCAGGCGGTCGACTTCTCGGGTGGCAGATGATATGTCTATCATTTCACACCTCCTTTGGCGGCCGCCCAGGACTTCGAACCTCTCGAGGGCGGCCGCTCTCACGTCGCTCTGCACCCCACCGCCGCGCCCGGCGACACGAAGCGCAGCGGGGCTGTCTCGAAATCTGAGGTCTCATCAGACGCCGCGTTACGGCGTGACGGGCGGGATCGCCCGTTTCGACCTAAGCGCTATTCATCAGACAGATTTTGAAGTGCCGATCGCTAATGCGTCACCAAGCTCGACCGCGTCACGGCGCGGGGAGATTTTCTTGATGAGGTGGCTATAATGGCGCCGGAAGCTGTCCTCGCTCATGTCGTTGAGCGCAGCGGCTTTCTTGACTGGAATTTTCTGCTTGAGCGCCAGCCAATCAGGCTTCGTGGCGTCGTCCATCTGCATCCTCCGTCGGCACCGTGCGGTCAGGTGCGCTGAGGAGGAACACGTCATAAAACAGCGACGCAGAGCAACGCACTTCGTGTGCGTCGGAACGCACTTCGTGTGCGTCGCCGCTAACGTCTCCGTTTTTTGGCAAAGAGGCCGATCTCGCGCAGTATGTTTTCGCAATACTTTGAAGAGAGCGGCGGGCCGTCGGCGCGCGTCTCCGATCGCTTGGACAGCGCACGGGCGGCAGCGGTGACGCTCCCCGTAGCGAGCAATTCCTCACGCCGCTGCCCAACGGTCTCCAAGACCCACTGCTTGCCCGGTTTGTAGGGGGCCGGCCTTCCGGCGATGACCCCCGCGCCGACGCCATGGACGAAGACAGCGCCGCGGCCGTCGCCTTGGAGCGACGGCAGTATCCCGCTTCCGGCGCCGCTGACCACCGGCCGCTTCGGCAATCGTGTAAACTTGTCGTCAGCCTTAGCCATGGCTCGCCCCGTGGCTTGGTCAGGCCGCGCCGGGGTGCTCAACCGCCCCGGCCGGCCGCTTCACTTGCGCAGTCGCACCACCTTGGCGCTCGCGCGCTTGCCGCTGACGACCTCGTCGAGATACGCGCGCCACTTCTCCAGTGCACGCCGACGCTCGTCGAGGTAGCTCGCCCGGTTGTAGGTGGCAGCGACGCCGGACTTGAAGCCGGCGATGTGGCCGAGACACGCTTCGGCAATATGCGGAGGCACGCCCAGCTGGTCGTGAGCGACGGTCGAGAAGAAGCGGCGCAGATCGTGCAGCACCCACGGCGCCATGGGGCCGACACGCTCATCGAGCGCGCGCTTGGCCCAGGCCCAGCCGGTGAAGCCGCGGCCATATCCGAACACATACTCGCGGTCATTGATCGGCCGCGCTTGCAGGATCGCGAGCGCTTGCGGCACCAACGGAATGATATGCGGCTTGCCATTCTTGGTGCGCGACGCGGGCAGTTCGATCACGCTCTCTTCAAACCTGATTTCGTCCCAGCGCAGCGCGCCGATCTCGGTCTTGCGCGCGGCGGTGTAGGTCAAGAGCTTGAAGATGTCGGCATAGTCGCTGTCACCGAGCGCGTTCCAGATTTTTGCGAACTCGCTAGGCGTGAGCACGCGATCACGGCCTTTGTTCGCCACCGCCTTGTTAACGTAGCTCGCTGGGTTGACGCCCTCGAGTAGCCCTTCGCGGATGAGCCACGTGAAATAGCCGGAGAGCGAGCCGAGCATATTGTTCGCAGCGGACGGGCCGGCCTTGCTCGCGATTGCGGACACGAGGCCGGCAACGGCGCGGCGGTCAATCGTCATCAGCGGGCGGGCGTGCAGTGGCTTCGCATACTTCGCGAGGTGGCGTTCGACTTCCTTGAACGACCGCGAGCCGGGTTTGGCCTTGGCCTGCTTGAACACGAAGTAGCGCACCAGCAGTGCGCCGAAGGTTTCGGCCGCGCGCTCCTGCGCCTGACGCTTGTCCGCTGCCGGATCAATGCCAAGCCGCACCGCCGCGAGGATGTCCTTCGCCTTGGTACGCGCCGCCCCGGGATCGAGGATGGCGGGAGTGCCGAGCGTCACCTTCTTGGTCTTGCCGCCGAAGTCGTACTGCACGACCCAGCTGACGGCGCCGCTCGCGCGCAGGCGCAAGCCAAAGCCGGGAAGGCCGTCATCGAAATAGGTCTTGTCGGTCGCGCCCGGCGGCAATGCCAAGGCTCGTATCGTTGCTGTGGTCAATCGCATTGGACGTGCTCGTGAAAAATTCGGGGTAGGTTTAGGGTAGGTCCGGCCTGCCCCCTCGTGCCCCCTCGTGCCTTCTTTGCATTGGAAGTGTATGGCCAAAATCAATGATTTGCAAGGGTTGTGCGTCCTTGTGCCCTCTCCTGCAAGGTCAGTTGCACTTTGCTCGATGTTGGACGTGGTGGCGCACATCGATACGCCATCGGGAGCCAGCCGATAGAAATCGTAGGCGGCGGTTTCGATCACGGTCGGGCTCAGCAAGCCGATGCGCTTGCGCCAGC
>Ga0306920_100015053_pt1 | contig 10585 bp, 9 predicted proteins | sample flu12Cox44000170_FD_204666 | JGI IMG/M metagenome (GOLD analysis project Ga0306920, IMG submission 204666) | Lab enrichment of tropical soil microbial communities from Luquillo Experimental Forest, Puerto Rico - flux4day.12C.oxic.44.000.170 (v2)... | ecosystem: Environmental > Terrestrial >... | reverse complement strand
AACTGGGCCAGAGCTACGGGACTCCGGCAGGCGGCATCATGTGCACCGGTGCCTACATGTTGAAGTCCTGGCGGCCGGGCGCCGGGGTACTGGCGTTGGCGAACCCGCATTACTGGAACCCCGCCGTGCATCCCCTGGTCCAGCAGATCCTGATCAAGGGCGTGCCCGATGTCGCGACCCTGACCGCGGCCCTGGAGACCGGCGCCGTCCAGGGCGCGTATTCCTACGGCCTGTCCACGCTGGATCAGCTGAGATCCAGCCGCACGGTCCGGGTGTATGAGGGCCCTGGCTGGTCGACCGACGTATTCGTCGTTACGAGCCTCACGGGAGTGCTCGGTGATGTCCGGGTCCGGCGAGCCCTGTCCATGGCCCTGGACCGCCAGGGCATCATCAGCTCGGTCTACCGAGGCGCGGCGCTGATGCCGCGCTGGGCGTCCAACCCCGGCACGTTCGGGTACGCCACAGGGATCTTCGACGCCGCCTACGACAGCTCACCGGTGCTGACCCAGAACATCCCGGCCGCGAGACAGCTCGTGCAAGCGGCGGGCGCGACGGGCAAGACGCTGACCATAGGGACGTCGAGCGAGCTAGCCGACGTCACAGGGGTCACAGGCGCCTACCAGGCCGCCGCCGAGGCCATCGGCCTCAAGGTCAAGCTCGACTCCGTCTCGGCGCAGGACTACGTCGACTTCTACCTCGACCCGAACTTCCGCGCCGCCGTGGACGGGTTCCCGGCCGTCCCCTACGGCGACTGGGCCGACCCGGTGGCCATGCTGAGGGTCTTCGAGCTGCCCGCCGGGGTCGCGAACCTGGACAATTTCAACGACCCGGCGCTGACCAGCCTCCTGCTGCGCGAGCGCGCCACTGCCGATCCCGCCGCGCGCGCGCGGCTGATCGTACAGGCCGAGAAGCTGACCCTCCAGCAGCTGCCGATGATCCCCACCGTCCAGCCCGTCACCCTGCTCTTGCTGAACAAGGGCCTCACCGGTGCGGTCGCCTCCTTCGCCTACATGTTCGCGCCGTGGGCCGACAGCCTCGGCGGGACGTGACCAGGACCCGGCGCCGCGGTGCTCATCCGATTCCTCCTGCGCCGGCTGGTCACGCTCGCGGCCAGCCTGCTCATCGCGAGCTTCGTGATCTTCGCTGCCTTGTACCTTGCCCCGGGCAGCCCGCTCGCCGCGCTGTCAGGCGGCCGGACATTGCCGCCCGCCAGCATCCGCGTCCTGGAGGCGCGTTACCACCTGAATGACTCGTTCCCCGTCCAGTACTGGGACTGGCTCAGAGGCGCGCTGCACGGTGATCTCGGCGTCTCGATCGTGCTGCGGGAGAACGTTTCCGCCCTGATCGCGTCGCGGATCTGGACCACGGCCGGCCTGGTCCTGTACGCGGCCATATTGATCGTGCTGCTCGGAATCGGGCTGGGGATCGTGGCGGGACTTCGCCCCGGTCTGCTCGACACCAGCACCTTGGTGCTGACGGCCGTCGCGGCCGCGATCCCGGCGTTCGTGGCCGCGATCATGCTGATCCTGGCCTTCGCCGTCCAGTTGCGCTGGTTCCCCGTGCTCGGCAACGGAACCGGCTTCCTCGATAACGTCAGGCATTTCACGCTGCCGGCCGTCGCCCTGGCCGTCTCGTCCCTGGCCATCGTGGCGAGGGTGACCCGGGCGGCGGTGCGCGAGGAGCAGGGCCGGGACCATGTGCAGACGGCGATAAGCCGCGGCATCCCGGTACGCCGGGTGATCTTGCGGCACGTGCTGCGCAACGCGGCGATACCCGTCACCACCATCGCCGGCGTCACCGTGGCGTCGCTGATTGCCCTGGCTGCCGTGGTCGAGGTGGCCTTCAGCCTGAACGGGCTGGGCGCGTATCTGGTGGCATCGGCCCAGGACAAGGACCTGGCCGTGGTGCAGGGCATATCGCTGGTCCTGGTGGCCGCGTTCGTCGTGGTGAACCTGATCGTGGACCTGCTGTACGCCGTGCTCGACCCGCGCGTGGCAGCGGGAGGCCGCGCGCGATGACTACGCCCGCCACGGACGCCTGGCCGGCCCAGCGGCGCGGCCGCCGGGCCGCGATGCTGCGCGCCATCGGGCCTCTGGGCATCGTGTCGGCGGTGGTCATCGTGGTGGCGATCATCGCGGCGGTGGCCGGTGGCTGGTTTGCTCCCGATAACCCTGACCTGCCGAATCTGTCGCTGTCCTTCGTCGGTTCCACGGCCGGCCATCTGCTCGGCTATGACTTCGAGGGCCGGGACGTGCTCTCCCGGCTGCTGGCCGGGGCACAGAGCTCGATGCTCGGCCCGATCGCGGTGGTCTGTATGAGCATGGCGGGCGGGACGCTGCTGGCTCTGGTCGCGGCCTGGCGGCGCGGCATTACCGACACGGTGATCTCTTCTTGCCTCGACATCCTGTTCGCGTTTCCCGGCATCCTGCTGGCCGTGCTGGCGGCGGCCGTGTTCGGTGCGGGCCTGTGGGCGGCGGCGATCGCGCTGTCCGTCGCCTACACGCCCTATGTCGCGCGGGTACTTCGCGGAGCCGCGCTCAAGGAGCGCAGCCTGCCGTACGTGGCCGCGCTGGAAGTGCAGGGAGCCTCCGGCACTGCGATCTGCCGGTCGCACATCGTGCCTAACGTGCTGCCGCTGATCGTCGCCCAGGCGACCACCATGATCGGGTATGCCATGGTGGACCTGGCGGCCATCTCCTTCCTGGGCCTGGGCGTGCAGCCGCCCACTCCCAACTGGGGTGTCATGATCTTCGAGAACGAGGTCGGCATTCCGCAGGGCTATCCGCTTCCGGCCCTGGCCGCCGGGACCTGCATCGTTCTCGTCGTCGTCGCGTTCAACGTGCTGGGGGAGCGGCTGTTCACGTACGCGCAGGCGGTCAGGCGATGAGCGCCGCGGCCCCAACCGCCGGGCTCGATGAGGCGCATGGCCCACCGCTGCTCAAGGTCACGGGCTTGACGGTCAAGCTTCCGGTCGATGGCACCAGGCGGGCCGTGCTGCGCGACGTATCGCTTGAGCTACGGCCCGGCGAGGCGCTCGGCCTGGTCGGTGAGTCTGGGTCGGGCAAGTCGATGACTGCCCGGGCCATTGACCGGTTGCTGCCCCCTGGCGCACAAGTGGACGGCATGATCACCTTCGACGGCCAGAACGTCGGCGCCCTCAGCGGCGCGCAGCTACGCGCCTACCGGCTGCAGGTCGCCATGGTGTTCCAGGATCCTCGAGCGCACGTGAACCCGGTGCGGCGGATCGGCGACTTCATGACTGAGGCGCTGCGCACCAACCGTGACCTTCCGGCGGACGAGGCACGGCACCGCGCCATCACAGTGCTCGGCCAGGTCGGCATCGAGGACGGTGACCGGCGCCTGCGGCAGTATCCGCATGAGCTGTCCGGGGGAATGCTGCAGCGGGTGATGATCGCGGCCGCGCTGCTGACCGGACCGCGGCTGCTCCTTGCAGACGAGCCCACCACCGCGCTGGACGTGATCACCCAGTCCGAGATGGTGGCCATCTTGGATGATTTGCGGCGCGACTACGGCCTGGCCATGCTGTTCATCACCCATGACCTGGAGCTGGCCGCCGCGATCTGCGACCGGACCGCGGTGATGTACGCCGGCCAGATCGTGGAGGTGCGCAGTTCGGCTCGGCTGCACGACGACCCGCTGCATCCCTACACCGCGGCGCTGGCGGCGGCCCGGCCAGACATCGCGATGACGGTCGGCCGGTTGCGCGCGATCCCGGGCCGTCCGCTGTCAGCGTTCGAGGCGCCGACGGGAGAGTGCGCGTTCGCGCCCAGGTGCGCGCACGTCCAGGATGCTTGCCGTTCGACGCCTCCGCCGCTGATCGGGCTGGCCGGCGGGCTGTCACGGTGCATCCGGGCACACGAGCTGCGGGGGCGACTGGAGGCGGCCGGTGCCTGACAGCGAGCCCATTCCCGTCCTTGAGGTCAGAGCGCTGCGGAAGGAGTACAGCGGTCTGGTCGCCGTCGATGACGTGTCCGTTGACCTGCTGGCCGGGCAGTCGCTGGCCATTGTCGGCGAGTCCGGCAGCGGCAAGACCACGATCGCGCGGATGATCGTGGGCCTGGAGGCACCTACTCGCGGGACGATCACCGTGTGCGGCCACGACCGGTCCCGCCCGGCCAGGTCGGCCCGGCTGCGCCGCCGCCGCGGCCAGGAGGTGCAGATCGTGTTTCAGGATCCCTACACGAGCCTGGACCCGCGGCAGAGCGCCGAGGCCGCGGTGGACGAGGTGCTGCGGCTGCATCATCGCTGGCCCGGGGACCGGCGGAGCGCCCGGGTCGCCGAACTGATCGATCTTGTGGGACTGGACGCCCGGCAGGCCCGTGCGGTGCCGAGTGCGTTGTCTGGCGGACAGCGACAGCGAGTCGCAATCGCCCGTGCGCTGGCGGCCGAGCCGCGGATTCTGATCCTCGATGAGTCGGTCTCGGCGTTGGACGTGTCGATTCAGGCACAGGTACTGAACCTGCTGGCTGATATCCGCGATGCGACTGGGGTTTCCTATGTCTTGATCAGCCACGATCTGGCGGTCGTGCGCCAGCTGACCGATCAGGCCGTCGTCATGCGCCGCGGGTGTGTGGTGGAGCGCGGCCCCACCGCGCGCGTGCTGGACGATCCACAGCACGACTACACCAAACTGCTGCGCGCCTGCGTCCCGCGGCCAGGGTGGCAGCCCAGACGGCGCGCTGCTATCGAGTCGGCCTAGATGGCTTCCACGCAGAGGTCGGCTGTGATTCGGAAAACCATATCCGCGCTATCTCGCGGTCGACGGTGGGCGGATCGGCCAGTGCGGTGTGGCATGCGCGGCGCTTGCTTTTGACCTGTATCTGTTTCATTGTCGTTTCCTTTCATTCGTTCGTGCCCGCCGATCCTCTGGCCGTCACCACGTCCGGTCATCACAGAATGTAGTCAGCGCGTGTTTCGCATCAGCGAGATCGCCAGTCATGCCACTTGTGAACTGGTGCAGGGCGGAAAGGGCAGCGCTTGCCTACCAGGCAGGACAGCACCAGTCGACAGTCACGAACAGGCCATGACCGAATTGGCGCACAGATCGGCTTTGAAGATGAACTGGTACCCGTCCAGCTGGGAGCCGAATTGGTACCGGCCGGCGCTGGAGGTAAGCGCCACGGCAGGAGCACCTGGTAGCGCCCTCAGCCGGTCGGCGATGCGAAATCCGGCAGGGTTGTCGGGTGTCACGTCGACGATCGCGACGTTCGGGCAGAAGGCGGCTGCGACCGCGATCGCCGCATCGATGACCCCGACATCGGCGACTTCGAGGCCTTCGGTGCGCAACAGGGCGCTGAGTGCCGCGCGGGAGATCTCGTGATCATCGACCAGCAAAATCCGCGCTGGCCTGGTGCCGCCCGTCGTGGCTGCGGCATGTGACTGCATACTCCTACGATCCCGCCAGCCCGGTCTCCTTCGCATCGGCCAGATCGCCAGTCTTGGCCACCGGCGACATGACTGGCGATTTCACTGATTCCGCCGACAGCTGGTCCAGGCATCGTTATCGGGGAGGACAGCCCTGACGAACAGCACTGACCACTAGCCGTCCCGGAGGGGGAACGATGAGCGCAGTAGCGAGAAGGCTCGCCGGGATTCCGGCCGGAAGCTGGACCAAGTGGCTGGTGGTGGGCTTCTGGGTGGTCGTGGTGGTGGCGGCCTACCCCCTGCAGAACAAGCTGAATAGTGTCGAGAAGAACGACTCCAGCGCCTGGCTGCCGGCCAGCGCCGAGTCGGTCAAGGTCCTGGACGTACAGGCCCGCTTCCAGCCGCCCAACACCTACCCCGGGGTAGTGGTCTACTACCGCAGCTCGGGCCTGACCGCGGCGGACCGGGCCAAGGCGGCCGCGGATGCCCAGCGGTTCGCCGGAATTGCCGGCGTAGTGCCCGGCACGGTGACCGGGCCGGTCGCGTCGGCCGACGGCACGGCGATGCAGACCCTGGTGTCGGTCAACGTGGGCACGCAGGGCTGGAACGGGGCCGAAAAGGCCGTCGATGCGATGCGGGTGATCGCCGGGGCCGGGGCGCACGGCCTGGCGTCCCACGTCACCGGCTTCCTGGGGTACGCGGCCGACAGCAACAAGGTGTTCAAGGGCCTGTCCAGCACGCTGCTGTTCGCGGCGCTGGCGGTGGTGATCGTGATCTTGCTGATCACCTACCGCAGCCCGGTGCTGTGGCTGCTGCCGGTGATCTCCTCGGGGGTGGCGCTGGTGACCGCCACCGCGGTGGTCTACCTGCTGGCCGCGCACGCGGGCCTGACGGTCAACGAGGAAACAGCGGACATCTTGTATGTGCTGGTGTTCGGGGCGAGCACCGATTACGCGCTGCTGATCGTGGCCCGGTACCGGGAGGAGCTGCGCCGCCACGACCGGCGGCACCCGGCGATGGTTGAGGCGCTGCGCCGCGCGGGCCCGGCAATCATCGCCAGCGCCAGCACGGTCATCATCGCGCTACTGATGCTGTCGTTCGCCCAGCTGGGCTCGACCAAGGGCATGGGTCCGGTGCTGGCGATCGGCGTGGGGGTCGGCATGCTCGTCATGCTGACCCTGCTGCCTGCCCTGCTGGTGATCTTCCCGCGCGGGGTCTTCTGGCCCTACAAGCCCCGGTACGGCTCGGCCGAGCCGACCACCCGCGGCCTGTGGGCCCGGGTCGGCTGGGCCATCGCACCCAGGGCGCGGCTGGTGTGGATTAGCACCGCCGTGCTGCTGGGCGTGCTGGCCCTCGGGCTGACCGGGCTGAAGGCCAGCGGCCTGACCAACGCCCAGTCCTTCAGCGGCCACCCCGACTCGGTGACAGGCGAGACGGTGCTCGCCGCCCACTTCCCGGCCGGGGCGGGCGAGCCGGTTATCGTCATCGGCAGCCCGGCCGCGGCCGGCCCGTTGCGGGCCGCCTTCGCCGCTACCGCTGGCATCGCCCATGTGAGCGCGCCGGTCACCCTGGCCGGGTATGCCTACCTGCAGGGAACACTGACCGCACCGCCAGACAGCCAGGCCGCCTACGACACGGTCGACCGGGTCCGCGCAGCCGTGCACGCCGTCCCCGGCGCCCGCGCCCTGGTCGGCGGCCAGAGCGCAGTCAGCCTGGACGTGGCCCGCGCCTCCGATCACGACCGTAACCTGCTCCTGCCGCTGATCCTGGCCGTGGTGCTGGCCATCCTGGCCGTCTTGCTGCGGGCGCTGGTGGCCCCGCTGATCCTGACCGCCACCGTGGTGCTGTCGTTCGCCGCCGCCCTCGGGGTCAGCTCCTTCTTCTTCAACCACGTGTTCGGGTTCGGCGGCGCCGACAACTCCTTCCCGCTGCTGGTCTACGTGTTCCTGGTCGCCCTGGGCATCGACTACAACATCTTCTTGATGACCCGGGTCCGGGAAGAGGCGCACCGTAGCGACGCTCGGCACGGCGCCATCGCCGGCCTCGCCGCCACCGGCGGGGTGATCACCTCGGCCGGCTTCGTGCTGGCCGGCACCTTCGCCGTCCTGGCCACCATCCCGTCGACGTTCTCGACCGAGCTGGGCTTCGCGGTCGCGTTCGGCATCCTGCTCGACACCATCATCGTGCGTTCCGTGCTAGTCACCGCGCTGAACCTGGACGTCGGCCGGTGGATGTGGTGGCCCAGCAGGCTGGCCCGCAAGCCGGACCCGGCACCGACCGAACTCAGCCACGAGCGCACCAGCGCCCTGACCAGGGTCTGACCCAGAAGGAGAGATGAGCAGACATGACAGGCTCTCAGGCGGTAGCTCCGCCGGTCGCACCGAAGATGCAATCCCGCCAGGCCCGCCTGCGGCAGGCCAACCTGGCCATCGTGATCCTGCTGATCGTCCAGTTCGGCCTCGGCATCGGCGTCAACCTGTACGTCACGCTGCCCGCCGCAGGCCGGCCCGGGCACGCCTCATGGTTCGGCAACGGCCCGCTGCTGGCCCTGCACGCCACGCTCGGCATGTTCCTGGTCCTCGCCGCGGTCTTCGTCCTGGTCCGGTCGATCATGGCCAGGAACCGGGGCCTCATCCTCACCTCCGCGGCCGGGCTGGTAGCCATCTTTCTGGCCTTCTTCTTCGGCTCCAACTTCACCGACAAGCTCACCAACGGCTACTCCCTCGGCATGGCGATCGCCTTCGCGGCGGCGCTGGCCTGCTACGTCATCGGCCTGTACGCCGCCAGCACACGCCGTGGCGGGCCGTCATGACCGGGTCGGCCGCACAGACCGGATATCCGGTCACGGGATACCCGGTCACGGAATACCCCGTGCAGTTCTCCGTCGACTACCCGGACCGGCCGCTCAGCCGGCTCAGCACCGCCTTCCGCATCTTCCTGGTGATCCCGATCGCGATCGTGCTCGCCGCCCTGACCGGTTACGTCGTCTACACCGGGCCGTCCCAGGCCTACGGGATCACGTACATCCCTTCCCTTGCCGGCGGCGTGCTCTTCTTCGCCCCGCTGCTGATGATCTTGTTCCGGCGCAAGTACCCCCGGTGGTGGTTCGACTGGAACCTGGAGCTGCAGCGATTCACCAACCGGGTCACGGTCTACCTGTCCTTGATGGACGACCGGTACCCCTCCACGGACGATCACCAGTCGGTGCACCTGGACTACACCTACCCCGACCACCTGAGCCGGTGGCTGCCGCTGATCAAATGGCTGCTCGCGATCCCGCACTACATCGTGCTGTTCTTCCTCAACATCGCCTCGTTCTTCGTGGTGATCGCGGCCTGGTTCACCATCTTGGTCACCGGCCGCTACCCCCGCGGCATGTTCGGCTTCGTCGAGGGCGTCATCCGGTGGAACGTCCGGGTCACCGCCTATACCCTCACCCTGGTCACCGACCGGTACCCACCGTTCCGGCTGGCGCCCTGATCGGTGCCCCTGACCGGATGAAAACGGACTGGCCGATGCCGGGGCTCGGGGATCGGCTTCGCCGACCGCGGGCTGTACCGGCTGAAGGGCGTCCCTGACGAATGGCAGCCGTTCGCGGTGGAGCACACCTGAGAGGCGCATCATGAAGATCGAGTCATCGGTGACCAGCATCTCGTGGATCCCGTCGGCGGCCATCGCCGGCGTGACCCGGGTCCCGTTCGAGGCGGGTGTGACGCACTATGACGATCCGCCCCCGGACCGGTGGGACGACCTGGATTCGGTGGTCGGCCCGGAGGGTGCCCGGTTCGCGAACGACCTGCGGGCCTGGATCGAGGTGGAAGACGGCCAGATCACCGGGTACGGGCAAGGCGGGGGCGGGCGGATCTCCAGCACGCTGTTCCGGCTGGCCGGGATGCGGATCCAGGTCGAGGCGGTCGGCTACCCGGAACTGCGACCCGAGCCGGTGGTCGGCACGGACTTCGTCCGGTTCGCCCAGACGGCGGGAGGCCGGCCGGGCATGCCCGCCCCCCGGCTGGTCAAGGGCGCGCCGTTCATCAAGACCGAGGGGCCCGCCGTGTGGACGACGCTGGCCCTGACCCTGCACGCGGACGGCTCGACCGGGCACGAGCTGGTCGGCGCCAGTTCCTTCCCGCGGCACTGGATCTATGACGCCGACGGCCAGCTGGCCGGGAAATCGGCCCTGATCGACTTCAAGACCTGGTACCGGACCGCGAACCTGGCCCGCTCCCCCTGGCGCAGCCACGACAACGCCGTGCTCGCGGCGGCGGCGGAAACCCCGCTGGAACGCCAGCTGTCCCAGGTCATCATGCGCGGCGGCCTCGGCCCGGCGCCCAAGCCGGCCAAGGTCAAGGCCGGCACGACGATCATCACCGAAGGCGAGGCGGCCGACGACATCGTGCTGCTGCTCGACGGCCTGGTGCAGGTCGAGGCCAACGGCGCCGAACTGGCCCGGCTCGGCCCCGGCTCCATCCTCGGCGAGCGGGCCTCAATCGAGCAGGGCCGCCGCACCGCCACGGTCCGGGCCGTGACCGACTGCCGCGTCGTCACCTACCTGGCCGCCGATCTTCCGGCCCGGGACCTGCAGGAACTGGCTGCCGGGCACTACCGGGAAGGCCGGTGAGGATCGTTCAGGTCCCGGTGCGCAGCGTCGCGGCGTACTTCTTCCAAGGCCGCTCGATCAGGACCGGCATGAGCATGCGCATCGGAGCCGGGACGGTCTTCAGCATGTAGGCGCGCTCCTCGTCGTCGAGTGCGTCCAGCATCATCCCGAACGCGATGGCCCGCTTCTTACGCGGGATCCTGCGGGCTCCGGACTTGCCCATGGCGTCCCACTCCTGCTGGGTGAGCGTAACCGCCGCCAGCGGGACGACCTTCTGCTCCTCGTCGTCAAGATGGGGCTGGACGATCTCGTTGAGGTGATCGAGCGCGGCCGCCAGGGCCTCGCCGGTCTCGGCGGAAGGCCGCGCACGCCACGTCGCGCACGCGGCCGACGCGGCGTTCAGAGCCGTCGTTATCAGCTGGTGCTCGTGCTCGACCTGCTCAGTCATCTCGGCCTGGTCGGGCGCACGCTCGATGAGCTTGGGATACAGCAGCGCGTCTTCGTCCTCGTGATGGATGTGCAGTCCGGCCAGGGCCAGATCGATGTGATCAGCCAGGAACGTGACCCGCCCGGCCGACGGGGTCGGGGCAGCGCGCACCA
>Ga0306920_100015046_pt1 | contig 10588 bp, 15 predicted proteins | sample flu12Cox44000170_FD_204666 | JGI IMG/M metagenome (GOLD analysis project Ga0306920, IMG submission 204666) | Lab enrichment of tropical soil microbial communities from Luquillo Experimental Forest, Puerto Rico - flux4day.12C.oxic.44.000.170 (v2)... | ecosystem: Environmental > Terrestrial >... | reverse complement strand
CAAAACCGCAACAAGTAAACGAAACAGCTGGATAATACACCAGACCTGGGGTCCCGATCGGGACCCCACCCGAAACAAAAATCTCCTTCAACGTATCAACTAGTTAAAAGCCTATCTGAGGTGGGGTCCCCGCTTCGGTGCTGATTTCACAAACTATCCGAGCTCTGCGGGGTGACCGGAGCCAAACAAACGTGCGCAGAGCCGTGTCCGGTTCCTCGGATAGGCTCCATGTGCTTACATGGAAATGATGATGGGAAGCGGTAGAGGACATGCCTGCGGCGTTGGAGCTGATCGACACGATCGTTGTGGTTATTATGGAGAACCGGTCCTTCGACCATGTGCTCGGCTATCTGAATCTGCCGGGCCCCGGACGCATTCCGCTCGAAGGCCTGCAATCGGATCCGCTCTGGCTGCAGCAGCGCGCCAATAGCGGGGTCGAGTCGTTCTCATTCTCGATTCAACAGGTCGAGGACCCGCCGCACGAAGAGGCAACGATCGCCATTCAGATCGGGCCGGCGGTGGTGCCGGGTGGCCCGCATCCGATGAACGGCTTTGTCGACAGCTACTTAAAGCGGCAACCGCCCCCCTCCGACAAGCGCTTGGTGATGGGCTATTACATGGCCCCGGAGGTGCCGGTATTCGATTTCCTCGCCCGCCACTATACGGTTTGCGACCGTTGGTTTTCCGCGCTGCCGACCGGCACCCAGGCCAATCGCCTTATGGCGATGAGCGGCACGACGAGCCTCATCGACAATGCCCGGCTGTTCCTGCCGGATCAGCCTCTTGTCTATGATTGGCTGACTGAGCGGGGGATCTCGTGGTGTGTTTATCAGAGCGGAGATTTTCTGCCATTTTTTGCGCTGATGAAGCGTTGGCAGGACGAGATCGCAACGTCGCTGGCACTTGACGCCTTGGTGCCGCACGCGCATCCGCGGTTCCGCCGCTACCGCAACTTCGCGCGCGACTGGGCGAGTGAGCAAAACATGCCCTCGGTCATCTTCATCGAGCCAGAATACACGGACGGCCCCCATTTCGCGCCGAACGACGATCATCCGCCCACAGGGATCAGCCGCGGGCAGGCGTTCGTGGCCGACGTGTACTCCGCGCTGACCGCGAACCGGGTGCGCTGGGCGCGCACGCTGCTGCTTGTTACCTACGACGAGCATGGTGGGTTTTTCGACCATGTCTCGCCTCTGAACATCCCCACGCCGCTGGCGGGGCACGGGCCAACGTCGGTGTTTCTGACGACCGGCGTCCGCGTGCCGGGTTTCGTGATCTCTCCGTTGGTGGATCCCGCGACCGTGTATTCGGGACCGCTGGATCACACGTCGGTCCTGCAGCTTCTTGCAGACAAATATGCGGGCGGACTGTATTCGCCGGAAGTCGCCGCCCGGCAGCCCTCGTTGTCCCGATTATCGGATGCGCTCACCCGCACCGCGCCGCGCCTCGACCTGCCCGAGCCGCAGGATGTGCCTGCCGTGGCGGCAGCGGTTCCGGTCGTGCAGCGAGCGCCGGCTGCCAACGCCAATGCCGAGGCCTTCCGGCTGGCCGCCGCAAAAATGGTTGCCGACCATCCGGGCATCGTCAGCGGCTGGCCGGCCCTGGCGCAGGCGGTGAGGCCCTGATCCGCATCGTAGGGAAACGCGTGCCGGACACTGGTCTTGGGCAGCTGACGGCGACAGCGATAAAAGGGATGATGGGCAGATTTATCGAAGGAAAATGATGAAAGGCCGCGAGTGGGACCGCAGGTTCGAATCCGGCTTGCTCCAGCGGTGAGTCTGCGAACCATCGGTTCCTGAGCGACGGAGTCAAATCTGCCGAGGCCCTTCCTCTCCCCCGCGGGGCCGCGGGGATGCTGATAGCAGGTAGGCCGGAAGGCGATCTAGCGGGCCAGTAGCATATTGTTCTGAACACCTGCATGCAGCCTACGTGGGCAGGTTTCTCGCCCCTGACGATGCGATCGACATACGAAGCTAAACGCCCGCCGGATTCGGTGGCCGATTTTGTTACCGGCGTCAGGCCGGCGTACTCCCCGGCCCTGGCATGGCCGGGATTAACCGCGCCACCTGCTCCGTTCTCGGATGAACCTCCGGACCTGCCACCAGTACATCCGATGGTGCCGAGCTGCCGGTGCGGGCGTGGGTCAAGCGCCTCAAATGCTCGCACTGCGGCAGCAAGCAGATCGATTTCGTGCTCGGTCGGCAGGCGCCGCTGGAGATGCCCGCCGGGCCATCGATGGTGTAGCCGCAGTGGAGTCGATTCAAATGCGATGGAATGCTGCCGCCGGGCTGGCGGTCGTTCTTGTTCTTTGCGGTTGCCAATCCGGGACTCAGCTTCCGCCGACCCCGGTCATAGGGGCAACCTGCCAACACTTTCGGGCAGCTGTCTTCTCCTAACCCCACCCCCATCAGGAGGAGGCTGCACTTGCCCCGGATTGGGAGACGGAATAGTGAAGGGAACATCAGGGCTATGATCCTCGATCTTTCCGACGAGCAGACGCGGACATTGCTCAACCTGCTGATCGACACGATCGAGGCCGACCGCTACCCGTTCTCGCCGCGCAGCAAACAAAAGAGGGGAAGCCGTGGGACGAAACCTGATCGCTTTGCTGGGAGCCGTCGCGCTGAGCGGCTTTCTATCGGCTGCTGTGCAGGCGCAGGTTGTCGCTCTTGGCGCCAGCAACACTGCCGGGAAGGGCGTCGCGCCACAAGAGGCCTATCCGGCGCAACTCGAAGCGATGCTCAGGGCCAAGGGCTACAACGGCCATGTCGTGAATGCCGGCCTGAACGGCGATACGACAGCCGGCATGCTGGCGCGGCTCGACAGCGCGGTTCCCAACGGTACGCGCGTCGTCATCCTGCAGCCCGGCGGCAACGATTTTCGACGCCGCGGGGGCGGCTCGGAGACGCGCGCCGAGAACGTCGAGCAGATCATGTCCCGGCTACGCAGCCGCGGGGTTCAGGTCATCATGCTGGAGAACCAGACGCTAGGCGCGGTGCCGACGCAGTATCACCAGCCCGACGGTCAGCACCTGACCCCCGAGGGCTATCGCCAGCTGGCCTCCTGGCTATTACCGCAGGTTGCATCCGCGCTCGGGCTGCCGGCGAGCTGGCTTTTAGCGCCGCGCGGGTTGGGGGGCCAAAAGCATACCGCACATCGGGCGGTGTCCGGCCAGGCCGCCGAACATCCGAAGGAACGCGACCCGGGACGACCCCGCGGATGGGGCGGCGCCGGCGCTGAAACGGCGTGATGATCCATGACGAGCGCGGAGAAAGAACGATGACCATGATCTGGCGGCTGCTCGACGGGCTCGGCGCGGTTCTGGCTTGGCTACTCAACGGGGCGCTGGCGCTCGTCGACCTGATCTTCCCCGGCTGGGATGATGAACCTGCCGAGACTTGATTCTAAGGCTCGCTGAAGCCAAAGGACCGAGACACCCCTGTTTTGAGTCCTCCTCGCGCCGCCTGGCGGGCATCTGTCGGGGAGGGGGGCGATCCCTGCGCGCGTGGGAACAAGGCTCCCTCTACTAGTGTCGTCGCCAGCACCGCTAGACGGCCCGATCCGCGCGCGCGCCGGAGCAAGGCCCTGGAAAGCCGTTGTCGACTGACATCGCGCTCACCTACAGCCAACGTCGAAGAATTCGACTAATCCAGTATCGAATGGGGAAGCCCGACCCACCTCTTTGGGGAGGCATCGCAGATTGACCACCATTTCTCGCCCGCATGTACAAGCTCCTCAGTCGATTATCGACCAGAGAGAGGGCAGATCGTCGCTCCTCAGCTAGCCGTGCGGCCGGTACGACGTTGTATGTCCGGCATGTCCCGCACCTGATCAACAGCTGGGCGTCGACAACTAGTTGTCTGCCGGTTGACGATGCGGACCACCCGGACAGGACGACCATTCCGCAGGTACCGCAGACAAGATCTTCGTTATCGGTGCCAATGGGCAATTCGAACTGACGCCGTTTGGTCAAATCAACGATCGACGCCGCGGGATGAGGCTTAGCGATCGTCAAGAGCCTTGTCTGGGTCCGGAGCACGGGGGAGGCGGGAAAAGGCCGGGGCCAGGGTGCTAGGCCGAGGGCGAGAAGGCCATCAGGCGGGCCCTGGCGCGGCCCGCGGGGTCCTGCAGCAGCAGGCCGGAGCCGGTCCTCTCGCGCATCTGCACCGCCCTGAGCGCCTGCAGCGTCGTCGTCTGAAAGTCGCTGCGAAAGCGTTCGGCGGCAGCCACCGCCTCGTCGGAATTGACACCGCGTCGCGCCATGCGCTCGATGGTGCCGAGTGCGTGATCGGCAAGGGCGCGGGAGGCACGACCGTCGGCGTCATAGGTGACGGTCTCGACATGACGCTCGACCGGGCCGTGGCGCAGCCGCTCGGTGGTCGGGGCAACAACAGGGATGTCGCCGTTCTCCGTCCGTCGATGCCTGCCGACGCGACCGCCCACCATCCTCGTTCCCCCTGCGCTCGGAATCGAGTTCTCTATCGCACCCGACGAAGCGGTCATAAAGCCGCTGTGGCGGCCGCTGGGTGGGGTTCTGCACGACGGCGGTGCCTGGCATGCCCCAAGCGCGTTTGCGCGCGCGCTGGAGGGGAGTGGATTCGAACCACCGGTTCCTCGGCGGCGGACCTGTATCTGCCGTTTGTCCGATTTACGAAGTTAGGTCCTCCATCAAGCGATGTAGGGGTATGGCGTCGAGGGGCTTTCCGCCGCCCGAGGTCGCGAGCCACGAGCGCAAATTCGCTCCAGGTGCCGTCTCCTTCGTTGGCAGCCTCTTCCAACGTTGCCGCCATCCACAGGACGGCGCCCGGCCGATCACCTTCTATGCTCGCGGCGGGGTCTGCTGGCAGCCCGACTTCAAGCGGCTGACGTTTCATGGTCACCAGCATCTTCAACGGCAATCGCCGCGAGGACGTATGGCTCGACAAGTAAGCCACCTCATGGCGCCTCTTCCTGATTCCCGCGAGAGGAAAGTCGACGTGATCGAGACACCGAGACAACCAGAACGCCGGCGTCTTCCGCGGTACCGAATGTTGGAATCCACCCTCCCTCCAGAGGCGAGTCCGTTGCGAACCGATTCTCCCGCGGGGGAGCCGAACGGACCGGTGGTGGCTTTGACCTTTCGGGCGACGGTCGATCAACCGCAGCGTATTGTGCCGCCGCACTGCTGCTTCACGCTCGCCAGTGGTGCTCAACCAGGTGCATTGGGTCCGGCCGGAGCTTGCCGCCCCCGCAAATTTTTCGACTTGAGACCACAAGCCCATGGATGAACCCATGGTCTGAGCGAATGAGACTGCGCAGCATTGCGTCTTTTATCTCCCGTCGCCTACATTAATCATCCAGGTTACACCGCCGAATGGGGCGCCCAGGTGTCGCCGTCCGCCACCATGAAAACCGCCTGCGGGGGCCCTAAACAACCTTAATCCCGCAACAGCAAAGTCTATCCTGATTGCGCATCACAGCATTGATTGGCAATAGGCTCGTGGTTATCGTGCTGCCGCCGTCGGGGGCGGCAACAACAGGGGAGAGGGGGATCATGCCGGATATCGAGGGTATCACGGGCCCGCAGCTCAAACGGTAAGCGCCAGCGGTGTCAAGCAGCAATAGAGTATGGCCAGTCGGAGCCGTATCTATCACCATAAATGCCTTGCGCCCCGAGATGACCGCTCGGGAGAATGCCCGGAATACTGTTACTTCTTCATAACAGGGAGATTGCAGTTCTTCTTTTAGTAGCGCCAACTGCTCCGGTGATTTCGTCGCCTTCGCCGAAACCAGCATCCGTTCCCGGTAAAGCCTAACTTCTTCCTTCGGATCAATGCGGCTGACTGTCAGGTTCCGAACACGCTCTGGGAGGGTCTCGACGAGATGTTGTGCCGGGTCGGTGGTGGTCAGGTGGACCGACTTGCCGCGATAAGCGAGCCCAACTGCGACAGCGGCGGCAACCGTGGTCTTGCCGACGCCGCCCTTGCCCATCACCATGACAAGGCCGTTGTTCCGCTGTGGCGAGTTCGTCAACCAGCCCTTTCAGATCGGTCAATCCTAAATCCGGGAGCACCAGAGGCGGCAACGATGGCAGGCTCTCGCGGGTGCCGGAAAAGAAGCCCTGGAGTGCTTCGAGGCCGACGATGTTTCTGCCACGCAGAGGGATTGCTGAACGGGGTAATTCACTTAGCTCGGCGGGCATTCCCAACAGAGCCGACGGCGCCACGGCGTTCGACAGCCACAGCGAGGCGGTCCTTCTGATCGGTCGCCCGGAACAGCCCGTTGATGACCAACTGCTGATTGGTCATCCCTTGAGTTCCTAACTCAGTGCTGGTTCGGGCCGCTTCGATGAGCGCTACGCGGTCGGGCCGCGCGACGAGAATGATGGCCGTTGCTGATGGATTAGCAAGCGCCCGCACGATAGCTTCATATCGCTCGCGCTGGGCCTTCAGGCCGGAAAGCGGTCCCAAGCAGGAGACATCGCCGGGTGTCGCTTCGAGAAACCCGGTCCAGGCGGCGGGCAGTTCGAGAAGGCGCAGCGTATTGCCGGTCGGGGCCGTATCGAAAATCACGTGGTCATAGGCTGCGGTCGCCTCCAGGTCGCTCAATAGAAGGGCGAACTCGTCGAATGCAGCAACCTCGACGGTGCACGCTCCCGAAAGACGCTCACTCAGCAAGGCGACCTCTTGCTCTGGCAATACACCACGATACGGAGCAACCGTTCGCCCGCGGTAGTCGAATGCGGCTTGCTCCGGGTCGATGTTCAACGCGTCTACACCGGAGGCCCGTGATACTTTGGTCGGTCGGCTGCTAAGTCTTGTATCGAGGACGGCATCGAGGTTCGACGCCGGGTCTGTGCTGACGATCAGAATCCGCCGCCCTGAATCGTTGAGAAAAATGGCGCTCGCACAGGCCATGGAGGTCTTCCCGACGCCACCTTTCCCCGTGAATAATAGGTGGCGGGGCGCGCTCCTCAGGAATTCCGGCCACTCGGACAGCTTGGGGGTAGCCGCCATATTTTCCCTCGTCTCTACGACTCTTCGGGAACCGATCGTATGGTATGTTTGATCCAAATCAAGGCACAGCAAACTCTTCGCTGTTAGGCAGGTGCGCCATGAAAAGCCTGCTGGGGATAGTCGTCGCATTTACCCCCGCCTCGGCCCGGGCTGTAGACGCGCCCGCCGAACCTTACCCTTGGATGTCGCACATGATGTGGGGCGCGGGCTGGTATGGCATGATATTCATGCCGCTATTTATGATCCTGATGCTCACCATGTGATTGCGGTGGCAGTGCTCATTGTGCGTTCGCTCAGCGGTCCCCGGCACGGAGCGGCCCCGCCGCAACATCCGCCACCGGGCGCACGGCACTCGACATCCTCAAAGAACGCTATGCGCGTGGCGAGATCGACAAAAACGAGTTTGAGGAACGCCGCCGCGTAATTGGCGAGTAACCCGCTTTTTTCCGAACAGGAGGATGCAATGGCGGAATCTCATTATCACGCGAGGCTAGTGTGGAGTGGCGGTGCGCTTGGCCCCACCAAATCCGTCGAAAGCTATTCTCGGGAATTCAGAGCCGAGTTTGATGGCAAACCCTCGTTCCGCGGGTCTGCCGATCCCGCCTTTCGTGGCGACCCCGCGCTCTACAACCCCGAAGACCTTCTATTGAGCGCCCTGTCTGCGTGCCACATGCTGAGCTATCTCGCGGTCTGTGCCCACGCGGGTATTGCCGTCCTCTCTTACGAGGACGCCGTGGTCGGCACGGCGACCCTCCGAGACGGCAGACTTAGGTTTGTCGACGTGCTTCTTCGCCCGAAGGTCGTGCTGGAACAGGGGAGCAATATCGAAAAGGCGTGCTCGCTGCACGACAGGGCGCACGACATCTGCGTGATCGCCAACTCGGTCAATTTCCCGGTGCGCTACGAGGCCGACGTCACGGTGCAGCCATCGGCGTCGAGCCATACGACGATCTAATCGAGCCGTCTGGCCAAGCCATCTCGACCAAAAGGGAAACGCGGCTGGCAGAAGTAAACCGCGCCTCAAGACCACAATCCCTTTCAGACCGACTGAAGCTCGCCCGTCTTGATAAGTTGGACGAGTTCGTTCCATTCAGCGTGAGACAGCCGGACTGTATTTGCGTCGCCGATCCTGACGCCCTGGTCGGTAATCTCGACCTCCGGGCACTCCGTGCAGAGCGGACAGAGGGTGACCTTAATCGGTTCCATGGTGGATCTCCTTCTTGATGCCTCACGCCAGCGACCCTACAGTCTGTAGTGGCTACAGATGCAAGAGGGATTTTTGCGCGTGGATAGGGACATCGCGATCGGCGAACTATCGCGCCGAACCGAATGCAACATAGAGACGATCCGCTACTACGAGCGGATCGGATTGCTGCCAAGGGCGCGACGAGAAGTTGGCGGTAGATTCCGCCGCTATGACAGCGACGACATCGCCCGGTTGAGGTTCATTCGCCGGGCGCGACAGCTTGGCTTCACGCTGGACGATGTTCGTGGGCTACTACGATTGGCCGCACCGCATGGCGAACATGCCCGCGCGGAAGCCCGGAACCTTACTGCTGCACATGTGGCCGACATCCGCACCAAGATCGCCGATTTACAGGCGATGGAGAGGGTTCTGACGGAAGCTCTTTGTGAATGCGAGGCCGGTCGAGATACATGGTGCCCTTTGATTGAGGTGCTCTCCGGAGATGCTGGTGCACCAGCACAAGGGTTTCAGGATGCTGCGCCGTAACAGAGTTTGACGACCCTTTCGGTCACACGAGGACGGGTTTGACGAAACGCCAGTGTAGCGGTGAGCAGATGGCCCCTGACACAATCACCGTGGCCGGGATCGAGATGCCCTCGGTTTCTCCGCTGTTTCTCGCGGTGGTCGGGTTTCACGTCGTTGTGGGGGCGGTTGCCGTGATCGCGGGCATCGCCGCGATGCTGAGCAAGAAGCAGCCGGGTCGTCATCCGCGCTTTGGTACCGTTTACTTCTGGTGCCTATCGGCGGTTTTTGCCTCGGCGACGCTACTTTCGGTCGTGCGCTGGGCCGAGGACTATCATCTGTTCATTCTCGGCACGCTCTCCTTTGGCACCGCATGTGTGGGCCGTACAGCTCGCCGACAACGCTGGCGAGGGTGGGCCAAATGGCACATCACCTCTATGGGGCTGTCGTATATCCTGCTCCTGACGGCCTTTTATGTGGATAACGGCCACAGCTTGCCGCTGTGGAGAGACTTGCCGCCGATCACGTATTGGCTGATCCCTGGCGCGATCGGGATTCCGCTCATTGGCTATGGTCTGTTGAGGCATCCGCTGGCGCGAGACTTGGCTTTGCCGAGGATGTAAAAGCTGTCGAGATGAGCGAGCCGCACATGCCGGTCGTGGAAAGATCCGGTAAAGCTCTGGCCCGAGCGTGTCGCGATCATGAAGATCCGTTGAGGGTTTGGGTCCGGTATCAAGTGTATTTTTATTTTAGAGGCTTGATCCCTTAGACCCATGCAAGACTGAACCTATGGACTAGAGAAGCTGCGCCTACGCCACTCTATGCTGGGCTGACAGACAATAAAAAAGCTCGCCGAAGATCTTATCCGAGGTCCGATGGGTGTGATAGGACCGATGTAACCGAAGGATTCCGCGGCAAAATTTCCGGTTACGGAGTGCGCTGATTTATGCGTTGTTGGCGGTCACGAATCACCGGGGGCCAACTGCTCTCGATGAATGAAAGCACAGCCCAAATATCACTGTCACTCAAAACCCCCTCATATTTCGGCATATCGGTTTGATAGCCCGGCACGATTTCGGGAATGCCCGCCTTGACCATGCCGAATAATTCCTTGTCTGAATGGTGCCACGTATGCCCCGCTGCGTCGTGCGGCGGAGCCGGTAATCGACCGTTGGGCAGCCGCTCACGCCAATTCGGCTGTCCTTCGAGGTTTGCCCCGTGGCAGGAGGCGCATTGTTGCGCGTAGACCACCTTACCCCGCGCGACTAGGCTCCGGCTATTCGGATCGGGTTTGGTCGGCTCACCAGCCGCGATCATCCACCAGACCAATCCAGCCCCGAGCACGATGACGGTGCCGGTCCCACCTACCACCCAACGGATCGTAGGGGTCATCCTCACAGCGTCATAAAGACGCTCGATTTCCTGTCCTGGCCGATTGCATAGATTGTAAATGGTGCAACCTTCTCGCCAGACATACCCGGAGACCCCGCAGGCATTCCCGGCAACGCGATGCCTTTGATTGGCGGACGTTCGGCCAGCAGTTTGTTGATCGCCTCAACCGGCACATGCCCGTCGACCACGTAATCCTCGATGAATGCGGTGTGGCAGCCCTGTAAATCCGAAGGGACACCTCGCGTTTGTCGATCTCCTCGCCGGTTCCCGGATCATGCGGCCGAAGCGCGATCCGTGTGGCGGCCCGGCTCTGGGCCGCCTCAGGGTTGGTATGGTCGGCGGCAAGCTGCGGTGCCGATGATGCCGAACCCTGCTGCCCTGCACTCCGATCCGGGTAACGTGTCCTCGTTCACCTCGACCGGCGCTGGTTGCCACACCTGGTGCAAACGGATAGGTTTCGTGCCCGTCGTCGCAGGCGACAAATAAACCGGGC
>Ga0306920_100015045_pt1 | contig 10588 bp, 10 predicted proteins | sample flu12Cox44000170_FD_204666 | JGI IMG/M metagenome (GOLD analysis project Ga0306920, IMG submission 204666) | Lab enrichment of tropical soil microbial communities from Luquillo Experimental Forest, Puerto Rico - flux4day.12C.oxic.44.000.170 (v2)... | ecosystem: Environmental > Terrestrial >... | reverse complement strand
GCTTTCGCGAGCCGGCGGCTCCGCGCCCTCGGCACAGGAGCCACAAATTTCCGATCCCGCAATACTGAGATCGCCGACCGGGTTGCCGCAAATAATACAGGGGCGAGTGCGGTCGTGCCCGCATGGTACGCCCGGGAGGACATTTGCAAGTGGACGTATGCCGTGCCAGGCACCGCAGTCGGGACAGGGATCACCGAGGTCAGCATGAAAAGGCCTGGCACCAACGACATCGGCACCGCACTGCCGATCGAAAACGCGGCCTCTGCGAGTTGGCACCTTCCTCGCCACGTCAGGTCCCCCGTTACGCTCAAGGATATCGCATTTAAACCGTGGGCCTCCACCAACTTAGGACGCGAGCGGAGTGGGGCAAGAAAGCCGCTTTCTGCGAGCCGTTTCGTGAGCTCAATGAAAGACAAGCCCACGGTGGCAGCCTCCCTGTTCGTCCTCGCCCGGCCCCTGTGCTGGGGCTTTTTTATCGAGTGGCCTTCCCGTTTGTGGGCGCGGCGCAACCCGAGCGCTGCGCTGGCCTGGCATCATCGCACCGCACGTTGCTAGAACGTGCAGGACCATGGCGGGAGACGGGATGATGAAAGGTGCGGGTCCCAACTCAAAGCAAGCCCTCGTCGCCGGCTTCGAGCCCTATGGCGGTTTCGGGCGAAATCCTGCCGCCGAGATCGCGCTCGCGTTGGACGGCGCCTCGATCGCGGGACACAAGGTGATCGGCCGCGTCCTGCCGGTTGCCTATCGCGGGATCGCCGAGCGCCTTGAGACGCTCGTGGATGACGTGCAGCCGAGCCTCGTCATCGTGCTTGGGCTCGCGCCCGGCGAATCGCTCATCCGCTTGGAGCGGTTCGGGCTCAATATCGCCGATTTCGAAATTGCCGATAACGAGGGTCTGCGCCTCGACGATGCGCTCATCGCGGCAAATGGTGCAACCGCGCTGAGGGCGAGCCTGCCGCTCCGCGCCATCGCGCGCGCCTTGCTCGAGAACGGCATTCCCGTTTGCCTGTCGAGCACGGCCGGCAGCTATTTGTGCAACGCCGCGCTCTATCATCTCATGCGGATTCTCGAGAGCCGCTCGCCGAGCTCGCTCGGTGGCTTCATCCACCTTCCCTATATCCCCGAACAGGTCGCGTCGATGCTCGCCGACGGCCATGGCAATCCTCGATTGGCGCTGCATCAGCGGGCCGATCTCGCCTCGATGGATCTGCCGCTGCAGATCAAGGCCATATCGATCGCCATCGCGGCGACGGTCGCGGCGGCGAAGCAGTCGTAGGACCGGACTTCCCGACGGCTCGCGAATCCGTCCGCGCCGATCTCCGTGTTGCGACTCTTGTCGCCGCGCGCCGGGAGTGCCAGCTTATGGATAAGGGATTCGGGGAGTGCGCATGAAACACATCTGCGACGCCGCCGACGGCAAGAGCTGGTTCCGCCTCGAGACGGAGCTCGAGGCGGCGCAGGAATCCGACCTCATGCAGCACGCGGTGGAACGCTACTTCCGCGAGGAAAAGGACAAAGCGGCGGCGCGTTTTGCGCCGGCCTCACCGCGCTTTATCGAGCAGGAAATCGGCCTCAAGGCGCATCTGCAACGCACCATGCCCTTGTTCCTGACGCTCCGCGACGGCGAGGGCGCGGCGCTCGTCACCGCCATGCTTCCGCCGGAAGGACGCGACGACCCGAGTTTCCGGCCGATCATCGTCGGCCACGGCAATGCCGACCCTTATCCCGAGAACGGCCCTGCCATCGATGCGCTGGGCACGCATTTCGGCATCGCGCTCACCCGGCAGCGCTGCTATCCCTATCGCCGCGGATGAAGCCGCCGCCGCTAAAGGCGGCGCGCGATCACTTCCAGACGGGCTTGCCGAGATCGACTTGCGATGGCGTCGTCGCCGCGCCGACGCCGGCGCCCGCGGCCGCACCGATCGCGGCGCCCGCCAGCGGTGCCCCCACGATCGCGCCGCCGACGGCGCCAACCGCGGCACCGATCGCCGCACCGCTCCCGGCGCGATCGCCGGTGGTGCTGCCGCAGCCGCTCAGCAGGGCGACGACCGCCAAGAGACAAAAGCCGAAACGTACACGCATTACCCAGTCCTCCGAAAGCGCGCCCCCGTCGCTATTGTAAATGCGAGCAACCAGGGCGAAAAGAGTCCTGCCGGCTTACATCACCGAAAATTGTGTTTTTTTCGGGACGACTCGCGTGACACCGCGAGTCGCGGCCCGCTCACATGAAGAGACGCTCGGCCGCGAGTCCGTCGTAGAGGTGAGCAACGTATTCGCCGTAGCCGTTGTAGAGCAGCGTCGGCCGGCGCTCGTCAACGCCGAGGACACGTTCGCTCGCCTGGCTCCAGCGGGGATGCGGCACCTCAGGATTGACGTTGGCCCAGAAGCCGTATTCGCTCGCTTGCAGCTTCTCCCAGAAACCGACCGGGCGTTGATCGGTGAAGGTGAACTTGACGATCGACTTGATCGATTTGAAGCCGTACTTCCAGGGCAGCGCCAGACGGAGCGGAGCGCCGTCCTGACGCGGCACCGGCTTGCCGTACATGCCGGTGACGAGGAAGGCGAGGTCGTTCGTCGCCTCGGCCATGGTGACGCCCTCGATATAAGGCCAGGGATACCAGAACTGTTTCTCGCCCGGCATCACCTTGGGGTCTTGCAGCGTCTCCATGCGCACGTACTTCGCCGAGGAAAGCGGCTCCGCCATGTCCACAAGCGCCTTCATGGGAAAGCCCGACCACGGCACCGCCATCGACCACGCCTCGACACAGCGGTGGCGGTAGAGCCGCTCCTCAAGCGTGACCCGCTTCAGGAGATCGTCGATGTCGAGCTTCATCGGCTTTTGCACCATGCCGTCGATGGTCACGACCCATGGCCGGATCGGCAGGCGTTGCGCGTCTTCCGCGATCGTCTTCTGCGAGCCATATTCGTAAAAGTTGTTGTAGGTGGTGGCGAGCTTCTCGTCGGTGATGGGCCGATCGAGCGTGTAGCGCTCATTGCGCTTGGCGGGATAGAGCCCAGCCGACGGATCCGCTGCTGGCGCTGCCGCCAAGGCCGCCTCGCCCGCCCCGCCAGCCGCAGCGATGAGCGCGCCGAAGCCCATGGCCTTCACCACGCGGCGGCGATCGTGAAATACGCTTTCCGGCGTCGCCTCGCTCTCGCGGATTTCCCAGCCGCGCGTGTGCTTCAGCAGCATGGCGATCTCCTTACTCCATCGGGTCTCGTGAGCAGATAGCGCGCACCGTCAATCGCGGCAAATCACGCCCGCGCGAGAAGCCCAGCAGAAGACAGTTCGCCGGGAGCAGCCCGAAAGTTACTGCGCCGCCTGCTCCCCGCGGCTGGCGATCGCCCGCTCGGCGAGCTTGCCGGTCAGCTCCTGCAGGTGATCGAAGCGATCGACATAGGTGCCGACGCCCAACGTCACCGAACGCAGCTCGACGATGAGATCATGCAGTTCCGATTGCGGCAGGTTGGCGGTGACGGTGTCCCAGCCTTCCCAGCCGGGCTTGGCGTCATAGCCCAGAATCTGTCCGCGGCGCCCGGAAATGAGCCGCTGCACGCGCGAGGTGAAGGCGTTCGGAACGGAAATCTCGACATAGTGGATGGGCTCGAGCAGCACGGGATCGCATTTCGGCATCGCCTCCGTCATCGCCTGGCGCGCGCAGGTCTTGAAAGCCTGATCCGAACTGTCGACCGCATGGAATTGACCGGTGACGAGATTGATGGAGACATCCACCACGGGAAAACCGAGCGGCCCGTGACGGAGCGATTCTATCACGCCCTCCTCTACCGCCGGGATATAGTTGCGCGGAATGGCGCCACCGACGACGGAATCCTTGAAGTTGTGACCGGTGCCGCGCGGCAGCGGCCTGATCTCGATCTGGATGTCGGCGAATTGGCCGTGGCCGCCCGATTGGCGCTTGAAGCGCGAATGCTGGGCCGTCGCCTTGCGGATGGTTTCCTTGTAAGGCACGTGCGAGCGATGGGCAGTGACCGGCAGATTGTATTTGTTGCGTAGCCGGTCCATGGCGATCTGGAGATGGATGTCGCCCTGACCCCACAGCACCATCTCCTGCAGCTCGGCATTCTGCTCAAGATGGAGCGTCGGGTCTTCCTCGATGAGCTTCGCCACCGCGCCGGTGAGCTTCACGTCGTCGGCGCGCTTCTCGGCGGCGATGGCGAGGCCATAGACCGGCTTGGGAACCGGCGGCTTCGGCATTTGCGGCGCCGCTCCGGTGGAAAGAACAACGCCGGTACCGATGCCCTCCATGCGCGCCAACGCCACCACCTCGCCCGCTTGCGCCGCCGGCAGCTTCTCTTGCTGCGCCCCGGTGAGGCGGAGGATGCCGGCAATGCGCGCGCCGTTGAGGCTCATGCCTTCGCTCACCTGCCCGCTCCAGACGCGCACCAGCGACAGCTTGCCGGAATGGGGCGCGTGATAGGTCTTGATCACCTGCGCCATCGTGTCTTTGCCGGTTGCAAGCCCGAGGCGCGCCGCCGTCTCGGCGACACCCGGCGTCTCGTGGCGGAGCGCCTTCCACAGGCGGCGCACGCCATGCTCCTGCTGCGCCGAGCCCAAAAACACCGGTACGATGAGATCGCGCCGCAGATCTTGCGTCAGGTGCCGGTAGATTTCGTCCTTTGACGGCTGCACGTCCTCGAGGAGCTGTTCCAGCAGCTTGTCGTCGAAATCGGCGAGTTTCTCGACCAGGCCGGCCCGCGTCGCGCGCGGCTCGTCGAGCGCCTCATTGGGCAGCTTGATGAGATCGGAGGCGTGACCGGGCTTGTACTTGTAGGCGCGCTCGCTGACGAGATCGACATAGCCCGTGACCTTTCCGTCGGCGTCGGGCAACGGCACCTGCCGCAGCACCAGCGGCTTCTGCGACACCGATTGCAGCGCCGCCAGCACCTCGCTGGCGCGCGCGGACGCGGTGTCCATCTTGTTGATGAAGACCATGTGCGGGATTTGGTGGTCGTCCAGAAACTTGAAGAGCGGGCTCAAGGTGAGGACCCGCTCTGTTTCCGGCTCAGCGACCACCACCGCAACATCGGCGGCGAGCAAGGCGTTTTGTGCCTCCCAGGCGAGCTCCACCGAACCGGGGCAGTCGAGGATGGTCCAGGGATCGTCGAGAAACTTGGCGGCGGCGACGTTGAGCTCCGTCGACATCTGCCGCGCCCGCGCCTCCGGCACATGGTCGCCGACGGTATTGCCGTCCTTGGCCGTGCCGCGGCGATTGGTCGTCCCGCTGGTATAGAGCAGCGCTTCGAGCAGCGTGGTCTTGCCGGAGAGATAAGGCCCCACCAGCGCAGCGCAGCGCGGTCCAGCGGGTCTGTCGGTCATGAGCGCGTCCTTCCCCAGGTGAGCGGGCGCCCACTCCAGACCGCGCGACCGACCGCCGCGCTGCCCGCGACGCCTCCTTAGCTCGCCGATGGTCGCGCGGGCGTCATCAGGGTGCAACGGGAATTTCCGTCGCAGTGGTTCGAATTCATTTTGCGGTTGACAAACGAACGTAAATAGCGTATGCACGTTCTAACCGGGAGCACCAAACAGCCCATCCGAGAGCGTTCGCGAGGAGAGCCGCAAACAGGGCCATCGATTTTCCACGATTGGATGCTATCGGAGACGTGAATGATGAGCGGCGCGAGGCGCCGACCACGGTGTCAGCATGTTGCGACAACTCTTACCGGCGATCTGCATCGCGCTATCCTTAACCGGCATCTCGCCGCCTGCAAAGGCGGTCAGCGACGCTCCTGTTGCCTATGTCTTGGACATTCGGCAGACACAAGAGGGAGAGGCGAGGCACTTCCTGGTGAGGTGCACCGACTATCAAGAGCGGGCCTGCCACGGACGCATCACCCTCTCGCTCGACGGGCATCTGCAAGACATCGATGTCGCCGCTGCAATCGGCGCCAGGGACGCTTTCCTGAAGTTTCGCGCAGCGGACGGCTATCTTCGCGCAGGATCGCGATCGTTCATCCGGCTGGCCGTGGAAGGCGTGCCCACCTTCCATGAAGTCGATCTCTATGAAGCGCTCCCCGAGGTCGAAAGGCTCAAGCCCTATCCCGCCGAGCGCTTCGCCAAGCGAGCGGCCACGATCCGGATCGAAATTCGGCCTGTGCGCTAAACCGAAATGCCAGTAGTGGAGCGCGCCTGGAAACATGAAAATTGCAAAACGAACCCAATTTGCCGAGCTGCACCAAAATCATGAGGTGGCTCATGTCGCTCCGCACCGCCGCCATCATTCTAGCGGCCAGCATGCTGGCCGGATGCACCTATTACCCGCCGCCGCCACCGCCGGTATACACCTACGTCCCTTGCCCGTCCGCTGCGGTGCCACCACCGCCCGGCGCAGTCGCGCCGGCACCGATGCCCCCCGGTGGTGCGAACGGAAACCAGTGTCTCGCGGCGACCGTGCCTTACCCGCCCTATCAGTATTACGTCGCGCCCGGCTATTACCCGTATGGTGCACCATACTATCCCGGCGCGGGCGTGAGCTTCGGCTTCGGCGGCGTGGGCCGCTGATCGACTAATTGAGCGCGGCGCAGGCGCGCTGGATGCGCGTGCAGGCGTCACGCAGCGCCGCCGTCGAGGTGGCGTAGGAGACGCGGAAATGCGGGCTGAGGCCGAAGGCCACGCCCTGCACCACCGCCACGCCCTCGGCGTCGAGCAGGTATTCGACGAAGTCGGTGTCGTTCTCGATCACCTTGCCTTTGGGCGTGCGCTTGCCGAGCGTGCCGGCGCAGGAGGGATAGACATAGAAGGCGCCTTCGGGGCGCGGGCAATGGATGCCTTGCGCGCGGTTCAGCATGTCGACGACGAGATCGCGCCGCTCCTTGAAGGCGGCGTTGTGCTTGGGGATGAAATCCTTGGGCCCGTTCAGCGCCTCGACCGACGCCGCCTGGCTGATCGAGCTCGGATTCGAGGTCGACTGCGACTGCAGCGTCGCCATCGCTTTGATGAGCTCGACCGGGCCGCCGGCGAAGCCGATGCGCCAGCCGGTCATGCAATAGGCCTTGGAGACACCGTTCAGGGTGAGGGTGCGCGGATAGAGCTTCGGCTCCACCTCGGCAATCGTGGCAAAGCGGAAATCATCGTAGACGAGGTGCTCGTACATGTCGTCGGTGAGCACCCAGACCTGCGGGTGCTTGAGCAGCACGTCGGCGAGCGCGCGCAGCTCGGCCGCCGTGTAGGCAGCGCCGGTCGGATTGGACGGTGAATTCAAGATCAGCCACTTCGTCTTCGGCGTGATTGCGGCGTCGAGATCCTCGGGCCGGAGCTTGAAGCGATTGTTCTGCGGGCACGCGACCGGCGCCGGCGTTCCTTCGCAGAGGAGCACCATGTCGGGATATGAGACCCAGTAGGGCGCAGGAATGATCACCTCGTCGCCGGGGTTCACCGTCGCCATCAACGCGTTGTAAAGCACCTGCTTGCCGCCGGTGCCGACGATGATCTGCTCCGGCTTGTAGTCGAGGCCGTTCTCGCGCTTGAACTTGGCGGCAATGGCGCGCTTGAGCTCCGGCGTGCCTTCCACCGCGGTATAACGCGTCTCACCGCGCCGCATGGCTGCGACCGCCGCTTCCTGGATGTTGAGGGGCGTGTCGAAATCGGGCTCGCCCGCGGACAGGCCGATGACGTCGCGACCTGCCGCCTTCATCTCGAGCGCACGCTTGGTCATCGCCAAGGTCGGCGACGGCTGGATACGCGACAAGCGAGCGGCAAGGAAAGGCATGCTGGCGTTCCAGAAAAACGTTGGGGGAAGGATTAACGTAATGCGCGCGCAACGCACGCGCAACCACCGAGCGCGCACGAAGCTTGCGTTGCACGTAGCGAGTCGACGTGAAGTATTGCGCAGCGGCCGCGACTATGCGGCGCGCAGACGTCCGAGGAAACCCTCCACTGCTTCGCTGAGCGCGGCGGAGCGTTGGCGGAGATCCTTGGCAGCGCCGAGCATTTCATCCGCGGTGGCGCTCACCGCGGCGGCGGCGCGGCTCACCGTGCCGATGCTGTCCGCGGCGGCCTCGGTACCGCTGGCCGCTTGCTGCACGTTCTGGGCAATCTGCTGCGTCGCCGATTGCTGCTGGCCGACCGCGGCGGCGATCGCCTCGGCGATGCCGTTGATGTCGGAGATGGTGCCGGCGATGTCGCGGATCGCCGTGACCGCCTGCGCCGTCGCCTGTTGCATGGCGGCGATCTGTGCGCCGATGTCGTCGGTGGCCTTGGCGGTTTGCGTCGCCAGCGATTTGCCGAACTGTTCACCATCTGAACATTGCCGGTGGCCTGCTCTGATGCGCTCGCCACGGCGCTCGAGCGATGGCTTGCCTCTTCGGCCATGCTCGCCATGGCGGCGGCGGCGGTCTGCATCTCAGACGCCGCTTTGGAAACCGCCTGCACAACGCGGGCGACGTTACTCTCGAATGCGTTGGTCAATTCCCCCACGCGCGAGGCGCGACGGGTATCGATCTCGCGCTGCCGTTCCCGCTCGCGCTCGTTCTCCGTGCGGCGATCACGCGCTTCGGCGATCTCCGCGAGCATGCTGTTGAGCGCCATCGCCAGCCGGCCAACTTCATCGTTTCCCACGTAATCGCTGCGCAGCGAATAGTCATCTGGCGAACGGCCTCGGCGAGCTTCTCCAGGCGACCGAGCGGACCGACGACGCGCTGCGCGATCCAGGTGGCGAGCCCGAAAGAGAGCACGACCAGCACCAAAGTCATACCGAGCGTGCTCCGCATCGAAAAGCGCAAACTGGCGATGCGTTGGCCCAGGAGCCGCTCAACTTCGTCACTCGCCTTCGCCCAGAGCGAAAACGCCGCAACATTCGCGCCAGCAAGACTCCGTTCAACGGCCGCGACGTCGACGGGCGCCGCGTTGTCGGAAACCAGTGTGTCGACCAAAGCCGTCACGCGCCCGCTCGCTTCGCCGGCTGCATCGAGGGTGCCGGCAATGCCCGATCGCAGGCTCGCGCCATCGTGGCCGCGATAGGCGCTGGAAAAATCTGCGCCGATCGCGGCGATGTCCGCCTTGATCTGGACAGCAACCTCGCGATAGTCGAAGCGCCCGGCGGCAATTGGCGGGCCGGCGGTCGCGGCCCGCTGCAGCAAGCCCTTCGCAATCGCGAGATGATAGATGAGCGCTGGCACTTTCGCCGTGACCACGTCTTGCGCGTAGTAGCTGTCGAGATCGGGATCGAGCGAGAGATTCGATTCGTCGGCGATGCGGGTAATGAGCGCTGCCGTTTTGTCGAAGGCCACAGCGAGAGCCGCTGGCTGCTTCCCTTCGCGATCACCGGCCGGCAGCACGACGACGGCACGGGCTGCGGCGCTGAACTCCGCGAGCTGCGCCGCCGTATCCATGCCTTGGCCGGCGTCCGCTGCCGTGGTGTCAATCTGGCGCAGCTGGTTGGCGAGCTCCGCGCCGCTGCCGTTCACTGCGCCCGCAGTGGTGCGGACGTCGGCGATGAAGGCCAAGCCGCGCCGCTCGCGTTGAGCAAAGTCGATGAGCTCGTTCTTTTGACCGACGTAGCTGACGAGCGCGTAGGCGATCGGGACGACGAAGATGACGCAAATTGCGTAGATTTTGATGCGCATGCTCAAGTTATTGAGGGCGCGCATTTTTCTCCTCCTCCTAGAACTTCGGGTCGGGAGGAATAGAGGCCGATTCTAAATTTTCGATAAAAGATACCATCAGACTCTCGTCACGATGGCGGCAAGTGGCAGTGGCGGCCCGCTGGCGTCGCCTAGCTGCGACGCCTATGTTAGGCCGATGCTCTCCGCGCCCACTGTTCGCGCGCCAGCGAGCGCTGGCCAGCGCTTCACGATCCACTCGGAATTCCAGCCTGCCGGCGATCAGCCGCAGGCGATCGTTCAATTGACCGACGGCGTCGTCCGCGGTGACCGGGAGCAGGTGCTGCTGGGCGTCACCGGCTCAGGCAAGACCTTCACCATGGCGCACGTCATCGAGCGGACGCAGCGGCCGGCGCTGATCCTCGCCCCCAACAAGACGCTCGCAGCGCAGCTCTACGGCGAGATGAAGAGTTTTTTTCCAGAGAACGCCGTCGAGTACTTCGTCTCCTATTACGATTACTACCAGCCGGAAGCCTATGTGCCGCGCAGTGACACCTACATCGAAAAAGAATCCTCGATCAACGAGCAGATCGACCGGATGCGCCACTCGGCGACGCGCGCCATCCTGGAGCGGCGCGACACCGTGATCGTCGCCTCCGTCTCCTGCATCTACGGCATCGGTTCGGTCGAAACCTATTCGGAGATGACCTTCACGCTCGCGGTCGGCGACCGGGTCAACCGCCATCAACTGCTCGCCAGGCTGGTAGAGCTGCAATATCGCCGCAACGATGCCAACTTCGTGCGCGGGACCTTCCGTGCCCGCGGCGACGGCATCGAGATCTTTCCGACGCACTATGAGGACCGCGCTTGGCGGCTCTCGCTGTTCGGCGACGAGCTCGAATCAATTCACGAATTCGATCCCTTGACGGGCGAGAAGACGGCCGCGCTCGAAGAGATCACGATTTATCCCAACAGCCACTACGTCACGCCGAAGCCGACGCTCCTACAGGCGATCGAGCAGATCAAGATC
>Ga0306920_100015043_pt1 | contig 10589 bp, 14 predicted proteins | sample flu12Cox44000170_FD_204666 | JGI IMG/M metagenome (GOLD analysis project Ga0306920, IMG submission 204666) | Lab enrichment of tropical soil microbial communities from Luquillo Experimental Forest, Puerto Rico - flux4day.12C.oxic.44.000.170 (v2)... | ecosystem: Environmental > Terrestrial >... | reverse complement strand
CAGCATAGGTTACGCCGGTACACTCTGTTTTTGGCAAATCGACAAAGCGATCCGGCCGGCCGCGCATGAACACGACGGCGATCTCCTTTGTCCCGCCATATTCGCTGGCGTTCTTTTTTGGGGTGAACCGCAGACATGCGACGTAGCGGTTGACGGTGTGCGGGCCCACCAGCGGAAGATTGTCAGGTTGCTCTACGACGCCGGTAGATTTCAGCGTCGGTTCGGAAATAGCGGCATCGCGGATTCCGGTCGGATTGCTCAGATAGGTGTGCATCGCGGCGAGAATATCCGACTTGTAATTCGTCGGATAAACATTGATCTCGTCCCCGTCGGGGGCGAGACCGTGCCCGCAGGCGCCGAGCACAACCATCAGGCTGATCAACAGACTCACGTTGCACAATAGCTGCTCCGCGTTGCCCGGCGCTAGCGCTTCAGTAGCTCCGGCAGCTTGGCGATATTCGCCGCGATCCGCCGCGCCTCGTCCTTGGTGAGCAGCTTGGCCGCCGATCGCGGGCCGGGCTCAGTGGAGCCAATTCAGATTTACGGCAGTGCCCATGAGGCCAGCAAAGAACAAATATAATATCGACATGGCGAACAGTTGGCCTACCACCCAAGGTAATTTTTGGAAGATCGGGTGATCCTCGCCACCGCGCCCACGACCGAAAAAGAGCAACGCTACGGACGCCGTCAGAGCAGCCAGACTGGCAATTAGGTTCATGTTCGCTCCAATCCGATGGGGAGCCTAAAGCAATGGGCACTTAGCCAGATCGTCGCTACGACAGGCCGCCGAGCGTCGGCCGGGTTCATCCTCGAAATAGACATAGGCGAGCGCCTAGCCGTTGTGATCGCGCACCACAAAGCAAGCGTCGAGCTCGTCGACAGACCAGGGCGGCGGGAAGCGGCGTGTCGTCACGACCGCCACAGGATATGAGCAGCACTAGGATTCAGTCGAGCCGAGCCGCCAGTCCATCACTCGGTTGAGGGCCTCGGTAACACGCTCGTCGCTCTTTGGCGGTAGCTCTTGTGATGCCTGTGATGGTTGCTGCGCCGCCTCGTCGGCTAAGCGCAGGGCTTCCTCCACGAGGTTCTCGCCATAGGCGCGGCGTAGTAACTCGATCTCGGCTTCGAGCACACGCGCATGGAGCCTCCGGAGCGTCACGATGTGGTGGGTGAGATTGGCGACGGTTATGGGCATGCTGCCCTTCTCCTTTGGCGACTTGCTCTCCCGCATTGCAGACTGAGATTAGCGAATTCGTCGAGAAGCAGGTATCTCCAAGGCGGCTGGAAGCGGCGAGCGGGCATTGCTGAGGCCATGAGAGCGAGAAACAATGTCGCCGGGAATTAAAGGGGGCGACTCAAATGCGTACAACGAGAATGCTCTTGGCTATCGGCTGCGTTGGCGCAATCGCGCTTGGCATACTCGTGAGCAACGGCAGCGGCTACACCATTCCGGCACCCGCCGCCGGTCAATGGGTCACGTTCGGCGGTGTTGACCCCCAGGTCGTTAATGGATCGTTCAACTTCCACTGCTGCGACACCAGCCAGTTTTCTGGTTATTACTACACGCAGCTTCCTGTTGCGCCCAGGGTCGGTCAGACACTCACGCTCAACTACACGGTGACGGGCAACAATCCGGTGTGGGCGCAGGCACCGGCTGGGGGCGGCAACGCCCAGACCGACATCAATCCGCCGACCATCCACTTGTTCCTGTGGCGCCGGGGCGACAATCTTAGTTGCGCAGCGGGAAGTGGGACGCAGGGCAGCGGCGGTTATGCTGACTATCGCCTATTCGCCGCACGCACGCCGCTCGTGCTGGGGGCTAATCAGACCATTAGCGTCAAGCTCGATCCGACGCAGTGGACCGGCTGCTGGGGTAATCCGCCAGCGAATATGCAGGACGAACTGAACAATTTGTTGGGCGCTGGCGTAACCTTTGGCGGCCAGAACTTCGCCGGGCATGGCATTTATCTCAGTGGCGGAAGCGCCACCTTCACGATCAGCAGTTTTACGGTGCAGTGATGCTGTCCGTCGTTGTCCCGCACGACAAAGCAGGCGTGTCGTTGTATTCCTCGACAGACCAGGGCGGCGGGAAGCGGCGTGCGGGCATTCTTCCTGCGTTTTGCCCTGTGATAGCCCAAACGTGGAAATAGCGATCTCGCCCGATGCTTATCCTCAAATGCAGGCTTCATAGCGACGTTTGAACCGGATTAAAAATCGTGGGAAAAGGAATTGAGCGGGGTTGGGAATATGCGCATTTCCATCAAGTCTACTAAGCCTAAATCTTTACAACGATGGGCAAAAATCGTTGTTGTGAACCTACTGGTTTTCTTGTTTCTGCTCGTTGTTGCAGAAATTTTAGCGCGCTCAGTATGGACCGTTCAGTCATGCATCAAATCCGAGTGCGATTTCAGCCGTTTTGCTGACCTGAAGGTGCGAAAGATTTATAGAGGCACCGACATTGGCTTCACCAGATTTGATGAATTATTAGGCTTCGTTCCCCGTGAGGGGTTTTCAGCCAACCTGAACGCTGATGGCTGGCATGGCGGAGTAGTCACAATACGAAAGGACGGCTTTCGCACAAATGGCTCTGAACCGCCCCCGCTGCCAGCAGAGGTCCTGGTTGTTGGCGATTCATTTACATTTGGCGCACAGGTTTCTGACAATGAAACCTGGCCAGCGTGTCTTGAGAGGAAACTGGGGCGGGGCGTCGATAATGGCGGAGTAGGTGGTTATGGGACGGCTCAAGCTCTAAGAAGAGCCTCTTTGAAGCTTGCTGAAAAAAGCTACACTACCCTTGTGCTCTCAACTCTTGTTGATCCCCACGACTGGAACTTTGGAAGAGACAGATTAAGCTTCCGCCAGGGATTTCCAAAGCCAGCGGTGATTCACACCAAGAATGGCATTGGATGGTCAGCCGTCCCGGATCCCAATACGCGAGGATCAAAATTTAATCCACTGCATCGTGAAGCGCTTTATTTCGTATATGAGCGATCTGAATTTCTTGCTGAGATACTGAACTGGTTTAATATTGTGGGAGATCAGTTGACAACCGTGCATCCAAATGCTGCTGATGAAAATGAGATAGTTGACTGGACTCTGAGGAAATTTTCCAAGCTTGAGATAAAGAATAAGATGTTGCTTCTTCAGTATCCAGGCGACCTGGGCGCAACTGAAGTAGCTGAAAAAAGAAAGTTGATTCTTGGGATTGCAAATGAGCTATCGTTAAAGGTCATTGATACTTATGACGTGTTGAGCAATGCGAAGGAGAACGGGCTTTGGTACCATGAGGGGAGTCATCATACCCCATTGGGGAACGAACTTGAGCAATCATGCGAAAAATCTTACGAACGATGGCTGCCGCGCTCGGCCTTGTTGGCGCAATCGCCGTAAGCAGCGCGCCGGCAGCGGCAGATTGGTACTATGGTCACCGCCATCACGGATATTATGGCTACTACAACTACTCTGGCGGCGGTGGAGGGCCATGCCGTCCGGGTTGGACCGTTCAGGGCGGCCTCTGTAAGCCATATCAGTATGGTCCGTGGGACGTTTATGGAGGGACGCACCAAGACTGGGGATATCGATAACATATGCGGAGGCCGCTTCGGCGGCCTTCTCTTTTTGGCCTTGTGCTCGCTCACGCACAACAAAATACGCTGCTTGTTCCTCGACGGGCCACAGCGGCGGGAAGCGACGGCTTCTGGTCAAGTGGTCGCAGGCAGACTGCGGCGCACGCGGAACACGACAAAGTGTGACATTGAAAAGTTCACAATGAAGCTCGCGATGACGGCGAACAGCTTTGCCAGCCACACTGGTAAAAGCAGGACCTCGACGCCGACCACGAGCGCCGCAGTATTGGCAAGCCATCCGGCGATGCCGGACGCGACGAAAGTGAAATAAGCCAACCAGCGCAGTTTGCGCCCAGATTCGGCGGCAAATGTAATCGTCGAATTCAACATGTAGGAATTGCTGACCGCGACCATCCAAGACAACGTGTTGGCCGCGACCAGGGGCAGCCCCAACAGGGCATGGGCAGCCAGAAACACGCTATAATCAATGGCGGTATTGACTACGCCGACGAGCGCGTAGACGACCGCTTTAAAGCTCACCGCGCGATTGCGCCAACCCGCGAGAACCCACATGCGGGCGCGCTCATACAAGGAAATGTGCATCATTGGCATTCTGGGTAATTCGCCCGCAGCACATTATCGGAAGGAAACCAGAAGTCTCGTCGGATGCTAGGTCGTTATTGACGATTGTCCATCTCTGTTGCGCGGATGCAACGTTTGGTCTAAGGCGGCTGGGTATAGTGCTTAGGGCTCTACGCTGTGGTAGGTTAGCAAAGGACTATTGGGGGGCGATTTCAAGGGAGCTGGGGATCTGGGGATGATGAGGCTTGGCCTGTTTGCAGCGGGCATACTCTCGCTGACCGTTACTTCCGCATGGGCGTTCAGTCAGCAAATTGTTTCGCCCGATGGCGGCAACTACCAATTCACTGATCCGGACCAGAAGATCACTCCGGACACCAACAATTCCAGCCAAGGCGCGCAACCGTTCGGTTCGAGTGGTCCGACGGTGCAGTTCGGTGTCCAGCAGGGCCCGTTGACCACGTTTGGTCGGAGCAATGGTTACAACAATTCGACGCCGGATCCCTATTTTCGACCGCTTTCTAACGGCAACTGAGAACTTCTCTCGCTCAATCCGGTGTTATCGGGGCGGGTACGCTCACGCCGAGAAACGTGTCGAATCGAAACCGCGAATGGGCGTGCTCGCGCCCTAGAGATGCCAGCCATGCGTTCGATTGGATGAGGTGGTAGCGAACCAGCGGCGCATATCCTGACGCGGGCGGTCGAGGGCAAATGAAGGCACTAGCGTAATGTGCTAGTTTTAGTTGCGCGGGGCCGGTCGACGGACCGTCGCGTCTTGCCTCACCGCCGAGACGCTTGCCCCGCGCTCCTCCTCGGAGCGGTGCAGCGGTGAGCCATGATCCTGAAATTTCCGCAATGGTGCTCGCTCGTTCCGATCAGGTTTGATCGGACCAGTGTCGTCAATGACACCCCGCAAGCGCGGGCAAAGCTCGCACGAGATTACCAGAAGTTCCTGCGTGAGTTGCGTGAGGCGGTCGTGTGCTTTGGGGCGGAGAGGGTAGAGCAGGATGTGCATGACATCATCACGGGGCGGCAGGGCCGAACCCCCGATCAGGATGGACTCAATACGCTGCTGCTTGACGAATATGACTCGCGGGACTCGCGGAAAGCCAAGGGCCAGGTGAACAAGCTCAAGCTCGCACGCGAGTTTTGCAAAACACATGGCCTGAAAATCAAAGTCAATTCCGTCAAGAGACGGTTGGACCGGGCATTGGACGACCGGAAGCGACAGGTCAGAGAGCAAGCTGAATTTGACGGGAAGCTGCGGAAGCCAAGCCTGATAGGGAGTGGGACAAAATAAATTATCTAATTTGTCTCGGCAAAATGGTGCGTCTGCAGCGGTTTTTGTAGCCGCAATCGCGAAATGCTTTTATGATTCGTCTTTGTCGAGTTGAGTAGGGCAAGAAGAGCGATAACTGGAAACAATTTACCAGTTGACGCATCGCGAGGCCCGCCAACCAACGCCAACTCCACGCCATGTGGAGGCGTTGGCGGCCTAATGAGGTGATCCCGTATGCCGACAAATCCCTGCCGATTTACAGAAAACGATGGGCGCAGAGCCGTCCGCATCGCGGTCAAGGAAGGGCTCACTGTCTCCGGGTTCGAGATTTTGCCAGATGGAACGATCCGCGTGATCGCTGCGCCGCCCGGCACAAAATCCCATGACAGTGAATTAGACAAATGGTTGGGGGAGCACCCTGATGCGGGTCAGGCTCAAGGGCATCAATAGCAAGCGCAAGAAGCTCGCTGACGGTACCTACCGCACTTATTATTGGGCGTGGAAGGGCGGACCACCGCTGCGTGGCGAACCGGGCAGCCCTGAATTTGTTTTCAGCTATAACGAGGCAGTCGCCCGCAAGGTGATGCCGCCGACCGGCAAGCTGCTGAGCGTGCTGCAGGCCTATCAGAACAGCGACGAATTCCGCAGTCTCGCTCCACGCTCACGCTCCGACTACATCGCCAAGATCAAACTGATTGAGAAGACGTTCGGTGATTTTCCGTTGTCGGCGATGACCGACAATCGCACTCGCGGGATTTTCAAAGCGTGGCGTGAGAAGTTGGCTTTGTCGTCACGGAGGCAAGCTGATTATGCCTGGGTAGTGCTTGCCCGCGTGTTGTCCTTTGGAATGGATCGCGGACTTGTGGCTGGCAATCCGTGCGCTTGCGGTGGTCGCCTCTATCGTGGCTCCCGGGCCGAGAAGATTTGGACCGCCGAAGACCAAGTCGCGTTTTTACAACACGCACCGTCGCACCTGCATCTAGCGTTGCTGCTGGCATTATGGACAGGACAGCGCCAGGGCGATCTGTTGCGTCTGCCGTGGTCGGCCTATGACGGCAAACAGATACGGTTGCGGCAATCCAAAGGCGGCCGTGGCGTGGTTATCCCTGTCGGTGGGCCGCTGAAGGCTGCACTTGATGCGACGACAAAGCGATCACCGATCATTCTCACCACCATGGACGGCAAGCCGTGGACGCCGGATGGCTTTCGCACTTCGTGGGGCAAGGCTTGCAAGCGTGCTGGTGTTGTTGGTGTGACATTTCACGATTTGCGTGGAACGGCCGTGACGCGATTGGCGATTTGCGAGTGCACCGAGGCGCAGATCGCCACCATCACCGGACACTCGTTGCGCAGTGTCCGCGCCATTCTCGATACGCATTATCTGCATCGCGACACGGCAATGGCCGAGATCGCAATCAGAAAATTAGAGAGAGGAGTAAGTCTACCGGAGTGAGCGGGAGCGAACAGTTTAGCAACAAAACTCTCCCGACTGACCGCCGGTTGTTCTGAGATGTTCTAACAAACAGGAGAAAAAGCCGCGCAATATCAATGGCTGGGGAACTAGGATTCGAACCTAGATTAACGGAGTCAGAGTGCGCTGCTGTCCTTTGTTTTCATTGAGGAAATTGCCGCTATGTCGCGTCTGTGTCGCGTCTAGGCTAGGAAGAACTTTTCCGCCTTCGCCAGTTCGGTGCCGTCGTCATTACTGGGAAAGAGGTGACCGTAAACGTCGGCCGTCAACGCCAGCGTCGAATGGCCCAGTCGTTCCTGCACGATCTTCAACGGCAGTTCGAGGCCGCCGTCCTTGACGCGGTTGATGCACCACGAAGCGTAGAAATGGCGTAGCGAGTGCAGGCCGGGATATTTCGGCTTGCCGTCCTTGGTAACGACCTTGGCCGCGATCTGCGCCGGTCCCAGGCCGCGATGGACGATGTTGGAGTGATATTCGATCTCGCCGGCGCCGGTCGGAAAGACAATGCCGTGCTCGCTCTTCGGACAGCGCAGCTTCCATTCCCGCAGCGCATTTACCACCATCGGGGGCAGGGGGACGGTGCGCTCCCCGGACTCGGACTTCGGCTTGCCGATTTCCTGATACCGATCGGCGCGCTGGCGCACGTGTAGCCTGGCATGCCGCAGATCGACGTCGTCCCAGCGCAGGCCGCGCAACTCCGAGGCGCGCAGACCGGTAAAGATCGCCGTCAGCAATAAGGGCCGCCACTTGTCGGGCAGATGCGCAATGATCGCCTTGATCTCGTCCGGCGTCGGGATGTCAACGCCGACTTTCAGTTTGCCGCGCTGGCGCCGCTCGGCCTGCCGTTCCTTGCCGCGCCTGCGTTCCCGCTTCATGCTGCGCACGGCGTTGGTGGCGACGAGGCCGCGCTCCTGGGCGTCGACCAATAGCGCGCCAAGGCTGCCGATGATTCGCTTCACCATCGCCGGCGAACGCTTATCGGCGCGAAGGTCGTCGCGGAACTTGCGCACCAGGCCGACGGTTAGGTGCACCAGCTTGTAGCGGCCCAGGTAAGGCTTGATGTGCAGGCGTAAGTGCTGCCTGTAGGCGTCCACGGTGGCACGCTCGAGCTGATCTCCCTCGCACGCCTTGATCCACAGTTCGCCGGCTTCGGCGACGGTGATGCTCTTGCTCGGCGCAACATGAACTCCCTTGCCAACATCGACGGTGACTTGCGCCTCGCGGGCGTCGGCCTCCTTCTTGCGGGCAAACGTCTCGATGTGCCGGTCGCCGTTGACGGCATAATCGACGATCCAGGCTTCCTTAGTTTCGCCCTTCCGCGTCGTCCAAACCCGCTTGCGCACCGACATGCCAGCACCCTGTAGCCGTTGGTAATATGTTGCAATATGTTGCTGCTATTTCCGCTGGTCAATAGCGAAGGCCGACGATTGCCGGGGCATATCCCCCACCTCGGCTCGAAAATACGCACCGGCGACGCTCCTGCGCCGCCTAGCGGGCCTTCTGCGCGACTCGGTGCATAATCACGAACTGCCGGCCGCTGATATTCATTTATTACGGGGAAGGTGTCGGCCACCGATCGTTACTGCGTCGAAGGTGATACGGGCTGGTTCCGATGTCCGCTTTGGGGTTCACGAAAAACTGCGCCCTAAAACCAAAGTTATGCCAATTTCATCGTGGTTATTGGCATAGGCAGCTACCCCAAAATCCGGCCGGGTAGCAAATGGGTAGCGCGCTGACGGCGTCCATCCTTCGGCCGCTATCTTGCCCTCCCGGCGCCGAAAAACGTACCAGCGAGCTCGCCAATACGATGGTGAGCCGGTTTGCTCTAACACCATTCGCCGCGGTAATGCTGTCGATGATGTTCGCCCTAAACGACGCTCAGCTTGCTCTGGTCATGACAGCTGCCGGCAGCGTGCCGGTGGAGAAGCGCGGCGTATTTCTCGAGCGCGTCGCCGCCAGGCTGCAGCTGCGTGGTCCTCACTTCACCGACGCCGATCTCGGCGCCGCGATACAGACAGCGCTGACGGGCTTAATCCAGTCAGCGGCGTAGACGATATGCTAGCCTGATCGGCGCACCGACTCGATTTCGCGGGGAATTTCCGCATGCCCCGAGATGGCGACCGGACCGTCACCAGGCGAGCGCTGCCGACGCCTGCCTACTTAACTGAAATGATGACGGTCGGCCGGATAGTCGAAGCGCTCGAACAGTTGCAGTTCAACAAGCACGAAGAAGCCCGGCTCATGATCGATCCGGGCGTGCAAGCGTTTCTGCTCCGCGCGGCCAAGGCTGCCGCCGCTGATCATCTCGACGCGAAAGTTCGCACGTGTGGCGCTCGATCCGGCCGCCGCGATGAGCGCGCGCCGCTTCCCGCCGCCGTCGTCCGTTGAACAACAGGAAGCCTGCCTCGGTCGTGCGCGATCCGCAGCGATACGTCCTAATACGGGCCAGTTCCGATGTCTGCTTTTGACCCAAAGCGGACATGGCGGCCGCCCCCGTTATGCGCAACCAACGGCACGGCCTACAGCGCAAACCCAAACGCGCTAGTCAACGCTGGCGAGTTGTTTCGCTGGGTCAACTAATTGCGCGCTAGCGGCAGTCTCCGGTAATTCCGCTAACAGCGTGTCCGCTTTGAGTTTAAGAGTAAAGCCATTGTCCATTTTGGCCAAGACAAAGCGCTGATTGCGAGTGCTTCGCTTGCCGATAACGGTGCCATGCACACCGTTGCAATTAATACGCTGACCGTTTTTGACGTCGTCCATACTAATCCGGCTCTTAGCTCCAGTCCGGGTTTCGATTAGGTGGCTGCGGTAACCCCGAGGTGGGGGGGCCGAGGGGATGTGGTGTATCGGGCCACGAACGCCAAGTGTAAAAGCTCAGACCCTGACATGCAACGGCGGAAGCCCGTTGGCGCAACGGACGTGTGCGATGTCCGCTCTTGACCCAATGTATGGTCCGGCCGTGAGTAGCAAGAAGATTTGACGAGTTGGCGGCGAGCGGTCTTGCATCAATGTATCAGACCTCTGATTGGAGCTTAGCTCCGGGCCATCATGGATATCGGCGCGCAGGCGAGCTCATTAGGGGAAAGGCCTCAACGGACCATTTGGGTCACCAGTGTTCGCATGCGCCGGGAAGACCGAACCTCCATCTCGTCTCATCCTCTCGCAGACCTCGGCGGGCAACTAAACTTTTATCAAATTCACGCGGCCTGAAGCTTTCTTGCTTCAAAAGCGCGGCTGCCGGCCAAAACACCCCATGCAATGCGCGCCAGTTTGTTGGCGAGCGCGATCGCAAGCACGTTGCGGTGTAGTCGCTTTCTGGCTGCCTCGATCCAGTGCTTGAGCCCATGGCGTTCCCAGCTCATTGGCTTGATGAGCACGACCCACGCTGCTTGCACGAATAGAACGCGAAGGTAGCGGTTACCGCGCTTCGATATCTTGCCGAGGATAGTGCGATCGCCAGTTGAGATCTGTTTGGGCACGAGACCTAACCAAGCGGCGAAGTCACGGCCTTTGGGGAATGCATCGCCGGTCCCAATGGCGGCCACCATGGCACTCGAGATGATCGGGCCGATGCCAGGCACACTCATCAGCCGCTCGCATCCAGCGTCCTGTCGAGCCAAGACGGCAATCTCACCGGATAATTGACCGATCCGCTCATCGAGTCGACGCCAGTCTTTGGCCAAATCACTGATGA
>Ga0306920_100015042_pt1 | contig 10590 bp, 7 predicted proteins | sample flu12Cox44000170_FD_204666 | JGI IMG/M metagenome (GOLD analysis project Ga0306920, IMG submission 204666) | Lab enrichment of tropical soil microbial communities from Luquillo Experimental Forest, Puerto Rico - flux4day.12C.oxic.44.000.170 (v2)... | ecosystem: Environmental > Terrestrial >... | reverse complement strand
ACGCCATGTCGACAGTGCTGGCGGAGTTTTTGCAACAACTCTTCACGCTGATTTTTACGGCAGGCGTCGTAGTGCTGCTGGGTGGACGACTGGCTTGGGTACTGGTGTTATTCGTCCCCTTTGTACTGGGATCGGTGCGGCGTATCGGCCGGCGAGTTCGCACGACGACTCGCAAGGGACAAGACAAGCTGGCGGAGATCCAAAATATTCTCCACGAAACGATTACCGGCGTACGCATCGTAAAAGCGTTTTCCATGGAAGCGTGGGAAACGAAGCGTTTCCGCGAGGCGGCGAAGCGGCTGTTCCGCGCGAATCTGCGATCGGTGAGTGCGGCGGCTGTGAGCTCACCGTTGATGGATATCTTCGGTGCCGTCGCCATTGCGTTGCTCATTCTGATTGGGCGCGAATACATCAAACACGGAATTTTCACCGCGGGCGTGTTCCTCGCGTTTATCGTATCGGTCTTCAAGCTCTACGAGCCGGTGCGGAAGTTCGCGCAGTTTAATAACAATTTCCAGCAAGCACTGGGAGCTTCCTCGCAAATCTTCGACTTCCTCGACGCCCATGATGATGTGCTTGAGAAGCCTGGAGCGATCAAGCTGCCGCCGTTTCATCAGGGCATTCACTTCGAGCACGTGTACTTCAGCTATCGCAACGGCGGAGATCATCGCGAGGTGTTGCACGACATCAACCTAAGTGTCGCGCCGGGCGAAGTGGTGGCGATTGTAGGATCGAGCGGCTCGGGCAAGACAACACTGGTACATCTGCTGCCGCGCTTCTTTGATATCACGCACGGCAGACTGCTGATCGATGGCCACGACGTACGCGACTTGACAGTGGCGTCACTGCGCTCGGAGATCGCAATCGTCACACAGGACACCATCCTGTTCAACGATACGGTACGAAACAATATCGCTTACGGACAGCCGGCGATTCCGCGGGAGAAGGTGGAAGAAGCGGCGAAGGCAGCGTTGGCGCGTGACTTCATCATGGGGCTGCCAGACGGCTACGACACCCTCATCGGCGAGCGCGGGCTGTTATTAAGCGGGGGCGAACGGCAGAGGATCTCGATTGCCCGGGCGATCTTGAAAAATGCGCCTATCTTGATTCTCGACGAAGCGACCTCGGCGCTGGATACCGAAAGCGAGTCGCTCGTCCAGTCGGCCTTGCAGAACTTGATGACGGGACGCACGGTGTTCGTGATCGCCCACCGCTTGTCGACAGTGCGCCGCGCCGATCGCATTGTCGTTCTGGAGAGTGGCATGATAGCCGACGAGGGAACCCACGAGCGTTTGATGGCACGTGCCGGCACCTATCGGCGGTTGTACGAGCTCCAGTTCGTAGATGCCGAAATCGGGAACGCAAGCCAGTGAGACGCAAATGAAGATCCGTTCCATGACGGGCTACGCGCAGGTGAAAGAGCACGTGAGCGATGAGCTAACCGTAGCGCTTAGCCTGAAATCGGTGAACCATCGATTTCTTGATCTGCACCTGCGGCTCCCATGTGAGCTCGATCCGGTAGAAATGAAGATACGGCGCGTGTTGAAAGAACGCCTGCATCGGGGACACATCGAAGTCAATTTGAACCTGGAGCGCTCGGGCGGAGCGGCGTTTGCCGTGAATCGCCAGCTGGTGGGCGGGTATCTGAGCGCATTTCGACAGGCAGCGGAAGAGTTCGGCGTAAGTGCCGAGCCCGATCTGAATGCGGTGTTGAAGCTACCCGGAGCCTTGAATGCAGCTGAAAATGGAGATGCCAGTGAAGAGCTGGAGAAACATGTGACCTCAGCGCTGGAACAAGCCATCGAGCGGCTGAACCACATGCGCGAAGAGGAAGGGCGCGGGGCCGTGGACGAACTGCGGGCCCGCCTGGAGCATCTGTCGACGGCAACACAGGAAGTCGAGTCACTGCGGCATAAGGTGCTGAAGGCCTATCACGAAAAAGTGCAGGGACGCATGCAAGAGCTGATCGGGGCGCACGCAGATGCCGATCGTATTCTGCAGGAGGCCGCCATGCTGGCCGAGCGCAGCGATATCCAGGAAGAGCTGGTGCGGATGACCAACCACATCCAGCATTTTCTTTCGCACCTCGATACAGGTGGCGAGGTAGGCAAAAAGCTGGACTTCCTGTTGCAAGAGATGAACCGTGAGGCCAATACGTTGTTGTCGAAGACAACTGGCGTCGCGGGCGAAGCGCTGCGGATCACCGAGTTGGGATTGGCGATGAAGTCGGAGATCGAGAAGGCGCGCGAGCAGGTGCAGAACCTAGAGTGAACGGCGAATGAGCGAGATCGTGTTCATCATTTCGGCGCCTTCGGGCTCGGGGAAATCGACTCTCACAGCGGAGTTGCGCAAAGTCGTCGATCACCTGGAGTTTTCCATCAGCTATACCACGCGTGGGCCGCGCGGTAGCGAGCAGAACGGCCGCGAGTACTTCTTCGTAACCCGCGAGCAGTTCGAGAAGATGATTGCCGAAAATCAATTTCTGGAGTACTCCGAGGTCTTCGGCAACTACTACGGCACCGCCGCGCGCTTTCTGCGCGAGGCGTTTGCACGCGGGAACGACCTCATCCTCGACATAGACGTGAACGGTGCGACCGAAGTGCAGAAAAAGCTGCCGGATGCGGTGAGCGTCTTCATTCTTCCCCCATCGCACGAAGAGCTGGAGCGGCGCTTGCGGCGGCGCACCCTGGCGGAGAACGAAGAGCGTCGCAGGCTCACCAGCGAGGGAAAGACGCAGGAAGAGTTGGAGGCAATTTTGCAGCGACGTTTGCAGGAGGCGTCGCGTGAGATTGAGAATTATTCCCAGTATGACTATATTCTGGTGAATGAAAAAGTAGAGCCGGCGATCGATGTTCTCGAGGCCATCGTGAAGGCGCAACGGCTGAAGCGTTCTCCCGAGCCGCCGGGGCCTGGAGATGACCAGGTGTTGGTCACCGCAGCATTGGCGGAGCGCCGGAACATGATGGAACAGGTACAAACGGTGCTGGCCACGTTTGAAGAATCGCGTTCACACACGACAACGGAGTGAGGCATGAAGCTGGTAGAAGGATTCGATAGTAATTATCGCTATGTTCTGGTCGCGGCCCGGCGTGCCCGTCAACTTCAGAATGGCGCTCCGCCGGTAGTACAGCCGCATTCGCACAAGCCGTGCCGTATCGCCGAAGAAGAAATCAATGCGGGCAAGGTGAAATGGGTCGTTACCGAGCCGAGCAAGACTCCTGCCCAGGTCGCCGATGAGCTGCTGTCACAAGCGGTCGGCGGCGAGGCGGACGATTAATTCGAAACCCACGTCACTCACCTTCGACATGCCGCGACTCGGCTGCCTGGTTGAGTTTCGTTTCCATTGCTGTACGGGTTCGGCTTGCACTTGGGCTGCCAGATCAGCGGTCCTTTGCGATTGGTTTGGCATCAAACAGACACGATGAAAATCGTTTTGGGAGTGACGGGAGGTATCGCGGCCTACAAGGCCGCGGAGATCGTGCGCCTGCTCGAGGAGCGCGGTGTGCGGGTGCAGGTGGTCATGACCGACGCCGCGCAGGAGTTTGTGCGGCCGCTGACCTTTGCCGCGCTATCGGGCGAGAAGGTCATCACCGGACTCTTCGCTAGGGGTGGAGAGTATCCTAATCTCGATTCAGCGGTAGAGCATATCGCGGTGGCTGAGTCGGCTGACGCACTGCTCGTCGCTCCCGCGACGGCCGATATCATCGCCAAGCTTGCTCAGGGTATCGCCAACGATTTTTTGTCTACCCTGTACCTCGCAACCAAAGTGCCTGTGATTGTCGCTCCCGCGATGAATGTGAATATGTGGGAGCATCCGGCGACGCGTGCCAACCTCGATCTGTTGCGGCAGCGCGGGGTGCACATTGTCGAGCCGGACAGCGGTTACTTAGCATGCGGCATGGTGGGCGCAGGACGCCTAGCGGACCCGGAGCACATTGTCCGAGCGACGATGGAGCGACTAGGAGTGTCCGAGGACCTTGCGGGAGAAACTGTGCTAGTGACCGCGGGGCCGACACATGAGCCGGTCGATCCGGTGCGCTACATCGGCAACCGGTCGAGCGGCAAGATGGGCTATGCGCTGGCGGAAGCAGCACTACGGCGCGGAGGAAAGGTCACTCTGGTAAGCGGACCGACAGCGCTCACACCGCCTTCGGCAGCCGAGACCATCTTCGTCGAGACTGCCCAGCAGATGCGGACGGCAGTGCTTGATCGCTGGGAACGGGCAGGCATCATCATCATGGCGGCGGCCGTGGGTGATTATCAAGTGAAGAACGCCGCGGGCGAGAAGATCAAACGAGGCGGTCCGATCGAGCTACAGCTTGAGCCAAACCCGGATATCCTCGCCGACCTGGGTAGCTTGCGGCATGCAACTGGCAAGAATACGCCCTTGCTGATTGGCTTCGCCGCCGAGACGGAACATCTGCTGGAGAATGCGCGGGCGAAATTGACCAAGAAGCGCTGCGATGCGATTGTCGTCAACGATGTGTCGCGCCCTGACATCGGCTTTAATACCGATCGCAACGAAGTCACTATCGTGACGGCGGCGGAGACCATCGTTGTGCCGGAAGCAAGCAAGCTGGAAATTGCACAGAAAATTCTTGCTGCTGCCATTCGCATGCGGCGGCAACCAGCTACACTGGTGGCTTCACCGGTCCGTAGCTGATGGCGCTCAATTCCACAAACAAATCAGCGATTCGCGAACGGCTGGACTTCTATCGGGAGCTGGGCATTGGGCCCTTGTATCGCCGCGAAGTCTCGGCCGAGGCACCAGCGTGCGAAGCGGCTGAAGAGTTGATCGAGGTGATGGAAACAGTCGCCGGCGAAGTCGCGATTGAGCGGGAGCAAGCAGATCAGGAGGCGTACCAGCCGACCAGCGACGACCGCGAAGTTAAGCTCCGCCTCATTGCTGAAGAGATTGGCCCCGATTGTCAGCGCTGCAAACTGGCCAAGCTGGGGCGCAAGCAAATTGTGTTCGGAATGGGTGATCCACACGCCGAGCTGATGTTCATTGGCGAAGGCCCGGGCGCCGATGAAGACGAGCAAGGTCTGCCCTTTGTCGGCCGCGCGGGCCAGTTGCTGAACAACATGATTGCCGCAATGGGTCTGAAGCGCGAGCAGGTGTATATCGCCAACATCGTGAAGTGCCGTCCGCCGGGAAACCGCACGCCCGAACGCGATGAGTGCGACACGTGCTCGCCGTTCCTGATGCGGCAGATACGCGTGGTCCGGCCAAAGGTGATTGTCGCTTTGGGCGCAACCGCAGCGAAAAACCTGCTGGCGGTGAACGATTCCATGGCCTCGCTGCGTGGTCGCTTTTACGACTTTTCGCCGCCCCGCATGTCGGGTGAGGCAGACGAGCCATTCGATTGCAAGCTGGCAGTGACGTACCATCCTGCGTTTTTGCTGCGCGATCCCCGGCAAAAGAGCGAAGCCTGGAAGGATCTGCAGATGGTGATGAAGTATCTGGGGCTAAAGCCGGCGGCAAAGAAGTAAAGACTTGCCGAAACGGCTCCAACCGCGGCGACGGTCTAGTCCGGGTACCAATCAGAATGAGGTGAGAACTGGTGGCACTTAGCGCACTCGGTAACAGTCCACTGATACAGACAGGCGGGGCACACGCCGCCCGTATCGAATGTGTTCCACGTGTGGCGGCACTTACACGTCCAAAGGTCGTGTTTCGAAGGCTGCCGACCGCACAGAGGACATCGAATATGTGGTCCCGAGGGTCCTTTTGTGTCCACACCGGCCGCTTCGGGCTCGCGGTCAAGGACGCTCGACCAGCTGCCTTCGGATTTTGATCGTTGCCTCATTTCCAAATTACCTATCCATTCGACCAGATATTAACCCAGGGTTCGACTGCTTCTGAATAGCCACGTCGCCGACATGATCACTCGCCATTTAAGCTAACAAACATGCCGCGATATTGCGATGTGGCGGTTCCGGTTCCGCTTGACGCCACATTCACCTACAGCATTCCCGACGATCTCCCTGAGCCATGTGTCGGCGGGCGGGTGATGGTTGGCTTTCGCGAGAAGCGGTTGTGCGGCGTCGTCACCGAATTGCATGATCGCGAGCCCAGTTTCAAGGCCAAGCCCATACAACAGCTGTTGGATACGACCTCGGCTCTGCCGGATGAGTTGATGCAGCTGGGGCGATGGATTGCGCACTACTACATCGCGCCGATCGGCGAAGTCCTGCGCACTATGCTGCCGCTGTCGGCCGAGTTCCGCCGAGCCACGGGCTATCACATCACCGACAAGGGGCTGGCAGCGCTGTATACGGCGTCAACGACGGGATCTTCACTGCGCGCGCGCATCGAGCCGGAGCGGCAGATGCGCGAATATGCTGTGCTGAACCGGCTAGCCGATGGCGAGGTGGTGCGAGCAGGGTCACTCGGAACATCGGCGGGGGCGACACAGGCGGTGTTGGTCGGCTTGCTGAGAAAGAAGTGGATCGCACGGGAGGACTTGAGCGGAGTGCGGGACGCGACTCGGAGCGTCCAAGTCGCGACGCTGGTAGCTCGCGGGATAAAACCCGCTCGCAGTGAGAAACAAGATGGGCTCAGCGGCACCCCTGAAGCCGTGCCCTTGCAAGGCGACGGGGGAGACGCTGGCCTGAAGACCAGCTGCACCAAGGGCGTCCGACTGAATCGAAATCAGCAAGCAATCATTGATTATCTGCGCCTGCAGCCCGAACAGAAGGCACATGTTTCGGCGATCCGCGCCTTGGCCGTGCCGCGAACCACGCTCGAAACGCTGGTTCGTCGCGGGTTCGTCGAGATTAGCGAAGAGCCCGCCGAATTTCGTGTCTCCGGGCTAAAACCGCGTAAGTTGGAATTCTTGTTCAATCCCGCGCAAAAGGCAGCTCTTGCGCAAATCGGTGCCGCGGTAGACAGAGGAAAGTTCTTACCCATGCTGCTGCACGGCGTGACCGGCTCGGGAAAGACGGCCGTGTACTTGTCGGCCATGCAATCGATGCTGACGAAGGGACGATCGGCCATCCTGCTGGTCCCGGAGATTGGGCTGACACCAGCGATGGCGGCGGACTTGCATCAAGTTTTTGGCGACGAGGTCGCGATTCTGCACTCTGCTTTGACCGACGATGAGCGAGCTGAGCAATGGAAGCGCATTCGAGGTGGCGAGGCCCACATTGTGGTAGGGACGCGGTCGGCTGTGTTCGCGCCGGTACCTGATCTGGCACTGATCGTGGTGGACGAAGAACACGATCACTCCTACAAGCAGGATGAGACGCCGCGCTACCATGCGCGCGACGTAGCCGTGGTGCGCGCCAAGATGACGAACGCTGTGGTGGTTCTAGGCTCGGCGACGCCGTCGCTGGAGACGTATTACAACGCGCAGCAGGGTAAGTACCGGCTCCTGGAGTTGTCGGAACGGATCGAAAAGCGCCCTCTGCCCGTGGTCGAAATTATTGATATGCGGGCAGAGTTCCAGCGCACCAAGAAAGACCACGTGCTTTCCGAGAAGCTCGTCGAGGAGATCGGCGAAAGGCTGGAGCGCGGCGAGCAGGTGATGGTGCTACTGAACCGGCGCGGATACTCCTCTGTTGTGCTATGTCGTGAGTGCGGTGAGACCGTGCAATGCAAAAACTGCGCGATCGCCATGACGTTTCACAAGCACGAGCACAGGCTAGTGTGCCACTACTGCGGGTTTGTGCGGCCGGCACCGAAGACGTGTCCGAAGTGCGGCAGCGAGTACGTGCAGTACCTGGGCACGGGCGCAGAGAAACTGGAAGACATACTGCACAGCATGTTTCCGCAAGCGCGAATTGGACGGCTGGATCGCGACACGGTGCGCGGGCGCGACGACCTGGAGCGGATGCTAAGCGCGCTCCAGGCGCGAGAAATCGATCTCCTCGTCGGCACACAGATGATCGCCAAAGGCCATGACATTCCTAATGTCACCCTGGTTGGCGTCGTGGGATCGGATGCGGCGCTGGGCTTTCCGGATTTTCGCGCCGCGGAACGGACTTTTCAGCTGCTGACACAAGTGGCGGGGCGCGCCGGGCGTGGCGAGACTCCTGGCAAGGTCGTACTGCAAACCTACTTCCCCGATCACTACGCGATTCAGTACGCAGCGGCGCATGACTATCGTGGGTTTTACGAAAAAGAAGCAAGGTTCCGGAGCTGGATGCACTACCCGCCGTTTGGCGCCCTGAGCAATGTGGTGGTGAGGAGCCAGAAGCTCAATGAAGCGCTGACTTGGGCAGGGATTCTGGGAAAGTGGTTCGGGGGAACACGGCTGGAAGGCGTAAGAGTGATCGGCCCTGCCGCGGCGCCGATTGTAAGGTTGAAGACCGAATATCGCTATCACTTCTTGCTGAAGTCGAAGAGCCGCGAGCGCATGAACACGGTGCTGCGTGCGATGATCGCGCACGCGGTGGAGAGCAAGATTCCGCGGACGAACCTGGTCGTGGACGTCGATGCGCTATCGGTGCTGTGAAAGTGAGTAGTAGGTGAAGCACTGGTTTCCCTATTCGACTCGGCGCTGCGGCGACCTCGCTCAGGGCTTCGGCTGCGGGCTGGGACACCCACAACACGCCTCAACTTCGACTCCGACAGCCCTCTTTCGTGCCGTCCTCGCTCAGGATCACAAGTTCTGTGTTAGTGCTTCGTTATTTCGGCCAGGCCTTGAGGGCCTTGCGCAGCTGAACGATTTGTCCGAGGTGATACGCGTTGTGGTCGGCGATGAGCAAGGCCTCGCGCATGAGGGTCTGGCCCTGGCTACGGGGGAATGCCTCCAGCAGCGGGCGAGAACGGTCGAGGATCAAGCCGCGCATTTCCTCAAGCAGGTCGGTAATCGATTCGACACATTGACCCCAAGCCTCTTCCTGCGGAGGTACGCGTGACGGAGGCCAGTAACCCGCGGGCCACGGCGGCGATTTGTGCCGTGCGTCCTTGGTGAACTCGATGATGTCCCACAGCGCGATGCGCAGGTGCTCAAGCAGCTCCCATGCCGAGTGCGAGAAACCGGGTGGGACTAGGCCGCGCAGATCTTCGGGAAAGTCAGCGACAGTCGTGGCAAAGTCTGCGTGAGCGTCGCCCCAGTCGAGCGCTTTCGCAAGCTGCTGGCGGATTAGTTGTTCGTGGGTCATGGGATCGAAACCGGAGACATACTAACAGCGGTTAGTGGATAGTGGGAAGCAGTTGTCAGTAGCCAGCCGTCGGTAGCCGCTTGTCGGCAATCAGAAAAGTCGGCGTCTTGGGTGGACGGAACGACGTTCGCTGGCTCGAGGTCACAGTCTGAGCCAACAAGCGAGTACAATAGACAGATTCGGCGGAGGATGCACAAGGCTGATTCCGTGCGGGACTTCGACCTGCAGGTTCTTACTCGTTCATGCCACAAATAGGCAGTTTCACGCTTCTTCTGGCCCTGGCGCTCGCGGCGTATTCGTTCATCGCCGGAGTGCTGGCGCTTTACCGCAAAGATGACCGACTGACAGAAACAGCGCGGCGCGCAGGCATCGCCTGCTGGGCGGCCGTGACCGTGGCGGCGTTTGCGTTGGTGATGGCGGCGTTTGGGAACGACTTCTCGGTTGCCTACATCCTGCATCACTCGAACCGTGATCTTCCGATCCCCTACAAGTTCGCCGCGCTTTGGTCGGGACAGGAAGGGTCGTTGCTGCTGTGGGCTTGGCTGCTTTCTAGCTACGGGCTGATCATGAGGCTGCGTTACAAGGTCGATCCGCAGCTAACGGCGTATGCGTCGGCGATTGTGGCGGCGGTGCAGGTGTTTTTCCTGTTGCTGGTAAATTTTGCCGCGCATCCGTTTGGACTGGTAAAAGGCACGATTCCTCCCGACGGCAACGGGCTGAATCCGCTGCTGCAGTATCCGGAGATGGTGATTCATCCGCCGATGCTGTATCTCGGCTATGTCGGCGTGACCGCGCCGTTCGCGTTTGCGCTGGGCGCGCTGATCATGAAATATCCCGGCGAGAAGTGGATCCATATTACGCGCCGCTGGACGATGGTGGCGTGGATGTTCTTGACGTGCGGCATTTTCCTGGGAGCGCATTGGGCGTATGAAGTGCTCGGCTGGGGCGGCTACTGGGGATGGGACCCGGTGGAGAATGCTTCCCTGCTGCCGTGGCTGACTATGACCGCATTTCTCCACTCGGTGATGATGCAGGAGAAGCGCGGCATGATGAAGATGTGGAACATGTGGCTGATCTTTACCACGTTTCTGCTGGCGATTTTCGGGACGTTTTTGACGCGTTCGGGTGTGGTGAGCTCGGTACACGCCTTCGCGCAGTCGGGGATCGGTACGTGGTTCGTGTGGTTCCTGGCGATTTCGTTCGCGACGTGCGTGTACTTCTTTGTGCGCAATCGCGAGACGCTCCGTAGCGAGCACCGGCTGGACTCTCTGGTTTCGCGCGAGTCGAGCTTTCTGTTCAACAACCTGGTGCTGCTGGTGTCGTGCTTCGCGGTGTTGTGGGGCACGTTGTTTCCCGTTCTGTCGGAGTGGGTTACGGGCAGCAAGGTGACGGTCGGGCCTCCGTTCTTTAACCGCGTGAATGTGCCGATCGGGCTGTTTCTCGTGTTCCTCACCGGCGTGGGGCCACTGCTGGCGTGGA
>Ga0306920_100015041_pt1 | contig 10590 bp, 10 predicted proteins | sample flu12Cox44000170_FD_204666 | JGI IMG/M metagenome (GOLD analysis project Ga0306920, IMG submission 204666) | Lab enrichment of tropical soil microbial communities from Luquillo Experimental Forest, Puerto Rico - flux4day.12C.oxic.44.000.170 (v2)... | ecosystem: Environmental > Terrestrial >... | reverse complement strand
AGGCATGGGATTTGGCGACATTGCGCTGATTGCCATGATAGGGGCATTTCTCGGGCTGAAATTGACGGTGCTGGTGGTTTTCTTCGCTCCGATTATAGCGACCTTGTTCGCCGTCGTGATGCTCGCTATCAAGCCAAACGCAAGCTTGGGACATTCCGCGGCGGACCATGCGACAAAGGGATCTTTCACCAGCGCCCTACTCTCACGCGAAGTGCCCTTCGGCGTCTTCCTGGGGACGAGCGCACTCATCGCACTGTTCTTTGGAGAGCAAATCTGGAGCTGGTACTTGAGGATGTTTCGCTGATGGTTCGTTCGGGCCTAAGAACGTTCTGTCAGTCTTGCGACTACTTGCTTCAGATGATGACGGCCGTGGACCTGGTGAAAGCGCCGCCATTGCTGTGCGGTGAGAGGGCCAAGCACGGGATGGTTGAGTAACCGGGTCCTGACTCCGAATCGCTTTTCGGCATCGGCCAGCGTGGCGTCCATAGCGACCAGAGCATCATGAAACCGGCGCAATGGGTCGTTGCCAAGTCCATCGCGTGGAGCCGTATGTTTGGGCGACTCAATACCTGACGGGAAACGGCCAAGTCCCAGAACGTAGAGCCTGCGGAGACGTTGGCGGAGATCAGGAGTCTCAAGTTGAGGTAGCCCCGTCTCCGTTGCTCGCAGCAGTCCTTTGGTAGTCGCTGTGTAGGAGAGCACAAGATGCTCTAGTATCTGTAGCGAACTCCACTTACGGTTCGGTCCGCGTACCCAGGCGTTGGGGGATATCCCTTGCGTCGCACGGTCGGTTTCGCTACGGACAAATTCCAATTCCGGAGACACCTGTCTCACCTCGTCTCACATAATTTCTTCGCGCCGAATCCAGTGAAGACAATATATGAATCCCGACCCGTTTACTCAAGTGGCTAACCAGGTTTTTGGGACTTTCGCGACGGTCCGCAGTTCTGCAACAGTGAGTTGCGGTGTGGTGGGACCGATGGCAATTCGGTCGAATCTGTTCGGGAGTTGGGCGGCAACCTGCTAACAACAGGTTGTCGAAACGCTTAATCATTTATAGTTCCAGTCTGTTGCTGTCCTTGCACAACAGGGGAAAATGGCACACGCGACTGAGACGAACTCCAAAACGCCGGCACTGCTGCGCGAATTGGGCGTGAGCCAGGCAAGCGCGATCGTGGTGGGAACCATCATTGGCAGCGGCATTTTCCTGGTTCCGGCTGAGATGATGCAGGCCGTCGGCTCCGCGCGATTGGTTTACCTGGCGTGGATCGTGGGCGGCGTACTCTCGATGGCGGGCGCCATCACGTACGCCGAACTGGGAGCGATGAAGCCGCAAGCGGGCGGCGAGTACGTATACATCCGCGACGCCTACGGGCCGCTACCAGCTTTTCTCTACGCATGGACATGGTTCGTCGTGGCCAAACCCGGCTCGGTGGCGACCATCGCCACCGGGCTCGTGCGCATTCTCGGTACATTCCCCGCGCTTGCCTTCTTCAGCGACAGCGCGATGCACGCACCCTTTACCATTAGCTACGGACAACTCGTGGCCATCATGGCGGCGGCCCTCATTACCTGGTTGAACTACATCGGCGTGAAGCGAGCGGGCGAGTTCCAGTTGGTCTTCACCATCTTGAAAGTCGTGATGATCGTGTGCGTCGGCGTAATTGGATTCACGGCAGCCAGCGGCACGTGGCGCAATTTCAGCGCACACTTTGCGGGAGCGACGGGCGGCGTCGCCGGATTCATGGCAGCCTTGGTCGCGGCATTGTGGGCTTACGACGGATGGAATGACCTGAACATGGTGAGTGGAGAGATCCGCAATCCCGAGCGCACGATTCCGATTGCGCTGATTGCGGGAGTCGGCATTGTCGCCGCACTCTATATGCTGAATAATGCCGCCGTGCAGTATGTACTGCCAGCATCGAGCATCGCGGTGTCGCAGCGACCCTCGTCGGAGGCAACGGCAATCGCAGTCGGGATGTGGGGGGCAGCGATCGTCTCGCTGGGGATGGCATTATCCATGCTGGTGACGCTGAATGGCACGATTATGAGCGGTGCGCGAATACCGTACGCTATGGCGCGCGATGGATATTTCTTCAAGGTCATGGCGGATGTGCATCCCCGCTTTCACACCCCTTCGGTTGCACTGATCGTGCAATTGGTGTTCTCGGTTGTGCTTCTGTTGTTCGCCGGCAGTTTTCGAGAATTATTTTCGCTTACCATTTTTGCGGAATGGCTCTTTTATATGATTGCCGCCAGCACGGTTTTTGTATTGCGCTGGAAAGAGCCCAACACACCTCGGCCGTATCGTACCTGGGGGTATCCGGTTCTACCTGCCTTATTCGTGATCGTCGCGGGTGTGTTGCTTTACTTCACGTTGCGAGAGAACTTGCGGAACTCCATTTGGGGTTGCATGCTGATCCTGTCGGGGATACCTGTTTTTATCTACTTTGCGAGGAAGAAAGCATCCGTCGGCGAAGGATAATTCTGCTGCAAGGCTAGCGTGCGAGGAGTGCAACCCCGCTAGCGACAAAAACCGCGGCGATCCAGCGCCGGCGGTCGACACGTTCTTTGAGGTAGATGCGGGCTGCGAAGGTATTGGCAATGAAAGTCAGCGAGGCAGAGGCCGGACCCACGATGCTGACGTCACCCCAAGACAGCGTGATGAGCAAGCTGAAAAATGCCCCTGCCATGAAGCAGAGCCCAATCATGAAGCGGGCGTTCGTGATCACGCGCCGAATCACTTCCCCAAGGCCGTTTGATCGGCGAACCAGTCCCAGGTCGCCGATTTCCTTCATGGCGCGAGACTGCAACACATCACCCACCGTGGATGTGAGCACGACAGCTGCGATGCCACTCCAGATGGCCAGGTTCGTCATGCTTTGCTCTGAATGTCGGCAATCCCGGAGAGCGCGGCAACCGGCTCTTGCCCGGTTTCCACGCGATTGTGGCGGTGAGCGCCCGGAGTCGCCTCGGGGCCGGTGGCCACGAACCCAACTCCAAGGGTGATGAGGGCGACACCCAGCCAGCGCCAGATAGTCACGTTTTCCTGCAGGAAGAATCTGGCCAACAGCACCATCAACACGTAGCTGACCGCACTGGCAGGAAGGACGTAAGTCAAGTCAGCCCAGGAGAGCGCACTCAGGTAGCTGACAAAGAAGAGAATCAACATCACTATCCCCAGGACGACCCAGGGATTCAGAAGAGCCGGGAGAAGGCCGGACACGTTGGCGAGTGTCACGGCCCCGAAGGTCTTCATGCCGCGGCTGAGGCTGACGTCACCACAAGCCGCAAAGACAATCACCGCAAGAAGCACTCGATACTTACGAACGCTCAAGCCAACCTCAGACGCTAGTCGTTGCCACTGCTGCCGGCTTGCGAAGCCGCGGTGGTCATGGTGCCCTGCAGCTTGCGGGCTTCCTTCACCGCGCGGTTACGCGCAGCGCGCAGCGTAAGGAACTGCTTCGCCTCAACGTACAGGCGCTTGCGCTCTTCAGAGTTGAAGACCGCTTTACGCACAATGCGGTAAATGGCTTTCGGCCGGAAATAGTACTCATCGTAGAAACGGTGCACCATCTCCATGACGTAGTCGCGGGGCAGCCCCGGATACTCGATCATGGCGATCTGGTGGCCACCTTCGTCCACCATCTGCGCCCCCTCGTTGAGGATGAAGCCGTTGGCTTTGGCGTAGTCGTAAAGCTCGGTACCGGGGTAGGCGTGCGCCACGGAAACCTGAATAGTCTCTACGTCCAGCTCCTTGGCGAAGTCGATGGTGCGGCGAATGGTTTCTTTGGTTTCACCAGGCAGCCCCAGAATGAAGTCGCCGTGGACCACCAGGCCCAGCTTCTTGCAGTCCTTGGTGAACTGGCGCGCCCGTTCGATGGTGGCGCCCTTCTTGATGTTCTTCAGGATTTGCGCGTCTCCCGACTCGTAGCCGACGATGAGCAGACGGCATCCCGCTTCCTTCATCGCTTGCAGCGTTTCATAGTCGGTAGTGACGCGCGAAGTGCAGGACCAGGTCATCTTCAACGGCTTCAGCTTTTCGCAAAGCTCGATGGTGCGCGCCTTCTGGATGTTGAAGGTATCGTCGTCAAAAAAGAATTCTTTCACCCAGGGCCAGTATTCCATGGCCTTTTTCATCTCGGCCGCCACGGCATCGGAGGAGCGTTTGCGCCAAGGATGTCCGCTCAGCGTCTGGGGCCAGAGGCAGAAGGTACACTGCGCCGGACAGCCACGGGTGGTGTAGAGCGAGACGAACGGGTAAAGCAAGAACGGAACGTTGTAGCGCCGCGGATCGATATCGCGCTTGTAAACATCCACCACGTCGGGCAGAGCGTCGAGGTCCGATACCGCAGGACGGTCAGGGTTGTGAATCACTTTGCCGTCAGGCCCGCGATACGATGCGCCGAGGATCTCGCTCAACGGCTTGCCGTTGGCGTACTCCACCGTGGCGTAGTCGAACTCGCGACGCACAACGAAGTCGATGGCCTGGCCGTCGGCGAGCGACTTCTCAGGGAGGGTGGTCACGTGTGGGCCAACGAAACAGATCTTCAGCTGGGGATTGGCCTCTTTCATTCTGGCCGCGAGCCTGATGTCGCCGGGGAATCCCGGGGTGCTGGTGAACAGCACCAGAAACTCGAAATCCTTGCCGATCTCGATGGTTTCTTCCGCGCTCACGTGATGCGGTGGAGCATCCAGCATGCGCGAGCCTTCCAGCATGCCAGTCGGGTAAGCCAGCCAGACCGGATACCAGTAGGACTCGATCTCGCGGGTTGCCGGCCAGCGCGAGCTCGCGCCGCCGTCATAGTTCTCGAACGAGGGTGGATTCAAAAAGAGTGTTTTCAAAGCCATGGCAAGCTTCTATTTTACCATTGCTCAGATCCCATTGGCCATGTGGAAGCGCTTGAAAATGTTTCAGTTACGACGCTTTCGTGACATGCAGTGAACGGCGGTTTACGGGGTCGGAACGGCCCAATTTTCCAGTTCTCCGGTAAGCCGTAGTAGTTGGAGTTCAGCGCGTGTCAGTTCGAACTCAGCATCAAGATAGGCAGCATATTTGTCGCTGACTTCAAGTTGCGCAAGGTGCTGATCCCGCGGATTGGCGGTACCCCTTTGAATTTGGGCTTGCACCCCCTCCAAATCACCTTGTGACACTTGCCATTCGAGCTTGGCGACGTCACGAGCTGCCTGTAGCTGCCGCAGCGACCGTTGCAATTTCAGCGCGTCTTCGCTGACCTGGTTCCTCGTCACGTCGGCCTGCTGTCGGGCTACGATGGTGTCGGCGTCGGCCTGCGCGGCCCTGGCTTTCTGCGCTGGGTTAAAGAACGGAAACTTGATATTGAGACCGGCGGCGAGATTGTTGCTGGAATACTTGAGAAAGTACTGGTCGTAGTTGTTGAAGCGGGCCAGGTAGGCGTACTGGGAGGCGAGGTCGGCGTAGGGCAGGGTGGCACGATGTTCGCCCTTTGCGCGGGCGGCTGCGGCCTCCACTTTCTGGTCTGCCAGCTTGATTACTGGGCTGTTGGCGACAGCTCGCGCGGAAAGGTCGTCTTCCTGGGAGATTAGCGGCAGGGCGGGCATGGACTCAGAGTCGGGCTGAATGTCGGCGGGTGTGAGTCCTGTCAATTTCGCCAGATGTTCGCGCAGTACATCCACTTGCCCCTGCGCGTCAGCCATCCTCCATCGAATGCGGGCCGCTACGAGCTGGCTCTTCGTCAGTTCAAGCTTGCTATCCACGCCCTCCTTCATTCGCTGCTCGGTCACCAACTGCGCTTTCTCGGCCGCGGCTTGTGCTTCCGCCAGAGGGTTGAGCTTGTCGGTCAGATTCACGAGTTGGGCGTAGGATAGCGCGGTGTCGAGAATTACTTCGGCGCGTTTGTCCTGCACCTCGAACGAGGTCGCTTTCCAGTCGATTTTGGCCGCTTTCAAAAACTGCCAAAGCGACAAATTGAAGAGAGACTGTTGCGACGTGAAGTTGGCTACCGATGGAGCAGAACCTTCGAGCGTAAGCGGAAAGCCATAGGAGTAACCCAATCCTGACCCAACCGTCAATTGGGGGAGGTAGTGGTTTCGCACTTCTTGATAGGCCTTCTGCGAGCGCCACTGGTTTACGGTAGCGATGGCCATCACGCCGCTGTGCTGTAGGGCCAGGTCGATTGCCTTGCGGAAGGGAAGGGGCTCGCCGGAGGGAGCGTCGGCCGCCCACGGGATGGTTGGAAGCGAGAGCAGGCTGGCTGCGAGCGCAAGTAGTTTCGCAACGCGACGAACTCGGCTCATCCAGCAAGCGGGGGCTAGGAGCATCCTTCGTTGAATCGAGCGAGACTTCATGCGGATATTGTTACTGCACGCGAGCCAGAGCCTTGCTGGCCGGTGCAAAACCTGAAGCGAGACCCAGCGACGCCTTATACTCTGACGCCGCCTCTGCTCTCTTGCCCATCTTCTCGTAAATCTGACCCAGCAGATAATGAGCGCGGAACGCCGGAGAGTCTTCCACCATCGCGTTGGATGTCAGGTACTTCTTCAAGTATTGCACGGCATTGGGAAAGTCGCGTCCGGCCTGGAAGAACTCGCTCGCCGCATTGTAATAACCCTCAGTGCTCTTGTTGGGTTGCGCGATCGCCTGCGAGATGGCGTTCTGCATGTCATCGAGCCGTGACCTCCGGCGATAGAACGAGGCCAGGTTCATCCAGTACTGCGACGGGTTCTTTGCCACCTTGATGGCCTGCTGGAGTTCACTTTCGGCATCGGAATAGCGCTTGTCTTTCTCGGCGATGATCGCCAAGATCCAGTGAGACGTTGCCTCGTCGTATTGGGCGACCTGTGTGGCCTGATCGCGTGCCTTGTCGGTGCCGCCGCCCATGATCGAGGGTGCGTCGGTGTAGTATTCGGCCAGGTCGGCATGGGCCTGCACGTTTGCCGGGTCGAGCTTCACCGCCAGTTCGAACTCGTTCTTGGCCTTGCGTGCCATCGACGCCGCCGAAAGCGGGTTGGACGCAGCCGCCTTCTCTCCGTACTCACGGCCTAACCATAAGTGAAAGCTGGCATGGTTGGGTTCGAGACTTACGGCACGCTCGCCATTCTTCACGGCGTTGTCCCATTGTTGGATCGCGTAGTAGGCACGCGATAGTAGATTCAAGGATGCCGCATCGTTCCGGCCGGATAGAGTGCGAATGGCCTGGTCGATACTGCCCGAGGCAATCATCTGCTCAACCGAGGGCTCGGCTGCCTCGACAATCGCGGGGCCGAGGATCGCCAGTAGCACCACCGAGATCTTGCGCACGGGGAATCTCATCAGGCGGGGTTCTTGACTGGCATTCCATCGCGCAGCGGTTGCATATTGACCGCGCCTAGCGCCAGCACAGCGTCGTCCGGGATTCCGCTGGTGATCTCCACCCGTGTCAGGTTAGACACCGACGTTTGCACATTGCGCCGCTTGAGTTGGCCTTTAACGACCTGGAAAACGTACTTTCCTTCGGCGTCCTGGCGGACTGCCTCGCGAGGAACCGTAAGCGCATTATCGTGACGGGCCTGAATTACGGCCACGCTCACGTTGGTGTTGGGCAGCAGCTTGAGGTCGGCGTTGTCAACTAAGCAGGTGACTTCGCCAACCATGCGGGTCCCACGCTGCACAACGTTTGTCGGCAGGTTTTCGATGCTGCACTTCCATACCCGGCCGGGAAGAGCGTCCCAGGCAATTTCGATGGCCTGGCCTTTCTGCAGACGGCCAATTTCGGGCTCATCGACGAACGCACGCACACGGATCCGATGCAAATCAGCGACCTGCACGAGAAGATCGCCGGCGGATACGAATGCATCTTTGCGCACCGGCAGGTTATAAACCATGCCGTAGTGAGGTGATGAGATGTTCAAGTTGCGCAGGAGATCGGCGGCGGCCGCCAGCCCGGCACGAGATTCGGCCAACTGAGCTTCCGCATGCCCGATCTCCGGCTTGGAAAATCGGTCGTGGAGCTTTTGTTCCAACGTATGCACATTCGCTTCGGCCACGCGGAGTTGCGACTGTGCGGCATCTAATTCAGCTTGCGACGCAGATCCGCTCTGCAACAGTCGCTGCATCGCCTGAAGGTTCTTCTGTGCGGTATCGCGGTCTGCCTGTGCCTTCACCAGCGCGTTACGGGTGCTGAGCACTTCCTCCTGCGTGCCGCCCGCAGTTACCGCCAGAAGTTCGGCTTCTGCGCCCTTCACCCGGGCTTGGGCGCGCGCGACCTGGGCACGTGCGTCGGCGTCGTCCAACTGGAGCAGCAAACGACCGGGCTTCACCCAGTCACCTTGGAGGACGTCAGCTCGCTTGACCGTGGTTGCCATGGGGGCGTGGGCTTCGAACATGTCGATGGGCTCGATCTTGCCGTTGGTGGCGATGCTGGAGGTGATGGTTTCGCGGTAAGCGCGAGCTGTGCGAACCTGCACTTGGGAGCGGCGAAGGGACATGAACGCCGCCAGGATCACCACCGCCAGAAGGAGACCGGCGAGAAGGATCCAGCTCAATTTCCAACTTCGACGGGTTTCCCCGCCTTCAACTGACTCTACCATCGGCGTCCAAACTCACCAGTATAGCTTAGTCCCGAACAGTAATTGGATGCGAGAGGAGTAGCTTAGCTGGCAATGCTTCGTTCGAAACTACGCACCCAGAATGTTCGGCACAAGAGTCTTGTCCGAATGTTTGCCGGCCTGTCCCGGAAGAGCAGATGTCTGCCGGCCCATATCGCGCCGATTACAATAGCGGCATGGGAAAGAGCAAGCGCTACACGCCAGAGCACGCGGAATCAGGCCTCGATGCCAAGTTTCCCGAGATCGAAACCTGGCCAAACCAGTTTCCGAACTACGAGATCGTGATCGATGTTCCGGAGTTCACCTCTGTCTGTCCCAAGACCGGGCTACCTGACTTCGGTATTCTCTGGATACGCTATATGCCCAACCAAGATTGCCTGGAACTGAAGTCTCTGAAAGAGTACCTGACTTCCTACCGCAACCTGGGAATCTTTCAGGAAAATATCGTCAATCGCGTGCTGGAAGACGTGGTGCGCGCGACCAAGCCGAAGTGGGCCGAAGTGAAAGGCGAATTTCGCCCGCGTGGCGGTATTGGCACGGTTGTCATCGCTCGCTATCCCAGGCCGAAGAAGTAGGCGGTAGCCTGGCTGGCGACGCCGTGATATCCTCCGCCAACCGATGAGCGACAAGTCGAATGCCTGGATCGCGCTTCTCCTGCTGACGGCGCTGAATTTCGTCAACTACGTTGACCGGTCGATCCTGTTTGCTGTGCAGGAGTTGATTAAGGTCGAGTTCACGCTGAGCGATAAGCAAGTCGGGTTCCTGACGTCCGCGTTTTTTGGGTGTTACATGATCGCGGCGCCGCTGATTGCGCCCCTGGCCGATCGTTATCCTCGCAAATGGATCATGGCGGCGGGGGCCTTTGTCTGGAGCGTTGCTACGCTTCTGACGGCGGTGACACAGACCTACGACGAACTGCTGCTTCGCCATGTGATCGTGGGCATCGGCGAGGCGAGCTTCGTCGCCATCTCTCCTGCATTTCTTTCCGACCTGTTTCCCGAGACGAAACGTGGGCGCGTCCTTTCGATTTTTTACCTTGCCATCCCGGCCGGAACCGCGCTGGGCTACCTGATCGGCGGGTACCTTGGCCATCAACATGGCTGGAGAATGCCATTCCTGGTCTGCGCCGTTCCCGGACTGCTGCTATGCCTCGGCGTTTGTGCTCTTAAGGAACCCGAGCGAGGAGCAAGCGACCATCTTGCGGACAGCCTCGAGCGCGGAACCATTTTGGGTCTCTTCCACAATAAGGCGTACCTGACGGTCACTCTGGGTTTGGCCATGCTGACCTTCGCACTCGGCGGCTTACAAGTCTGGATGCCGACCTTTCTGTCGCGCATGCGCGGCGTACCGCTGGACCGCGCCAATTTGATGTTTGGCGGCATGACTCTGATTAGTGGGATCTTTGCAACTCTGCTGGGCGGCTGGCTGGGGGATCGCTTACTGCGCCGAACTCCGGCAGCGTATCAACTGGTTTCGGCCGGCGGCATGGTGCTCTCCATTCCCCCGATGGTTGCCGCCATCTACGTCGTCGGTCCGGCGATGTATCCCGCGATCTTCCTCGGCGAATTCCTGCTGCTGCTCAACACCGGTCCACTCAACGCCGCGCTGGTGAATTCCGTCAGCGCGCGGATCCGGGCCACAGCGGTGGCGGTTAATCTGTTCACCATTCACATTCTGGGCGATGCGTTTTCGCCCACCCTCATCGGGTGGATTTCCGACCGGACGAATCTACAGGTGGGCTTCTTTTCGGCCATCGTCGCCGTGGCGCTGTCGGCCACGATCCTGATCTACGGGATGCGATTCGCCCCCAAGTTGCCACAGCATCTGGACGGCGGCATTCTGGCGGCGGGAGATCCCGCCTGATGTTCGCGGCCCTTCTGCCACATCCTGTGGTTTGGACTTCCAGCATTTTTCTGGGGGTTGTGTGGCTCTCCCGCCTGTTGGCGGCCGGCCTCAACATGCGCAAGATTGCGGAGATCACCCGTCCTGAATACGACGCATCGCCGCTAAATGCCTCCGGCAGTG
>Ga0306920_100015040_pt1 | contig 10590 bp, 8 predicted proteins | sample flu12Cox44000170_FD_204666 | JGI IMG/M metagenome (GOLD analysis project Ga0306920, IMG submission 204666) | Lab enrichment of tropical soil microbial communities from Luquillo Experimental Forest, Puerto Rico - flux4day.12C.oxic.44.000.170 (v2)... | ecosystem: Environmental > Terrestrial >... | reverse complement strand
CGTACGCCATGGCCTGGCGTACCGCGGCGTTCTTCAGGATCGGGTTGGTCAGGTTGATGAAGATGCTCACGTTGGCGACCGGCGGGAACCAGTAATGGCAGTCCGGGTTCTTGGACAGGTAGAACTTCTGGATGTTGGGGATGAACTGGCTGCCCCACTGCGCCTGCCCGTTGGCCAGGTAGGTGTTGGCGGTGTCGTTGCTCAAAAATGCCGGGTAGTTGACCGTGCCGACCTTCGGCAGGCCGGGCTGCCAGTAGTGCGCGTTGGCGGTGTACTTGATGTTCTGCGGGGTGCACGTCTTGGCGGACACCTTGAACGCGCCGGTGCCGACCGGGTTGTTGTCCGGGTACATGGCCGGTTTGGCGATCTTCGACCAGACCTTCTGGTCCACGATCCCGATCTTGTCGGCGATGTAGTAGAAGTACGGCACCCCGGCGGCCTTGAACGTCATCACCACCTGATCCGACCCGGACTGGGCCACCGACGACAGCGCCGACCAGACCGAGTTGATGTCCATGATGCGGTGCGCCTTCAGCAGGTTGAACGTGTACACCACGTCGGCCGGGGTCAGCGGGTCCCCGTTGGTGAACTTGACCCCCTTGCGGATGGTGAACGTCAGCGTCTTGTTGCCGTTGCTCCACGCCCAGCTTGTGGCCAACCAGGGACTGACCTTAGCGTTCTGCAGCGTGTTGACGAATACCAGCGGCTCGTACACAGTCCCCAGCGACAAGCTGATGTTGAACGGGCTGAACGGGCTGAAGTTGCAGGTCCACGTGCCGCCGGTCTCATTGTCGATGGTGAGCACCCCGCGCGGGCCCGAGGAGGCCATGCTTGACGTACCGCTGCCGCTGCAGGCGGCGGCGAGCAGCGCGGCAACAGCTAACAGCCCGGTGATCGGCAGGCGTCTCATGCCGGTAGTCCTTCACTGAGCGGTCGAGGAGAGACGGTGACGGGCCCGCCGTCGGTGGTGGCGCCGGCCTGGACGGCGTCCATGGCAAGAGCGCCGATGAGCGGTGCGGCGGAAGGGAACCGGGCGGCGGCAAGCGGGGGCGGCAAGGGGGCGCCTGAGGCCAGCGCGGGCTCCACGCCGGGCCTGCGACGTTTCCAGGACTGGACCATGCAACCCCCGCGAACCGTTTGGTGCGATCCTCGCAGGTCGCGGCTGGTTTGTCAGGACGCGCCGGCCAGATTAGGCCCGTGTGGGCGCTCTTAGGCTCATTGGGCGATCCGGTTTAGTTTGGGCTGTCCGCTGGCGGCGGGGCCTGGGGTGACAGGCCATGGTCGCGGAGGGTGTCTTGGATGCGCTGGGCGCCGGGGTTTCCGATGCGCTGGTAGATCGCCGCTGCGTGCCGCAGGTGCGCGGCGGCTTGGCCGGGGTTGCCGTCGTGGAGGTAGCTGCGGCCGATGCCTTCCAGGGCGCGGGCCTCCTCGAAGGGCACGCCTAGGTCTTCGGCGATGCCCAGCGCCTGGGTGTGCTGGCCGCGGGCCTGGCCGGTGTCGGTCATCCGGAGTGAGAGCTCGCCGAGCCGGTTGAGCGCCTCGGCCCGGCCCAGCCGCGCGCCGAGATCACAGAACAGCGCCAGGGCTTGCTGGTGGCTGGCGGCGGCGGCCGGGTAGTCGCCGGTCAGCTGCTGCACCATGCCCAGGTCGTTGATGGCACAAGCCTGGGAGTGCCGGTCACCCACATCGCGCCAAATCTGCAGGGCCTGCCCGATGTTGGCGCCGGCGGCGGCGTAGTCCCCTGTCAGCGTTTGCAACGTGCCCAAGTTGTTGAGGGCGCTGGCCTCACCAAACCGGTCACCGCGCCCGCGGTGAAGGTCCAGCGCGCGCGCCAGGTTCGCCGCCGCGGCGGCGAAGTCCCCCGTCCGCTCTTGCGCGAAACCCAGATGCCCGAGGACCAAGGCTTCGATCAGACGGGCGAACGCTTCGGCCTGACGGTCGCCCTGGCGGGCGAACGCTTCGGCCTGACGGGCGCTTGGACCCTGGGCCAGCGCGAGGGCTTGGCGGAGGCTGTCGTCGGCGGCACGATAGTCCCCCGCCAGCACCCGCACCAAACCCAGCTGAGCGAGGTTAAAAGCCTGGTCGGCCGGGCGGTCGAGGTCCCTAGACAGCGCCGCCGCGCGGCCGTAGCTAGCGGCGGCCGCCGGGTAGTCGCCGGTCATCATCGCCAGCCCGGCAAGCTCATCGAGCGAGCTGAGTTCGCCGAGCTGGAACCCCGCCTGGCGCGCCGCAGTCAGGGCGGTCTGATTGAGAACCACAGCCTGATCCCAGTGACCGCTGAGGTGCAGGAATGGGCCAATCGCCCAGCAGATAGCGACGGCCTCCAGTAGCCGTCCGCTGGCGGCAGCATAGTCCGCCGCTGCGTGGAGGTTGGCGCGTTCGGTCTCCAGCCACGCCACCGCCTCGCCGTCGGCAGACATGTCGGGGACATCGGCTGGGGGGTGATATGGCGACGGGCGTCCCTGGTGCACGGGGGAGATGTATGAGTCCGCGGCGATGGCGGCGCGCTCGTAATAGTCCACCAGCCGCCCCGCCACCGCGTCTGACTCGGGGTCATCAGCGATCAGGGCGCGGGCGTGCTCGCGGACCAGGTCGTGCAGCTGGTAGCGGCCGGGGGCGGGCTCGGTGATCAGGTGCTGGTCATACAGCTCATCCAGGCGTTCGCGTGCCTGGCCGAGGGTGGTGCCGTCCAGCGCGGCGGCTGCGTAGGCGTCGATGCTGGGCCCCGGGACCAGGCCGAGCCGGCGGAACAGCCGCTGCGTACCCTCGGTGAGGTCGGCGTAGGACAGGCCGAACGCGGCCGCGACCGACAGGTTCTCGGCGTGCATGACGGCCAGCCGGTTCCGGGCCGCAGCCAGGTCGGCGGCCAGCCCATCGGTGGTCCAGGCCGGGTGGTGGCGCAGCTGGCTGGCGATCATCCCGATCGCTAGTGGCAGGTACCCGCACAGCCGGGTGATCTCCCCTGCCACGGCGTCCCCTGGGCGCAGGCCGGGCCGGGCCGCCAGCCGGGCCAGCAACGCCCCCGCCTCCTCGGGGGCCAGGGTGTCGAGGCTGATCACGGTGGCGTCCTCCAGCGCGGCCAGCCGCCGGCGGCTGGTCACCAGCACCAAGCTCCCAGGAGTGCCCGGCAGCAGCGGCCGCACCTGGTCATGGCTGGCCGCGTCATCCAGCAGCAGCAAGATCTTCTTGCCCGCCACCTGATCGCGCCACCGGGCCGCCCGGGCCTCCAGGTCCGGCGGGATCTGGGGTGCGGGTATCCCGGCGGTCAGCAGCAAGCTGCCCAGGGCATCCGCCGGGGCGACCGGCCGTTGCCCGGCGGTGTGGGCGTGCAACGGCAAGAAGAACTGCCCGTCCGGGAACGTGCCGGTCATCCGGTGCGCCGCGTGCACGGCGAACGCGGTCTTGCCCACCCCGGCCATCCCGTCGATCGCGTGGATGCCCACGACCCCGCCGCCGGCCGCCGCGCCGGCGGCCAGTGCCCCCACCAGGTGGGCCAGTTCGGCCTGGCGGCCGGTGAAGGCGGCGATGTCCCGTGGCAGGGACCGGGTCGCCGCCGCCGCGAACGCCCCCGGCGCCATCCCCTGCTGGGCCGCGAGCACGGCGGCGGGTGGGGTCTGGCCGCGGGCCGCCGCCACGAACGCTGCCCGCACTGGCCCGGCCAGGCCCAGGGCCCCGGCGAGCAGCCGGGCGGTGTCCAGCCGGGCGGTGCGGGTGATGCCCCGCTCCAGGTCACTAACCGACCGCGGCGACAGACCCGCCGCCTCGGCCAGCTCCTCCTGGGTCAGCTCGGCCTCATCCCGCAGCTGCCGCAACAGCCCAGCGAACGACAGCCCAGCCTCCGCCACCACCCACGCCCCTCGCCACCGCCCGCCGTAGCCACAACGCACCGGGCGGGCACTGATGCGCAAAGCCTACGCAGCACCCGCCCGGGGCCGCCATCATCGCGCCCTGCCGCCCGACGCCAGGACCAGCCCACCGCATTCACGCCGTGAGTGCGGCAGCCCCTGCCGCCGCACCCCGCACCGGCACCCCGCCTACCACCGGGACCACCCCAGGCCAGCGGCTATCTGTGGGCATTCTGTGGGCGCTCCGCGTGGTGACCGTCTCCCCCCGCCGCCAACAGTGGAACCAGCCCCCGCAACCGGGGGCGGGACACCTGCCAGCACAAGGGAGACCGTCATGAACCCCACCTGCGCCCTCGGCCACCTAGCCCGCATCCTGGCCGTCCTGGCCGCCGCTGCGCTCACCGTCACCGTCACCGCGGCGGCCGCGCTGGCCACCCCACATCCCGCACCCGGCTGGAACAAGCACCCGCCGGCGCCCGCCAGCCCCCAGCCCACCATCAGGTACCCGCCCGGCTGGAACAAGCACCCGCCGCTGCCCGCCCACGTCCACGCGCTGGCTGCTGGCGGCATGCCCGGCTGGCAGATCACCCTCATCGCCGCCGCCGCAGTCCTCGCCGTCGCTATCGCCGCCGTGCTCCTCGCCCGGGCCAGCGCGGCACGGCGGCGCGCCGCCGCCAGCCCCGCCTGACCCACCACGCCCGCACATCACCAGGGCACCGCCCAGCCGGGCCCATGACACCGGGGCGGCGAACACCAGCCAGGCATCGCCGCCCCGGGGGCCCACCACCGGCCCGCTGCCAGAACGGAGACCACCTGCGGTGAACGCCAACGACGCCACCCTGACCGCCCTGACCACCGCCCAAACCGGCAGCACCGTCGCCGACCCCGCGCCCAACGCCCCCGCCAACCCCGGCTTCGACCTCATCCTCCACGCCGCCGCCGGCAGCGCCCTGGGCAGTTGCGGCGCCTCCTACACCCTGACCATCAGCGCCATCGACCTCACCACCGCCACCCAGGCCTGGCCCGCCCGCACCTGCCGGCAAGCCTTCGACCCCGGCCACGGGTGGGAACTGTCCGGCCCCGGCCCCGACTACCAGTGCCACCAAACCTTCCCGGTCACCATCCCCGGCGGGGCCGGCGGCCCCCTGGCCGGCCACGTCCTGCAGTACGTGGCCTCCCTGGTCAGCCACGGCGCCCAGATCATCGCCATCATCCGCAGCCACCCCTTCGTCCTCGTCTAACCCCTCCCTGGCCTCCGCCAGGGACCAAATCAGGCCGGCCGGGCCCAGCACCCCCCGGTCACACCGGTGCGCCACCAGCAAGCACACCGAACAAAGAGCAGGGACAAACCCATGAACACACCACGCGCACGGACCGTCCTTATCAGCGCTGCCCGCGCATTTCCCATGCTTCGTAAGCTCCGCACTTCGCCGGCACCCGCCCGGCTCACACCGCGGGCCGCGCTGCGTGTCTGCCGGTGGCGGGCCCGCCGTTTGAGTCTTCACGGAAACATGAACCAATCACACCGGCCATCTCACCGGCTGCCGAGTCCCCGGATTGTTACCGCGCTGGCGATGGCTAGCTGCGCCACGGCCTGCCTCGTACCCGCAGGGGCAGCGGCAGCGCCCTCGACACGCCTGGCCGTCGGCGCCCGGGCGGTCTCCGGCGGCACCTGGGGCACGGCCAGGGAGGTCCCCGGCACCGCCGCCCTCAACGCCGGCGGGCAAGCGCAGGTCGGCTCGGTGTCGTGCGCCTCGGCGGGCAACTGCACCGCGGCCGGGTCCTACACCGATAGCTCCGGCCACACCCAGGCGTTCGTCGTCAGCCAGGTCCGCGGTACCTGGGGCACGGCGGACGAAGTCCCCGGCACCGCCACGCTCAACACCGGCGGCAACGCTGTCATAAATTCGTTGTCGTGCGGCTCGGCGGGCAACTGCAGCGCAGCCGGGTCCTACACCGACAGCTCCCTCCGCACCCAGGCGTTCGCAATCAGTCAGGTCGGCGGCACCTGGGGCACGGCGGAGGAAGTCCCCGGCAGCGCCACGCTCGAAGGCGCCGGCGGCGGCGCTGCCATAGATTCGGTGTCGTGCGCCTCGCCGGGTAACTGCAGCGCCGGCGGCTACTACGAAACCAAAACAGCCACAGAGCACCCGCTCGTGGTCAGCCAGGTCCACGGCACCTGGGGCAAGGCACACGCAATCCCCGTCGGCGTCGGCCACGCTGCGGCCGTCACCTCGGTGTCGTGCGCCTCGGCGGGCAACTGCAGCGCCGGCGGGTACTACGACTTCCCCGGCCTCCAGGCGTTCGTGATCAGCCAGGTCCACAGCACCTGGGGCACGGCAAAGGTAGTCCCCCGCCCCGGCACCGGCACCGGCGGATACGCGCTCGTCACCTCGGTGTCGTGCGCTTCGGCGGGCAACTGCAGCGGAGCCGGGTCCTACACCGACAGCTCCCTCCACACCCAGGCGTTCGTCGTCAGCCAGGCCGGCGGCACCTGGGGCACGGCCGAGGAAGTCCCCGGCACCGCCACGCTCAACAACGGCGGCAACGATGCCATCAATTCGTTGTCGTGCGGCTCGGCAGGCAACTGCAGCGCAGCCGGGTCCTACACCGACAGCTCCGGCCGCACCCAGGCGTTCGCAGTCAGCCAGGTCGGCGGCACCTGGGGCACGACCGAGGAAGTCCCAGGCACCGCCGCGCTCAACACCGGCGGCAACGCCGCGGTCTCCGGGGTATCGTGCCCCTCGGCAAGCAACTGCAGCGCCGGCGGAACCTACCAGGACAGGTCCGGGCACCAGCAGGCGTTCGTGGTCAGCCAGGTCAATGGCAAGTGGGGCACGGCGGAGGAAGTCCCAGGCACCGCCGCGCTCAACACCGGCGGCAATGCCGGAATCGGCCCGGTGTCGTGCACCGCGGCAGGCAACTGCAGCGCCAGCGGGTCCTACACCGACCGCTCCGGCCACCTGCAGGCGTTCATCGTCAACCAGACGTAGCGAGCGCCGTCATACCCAAGGCCTGCGGCCGCGCCCTGCCGTCGGCAGCCGGGCGGCGAAACGCAGCGAGGAGGCCCCCGAGCAGGGCCTCCTCGCGGTTCTCGCCTTCGCGTTGACGAGATCTCATTTCGTCGTCGGCGGCGTTCGGGAAGATCGCCAATAATCAGTGCCCTCGCTTTCACCCAAGACGAAGTTTGCGGCCACCATCTTCCAGGACACGTGCGACAGAGACCACATGGGATCGTGCCGTAACAGACAATCTGCGCGTGGCGTCCGCCCAAGGCGGGCAACCGGTGGATGAGCGCGTAGTCGATCGGCTCGCCTTATAACGAAATACGCAGACGAGTTCGGCGATCATCGCGGGTCCTCGAGCCTCGATCGAATATGCCAAACTGTGGATGAGTATGCGCTGGGGCAACACCCGCTATTCGGCGTGAGTGCGCGCTGACGATCGGATGTGCAGCGCCTGATCAGCCAGTTCTGCGTACACCAGGGGGCTCTGCCGCCCGCCAGTAGCCGCAGATCGGGTTGGCGCGTTCTCCTTGAGCACGTCCGTCCTCGAGCGTGGCAGGGGCTCCTCGGAACCTACAGTCGCTGGGCTGATCAGCAGCGCGTACGAGAATCCGAACATGGGCGAGCGCCAAGGTTCCGGGGAGCCAAACGGGGCCAACAGACACAGATGCCAGGCGACGCCGAGCCATGCCCAGCGATTGTCGGTGCAGCTCAACGGCACATCAGGCGCCGCCCAGCTACGTCTGGCGACGTGCCGGAAGTGCCTCCTAAGCAGTAGGTCGCAGGTTCGAATCCTGCTCGGGGCGCAGCTCAGCTAATAGTTTTCGCTGCTGTATTCCAGGTCGGGGAGCCAATCCGAGAGCCAATGGCTTCGCAACGCTGGGAATACGGGCGACCCAAAGCAATCTGATCGCTGCGGGGCTGGCGGGCCCAGCCCCGCCGCGGCGAGCTGGAACAGCCGCACCGGCCGGTCCAGGCAGGTAATTCCAGGTGACGAGGCACCACAGCGGCGGCTACCGTGCCGGGTATGCCCAGTGTGATCAAGTCCGTGTCGTTTGACGCGGCGGACGCGCTCGCGCTGGCCCGGTTCTGGGCGGCGGTGCTCGGGTCGGACGTGGACGAGGACTCCACCGCCGAGAAGGCCTTCGTCGAAGCGGCGGGCTGGGGCGGCCCGAACATCTGGTTCACCCGGGTTCCCGAGCCCAAGACGGCCAAGAACCGGGTGCACTTGGACCTGCGCGCCCCCGGTGCGACGGACGACGAGGTGGCCCGGCTGGAGCGGCTCGGCGCCGCCGTGGCGCGCCGCTACCCGCACCACACCGTCATGACCGACCCGGAAGGCAACGAGTTCTGCGTCGAGCCCGGGCCCGCGTAGCCGCCGGACCGGCTGCCGGCTCCGCCTCGGCGCGCAGATCATCCGTGACCGGCCGGTGTCCGCACACGACGGTGATGGGTGGGCCGCCGATCATAAGGCGGATCCGGCGCGCGTTATCCCTGACCGTCGCTGTCATGGCAGTAGCGGGTTCCCCCGCTTCGTGGACTCGGTGCGGTCTGCCTGATCTGGGGTTCGCTGCTGGGCAAGTTGCCCGTCCGTCCACACTGAGTGAACTGGTGGCAGACCCTGGCTGAATCACACCTGACCGGCCGCGTCCTATGCGGCAGATCCGCGTCACTTGTAGTGGAACCGGGCTTGCAGAATGACGAGATCTTCGGCGTCGACAAGGTAGACAAGGCGGTGTTCTTCGGTGATCCGCCGCGACCAGGCTCCCGCGAGCATGTGCCTCAGTGGTTCTGGCTTGCCGATGCCGGCTGCGGGATCGCGCAGGGCGTCATCGATGAGCCGGTTGATCCGCTTGAGCATGGTCCGGTCAGCCGCCAGCCAGTAGCTGTAGTCCTCCCAGCCGTGCGGGGTGAAGACGAGCCTCACCGGGCCAGTTCGTGCTTTTCACGCTGCCCGGCCAGAGCCTGCTGCAGGCTTTCGATCAGGCGCCTGGCGTTGGCCGGGACGCGCAGGAGGTGCGCGGTCTCTTCCAGGGCCTCGTAGTCTTCGCGGGAGAGCAGCACGGCATCGCCGCGGCGCGAGGTGATCTCGATCGGGGTACGGTCGTCGTTGACCTTCTCGATGAGTGGGAACAGGTTCTTGCGGGCCTCGCTGGCCGTGATCGCCACTGACAGCCTCCTCGGCAACTGGTACTAGATATTGTACCAGTAGGCGCGGCCAGGCAAGTGGCGCACATCAGTAAATTCGGGCGTCAGGCCGATGATGAGGACCGCGCCGATCGCCCCGCTTGGTCGCCGTGGACGAAGTCCGGCCGGAGGCCGGGGTTTGCGCCCCCGTGACGGCGGGCCGGTGCGCGTGCTCCTTAAGCACTTCCCGTCATGGAGGGTGACAGGGGCTCCCAGGTACTCGCGGCGCTGGGCTGATCAGCGGCGGGCACAACCTCCGAACATGGGCGAGGCTCACGGGGTCACCGGGGAGCCAAACGGGGGAGCCAACAGAGACAGATACCAGGCGACGCCGAGCCACGTCCAGCCAGTGTCGGTGCAGCTAAACAGCACATCAGGCGCCGCCCAGCGACGTCTGGCGCCGTGCCGGAAATGCCTCCTAAGCGGTAGGTCGCAGGTTCGAATCCTGCTCGGGGCGCACACGAAGTTACTGGTCAGAGCGCTAAGGCTCGGCCGATCGGAGTTCCCTGCCGCGGGCGGCCGGCTTGGCGTGCCACATGCGTGCCACATCGTCACCGACCGCCCTCCGGGCTTGGCCAAGTTCGGACTGCACGCGTGCGGCCACCGCGTCAGCTAGGCGTGCTGACGGTCGCTCGTGGAGTACAGGTATATGCGGACCCGAGCGCCGCTGGCCCGGTTCAACGCCCCGGCGGCCCGGGGGCCGATGCGTTACGGTGCCAGTCTTGGGCGATCACCGAGGAGTTCCATGCAGGGCGCAATCACCCACCTCATCGCTGGTGTCCCAGTATCCGAGCTGGGTGCCGCGATCGATTGGTACACGCGGCTCTTCGGGCGACCGCCGGACCTGCGCGCGGGCGAAGAGATTCTCTGGGACATCGACGAGCACGCCACACTCTTCATTGAGCCGGACGCCGCGCGGGCGGGCGCGGGCCGGGTCACCCTCGCCGTTGCCGGACTCGACGCGCTTCTGGAGCGCCTGGCTGCCGAAGGTATCGAACATGAACCAATCGAGACTTACTCGAACGGTGTCCGCCACGTGAAGGTCCCGGATCCGGACGGCAACGCGATAGCGCTCGCCGAGCTACCGCGGTCGTGAACGCCTTGTGAAGCGCACGTTCGGCCGCAGCGTGCACGGAAGGTACTGACATGCCGCCATCCGCCCTTTGGACTGCCGCAGATCAGTTGGCGGACAGGTGTGCGCATCACCCGACGGTGGACATCTTGGCGGCGCCGTTGCCGGGCCGTTGCCGAGTACCCGGTGTTGCCCCTGCCCCGTGCAGCCCGCTTGCCTTGTGCCAGCTGCTTGCCCTCGCTGTGTGATTCGTCGGCTGATGCTTCCGGATTGTCGTCGGGTGATGCTTGACGCGGACCCTCCACCGCGAGGGTCGACTTGCTGCCGGTCAGGCTGTGATCCCGCCACGGCTTCATGGGTCATCATCTGCTTCGCCGAGCGCGCGCAGGTCGGTGGCGAGGTTGGCGGCGGAGGCCAGGGTGTGGGGGTGGTCGTGGCCGAGGATGCGGCGGCGGCGGTCGAGGGTGTCTTGGTCCAGGTC
>Ga0306920_100015039_pt1 | contig 10590 bp, 10 predicted proteins | sample flu12Cox44000170_FD_204666 | JGI IMG/M metagenome (GOLD analysis project Ga0306920, IMG submission 204666) | Lab enrichment of tropical soil microbial communities from Luquillo Experimental Forest, Puerto Rico - flux4day.12C.oxic.44.000.170 (v2)... | ecosystem: Environmental > Terrestrial >... | reverse complement strand
AGGCCAAGCAGCGCAAGGTGCGCTATGCGCTATCAAATTCCTTCGGCTTTGGCGGAACCAATGCGTCTTTGATTTTTGCCGGACCACCGTGAGCGATCGCCACGACCGCGGATCAGCATTCTAAAAGGAGGAGGTGCGGCGGGCGTGAGCATTTCCAGCATGACGGGGTTCGCGCGGACACAAGGTGAAGAATCCGGCATCTCCTGGGTCTGGGAAATCAAGAGCGTCAACGGCAAGTCGCTCGATCTGAGGCTTAGGTTGGCTCCGGGGTTCGATCTGTTGGAACCCCGGCTTCGCGCCGCTGTGGCGCAACGCTTCCGCCGCGGCAACTTCTCCGCTGCCCTTGCCGTCACCCGGACCGCGCCGGCAACGGTGCGCGTCAACCGTGACGCCTTGGCCCAGCTCGTCTCGCTGATGAACGAGCTCGCAGGCGAGCTCGACGCGGCCCCACCCCGCCTTGACGGCCTGCTGGCGCTGCGCGGCGTCGTCGAGACGATCGAGGACGACGAAGACGCAGTGATCGAGCGGCGACGCGCCGCGGTGCTCGGCGGTTGGGATACCGCGCTCGACCGGCTGGCAGCTGCCAGATCCGAGGAGGGCGCGCGTCTGGCGCTGCTGTTGCGCGATCAGCTCACTGAGACAGCGGCTCTCGTCAGAGCGGCGGAGGAATGCGCTGCGGCCCAGCCGGAGGCAATCCGCGACCGGCTGAAGACGATGCTGGCGGGCCTTGCCGATCTCGTCCCCGGCTTGCCGGAGGAGCGGGTAGCGCAGGAGATGGCAGTGCTCGTCGCGCGCGCCGATGTCCGGGAGGAGCTGGGGCGGCTGCGTGCCCACCTCGAGCAGGCGGGGGATCTTCTACAACAGGGAGACGCCATCGGCCGGCGGCTCGATTTCCTTTGCCAGGAGTTGAACCGCGAGGCCAATACGCTATGCTCGAAATCAGCCGATATCGAGCTGACGCGCGTCGGGTTGTCGCTCAAGGCGGTGGTCGAGCAGTTTCGCGAGCAAGTGCAAAATATCGAATAAATCCTCCACCGCTCCGTCGTGGGGATTTATGACCGTATTCTCGAATTATCCAACTTTTCGTCAATTCGCCACGCATGATACACGGCGCTCACCATTGCTGTTACCGTCTTTAAATCGTTGTGCTTGGTATTGATGACGATATCGAAATTCAAAGGATCAGTGGCGTTGACACCGTAGAGCGCAGCATACCGCTTCTGCTCGCTGGCGAATCTCCGATCTATACTGTTGCGCACTTCTTGAACGGATGTCGCAGCCTCGCTCATTCGTCCTTCGTCTTGCAAATGATGAAAGATGCGCTGGGCAGCCGTATTCGGGTCGAGCACGAGAAACACCTTGAACGACAGCGGCATCCAATGCCACGCCATTCGCGAATCGATGACGAGACTGTCGTCCGAGCGGTACATCTCCTTAAGCAAATTATCCACTTTGAGATCGATATCCCGCTGTATTTCCGCCGAAATATTCATTGCCTCGATGGATTCGCCGCGCTCGCCCGCGAGCTGCCGGAAGAGATCGCCTGAGGAAAAATGCCGAAATCCAAGGGCCGACGCGACCGCCCTCGCCGTCGAGGATTTCCCCGATCCAAGCGATCCGGCGATGGTGATGATCTGCTTTTTCATTAAGTAATACTCTCGAACCGGGATCGCGGCGGGTCAATCTTGTTTCAAGATCGAAGGGGCCGGCCTATTCCAGGGCGCGCGCGAGCGCGCAGAATTCGCCGACCGCGAGCTCCTCGGCGCGTGCCGTCCCGGCGATGCCGGCCCGTTGGAGCAGTGGATCCACCGCAATCCCGAGCGGCTTCAGGCTGGTGCGAAGCATTTTGCGCCGCTGGCCGAAGGCGGCGCCGGTGACGCGTTCGAGGATGGACCGGCGTGCCGGCGCTAGCGGCTCGGCGCGGGGCATGATCGCAACAACGCTCGAGGTGACCTTGGGGGGCGGCACAAACGCTCGCGCCGGCACGTCGAACAAGATTCTTACCTCGGCGACCCATTGGACGAGCACTGAAAGCCGTCCGTAGGACTTGCTGCGCGGCGAGGCGATAAGGCGCTCGGCGACTTCGCGCTGCAGCATCAAGATCAGGCTCTCATACTCCCGGAACTGATCGAGCCAGCCGAGCAGGAGCGGGGTGGCGATATTGTAGGGCAGGTTTGCAACGATCTTGCGCGGTCTTTCGGAGAGCCTCGCCACGTCGAGCTCAAGCGCATCGCCGGCGATAATATCGAGGCGGCCCGGATAAGCCGCGGCAAGTTCGCCGAGCGCCGCCAGGCAGCGGCGATCCTGTTCGATCGCAAGAACGCGGCGCGCCCCCGATGCGAGCAATGCCCGCGTCAATCCGCCGGGGCCGGGACCGATCTCGATGACCGTTGATTGGTCGAGCCGCCCCGCCGCCCGTGCAATCCGACCGGTCAGGTTGAGGTCGAGCAGGAAATTCTGACCGAGGCGTTTGCGCGCGATGATCCCGTACCGCGCGATAATCTCGCGCAGCGGCGGCAGTGCGACCTGCGCGGGATCGGCCGGCCAGGCTCCGCCAGAAAGGTTCAGCCCGAAACCGCCCGTCGAGCCGCCATATCGGCGGCCAGCCGCAGCGCGGCAATCATACTCTCCGCCCGCGCAACACCGCGACCGGCGATGGCGAAGGCAGTTCCGTGATCGGGCGAGGTCCGCACAAAGGGTAGTCCCAAGGTCACGTTGACCCCGCCATGGAAGTCGATCGTCTTGATCGGGATCAATGCCTGATCATGATACATGCAGAGCGCCGCATCGTAAGATCGGCGCGCCTCGGCATGAAACATCGTGTCAGCCGCTAATGGGCCGCGCGCCTCTATCCCTGCGGTGCGCAGCTCGGCCATGGCCGGCTCGATGATTTCGATCTCTTCGCGCCCCAGACCGCCGCCTTCGCCGGCATGCGGGTTGAGCCCGGCGATGGCGAGGGTCGGAGCCGCGACTCCAAAGTCCCGCCGCAGCGCCGCGTCGGTGACGCGCCCCGCATGAACAATCGCAGACGCGCGAAGCTCTAGGACCGCCTGTCGCAGCGCGAGATGGATGGTAACCGGCACGACACGCAACACTGGGCAGACCAGCATCATCACCGGCGTTTCGCCGATCCCGCTAAGAGAAGCGAGATATTCAGTGTGTCCCGGATAGCGAAAGCCGGCGCGATAGAGACTGTCCTTATGTATCGGATTGGTGACGAGAGCAGCGGCGCATCCGTTCAGCACGTGACGGACTCCGGTCTCGATCGCGCCGAGGATCGCCGGCGCGTCTGCCGGGTCAGGGTGCCCCGGCAGAGCCCGCGACATGATGCCGGTCGGCACTATCGGGAGAGCTTCGGCGAATACCGCCAGTGCGTCTTCGGCCGCGATGATCGGCCGAATCGGCACCGGCCAGCCGAGCCGGTGAGCCAGCGCGGCGATACGATCGGGGTCGTCGATGAGGTAAAAAGGGGGGACGCCGGCACCGCGACCGAGCCATGCCTTGAGAGTGATTTCACCGCCGATCCCGGCGGGCTCGCCCATTGTTACGGCGAGCGGCAGCATCATGGGCGAACTCACACTCTAACGTCGACAAACGCGGTGCGCCGCAGATCGCGCAGGTAGCGGCGCGCCAGGTTTTCTGCCCGTTGCCGGGCTAGTTGGTTGGCGATCTCCTCACGCGTGGGCAGGGTCGTATTCGGCACCGCTTTCTCGCAAACCATGATCACCCCGACCCCATTTTTTTGGACGATCGGTTGCGAGGCCTGTCCTACCTCCAGCTGTGTCACGATGTTGCGCACCGCCGGCGCGATCTGGCTGACACGCAGGCGGCCCTCGCTCGACAGCTGCGCCGACCCCTTCTCCTTGCCGATCTTCAGCATCTCCGGACAGCTTTTCGCGCTGACCTTGGCATTCTGCGCCTCGGCCAACGCAGCGCGCCGCATCGCTTCGCTCGCTTGCGACGGCAGCGGAAAGACGACCTGCACCAGATGCAGCACCGCTTCGTCAGCGCCGGGATCCGCGCGGCCGGTGCGCCGGTCGAGAACGAGCATCAGGTAATAACCGCCCCCGCTGCGAATCGGCGGCGACAGCTCGCCCGGGCGCATTTGGGCCACCGCCTTGGCGAGTTCCGGGCTCAGTTGTTCGGGACGGACCCAGCCCAGATCACCGCCCACCGCAGCGGTCGGGGATTGCGAGAATTGCTGTGCGACCGCTGAAAACCGAGCGCCGCGTTTCATCTGCTCGGTGAGCCGCTCCGCCAATTGCCGCATCTCTTCGTCCTGCTGAGGACTATCGACCGCCAGAAAAATCTCCGCGACCCGGCTCTGCGGCTCATTAGCGCTCTCTTTGATGCGTTTTGCTGCCTCGTCGATCTCCTCGTCGGACACCATGTTGGTTTGCGAGACGAGCCGCCGTACCAGTTTCGCCCACACAATCGACGCGGTGAGCTGGTCAACGAGCGATGACCGTTCGATGCCGTGCGCCTTCAAGACCGCATCCAGCTGATCGGGCTGCATGTTGTTCTGTTTTTCGATCTGCGAGATTGCCTTGTTGATCTCGTCCTCGGTGGCGGTGACGTTTTGCCGTTTCGCCTCCTGCATTTGCAGCTTTTCGTCGACGATCGTGCGTAATACCTGGCTGGCTATGCGCTGCCGCGTCTCCTGCGAATCCGGAAAGTTCGAGGAAAGCATGACCATCCTGAGGCGCGATTGCAGGTCGGCGACCGAGATCACCTCGTCATTGACGACCGCGGCAATACGGGTTTCAGAAAGTTCACCCTGGGGTTGGGCAGCAGGTGACTGTGCCGGGCCACGATGTGCGGGCGCGCACATGGCCCCGTTCGGGAAGCCGGCCAGTCCGATCAGCAACACGCCAAGCCAACGAGTCATGGTCATCGGCAACGAACCCTGCGCCATAACGATGCCGCCGCAAGTTTACACCCTGGCTTCGACAATGTCGCGTGCGCGCGTCCGCTGGTGCTCCCTGTGGAACCGGAAAAGCTGCTAGAATTGACCGGAGGTCACCGCTTTACGCCCCGATGCAACCGCACCAGATACGGCTCGGATGCGGAATGGCCAGTTTGAGGAAGGAAGGTCGATGCCGGGTGCTGAAGGGGGCTGTCGGTGGCGCCGTATAGTTGTCGCCGGTGCCTTTGCCGCACTCGCGTGGTCGACTGTGTACGCTAAGCCCTCCACCTACTACGTCAAGGAGGCGAATCAATACACGCACAAGGAAATCTCAAGGCCGCTAAAATCGAATTGCGCAACGCGATCCGCGAAGCGCCGCAAGATCCCGTTCTGCGAGCACGTCTGGCTGAGGCGTATCTGCAGCTCGGCGACGCCCAATTGGCCCAGCGCGAGGCGCGCGCCGCGCGGGAGCACGATGGCAACGAGGCGGATTACTTGCCCGTGCTGGCAGACGCCCTGCTCCGGCAAGAAAAGTTTGCCGATCTGATGGACATCGCGCCGCCGGGGCGACCGTAACCCAGTCCTCGAGAGCAAAGTCCGGACCGCGCGCGGTGTTGCGGCCGCGGGGCTGCATGACCAGGCCAAGGCCGAGACGCTGCCGGGCGAAGCAATCAAGCTCGACCCCAAGGCCTTGCGGCCGAAAATTCGGCTCGCGCGGCTGTTGAGCGGGACGAAACCCCTCGGCTGATCGCGACCGCAGCGCTGCGACAGCAGTTGCCATCACGGGCGATCGAATACTTCAAACCATTGGTCGACAAAATGCCGGCCGATGCGGCGACATTGGCCTTTTTTGGCAACGCCTATATCGCGGACCATAAGCCGAACCTCGCCTTGCAGCAGTTCCAAAAAAAGCGGCCGCTCTCGATCCCGACAACCCGGCCATCAAGACACGGGTCGGGATATCGGAGATCGAAGCCGGTCAAAGCGAGCAAGGTCTTGCAACGCTGGAACAGGTGTTCGGTAAGGAGGCGGGCGCGCCAATTGCCGGACCTGCGCTCGTAGTTGCGGAACTGCAAGCGCGCCAGCTCGACAAGGTGGCGGAGGTGGCCGCCTCGCTGATCGAGCGCGCCGCCAAGAACGCAGTCTACCATACCCTGCTTGGAGAGGTCCGCGCCACTCAGCAGGATTATTCCGCAGCGGAAAGCGCGCTCCGCGCGGCTCTGGCGATCGACCGACCTCACCGCCGCCACTGGCGATCTGGCACAGATTTATATGGCAACGGCCCGCATAGACGAGGCGAGAAATCTCTATAACGAATTGCGGCCAAAAACCCCAACCAGGTTGCCGCTCTTCTCAGGCTGGCGGATACATACATAGCCCAGCAGAAAGTGGAATGAAACAATCGACGCGATCAACCGGGCGCGCACTGCGGCTCGAAATGATCCGGCGCCGGGGCTCAAATTGGTTGGCGTTTACGAAAAGCGTCAGGATGAACCAATGCCGAGACCGTAGCGGCGGAGCTCGCTGCGCAATTCCCGGCGAATGCCAATATCTTTGACGCCGCAGGGCAAGCCCAACTCGCGGCCGGGCATACGGATGGTGCGGTTTCCAGCTTCAAGAGAGCCTACGCGCTCGCACCGAATTCTGCACCGATCTTGTCGCACTACCTCACCGCGCTAAACGGCGCGAAATATTTTACCGAGGCCCGCGGGGTGCTCCAGGAAGCTGTCGCGCGCGACCCACGGAATTCATCCTTGAAGGCCGAGCTGATCCGGGCCGAAGGAGAGATAACTGACGTCGATGCCGCGGTGGCTAAGGCGCGCGCCTTAGCCGTGGGCGATCCTGAAAACAACATTTACGCCTTGGTATCGGCCAAGCTCTAGGAAAAGGCGGGGCGGCACGGGGATGCGATCGCCCTGCTCGAAAAGGCCGCTGCCTCGAGACCATCCGGCGAAGGTGTGACGATTGCGCTGGCTCGGCTCTACAATCGTTCGGGCGATTTTCCCAAGGCCGAGGGTGTGCTGTCTGCCCAACTCCGTGCCGACCAGGCAAGCATCGCCGTCGGCACCGCCATGGCGCAGCAGTATTTGGCAACCGGGCGCGCGCAGGATGCCAAGAAGCTCTTTGCCCACCTCGTTGCACGGCAGCCGAACGACGTTGTCGCCTTGCTTGGCCTCACCAAAGTCGCGACCACACAGAGAAATTGGCCGGAAGCCGTCGATTGTATCAATCGTGCACACGCGTTCGGGCCAAATGATCCGGGGCCCGGGCTCGCTCTCATCAATTTGGAAGTTTTGCGTCGCGATTGGAAGAGCGTTGTGACGGCGGCGACTCAAGTCGCCGAACAGTTTCCGGCCAATACCGATATTCTCGATGCCAAAGGGCGCGCTCAAATCGCGTCTGGTGATACCGCCGGCGCGATCGCCACTTATAAGCGCATATACGACCCTTCCCCCAGCTCGATCGCTGCTATGGAAGCTTATGTTACTCTGCTGAGCGGGACAAAGGAGTTTTCAACGGCGCGCACCGTCCTGCAAGATGCCAAGAACGACCGCTGAAAGGCGATCTGATACGAGTCGAAGCCGAAATCGGCGGTATGCGTGCGGGCTTGGCCAAGGCGCACGCCTTTGCCAAAGAAGATCCAGTAAACCCGACCTATGACATTGTTTCCGGAGAATTATACGAGACGGCAGGGCGCCGGGGCGAGGCGCTCGAACTGCTCGAAAAGACGGTCGCGGCCCGGCCTTCTGCCGACGCTCTGATCGAGGTGCTGTCCAGCTTTTATGCTCGGCGGGCGATTCCGGCAAGGCGGAAGCGGTCTTGAATACCCGCCTGCAGACCGATCCAAATGACTCCCGGTACCGAGGAGAAGCGGGACGACTGCCAGCGCGGCCGCGGTTGGGAGCTTTCTGTTCATCGTGGCACCTCCTGGTGCAAAGAATCGATGCTCGAGACCTATGAAGCAAGGGGTGTGCCATACGCCGTTATCTCTTTATGATCAACCAGGTAAACGCAACACAGGCGGACATTGAGCTACCAAATGGAGAATTATGGTAGATCTTGGTCTATGATAAAGAGCGGCTGGGGATCTGCGCCGATACCGCACCCTGTAAAAAACTTGTAAAAAACTCCGACAGGTGGGTCTTCCAATAACCTCTGCCCCGCGGTCGGAAGCGGTTGATAGATATCTTAGCGGCCTCAACAAACCGCGCTCCGACGGCCGTGGCGTCGGCGCGGGCCACTTCGCAAATGCTGTAAAGAAATCCGGCACTCTGGACCTGCACCGGCATTTCGCCGGCCACGCCAGAGGATATCGGGCGGTTCACCCGCGGCTTCGAGAGCGCCAGAGCGCCTACAGGACTGCGGGAGATGTGGACGGCAGGGCGATCGCCGGACGCCTTTCGCGGCCTCACCTTTCACCGACGCTTTAGCATTGCCATCTTGGCACCATAATCGGGGCGTGTCTTCTACGCCCCGATCGGGGGCTCCAAAGCTGGACTTTTGTCCCCCCTGCTTCCACCCTGTTAGCCGTTTTTGCCACCCTGCAAGCGACAAAAAGCCCCCTGTTCGAGCAGGCCGGGTGGGCCCCGCTCAAGAGGCTGAAAAACATCGGCTTTTGGCCGATGCGAGCGGGGGTTTTTCGGGACAAAGCGGGTTTTTCACGCTGTTCTCCCGGATTTACAGGGGCGCGCAGACCTATTGATAAAATATCGCCAGCCACACGGTCGGGACCGCAGGGTCGGTCCAGTCGACCCGGTGGCGGCGATGTGGCGGGATTTCCACCCAATCGCCGGGACCGAGGACCCGGGGTTCGGCCTCGTCGGCGAAGCGTAGCCGCGCGCTGCCGGCGAGCACGATCACCCATTCCGCTTCCGTCTGGTTGTACCAGAACCCGGGTGGGCTTGCCTGGCCCCGCGAGACGATCCGCTCGATGCGTAGGCTGGGCCTGGTCAACAGCGCATCGACGCGTTCGGCGGCCTCGGCATCGGGCAGTGGCGAGAGAAGGTTCAGGCGTCGTCCCCCGGTTGGGTGAAGCGCGCCGCTGCCAGCACCCCTCGGACGGCGTGCTGCCACCCGGCGTAGCGCTCTTCACGCTCGGCAGCGGGCATCTGCGGGGTGAAGCTGCGCTCCGCCTGCCATCGCGCAGCGATCGTCTCGGGACCGGGATAGAGCCCCCGCGTCAGCCCCGCCACATAGGCAGCACCCCACGCGGTGGTCTCGACCGAAGCCGGCCGGTCGACATTCGCCGGCAAGATGTCGGCCAGAAACTGCATCGTCCAATCGCTCGCCGCCATCCCGCCATCGACGCGCACCGCATCGGTCGTGATCCCGGCATCGGCGGTCATCGCCTCGATCAGGTCGCGGGTCTGGTAGCCGACCGCCTCGAGAGCCGCCCTTGTGATCTCGGGCAGACCGCACTCGGCGGTCAGGCCGAGCAGACCGCCACGGGCGTGCGGCGCCCAATGGGGTGCCCCGAGACCGACAAAACCGGGGACGAGATAGAGGCGCTGCCGCGGGTCAGCGCGCGCGGCGAGGCGCGCTGCCTCCGCCGCGTCCACGATCGCGCCGAGCCGGTCGCGCAACCACTGCACCGCGGCCCCGGCGACAAAAATGCTGCCCTCCAAGGCATAAGCAGTCTCGCCGCATAACCGGTAAGCGATCGTCGTCAGCAGCTTGTTACGAGAAAGGGTGGGTTCGGGGCCGATGTTGAGGAGCGCGAAGGCCCCGGTACCGTAGGTCGTCTTGATCATGCCCGGCCGGAAGCAGGCCTGGCCGATTGCTGCCGCCTGCTGATCGCCGGCCATGCCGGCGATTGGGACCGCCGTGCCAAACAAACCCGGCGTCGTGACGCCATAATCGTCACCCGTGTTCAGTAGCTCGGGCAGCAGCGCGCGCGGGATCCCGAACGCGTCGAGCAGTTCCGCATCCCAGCTACAGCGCCGGATGTCGAACAGCATCGTGCGGGCGGCGTTGGTCACGTCGGTGGCATGACGCCGCCCGCCGGAGAGGCGCCACAACAGAAAGCTGTCGATCGTGCCAAAGGCGATCTCGCCCGCGGCGGCACGCTCGCGCAGCCCCGGCACATGATCGAGCAGCCAGCGAATCTTCGAGGCGGAAAAATAGGGGTCGACAACGAGCCCAGTGCGCTGGGCTACAGTTTCCGCGAGACCCGCCGCCAGCCAGCCTTCACACAGGGCCGCCGTCCGACGGTCCTGCCAGACGATGGCGTGGTGCACCGGACGGCCGGTCGCACGCTCCCACAAAACACACGTTTCGCGTTGGTTGGTGATGCCGATTGCGGCAATTGGACCATCCGCGGCTGCAATTGCCTCACGGCCGGTCGATACAACACTCCGCCAGATTTCCTCGGGATCGTGCTCGACCCAGCCGGGCCGCGGATGCAATTGGGTCAGCGCGATCTGCGCGCTACTCCGGACCCGGCCGACAGCATCGAACAGGATTGCGCGGGTGCTCGTCGTGCCCTGGTCGATCGCCAGAACAAAAGTCTCGCTGCCCATGACCGCAAGCCTCGGGGGTGCCGGCAGATGCTGGATGAAGAGAGAGTTGGGGGCTTGGCGGGCCTGGCGGCGACCTACTCTTCCACCGCTTGAGCGGCAGTACCATGGGCGCAGAGGGTTTTCACGGCCGAGTTCGGGATGGGATCGGGTGTTTGGCCCCTCGCT